>Ga0272442_10000483_pt1 | contig 63958 bp, 30 predicted proteins | sample SSMForm2O_FD_200262 | JGI IMG/M metagenome (GOLD analysis project Ga0272442, IMG submission 200262) | Marine sediment archaeal communities from Little Sippewissett salt marsh, Falmouth, MA, United States - SSM-Form-2O | ecosystem: Environmental > Aquatic > Marine > Wetlands > Sediment ...
ACAAGAGCTTCCGAGAGTTGGCGCATATCAGGGACGTCATGTTCTTCCCGCGAAGCAAGCAGCAGCCCAATCGACAACTGGCCGAGATGGTGCTGATCGAAATCACCATTGACGCTGAGGCGGCGCCCGGCAACCGGGAGCTGCGACTTGTCACGAAGAGCGCTTTAACGAACCCTGTGGTCTTTCAGGTGGGCGCCTGGCCGGAGGTGCGTGAGTTGGAGCCCAACGACCGGGAGGCGTATCCCCGGCTGCCCAATTTGCCGAAGGCGACGAACCTGCCTAAGGAGAAGCCTCTCGATTTGCCGGTGCTGCTGAATGGCCAGATCATGCCGGGCGACGTCGATCGGTTTCGCTTCCGCGCCCGGCGCGGACAATCGCTGGTCATCGAGGCGCAGGCGCGGAGCCTGATTCCGTATCTGGCCGACGCTGTGCCGGGTTGGTTTCAGGCCACGTTGGCGCTGTACGACGCGCGGGGCAAGGAAGTGGCCTACGCGGACGATTATCGCTTCAATCCCGATCCGGTTCTTTTCTACAGCATCCCGGCCGATGGCGAATACGAGTTGGAGATTCACGACTCCATCTATCGCGGGCGGGAGGATTTCGTTTACCGCATCGCTGTGGGCGAACGTCCGTTCATTACGCAGGCGTTTCCTTTGGGCGGCACGGTGGGGGCCAAGACTGTTGCGTCGGTCAGTGGTTGGAACGTCCCGCAGGCCCGTTTGGCGCTGGAGACCGACCCCGGCGGCGGCACCGGCATTCGTCAGACGGCCTACCGGAGTGGGAAGCGTTTTTCCAATCTCGTGCGTTATGCCGTCGATGCTCTGGCCGACTGCAATGAAGTCGAATCCAACGACACGATGAAGGAGGCTCAACGTGTCACGCTTCCGGCGATCATCAACGGCTGCATCAAGCGAGCGGGCGACGTGGACGTGTTCCGTTTCGAGGGCCGGGCCGGGGGCGAGATGGTGGCGGAAGTAACCAGTCGTCGGCTGAACTGCCCTTTGGACTCGCTGTTGCGCCTGACCGACGCGTCGGGCAAGGTGCTGGAGTGGAACGACGATCACATGGTCAAGGACAGCCACCTACACACGAACATGATGGGGCTGAACACGCACCATGCCGATTCGTACCTCCACGCCAAGCTGCCGGCGCAAGGGACGTACTACGTGCATCTGGCTGATTCGCAGCATCACGGCGGCGCGGCGTACGGCTACCGCCTGCGTGTCACAGCGCCGCAGCCTGATTTTGCCTTGCGCGTGGTGCCTTCGGGTCTGAGCGTGCGGTCCGGTGGCCTTGCCCCGGTCTCCGTTCACGTTCTGAGGGAGGATGGATACGACGGTCGGATCGAAGTGTTGCTCAAAGACGCGCCGGCCGGCTTCGCGCTGCAGGGCAACTGGATTCCCGCCGGACGCGACCGTGTTCGCATGGCGCTGAAGGTGCCCGCCAAGGCGCCGGACGGACCGGTCTCGCTGCAACTGCAGGGCCGGGCGGTGATTGACGGGAAGGTGATTCGTCATGCGGTCGTCCCCGCTGATGATGTGATGCAGGCGTTTCTTTATCGACATCTGGTCCCGGCGCAGGAGCTGCTGGTTTCGGTCCAGAAGTCTCGCTGGGGGATGCCGACCACTGAGTTGATCGGCCGCAGTCCGATCCGAATTCCTGTTGGTGGCTCGGCGGAGGTGCGGATCAAGACGCGCAAGAGCTCTGTTTTGAAGGAGATGCGGCTTTCCCTCGACGACCCGCCCGAGGGCGTGACGCTCCATGATGTAGCCGTTGTGCCCGAGGGCCTGGCATTCAGATTGAAGGCTGAGAAGGGCAAAGTGGAACCGGGTCTCGGGGACAACCTGATCGTCGAGGTGACCCGTGAGTACATCCCGAAAGGCAAGGACGGCAAGCCGTCGGGAAAGAAACGTCGGTATACGATGGGCACGCTTCCGGTGATCCCCGTCGAGATCGTGCCGTACTAGCGGCTTCGGCTGTGACAGAGTCATGCGTGAATGCCCCTGATCGTGTTCGTTTTCGAACATTCCGGTTTCGGAAGCGGACATCTCCGGGGAGACGACCGAGCGCTGGCGGCGCAGGAGGAGCGGTTTGCGAGCCATCCTGTCACGATTACGGCCGGGCGCCGAGATGGCACATCGATTGCATGAGCATTCCAACGTGGTGTGTGTGGTTCATTGACCGAGCGGGTGTTGGCGCGCGTCAGAGACGGAGATTCCCCCTTCCCTGGGCCCGGTCCAGCCGGTCGATGGCCGACACTCCCGCAACGAAAGGTGATGTCGCGGTGGTCCGGGGCGTCAGATTCCAGTACAATCGCAGTTCAACGCGCTTCGGCGGGCGTTCGAGCGTGTCGCGGGTCCAACTGAAGAGAGGGGCCACTTGGAAACGGAAACGACAACACGACAGTCCAGCACCGTCGTTCGGGTGCTGATTGGGGACGATCAGGCGGACGTGCTCAAGGCACTTCGCCTGCTCTTCAAGCCCGAGGGGTATCAGGTCTGCACGGCTTCATCGGCGTCTGAGATCATCCGCTGTGTCCAGCATACGGATTTCGATGCGGTTCTGATGGACCTCAACTATGTTCGGGGCCGCACGTCGGGCAAGGAGGGGCTGGATCTGCTGTCGGAGATTCAGAAGATCGACAGCACGTTGCCCGTGATCGTCATGACGGCCTGGGGCAGCATCGAACTGGCGGTGCAGGCGATGCGGCGTGGGGCGCGCGATTTCATTCCGAAACCCTGGGAGAACGAGCGTTTGCTGGCGGTCCTGCGCACGCAGGTCGAGTTGGGGCGGGCCCTGCGCAAAGGCCGACAGCTCGAACAAGAGAACATCGTGCTGAAGGCGGAGAGCCAGCACGCGCTTATCGCTCAATCGGCGGTGATGCGGCCCGTGCTGGAGACCATCGCGCGGGTCGGGCCGTCCGATGCCAACGTGCTCATCACGGGTGAGAACGGCGCGGGCAAGGGCGTTGTGGCGCAGGCGCTCCATGCGGTTTCGCCAAGAAGTGAACGGAGTATGATTACGGTCAATACGGCCAGTATCCCGGAGACGGTGTTTGAGAGCGAATTGTTTGGGCACGTCAGCGGCGCGTTTACGGACGCCAAGTCCGATCGGTTGGGTCGTTTCAAGCTGGCGGACGGGGGAACGCTGTTCCTCGATGAAATCGCGACGATCCCGCCGCAACTGCAATCGAAGCTGCTGCGCGTTCTGGAGTGCGGCGAGTTCGAACCGGTCGGCCTGTCGCGAACGTACCGGGCCGACGTGCGCGTGCTGTCGGCCACCAACGCGGACCTGAACGAAGAGTGTGCGGCGGGGCGATTCCGAAAGGACCTGCTATATCGCCTCAACACGGTGGAGATTCATGTCCCGCCTTTGCGAGAGCGGCCGGAGGATATTCCCTTGTTGGCGGCGCACTTCCTGCGCGATCATGTGACCAAGTATCGCAAGTCGATCACTGAGTTCGCTCCGGCGGCGATGCAACTGCTGCGCGACTATCCCTGGCCTGGCAATGTCCGTCAACTGGACCATGCGGTGGAACGGGCGGTGCTCATGGCCCACGACGAGCGGATCGGTCCGGGCGACCTCGGTCTGCAGGCGGCGCGCGACGCGGGGCCCGACTTCGGCGCTATGACGCTCGATGAGATGGAGCGCTGGGCGATCCGCCGCGCCTTGGCTCGAACCGACGGCGACATTAGCAAGACGGCCCAGCACCTTGGGATCAGTCGGGCCGCTCTGTACCGGCGGCTCGAAAAATACCAGATGCAATGAGATGAGGTTCGAACGCCAAATCGTGGTCTGGTCGCTGGCCGGCGGACTGGTCGCCGTACTCATGGCGATGGGGTTTGTCTGGACCAGCGACCTGTCGGTCCAGACGCGCGTGACGCTAACGGTGCTGGCGATGCTGCCGTGGGTGGGCTTTGCATTCTCTTTGCGGGAGAAGATCGCCTTCACCATGCGCACGTTGTCGAACCTTCTGGGGGCGGTTCGCGAGAAGGACTATTCCCTGCGGCTGCGCGGCGCCCGGCGCGACGATGCGATGGGGGAGGTCATCATCGAGGTCAACGCCCTGGCCCGCGACCTGCAGAACCAGCGGTTCAGCGCTCTGGAGGCTACGGCTCTACTGCGCAAGGTACTGGCGGAGATCGACGTGGCTTTGTTCGGCTTCGACCGTGAGGGGAGACTGCGGTTTGTCAACGACAGCGGCCAGAAGCTGCTGGGTCACGGTGAGCAAGATTTGCTTGGGCGCCCGGCTGAGACGTTGGGACTCGATACGTGCCTGAGAGGCGCGACGCCCCGCTTGGAGGAGATGTCTTTTCCCGGGGGCGGCCATCGCTGGGAGCTGCGCCGCGCGACCTATCGGGTCAAGGGGCAGTCTCATCATCTGGTCTTTCTCTCGGATATGACGCGCACCCTGCACGAAGAGGAGCGTTTGGCCTGGAGGCGCCTCATTCAGATTTTGCGACACGAGATTAACAACAGCCTCACGCCGATCCAGTCGGTGGCGCAGAGTCTGCGGACATGCCTTCGGCAGAAGCCTTGCTCGAAGGGTTGGGAGTCTGACTTGGGGGAAGGGCTGGAGATTATTGCCGAGCGTGCGGCGGTGCTCGGTCAGTTCATCGCATCGTATTCGAAGCTCACGCGTTTGCCTGAGCCGACGCCGGCCGAAGTGGAGGTGGAGGCCTGGATTCGTCATGTGGCCGGGTTGGAGACGCGTGTGGCCGTTGAGATCGTTCCGGGGCCTGCCGTGAGCATTCAGGCCGATCGGAGCCAGCTCGACCAGTTGCTGATCAACCTCGTGTCCAATGCAGCCGAAGCCAGTCGGGAGGCCTGGCCGGATGGCGATGGATGTGTTGCCGTAGGCTGGAAAGCGGACGGCTCCTACCTGGAGGTGTGGATCAGTGATGATGGTCCAGGCTTGGATTCAGCCAAAGACCCCTTCATTCCCTTCTTCACGACCAAGCCCGAGGGTTCCGGTATCGGCTTGGCGTTGAGTCGCCAAATCGCCGAGGCCCACGGCGGGGATCTGGCTCTGGTCAGTCAGGCTGATCAGCCCGGATGCCGAGCGGTTTTGCGGCTGCCTGTCGACTCTGGCGGGGGCGATCATCGGTAATTGGCCACCGGCTGCCTTGGTCCTAGCGCTGGGGCTGCTGGCCGAGTTCGATCGTGTGTCTGATCAGCTCAAGATCTCCCCAGGTCCCATGTCCCGGGACGACGATTCGTGCCTGAGGGTAGCGTTTGAGAACGTTGCGGGCTGATTGCGGCCAGGCCGTCATGTCCGCGTCACCGGTAAAGCCCAGGTTCCGGGCGTTCCTGGCCTTGATCATGCAGCCGCCGTAGAGGATGCGCCTGCTTTTGAAGTGGACGACGACGTTATCGAGCGTATGGGAGGCGCCTGGGAAATGGACCTCCACGGATTCGGCGCCGACCTTGAGGTGCAGGCCCTGGGCTAGAGGATAGAGCTTGTTGGGGGCGACGAGCTTCTGGTTGAGCAGGGTGTCGCGATATTTCTTGTTTGCCTGCCTCTCGTAGAATGGCAGAACCTTCTGCACGGTCTTGTCCCAGCACTCCGCGATGAGTTTAGGGGTCAGGTCTGAGCCGTAGCAGGGGATGCCCTTTTCTATCAGATAGCCGTTGCCAGCCAGGTTGTCGTTGTGGAATCCCGTGTTAATCTGGATAATGTTAGGGTCGTCATAGGTCCTCGACAGCCATTGGTGGACCTGTTCGGTGGCCTCGTTGGAGCAGGGGGTGTCCACCCAGACGAAATTGCTTTCCGAGCACTGGACGATCAGGGAGTTGCAGGCCCCGGGGAAACGGTGTACGACCAGGAAGGCGCCTGCTTCGATTGTCTGGATTTCGAGTTCCTCGTCCAGGACGACAGTTGGGGCGGCCCATGAGGCCGTGGTGGCCAGAAAGAGGCCGGTCAGCAGGGTTCGTGTGAGCAGATGTTCGGCCATTGCGAGTCCTTTCTGAGTTGGATGCTCCGCAGTATAGAGGCGAGGGCGGGGGTCGACAAGCCCCAGGGTGGGCGTCGCACCGATGTGCGGTACCGGGCGCGGGTTCGTCAGAATCGGACATCCGATCGACGTCGAGTGGGACGCCGGCGGCGTTTGGGCCGTCTGGGGTGGCCCGCCCGGAAAGACCGCTTCTGGCATGGCAATTGCACGGGATCTTTGCATGGACATTCCAAGAAAGACATCTAAACGTCTGAAGTTCCTGCGACGCAGCCTGTTTGTGATCGTTGGCCTCGTGGTGATCGGTGGGGTAAGTATCTTTCTGTCGGGTCTGGAGCCGGCGGCGCCCGGGGTGGAGCGGGAGACGCTGCTGCTTGACACGGTCGAGCGGGGCGACATGGTTCTGGAGGTCCGGGGGGTGGGCAAGCTGATGTCCGAGGACCGGCTCATCGTACCGGCGGCCGTCGCGGGGCGGGTCTCGCGGATTCTGGTCGAGCCAGGTGCCCCGGTCGAGCCCAACACCGTGATCATCGAGCTGACGAACCCGGATTTGCAGTTGGCCTGGCTGGAGGCCCAGTCGAATCTGACCTCTGCGGAGGCGGGCCTGCGTGCGGAGGAGGCACGTCTTCAGGATCAGTTGCTGAGCATGGAGGCCAATCTGGCCCAGAGGAAGGCCGACGTAAACGATGCGCGGCTGCGAGCGGACGTGGATAAGCAGCAGTTTGAGGATGGCCTGATCTCGGACCTCCAGATGACCTTGACCCGCAGCCGGGTCGAGCAGTTGGAGATGTTGCTCGAGATCCAGCAGAGGCAATTCAAGGTCACCAAGGAGCAGATCCAACCTGCCTTGCGGGACGCGGCGCGGACGACTGTCAGCCAGGCCCGATCCCGCTACAATCTGCGCAAGAACGAGGTGGAATCTCTGAGCGTCCGTGCCGGGGTGAAAGGGATTCTGGCGCCGATCCAGCAGCAGGTCGAACACGGTCAGCAGGTCAGCCAGGGGCAGATCCTGGCCCGTATCACGAATCCAACCAAGCTCAAAGCCGAGTTGCAGGTCCCGCAAGGACAGGCCCGCGACATCTTGATCGGTCTGCCCGCTGAGATCGACACGTACAACGGCGTCGTGGCCGGGGAGGTTTCGCGTATCGAGCCCACGGTCATGGAGGGGAATGTGACGGTGGATGTTCGGCTGAAGGGGGCGTTACCCAAGGGGGCGCGGCCGGATCTTTCTGTCGTTGGGACGATACAAATCGACCGGCTCAACGACATTCTTTATGTGGGCCGCCCGGTGATGGCTGCGGCTGAGAGCCGGACGGAGCTGTTCAAGGTGGTCGAGAACGGTCGGTTTGCGGTGCGGACGCCCGTGCAGTTCGGGCGGACCTCCGTCAGTACGATCGAGGTGTTCGAAGGACTCGCCCTGGGCGATGAGATCATCCTGTCGGACGTATCGCAATGGGATACGGTGGACAGAATACGACTAAAGTAGGGCAGGCACATTGCCAGTCGAGGCCTTGGCCAGACTGGCTTGTCGCCGGCCCTGGCGCCTAAACGTCACGCGTTATTGCGGAGTTAGACTGATGACCGAAGCCGATGCCCCTCTCATTCGCATTGAGAACCTCCACAAGGTCTTTGTGACCGAGGAGGTGGAAACCCATGCCCTCTCGGGCGTCCAGTTGCAGGTCCAACAGGGTGAGTACGTGGCGATCGCCGGGCCTTCCGGCTGTGGCAAATCGACGCTGCTGTCGATTCTGGGGCTGCTGGATTCGCCCTCGGAGGGTGACTACTGGCTCAATGGACATCCTGCTGCCGATCTGACGGCCAGCCAACGGGCCCGCATTCGCAACAGGGAGGTCGGTTTCATCTTCCAAAGCTTCAACCTGATCGGTGACTTGACGGTGTTCGAGAACGTGGAATTGCCCCTGACCTATCGGAAGATGCCCAAGGCCGAACGCGCCGAGCGCGTGCGCAGCGCCCTGGAGCGCGTCGCGATGTCTCATCGCATGAAGCACTATCCCAGCCAGCTCTCCGGTGGCCAGCAGCAACGTGTGGCGGTGGCCCGCGCTCTGGCAGGGAATCCCTCGATCCTGCTGGCCGACGAACCGACGGGAAACCTTGATTCCACGAACGGCGAAGCGGTCATGAATCTGCTCAAGGAATTGCACAGCGAGGGCGCCACGATATGCATGGTGACCCACGATTCCCGCTACGCCCACCACGCTGAGCGCACGGTGCATCTGTTCGACGGCCGGATCGTCGACGACAAGCGGGCCGCCAAAGATCAAATAGCCTAGCGAGAGACTGGGGTTCTGGAGTACTGGAATGCCAGGGAACAGGAGGCGGAGGCATCTGTTCCCCGGTGTCTTCGTACTTCACCACGCCCCTGTTGCAGCCGGAGGGACGAACGAAGTGAATGCCCTAATCAATGACATCAGGTTCGCTTTTCGGCAGTTGCGGAAGAACTTCGGTTTCACCACTATCGCCGTTCTGACGCTTGGGCTGGGTATTGGGGCTACGACGACCCTGTTCAGCGTATTCAAGGCGTGGGTTTTCGATCCGTTTCCCTATCCGAATCCGGATCGCATTGTCCATGTCTGGTCAAGCATTGCCAAGGACGGGGAGGGGCCGCTTTCATCGGCTGACTTTCTTGATATCAGAGCCCAGAACGAGTCGTTCTCGCATATTGGCGCTTACACGCTGGGCCGCGTTGATCTGGGAGGGGACACGCCGAAATCTGTCCACGCGGTTCAAGGCACAGCCGGGTTGTTGCGCGTTTTCGAAGTGCAGCCGATACTGGGGCGATTCTTTGACGGCGATGACGAAGAGAACGCCAATTCGGTCCCGGTCGCGATTATTAGTCATGGCCTATGGAAGCGGCTTTTTGCCGGTGATCAGGAGGTTCTTGGCAAGACGGTGCGTCTGAACCAGCGGGAGACGACCATTGTGGGCGTTATGCCCGCGGACTTTGAATTCCATACTCCGCGACAGGAGGGGCACAGCTACGATATCTGGATGCCCCGCAAACTGAATCCACAGAGCCGAGGCGCTCAATGGTTGCTGTGTATGGCCCGAATGAAGCAGAAGGTCAGTTTTGCCGCCGCCAAGACGGAGATCAAATCGATCGGTTTGCGACTTGCAGCAGCCTATCCCGAAACGAACGACGCGAAGCCGTTCGCCCTGCGTTCTCATCGTCAGGAGATCACCCGTAAGACCCGATCCAGCATGTGGTTTCTTTTCGCCTCCGTGGCGCTGTTGCTGTTGATTGCCTGTGCGAATGTTGCCAGTATGCTCCTGGCTCAAGGGGCCAAACGACAGGCTGAATTCTCGCTGCGTTTGGCGCTCGGGGCGCGACGCTCGGACATGATAAGACTGCTGTTCTCCGAGAGTTTCATCGTGGCGTTTCTGGGCAATGCCGCAGGCATCCTACTGGCGATCCTGGGTCTGACTTTCGTCAAACACTTCATCCCGACCGCAAGTGTTCTTCAGTCACAGAGAGCTGGTCTCCATATCGATGGAAGGATTCTGCTGTTTTCGGCCGGTCTCGCCGTGCTGACTGCTTTCTTGTTTGGTTTGATACCGGCCTTTACCGCCGCACAAAGCAAGATCATGAGGACCATGAACGAAGGCGGCCGGTCACAAACCGGCTTGCGACTGCGACATCGTTATCTTAGGGTCCTGGTGATCGGACAAATTGCCTTGGTGTTGGCTATTGCGAACGGTGCACTGCTGCTTTCCAGGAGCTATCTCAATGTTCTGAATGCCAATCAGTTGATTCGTTCAGAACAGGTGTTGACATCCAGCATCAGGCTGCGGGGCGAGCGCTACAGGGATGCGGAGGCCCGAGAGCAGCTCTGGGATCAATTGATCGAACGTGTGGGTGCTCTGCCGGGCGTTCACCGTGCCGCGACGGCAACCAACATACCGCTTGAGGGCAGTTTCAGTTGCCCCATCGGCCAGGATGAAAAGCCCTTTGATCGAACCCTGCTGCGTTCTCAGCCGCTGGCGGAAATAAGCTACATCTCACCCGATTATTTCACGAGTATGGGCATTCCCATGATACAGGGTCGCTCACCGCATAAGTTGGATAGCGAGGGTGAGTACCTGGGTGTCGCTATCAATCGCACGCTTGCCAAAGCACTGTGGCCGGGACAAAACCCGAGCGGCAAACTGCTTAAGGCATTCATCCCCAATCCCTTCTTCAAGGCAAGGGTGATAGGTGTGGTAGAGGATGTCAGGCAATGGGGCGCGGAAGTCCCTGCCCTACCGCAGATATACTTTCCACTGGCCAGTGGCGGCATGGATGCAGGGACCGTAGTGGTGCGTACGGCTACCGGATCAGAGGCCTTTGCCCCGCTGCTTCGGCATACGATAGCTGAAATCGATCCTGACTTGTTGCTCGTTGATGTCCGCACGATGAAACAGATTGTGGAGCAGTCAACCAGTGGTCGACGGTTCTATACCTTTGCCACCAATGCATTCATGGGTATCGCCCTTGTTATCGCGCTCGTCGGGGTATATGGCACGCTTTCTTACACACTTCTGCAGCAAAAACGGGAGCTCGCCATACGCCAGGCTGTCGGTGCGTTGCCACATCACATCCTCAGATTCATTCTCCGCCAAACCGGGACCTGGCTGATAGCCGGCCTGGTAATCGGGCTCGGTTTCACGACGGCGCTCTCAATCTTTCTACGCTCGCTAGTGTACAGCATGAGTCCCTTGAGACCGCTATCGTTGCTGTTGGGATTGGGCATCATTACCGTCATCATGTGTTTGGCCTGTCTTCTCCCGATTCGCAGAGTCATCAAGGCCGATCCGATGGAGGTGTTGCGGTATGAGTGAGATTGGGGGTACTGGAGCATGGGAGACGTGGGTGAGGGGCTCGTTGTCTGGACATGCCATTGTTGAATAGGGAAGGACAGACTAGATGAGTGCTTTCGGAAGTGACGTTAGATATGCGGTCCGGACGCTGCGCAAGAAGCCGGGTTTCACGGCGGTGGCTGTGCTGATCCTGGCGTTGGGTATTGGCGCCAATACGGCTCTGTTCAGCTTGATCCAGGCGGTCCTGCTGAGCCCCTTGCCTTTTGAGAGCCCAGAACGTCTGGTGCAGTTGCAGATGGGTTATGTTGACGGCGGTCCCTACGGAACGTGCTCGGGGCCGGACTATCTGGACTGGGTCGAGCAGAACGACGTGTTTGACGGGCTTGCCGCTCTGGACGTCGGATGTCGGTTGAATCTGACAGGGCACGGCGAGCCTCTGGCTTTACAGGGGGCTCGAGTCAGCACCGATTTCTTCGAGACGTTCGGCGCACCGATTGCTCTGGGGCGGCCATTTCACAGTGACGAATCCGAGAGTGGCAAGAACCGGGTTGCGGTGTTGAGCGACCGGTTGTGGCGCGACTGCTTTGGCGCGGATACCGATATTGTCGGCAAGACCATCACTCTCGATAACGTCCCCTGGACGGTCATTGGGATAGCAGGGCCGACCATGGGTTTCATCGAGGAGATGATTCAGCTCTATGTTCCTTTGCCTCTCGAGGAGCTCCGCAGCGACCGTGGGAGTCACTACCTGGCGGTCATTGGTCGGTTGAAGCAAGATGTGTCGCTCCAGGAAGCCCAGGCGCAGATGAATGTGGTCTGTGCCCACCTGGACCAACAGTACCCGAACACCAACAAGAACAGGAGAACCAATCTTTCGTCGCTGCATACTGAGTTGATCGAGGACGTGCGCACCGCCTTTCTGGTTCTGTATGGGGCCGTGGGGTTCCTGCTGTTGATTGCCTGCGTGAACGTTTCGAACTTGCTCCTGGCCAAGTCCGGGGCGCGCACGCGGGAGATCGCGGTGCGCAGCGCCTTGGGCGCCGGGCGCTGGCGCATCATGCGGCAATTGCTCACGGAAAGTGTTCTCCTGTCGCTGTTGGGTGGTGCCTTCGGACTGTTGCTGGGATTCTGGGGTTTGTACGGTTTGAAGCTAATCGCCCCGGCCGTGTCGCCTGATACGGGCGGTAGCGTCGCTGGCTTCGATGAGATTGGTCTGAACCCGACGGTGTTGGGATTCACCGTGCTGGTATCACTGCTCAGCGGGATTCTTTTCGGCTTGGTCCCGGCCTGGCACAGTTGTCGCTTCTGCATCAGTGAAACGCTGAAGGTGGGAGGGCGATCCTTGTCGCAGGGGCGTTCGCGACACCGGGCCCTCAACACCCTGGTTGGCGCCCAGGTTGCCTTGGCGTTGATCTTGCTGACGGGCGCGGGTCTGCTGATCAGGAGCTTCTTCCGTTTGCAGCAGGTTCATCCTGGTTTCCGGGCGGATGGCGTGCTGACCGTCACGCTGGAACGGCCGGACACCGAGCAGAATCGCAGTCTGAATGAACGAGTCGCTTTCTACGAGGAGGTGGTCGAAAGCATTCGTGCCTTGCCTGGAGTGGAGTACGCCGGCGCGGTCAGCCTGCGTCCCATGACGTCCAACACGAACGATCACGATTTCGGCATCAAAGGACGGTCCTTTCCTCCAGGGCAGTACCCCAATGCCGAGTATCGTCAGATCACGATTGACTATTTCAAATCTATGAAGATCCCGCTGGTTCAGGGGCGCACGTTCACGCGAAACGATCGCGGTACCGGGCTGCATGCCATTGTCGTCAGTAGGGAGTTGGTGCGGCGGTATTTCCCGGAGATCGATCCCATCGGTCAGGTTCTCCAAATCAACAACCAGGACAAGGAGATTGTCGGTGTGGTCGGCGATGTGAAGCAGACGGGGCTGGGTAGCCGTCGCATGCGTCCGTTCATGTACGAGCCTATCACCCAGAACTGCCCGCGCGGCATGAGCCTGATGATCCGTACTGCCGGGCGGCCGATGGCCTTGGCTCAGGCCGTGCGTCAACGGCTCTGGGACATCGATCCCGATCAGCCCATCCTGCGCACGGTCTCCATGAGAGGCATCGTCGCCGAATCCGCGTCCGTGGAACGATTCTGCACCATCCTGCTCGTCTTCATGGGCGGTGTCGCTCTGCTCATGGCGGTAGCGGGTCTTCATGCCGTGATGACTTTTGGCGTCAATGAGCGTGTCAGTGAGATTGGCGTCCGCATGGCCCTGGGGGCGCAGCCTGCCGACATCCTCAGACTGGTCACCAGGCGGGGGTTGATCCTGACGCTGATCGGCCTGGGGATCGGTTTGGTCGGGGCCCTGGCCCTGATGCGTTTCCTCTCGGGAATGTTGTACCAGATCAGGGCCACGGACCCTGTGACGTTTGTGGCAGTCCCCTCGATTCTCTTGGTCGTTTCTTTGCTGGCCTGCTACTTGCCCGCGCGCCGCGCGGCCAAGACCGATCCCACGGAGGCGTTGCGGTATGAATAGGGAAGGAGTGAAATGAGTACACTCATCAACGACCTCAGATTCGCCGTTCGACAGCTGCGTAAGAATCCGGGCTTTGCGGCGATCATTGTTCTGACGCTTGCCCTGGGCATCGGTGCGAACACCGCCATCTTCAACATTGTCAACACGACGTTCCTTCGGGCGTTGCCCTATCCCGACTCAGATCGGCTTGTGCAACTGGCCGAACGAGACGGGCAGGGTGGCACGATGCCGATCTCGTATCCGAACTTCCTGGACTGGCAGAAGCAGCAGGAGGTGTTCAGTGGGCTGGCGATATTTCATGGCGCGCAGGGAAAACTGAAGACGCGGCAGGGCACGGAGATGGTTAGGGTTCAACACGTATCCGCTGACTTCTTTGACGTGCTGGGTGTGCGTCCCGTGCTGGGGCGTGAGATGCGTTCGGAGGATGATGTCCCCGATGCCGACCGCGTAGCCTGGATTACGAACGAGGCCTGGCAGCGTTTCTTCGAGGGTGACCCTGACCTTGTGGGGCGCTCGTTCGAGTTCGACGGTCGCAGCTTGACCGTTGCCGGCATTCTGCCGCCGGATTTCCGATTCTACAGGCAGACGCATATCTTCACGGCCATCGCTCCTTTCGCTCGGGAGTATTTCCTCGACATGCGGGCGAGCCATAGCAATAACCGGGCCGTGGCACGTCTGAAGCCCGGCGTGACGTTGGCGATGGCGCAGGCCCATATGGATGTCATCACGCAACGTCTCGAAGAAGTCTATCCGGAGGAGAATAAGGGCATCCGTTCAGCCGCCGTTCCGTTGCGCGAGGAACTCGCCGGTCGTGTACGCACCCAGCTCTCCCTCTTGTTCGGTGCGGTCGGTCTGGTGTTGCTCATCGCCTGCGTCAACGTGGCCAATATGCTGCTGGCCCGATCCTTTGCACGCGAACGGGAGATGGCGATTCGCACCTCGCTGGGCGCGTCGCGCACGCGTCTGCTTCGTCAGTTGCTGGTCGAGAGCCTTGTACTCGCCAGTCTTGGGGGGGCCGTGGGCGCGGTACTCGGAATGTGGAGCTTTGCCTTTGCCGAACGTTTGGTCCCGTCTCAAGTGCAGCGTGTGGTCCAAGGCGGCGGCTTCGATCCGCGTGTGCTCCTCTTCATTGTGGGTGTCACCTTGGTCACCGGCGTGTGCTTCGGTCTGGCGCCGGCCTGGCAACTTTCGCACGTACGCCCGGTCGATGCCCTCAAGCAGGTCACACGTCGGGGCCGTAAGGTCCTCGGTCGTCTGGGCGTGAGCGATTTGTTGGTTGGCGGGCAGGTAGCGCTGGCCCTCGTGCTGCTCATCGGCGCCGGCCTGATGATTCGCAGCCTCCATCGTCTGCTGCGAGTCGATCCGGGTTTCGAACCGACGCGTGTGCTTACACTCGAAGTGGGAGCTCCCCCCCTGGAGCAGTTCCAGTGCGATCCCCATGCCTTCACACGTCACTACGAGCGCGTCCTGGAACCGGTACAGAACCTCGCTGGTGTTGAGGCGGCCGCCGTAGCGGCCCACGTGCCCTTCACCGGCAGCAACAACGAGATGGACTTCTACTGTGGGGATCGCCCCGTGCCGGCGCCGGGTGAGTTCCCCAGCGCCAGTCAACACACGATCAGTCCCGACTACTTCCGGGCCATGGGCATCCCCCTAAGGCGCGGCCGTGTGTTTGACGGCACCGAGCCGGCCTACGTCATGCCTGAGGGTGTCGAGATAACGCCCAACAACCTTGCCATAATCTTTGAAGGCGTCACCTTCGTTGGGGTCATCAGCCAGCGAATGGCGGACCGCTTCTGGCCCGATCAGGATCCCATTGGCAAACGCTTCCGCCTCGGTCCTCCCAAGATCGGCCTGCCCTGGGTGGAAGTCATCGGCGTGGTAGGCAACACCAGACAATTCGGTCTCGACCGCGATGAGCAGACCGAGTTCTACCTGGCCTTGCGCCAATGGCCCTTGCCCATGGATATGTATCTGGTGGTACGTTCGCAACAGCAGCCCACCCCACTCGTCAACTCCGTACGCAGCGTCGTGGCCTCGGTGGCACCCGATGACCCAATTCGCGACGTTCGGGTCCTGGCCGACCGGATTACCAGCTCCACCGCCGGACGCCGCTTCAACCGTAACCTCTTCACCTGCTTTGCAGGCACCGCCCTGGCCCTGGCCATCATCGGTCTTTACGGCGTGCTCGCCTTCAATGTTGGGCGCCGCACCCGTGAGATCGGCATCCGCATGGCCCTCGGCGCCGACCGCGGTGACGTCATCCGCGGCGTCGTCAAGCGCGGACTTCTCCTCGTCGTCCCCGGCCTGACCATCGGTCTCGGCTGCGCCTGGGCCGTCGGCCGTGTGCTACAGAGTCAGCTCTTCGAAGTCACGGCCAGCGACCCGTTCACCTATGTGCTTGGTGCCTTGTTGATGCTCTTGACCGCCGCAGCCGCCTGCATCATCCCCGCCCGGCGGGCAGCGCGAATCGATCCGATGGAGGCGTTGCGGTATGAATGAGATGGTTGATCGCGGTCGGTTTTCAATTGGTTGTTCAGGCCTGTGTGCTGGGCCGTTCAAATGGTGATTTGCGATGAGTGAAGTAGAGAAGGGGCGAATGAATTGAGCAGTTTCATCCACGATGTCAAATTCGGTCTTCGTTTACTGGCTAAGAATCCCGGTTATGCCTTGACGGTGACTCTCATTCTAGCGCTGGGCATTGGGGGGACGACTCTCATGTTCAGCGTGGTCGATACGGTGCTTTTGAAACCGCTGCCGTACGTCGATGCCGATCGTCTGGTCATGATCTGGGAGACCATGCCGGAGCAAGGAGATTTCCGTGGCTCCGTCTCCTGTCCGAACTTTCGGGACTGGCGGCAGCAGTGCCGGGCCTTTGAAGCGATCGCCTTGGTGGATTCCTGTTCGTGCACCTTTGAGAACAGTCGCCGGGCCGGACAGGGGGCCATGAACGTGCAAGGGGCGGTCTGCTCGGCCAGTCTCTTCCCCATGCTGGGGGTCTCTCCCCACTTGGGGCGTGTCTTCGCGGAAGAGGAAGACCAGGCCGACAGTGAGAGGGTGGTGATCCTTAGTTATGGCTTCTGGCGCGATGCCCTGGGCGGCGATCCGGACATCATCGGCAAGACCATCCAGTTGGACCAGCAAGATTACCAGGTGATCGGCGTGCTGGCGTCATCCTTTCAGCCGTCCCATGCCAGCCTCAAAGATGCGCGCTACTGGGTCAATCTGGCCGTACGTGCGGGTAGATTCGATCAACGGGGGATACGAAGCTTTCATGCCTTGGGCAAACTCCAACGTGGCGTCAGTCTCGCACAAGCCCAACAGGAAATGGACATCATCGCCGACGGATTGGCCGAACAGCATCGGCACAATCGGGGACACGGGGTTCGGCTGGTGTCGCTGCAGGGGGACATGGTCCAAGATGTCCGCCTGGCATTGTGGGTTCTGTTGGGGGTCGTAGGCTTCACCCTGCTGATTGTGTGCAGCAATGTGGCCAATTTGGTACTGACCAAGATCTCAGGACGGGAAAGGGAGATGGCCGTCCGGATCGCTCTGGGCGCTGGCATGGGACGTCTGTTGCGACAGTTGTTGTCTGAATCCATGCTATTGGCGCTGGCGGGCGGGCTCCTGGGCCTGGCTTTGGCCTATGGCGGGGCGGATCTCCTGCAAGCCGTTCTAGGGCAACACCTCCCCAGATTGACGGACCTTGCTATCGATGGGCGGGTCTTAGGATTTGCGCTGGGACTCATCGTCTTAGTGGGTCTCTTATGCGCTGCAGCGCCGGCCAGTCGTTTGAATCGGCAGGACTTGCGCACCGCCATCGTGCAAACAAGCGGGCGCTCGGCCAGTGCCAGGCATCACCGCGTTCAGGACAGCCTGGTCGTCACGCAGGTGGCCCTGTCCCTGGTCCTGCTGATTGGGGCCGGACTGCTGGTGCGTAGTTTCATCTCCCTGCTGACCACGGACACCGGCATAAACGCCGAAAACCTGCTGACCTTTGAGATCGACTTGCCGGGCAACGAATACGAGCAGGATAACAGACGGCGTGCGATGTGGGCCCAAGTACTCGAACAACTGAACGCTCTGCCCGGCGTGACACAGATGGGTGCCACGATGGGCCTGCCTTTCAAGGACGACAATTCCGTGGGGTTCACAATGCCGGATGCTAACTCGGATCTCCCGGCGCATTTGGTAAAAGCACGGTATCAGATCGTGACCCCCGGATACTTACCGGCCATGGGCCTGCGACTCGTGCAGGGACGTTACTTCAACGAGCAGGACACCGAGTCCTGGAACGGCAAGGTCGTCATTAACCAGGCCATGGCCCGGCGTTTCTGGCCCAGTGGCAATCCCATAGGTAAGCATATCGATCTGGGCTTCAGCATTGGCGAGGAGACGCCTGATCTCTATGAAATCATCGGTATCGTCGCAGACACCAAACAACTAAGCCTGGACTCGACAGCCGTGCCCGAGATGTCCCTACTTCATACCCAGCACACACCCTGGGACATGACCTTTACCCTGAAGACCACTCTACCGCCTGAGCATATGGCCAACACCGTGCGTGTACAAGTCGCGGCTGTAAATCCTCGCCTGCCCGTCTACAACGTTATGACCATGGAGAGACGAATTTCAGACACCCTCATCCAGAGACGATTCACGCTGTCCTTGTTTGCCGGATTCTCTTTGGTCGCCCTCGTCATGGCGATGCTGGGCATCTACGGTGTCACGTCCTATGCCGTCAGCCTGCGCACTCAGGAGATGGGGATCCGCATAGCGCTCGGCGCCCACCCTCTCCAGATCCTGCGCTTGATCCTGGGAAAAGGCGTGCGTCTGGCTGTTCTCGGTCTGGTTATTGGTCTGGGTTGCTCCCTGGCATTGACTCGCGTCCTGACGTCCATGCTATTCCAGGTGAAATCAACCGACCCCCTGACATTCACCCTCGTTCCCCTGATTATTCTCGGTGTCGTCCTGCTGGCCAGCGTGATCCCAGCCCGCCGCGCGGCGCGGATTGATCCGATGGAGGCGTTGCGGTATGAGTGAGATGGTTGACCGTGGTCGGTTCCGAACTGGTTTTCATGGTCTGTGTCTTCAATTCTTCAGACGATGATTTGCGATAGGTGAAGTAGAGAAGGGGCGAATGAAGTGAGTACTCTGTTTAGCGACATCAAGTTTGGTGTTCGTATGCCGGCGAAGCGGCCGGCTGTTACAGCCACGGCGGTGGTCATCCTGGCGCTGGGTATTGGGGCCAATACGGCACTATTCACGATTGTCCAGAACGTTCTGCTGAGCCCCCTGAGCTTCGCGGATTCCGAACGGCTGATGATGGTGGAGCCACAGTGGACGAGTGGTGATCTCAACGGCAGTTCGTCCGGGCCGGATTACCTGGACTGGCGGGATCGCAATACGGTCTTCGATGGGCTGACCGCCTTCACCATGGACAAGATCAACCTCACCAAGGCCGGTGATGCCGTGACGGTGAAGGGCTTCCACGTCACCGCCAATTTCTTCGAGGTCTTCAATGACACCATGACTCTCGGACGGGGTTTTCGCGAAGACGAAGATCAGGCGGGCAAACGTGAGGTCGTGGTCTTGAGCCACAAGCTTTGGCGGGAGCGCTATGGGAGCGCCCCGGACATCCTGAACCGGCAGATTGCGATCGAGAAGGTGCCGCACACCGTGGTCGGGGTGGCTGCCCAGACGATGGGCTTTCTGGACGAGTTCGCCGAGATCTATGTGCCCATCGATCGCCAGCAGCTCGCCCAGAACCGAGGCAATCACCATGTCGTTGTCATGGGCCGTCTGAAAGAGAAGGTCACTGTCGCCCAGGCCCAGAGCCAGATGAGCCAGGTCGCCCAGCAGTTGAGCAAAGAGTATCCGGACACGAACAGGGACAAGGGGGTTCACGTTGGTTCGCTACACGAACGGTTGATCGGCAGTATCCGCCCGGCTTTCGTCATTCTATACGGCGCCGTGACACTGCTGCTTCTGGTCGCCTGCATCAACATATCCAACCTGCTGGTCGCCAATGCCTCGGTGCGGCGGCGGGAGATGGCCATCCGACAAGCCCTGGGCGGAGGACGCTGGCGACTGGTGCGTCAACTCCTGACCGAGAGCGTGCTGCTGGGGCTGCTCGGTGGCGCTCTGGGGCTGTTCCTTGCCTTTGCCGGCCTGGACGTGCTCCAGCTGATCGCTCCAAAGTTGCAGGAGACCGGCACCAGCATCCCGGGTTTCTCCGAGATTCGCATCGACCCGGCCGTCCTCGGATTCACCCTGGCGCTGTCTCTGATCGCCAGCCTGATCTTTGGCATGATCCCCGCTTGGCAAGGTTCGGGATTCCATCTCAGCAACACACTCAAGGAAACGGGTGTGGGCCTGTCCCGCGGCCCGCGGCGTCACCGTACGCTGGGTACCTTGGTGATTGCCCAGATTGCCCTGGCCTTCGTACTGCTGGCTGGAGCGGGGTTGTTGGTCAAGAGCTTCGCCTTGTTGCAGAGGAGAGATCCGGGATTCAAGGCCGAAGGACTGCTGGCCCTTCAGATTGATCGGCCCCAATCCGAGAAGACGGTCGGGGACATGAAACCGGCCGCGTTCTTTCAACTGGCCACCGAGAAGCTTGCGGCCTTACCGGGCGTCGAGTCGGCCGGGGCGGTTCATCTGCGGCCGCTGAACCCGGATAACAACAACGCGGGTCTCGGGATCGTGGGCAGCGAACACCGGCAGAACGCCGAGATTCGCGTCGTTACCAACGACTATTTCCGCTGCTTGGGTATCCCGCTTCACCAAGGTCGTTCTTTCACCGACCAAGACAGTGCTCAGGGTCAGGTGGTCGTGATCGTCAACCAGGAGTTCGTCGATCGACTGGTCCGGGATCGCGACCCCATCGGTCAGAAGGTCGATTTCTGGGGTCGGCGAAGGACCATTGTCGGTGTGGTGGGCAATGTCACACTCAATACTCTGCGTTCGGTTGGCTGCAAGCCCTTCGCCTATATTCCCCATACGCAGCGCGAAGAGTATGGCATGACCGTATTCGTCCGAACCAAGGGCGATCCCATCGCGTTGGCCGGTGCGGCTCGGCGCGTGATCCGAGAGGTCGACGCGAATCAGCCGATTCACTCCATCAGCACCATGTCCCAGTTGGCTCTGGAATCCATTTCCGTGGAACGCTTCTGCACGATCCTCATCGGTGGCATGGCCTGCGTAGCCTTGTTCATGGCCTTAGTCGGTCTCTACGCGGTCATGGCTTTTGCCGTTAACGAGCGCCGCCGCGAGATCGGTATCCGCATGGCCTTGGGTGCCGAGAAGCTCGACATACTGCTATTGGTGATCAAGAAGGCGTTTCTGCTCACCGTCGTCGGCCTGGTCGTTGGCCTTACCGGCGCATTGATCGTCAGTCGCTACACGAGCAGTCTGCTCTACCGTATCAGTGCCTGGGACCCGGCGACCTTCGTCTCTGTGCCACTGCTGCTCTTCACCGTCGCCATGCTGGCCTGCTATCTCCCCGCCCGCAAGGCGACCCGGCTCGATCCCATGAGAGTGCTGCGCTACGAATAGGGAAGGAATGAAATGAGTACGCTCATCAACGACTTGAGGCATGGCTTTCGCGTATTGCGCAAGCAGCCGTTGTTTGCGCTGGTGGCGCTGTTGACGCTGGCGCTGGGGATTGGGGCGAACCTGACGATCTTTAGCTTCGTCAACGCGTTTCTGTTGCGCCCTCTGCCGTATCCGGAGGCGGAGCGGTTCGTGCGGATTCGGCCGGTCCATCCGACGTTTGGGCCGATGTCGATCGCCTATCCGAACTTCCAGGACTGGCAGAAGCTTAATCAAACCTTCGAGACCATGGCCTGCTATCGCTACCACGATCTGAACCTCACCGGTACGGACCGGCCGGAACGGTTGAACGTCATTCAGGCCAGTGCCAACCTGCTGCCCATGCTGGGTGCGCAGCCTCTTCTGGGGCGCCTGTTCGATGCCAATGACGACCACGCGCAGGCCCAGCGCACCGTTGTCCTCAGCCATGGCTTGTGGCAGCGCCGTTTCGGGTCCGATCCGGAAATCATGGGGCGTCCGGTGTTGCTTGACGGCGAGCCCTACACGGTGGTCGGCGTTCTGCCGGCGGATTTCTGCTTCCCACCATTGCTCAGCCGCCGGGCGGCGCTGTGGATGCCGATCGGGCTGCTCGAGAGACATGAGTGGTTCATGAGGCGTGGCAACCATCCGGGGACGAGCGGTATCGGCAAGCTCAGAGGCGGCGCCACGCTGGCCGGCGCGCGCGCGGACATGCTGAGGGTCGCTGAGCAGTTGGCCCGCCAGTATCCAGACGTCAACACCGGCAATACAGTAGACGTGGACGACTATCACGCCACTGTCGTGCGCCGGATTCGCCCCAGCCTCCTGGTCCTCATGAGTTCCGTGGGTTGCGTGCTGCTGATCGTGTGTGTCAACATCGCCGGACTGCTCCTGGTGCGCGCCGCGAGCCGGACCCAGGAATTCTCCATTCGCACGGCCCTGGGCGCCGGGCGGCTGCGCATCGCACGGCAACTCCTGTGCGAGAACACAATCCTGGCCGTTTTGGGCGGGCTGGCCGGGCTCCTGGTCGCGCACTGGGGTGTGTACCTACTGGCTACTGTGTTGGGCAGTGCCTTCGGTCTGAGCCAGGGACGACCGCCTCTGGACGACCGCAACATGCTCCTTTTCTTCCTGGGCATTACCCTGAGCACGGGACTGCTGTTCGGTCTGTTTCCAGCCTTCCAGTCATCGCTTGTGACTGTAAGTGCCGCGATCCGCAGTGGCACACGGACCGCTACGTCATCGCGGCGGCACCATCGGCTGCGAGACGTCCTGGTCGTCGCCGAGATTGCCTTGGCGCTCGTTCTTCTGACCGGCGCGGGACTACTGGTGCGGAGCCTGCAACATTATCTCCAGGCGGATCCGGGCTACAATCCCGACAGTACGCTGACCATGCAAGTATCCTTGCCTGACAAAACCTACGACAACAATCAGGAGAAATGCAACTTCTATCGAGACCTGTTGCAGAAGGCCGGACCGCTGCCCGGCGTCAAGCATGTGGGATTGTGCGGCAATCTACTGGGCAGATGGCAGAGCAGTTACCACGTGGAAGGGGCGCCCGAGGCGGAACCGGGCCAGGCCCCTTATGCGGAGTGCTGTGAAATCAGTTCGGATTTCATAGAGGCCATGGGCATGCGCCTGATCGCCGGGCGCACGTTTACCGAGCGGGACACGAATGACACGACGCCTGTGACCCTCATAGACGAGCGCTTCGTGCAACGCTGGTGGCCGGACGCGAATCCCCTGGGCCATCACATTCAGATGGGCGGCACTTCGTATCAGGTTGTGGGCGTGGTCAGTCACGTCAAGCACTACGGCATCGACCGCAGCTCCCGAGAGTCCATGTATATCCCTATGTATCAAAGCACGTGCAGCTATCCCACGTTGGTCGTGCGGTGTCAGGGCGATCCTCTGCGCCTGCTTGCACCGATACGCCAAGCTATAGCGGAGATCGATCCCGATCTGGCCCCCTCCGACATTCGGACTCTCCAAGCGATTGTGGACCAGCAGTCCTTCATGCGTCGGTTTCTCACCACCATTCTCGGCGTGTTCGCGGGCTCGGCTTTGGTCCTGGCCGCGTTGGGCATCTACGGGGTGACGGCTTATGCCGTCAGTCAGCGCACTCAGGAGTTCGGTATCCGCATGGCCCTGGGAGCGTGCATGCATGATATTCTCCGTCTGGTCCTGGGCCGGGGCGGCAAGCTTGCGCTCCTCGGCGTGACCATCGGCCTGATCGCCTCCTTCAGCCTGAGCTGGCTCATGCGCGACCTGCTCTTCGGCGTCACCGCCTGGGACCCCATGACCTTTGTGATGGTCACGGGTGTGCTGGCCGCTGTTGTGCTGGCCGCCTGCTACCTCCCCGCCCGCCGCGCCGCCCGGATCGATCCCATGGAGGCGCTGCGCTATGAGTGAAGCTCGCGATGTTTGATTGTTGAGGATTGAGAGTATGCTATGAAGGCTTCTTGCAGCGATATCAAGTACGCTCTTCGCCGACTGCGCAAGAGCCCCGGCTTCGCCGTCACCGTGGTAACCATCCTGGCCCTGGGCATCGGCGCCAACACGGCCGTCTTCAATCTGTTGTACGCTGTGTTATTGCGTCCTTTGCCCGTCGCCGCGCCCCAGGAATTGGCCCTGTTGCTGCCGGAGGGGTTCTTTCCGGGTGGGAGTATGCGCAGTTCTATTAGCCACTCCTATCCCAAGTATGAATACTTCAAGGAACACAACGAGGTCTTCAGCGGCCTGCTCGCGCGATGCCAGTTTGACGCCAACGTCGGTTTTCAGGGGCAAACCCATCGCATTAAGGCAGAGATGGTCTCGGGAAACTACTTCAGCACGCTCGGTGTCAAGTGCCCGGTGGGCCGGCCGATCGCGCTTGACGACAACGAACGCCCCGGCGAGTATCCGGTGGCCGTACTCAGTGCCTCCTATTGGAAGAGCCACTTTGGCCGGGATCCTGATGTTGTCGGCAAGACCATCCTGGTCAATGGCTATCCATTGATGATTGTCGGGGTCAGTGAAGAGGGATTCACCGGCGTGGAGCCGGGCATCAACCCCCAGGTGCGTATGCCCCTGATGATGACCAAACAAATGATACCGCATATCAAATGGATCGATCTGGACGATCCCCTGGATCGTTGGGTCCAGGTTCTGGGACGACGAAAACCGGGCGTCTCTCTGGCCCAGGCGCAGGCCGCTCTACAGCCGCTCAACCAGTCATTTGTGGCTCGCACCATCGAGAATTCCATGAGCGGCCATTCGGAGAAGAACAAGGAACGCTACCGCAGCGCATCGATCGCTGTCCTGACCGGGCAGCGGGGCGCCTCATATTGGCGCCAGACCATGGGCAGGCCTCTATGGATGTTGATGGCCATGGTCGGTCTGGTCTTGCTCTTGGCCTGCGTCAACATCGCCAATCTCCTGATCGGTCGATCTGTCCTGCGGCAGGGTGAATTGGCGGTGCGCAATGCCCTAGGTGCGGGACGGAGTCGCCTGGTGACACAGCTCTTAATAGAGAGCGTTCTGTTGGCCGTCTTGGGGGGCACGGCTGGCGTGTTGGCTGCTTCCTGGACCACCAACCTACTTCTTCGGTTTATTCCGGCCTCCGACGGTCCTCCGCTATTGGCAATCGGCATGAACAGATGCGTACTCGGCTTCAGTCTCGCCGTGACCTTTGCCGCCGTTCTGATCTTTGGACTTCTCCCTGCCTTCACCTCCACGCGCTTTGATCTTGTCTCGGTCTTGAAACAACACAGCACACGCACCATCGCGCACGGGCGCTTCCGTCGCATGCTCGTCGTCGCGCAGGTGAGTCTCTCGCTCCTGCTCCTGATGGCTGGCAGCTTGTTCGTACGCTCACTAGGAAACCTGTACGCCCAGGACCCCGGCTTCCAGACACACCGCATCATCGCTTTCTCTGTCGACCCCACTCTGAACGGCTACGACACGAATAAGACCAAGGGTATCTACCGACAACTCAAGGAAAGGCTCGACGGACTCGGGCACGTCGAGGCCTCAGCCTTGGGTATGGTGCGCGTCCTCGAAGACAGTAACTGGACTTGCACCGTCGCCGCCCAGGGATCGCCGGGCCGACCGACACAGACCGTGCATGTCCATGCCAATGGCATATCGAACGACTACTTCCGAACGCTGGGTATACCCCTGCGCCGAGGCCGCGACTTCGGCCCACTGGATACCGCTGAAGCTGCCCCGGTGGCGATAGTCAACGAAGCCTTCAACAAGCGCTTCCTAAGACACTTCCCACAGCAGGAAAGCGCCCTGGGAGCCCGCCTTGGTTGGGCTGTGCCCGGACAACCCATCAACATGGAGATCGTGGGAATCGTCGGAGACACCAAGAGCGACAACATGCGCGACGAGATGCCGCCTCAGATCTACACACCGTATGCACAACTCTGGAGTGTCCTCGGCATGACCGGCTACGTTCGCAGCAGTCTTCCCGCCCAGACGGTCTTCTCGGACATTCAACGCGTCTTACATGACATCGACCCGACCTTGCCCATCCACGCCATGCGCACGCTGATCGAACAGCGCGATCGCTCGCTCGGCACGGAACGCCTGATCGCCTATCTGGCCACGACCTTTGGTATCTTCGCGACGCTCCTTACCGCCGTAGGTCTCTATGGCGTACTGAACTTCAGCGTCATCCGCCGCACCCAGGAACTAGGCCTGCGCATGGCAATGGGCGCACCGCACGGCAGCATCCTCTGGATCGTGTTTAGAGAGGTCCTGATCCTATGGGGGATCGGCACAATCATTGCACTGCCGGTGGCGTACGGCCTGGGGCGTCTTGTCTCCAGCCAGCTCTACGGCGTCGTCCCCCATGATTTCGGCGTTACCGTTCTGACAGTGCTGCTGCTGGGCATCGTCGCTACGTTCGCCGCCTGGCTGCCGGCTCATCGAGCCATCCGGATCGATCCCATGGAGGCGTTGCGCTATGAGTGAGATCGCATGCCGGAGCACCTCAGAACTGGCACAGTGGGTCGCGTGTTCAACGTCTCCGGGACTGACCGCATCGCCTTTTCGACATCGCACTGACAAAGGACCAATGACATGAGTTCCCTGATGAGTGACACCACGTTTGCCATTCGGCAGTTGCGAAAGCATCCTGGTTTCACCGCCGTTGCGCTGCTGTCACTAGCCCTCGGGATTGGGGTCAATACGGCCATATTCAGCCTGTTGAATGCCGTATGGCTACGTTCGTTGCCGGTACGCAATCCGCACGCGCTGCGTGTGGTGAACTGGAGCGGACACAACGCCCGCCTCTCTCATTTTCGCGGTAATGGGTACGTGACACGTAGCGGTGCGCGCGTCGAGGGGTCGTTTCCCTACCCGGTCTATCGTGACTTCAAAAAACGCGTGACTGAATGCAGCGTGTTCGCCTTCACCAACCTGCCGAGACTAACGGTGATCGGGCCGGCTGGAGCGGCGATCACAGATGGTCTGCTTGTCAGTGGTGATTTCTTCTCCGGGTACGGGGCCAAGGTCCTGATCGGCAGGCCCCTCATGCCGGCCGATGAATCACCGTCCGCTGACCCAGTAGCGGTGATCACCCATCGCTGGTGGGAGAAGCACTACCGTCTCAATCCTCACGTCATCGGCCAGACCATCACGGTCAATCAACATCCATTCACGATCGCCGGAGTACTACCCCCCGGCTATCGCGGGCCCCTGATGGTCGGCCATGGTGACATCTACATGCCCATGTCCGCCCAACCTAAGCTGTTTCCTGGCCATCCCCTGGACGCGCGAGATCACTGGTGGGTGCAGATCATGGCTCGCCTGCAGCCTGGGGCCAAAGAGTCTCAGGTAGCAGCGGCCATGGAGGCCATCTTCTTGCAGACGTTGTCTGCGCCGGGGCAGAAGACCGAGATGGATCAACCTCGTATCCTGCTGACAGACGGCAGTCGCGGCCCCTTGATGATCCGTCGTCGAATGGTCCGACCTCTGGCACTGCTGATGGTTGCCGTGGGTCTGGTTCTACTGATCGCCTGCACCAATCTTGCCGGTCTGCTACTGGCCCGCGGGGCAGCACGGCAGCAGGAACTGGCCGTGCGCACGGCTATGGGTGCCGGACGCGCCCGCCTGATAAGGCAACTGCTCACCGAAAGCCTGCTCCTGGCAATGGGTGGTGCCGCTTTGGGCCTATTGATGGCCCTGTGGATGAAGTCCGCGATCCTCGGCTTCCTGAACAGCCTCAGCCTGCCCGTCCATCTCGATGTCGTGTTCGACATGAGGGTCCTTTGGTTCACCTTCGGTACTGCTCTCGTAACGGTCGTGTTGTTCGGCCTGCTGCCCGCCCTCCGCGCCACACGCGTAGATCCCTCCAGCGGACTCAAGGGCAGCAGGATCCTGGGTGCACCAAGTCTGCGTTTGGGCAAGTTTTTGGTAGCCGGACAGATCGGCCTGTCGGTGTTGCTCGTCATCGGCATGGGCCTGTTGATGCGCACACTCATCAACCTGTATCAGGTGGATCCCGGCTTCAATCCCGAAAGGCTACTGGTATTCCGACTCAATCCCGGTCATGCCGGCTATGGCGAATCGGAACGCCTGCGGTTCTATGACAGGCTACAGACCGACATCGCCGGTCTTCCCGGAGTACGCCATGTTGCTCTATCCAATGCAGCCATATTGGGGGGCGGGCGTTCGTCCAACGCCTTCTCTATTCCCGGGCGGGCGCAGGATCGTGACGGACATCTGCATGCGGACACCCTGTCGGTCAGCGGAACGTTCTTCGATGCCATGGGAATCTCCCTGCTCAGCGGCAACACCTTTGACATGACGTTGACCGCAGGTCAAGCGCCGGCGGCAATCGTCAACAGAGCCTTTGTCCAATCTGTGTTCCCCGATGAAGACCCATTGGGACGCATCTTCCATATGGGTACGGACTATCGCATTGTAGGGGTCTGCGCAGACGCCAAGTATAATAGGCTGCAACGTACGATTGAGCCGACCGTCTACTTTTCCCATAGACAGGCGCCCCCCGGCGCTACGTACTTCAAGGTGCGATCCGTGCTGGAACCCCTGTCCCTGGTACCGGCCGTACGCAAGATCGTGACCGATCTGGATCGCAGTATCCCCATCAGTGAGATTGCCACCCAATCGCGGCTCCTGAAGACGTCCATAGCCCCGGAAAGGCTCTTCACCACGCTGTGCGGGGTCATGGCACTGGTCGGTATCCTGCTGTCCTGTATCGGACTCTATGGTCTGTTGGCCTTTATGGTGACACGCCGCACAAATGAAATCGGAGTGCGCATGGCCCTGGGTGCCCGTCCACGTGATGTGGCATGGCCCCTGATACGCAGCGCCCTGCGACTGGCAACTCTGGGCCTGGCTTTCGGACTCCCCACTGCCCTGGCCCTGACAAGGGTGCTGCGCAGTGTTCTCTATGGTGTAACGCCCCACGATCCGATGACCGTAGCGGCATCGATAGCCCTCATCCTGGCCATCGCCGCGCTGGCCGCCTGGATCCCCGCCCGCCGCGCGGCGCGGATCGATCCGATGGAGGCGTTGCGCTACGAATGATGGGCGATGTATCGACCGTTGGAATTGGAGCGATGAAACGATGACATTGCTGTGGCAGGACATCAAGTACGGATTCCGAATGCTGGCGCGGAACCCTGGCTTCACCGCGGTAGTGGTGCTGATTCTGGCTTTGGGAATCGGCGCCAATACGGCGGTGTTCTCGGTGTTCGATCGCGTGATTCTTCAACTGCTTCCCGTCGAGAATCCGCGTGAGCTGGTCCTGATCGAGGTCGACGGAGACCGGGCGCCGGGGATGGCTAGCTCGGATAACCACATGACGGTCCATTCCTATCCCCAGTACCGGGATTTCTGCGAACGGTCCGACGTCTTCTCTGGGGTCATCGCCCGGACGTCAACGCCCCTCGTTTTCGCGCACGGGTCGGAAGGAGACCAGGCGCGTGGCGAGCTGGTCTCCGGCAACCTCTTCGATGTCCTGGGGATCCGGGCCGCACGGGGACGCCTGTTCACGGCCGAGGACGACCGCATCGAGGGTGGTCATCCTGTGGCGGTCATCAGCCATGGCTTCTGGCGCCGACGCTTCGGCGAGCACGAGGACGTCATTGGGCAGAGCATCACCTTGAACGGCGTGCCCATGACGATCATCGGCGTCGCATCGTCGCAGTTCCGTGGCGTGATGACCGGACGGGCACCGGATATCTACGTCACGCTGGCCATGCGAAAGCAAATCCGGCCGACCCTCTATGCCACCGACCGGCTGCCCGAGCGCATGGTCCGCTCCTTCAATGTGCTGGCACGTCTGAAGCCGTCCGTCACATTCGCCCAGGCATCGACGGCCATGCAGGGCCTCTGGCGCGGGATGCTGCAAGAAGAGCTGGAGCAGCTCGGCCCACGAATCCGGGACAAGGAGGAGTACCTGGGCCGCTCGCTGCGCCTGATACCGGCGCTGCAAGGAATACACACGTTGCGTCGGGTCGTTGAGAAGCCTCTCCTGAGCGTGGCGGCGCTGGCCGCACTTGTGCTGGTGATCACCTGCGTCAACGTGGCCGGTCTGTTGACAACCCGAGCCATCGCGCGACGCCGCGAGACGGCCGTTCGCATCGCACTGGGTGCCTCCCAACACAACTTGGTCAGGCAGGTCCTCCTGGAGAGTCTGGCGCTAGGCCTCTTGGGCGGGGCGGCGGGGTGGGTGGTCGCATTGGGGACCACAGGGCTGCTGGCGGTCCTTACCGAAGTTGCGGCGCTCAATACCAGGGTGCTCCTCTTCAACTTCGTCCTGGCAGCACTAACGGCACTATTGTTTGGCCTGGTGCCCGCCTGGCAGGCAATTCGCACACCGGTCTCTGCAGCGCTGAAGGACCAGGCGACCGGCGCAGGCTCATCGCGTGGTCATGCCCGCTTTCGCCAAGGTGCGGTGATTACTCAGATCGCCTTGTCTACGCTGCTACTCGTGGCGGCCGGACTATTCACCAAGACCCTGTACAACCTGCGCACCTTCGACCCGGGGTTCCGCACCGAGAGCCTCCTGGGCTTCACCCTGGACCCGGCCCTGAGCGGCTATGACGGCCAGCGGAGCCGACTGTTGTACGACCGCGTCACCGAAGGAGTGCGACGGATTCCCGGCGTTCGCACGGTCGGGGCAGCGTCAATGCCCGTGCTGGGCAACGCCGGGATGACGACCAGTCTGAGAGTCGAACGATACCAGGCCGGCGACGGCGAGGACGTCACCACGTCGCGCAATGTCGTCAGCGCAGGCTATTTCGAGACGATGGACATCTCGCTGGTGTTGGGCCGCGCGTTCAACGAACAGGACCGCGCCGGCGCGCCCAGGGTGGCGGTTGTGAATGAAGCATTCGTGCGTCGCTATTGCAGTGGCGAGAACCCCCTCGGCCGGAGAATCTCCTTCGATGACACAGACGGACCCCTGGACATCGAGATCGTAGGCGTCGTGAAGAACCAGAGAAATGCCAGTTTGCGGGAGCAAACAAAGCATTTCGTCTACACGCCCTACACGCAGGAAGACCGTGTGCCCTCGCTGACATTCTACCTGTGGTGTCGGGGCGATGAGGCCGCGGTGGGCCCGGCCGTGCGCCGCGTGGTGCGCGAACCAGATGCCCATCTGCCCCTGTCCCGAATGCAGACCGTCGAAGCCCGGCGCGAAGAGGTGCTGAAACCCGAACGCACGGTAGCGCTGTTGGCGTGTGTGTTCGCCGCGATCGCCGCCGTATTGGCAGCCGTCGGCCTGTATGGGTTGCTGGCCTATGGCGTCGCGCGACGAACGCGAGAGATCGGCATCCGCATGGCGCTAGGCGCGCAGCGCGCCGAAGTATTCCGGTTGGTGTTCCGCGAGGCGCTGGTGTGTTTCGCTGCAGGCCTGGCGATTGGCATTCCCCTGGCGCTAGGCCTCGGCCGATACCTGGAGTCCCAGTTGTTCGGCCTCCAAGCCAGTGACCCGACCGTCACCCTCGCCGCCGCCGTTGTTCTGGGTCTGGCCGTATTCACCGCGGCGCTCGCCCCCTCACGCAAGGCCGCCAAGATTGATCCCATGGAGGCCTTGCGTTATGAGTAGCTCGGGTTTCCAGCTTGCTTTCACTGAACCGCCACGAAGGCCATCCCGGGAAGGACAGACAAAGTGAGTACACTCTCGAACGACATCAAATTCGGTCTTCGTCAACTCATCAAGAGTCCGGGCTTCACGGCAGTGGCGGTTCTGTCTCTGGCTTTGGGGATCGGCGCCAACACAGCGGTGTTTAGCGTAGTAGACGCGGTGTTGCTGCGGCGGCTACCCTATTCAAAACCGGATCAATTGGTGCGCGTTTCGATCGCCCGGGAAGGTCGGAGCGGATCGGTCTCTCATCCTGTTTTTGCGGACTGGCGGGACCAATCCGATTCGTTCACGCATTTGGCGGCATTCAAATACCAAGAGATGGATTTCGTCTCCGATGCCGGACCTGAGTGTCTGGAGGGGGCCAGCGTCTCCCAAGGTTTCTTTGACATGTTAGATGTTCGTGCGGCCTTGGGACGGACGTTTGCTGTCGGTGAAGATGAGCCCGGCGCGAATCCGGTGGCTGTCATCAGCCATAGGTTATGGAGTCGTTGTCTGGGGGAAGACCCGGGCATTCTGGGGCAGACCGTCTTGTTGGATGACACCCATTACGCAGTTGTTGGCGTTTTGCCGGGCGGCTTCGAGTTTGCGCTCATGGAAGACGCAGATTTCTGGGTTCCCCTCACGGACCGTCTTCATCGAACCAAGTACACCTATCAGGTCGTCGGTCGTCTGCAGTCAGATGTCACCTTGGCCCAGTGCCAAGCGGAGATGAATACTATTTCCGACCGAATCAGGCAGGCGTATCCCGAGCAGACTGCCGGTCCCGCTCGAGTGGAGCGACTGGGTGACTACGTGACGGCACGATCTCGTCTCTACCTCTTCGTACTTCTGGGCGCGATCACCTTCGTCCTGCTCATCGCCTGTGCCAATGTGACTAACTTGGTGTTGGCTCGGACTACAGCCCGTGCCAAAGAAATGGCGGTCCGTCAGGCCCTCGGTGCCGGCTCATGGCGCGTGACGCGTCAGATCCTCACGGAAAACCTACTACTGGCGCTTCTGGGAGGATCGGTTGGGGTACTGGTCGCGCTATGGACAAGCGGCATCCTCAAAGCATACTTCGTTAGCCTCTATGTGCCACGTGCCGGACAGATCGCCATCGACTGCCGGGTCCTGGGATTTGCGCTTGGCCTATCCATGGCAACCGGGTTGATGATTGGCTTGGCCTCCGCATTCCGCTTGTGCGGTTCGGTCTTGCAGGGCTCGCTTATGAAGCGAGGTTCCATGGGCAGGGTCCGTGCCCGTATGAGTGATGCTTTGATCGTCGGGCAGGTGAGTGTGGCCCTGATCCTGCTGATTGGCGCGGTTCTGATGGTGCATACGTTTCGTCATCTGATGAACGAGGATCCGGGATTCGACCCGGATCGGCTTCTGACGTTCAAGGTCGAACTGCCATCGTCGCGCTATGCTGACGGCAGGCGGCGAGTGACCTTCTGTCGCCAGGCTCTGCAAAGGCTTGCTGCGGTTCCTGGAGTCCATGAGGTTGCTATGGATTCGTTCATGCCTTTCGGCCGCCGTACGTCGAGGCATACGATGACCCTATGTGGGCATCCTGAATCCGACCAGCGCTACCCGAGTCCATCGATACATATCATCACCCCTTCATGTTTCCACACGCTTCGCACACCCCTTATCCAGGGGCGATTGTTCGGAGAACAGGATGAAGCGTCCAAGGCTCGGATGATCGTTATTAACGACAGAATGGCGCAGCTCGCCTGGCCCAACCAGAATCCCGTGGGGCGCCACATCATGTTGGGAGGCCACCAAACTGACGATCTGGAAGAATCCTACGAGGTCATCGGCGTGGCGGCCGATACCCATCATGGTTCATTGTCTGAAGAGGTCGGTCCCAGTGTCTATTTCCTCTATTCGGCAATGGCTTCCGAACGAAACCTGGGATTCATCCTGCGGTCTGACATCGATCCCTTGAGCCTGGTTCCGGCGGTTCGTAGTGCCATCTGGGAACTGGACTCCGACCTGCCGATCTCTGAACTAACCACCATGAATCAGCGCATCGCGGAAACATTCAGTCGGCAGCGTTTTTCTCTGATCTTCCTCGGGATTGCCGGTGCCGTGGCCATGCTTCTCGTGGTGGTGGGTGTTTATGGCGTCGTGTCCTATGTAGTGGGCCGGCGGACGCACGAACTTGGTATTCGCATGGCGTTGGGCGCGCCTCAGCGACAAATCATGATTCTGATATTGAGAAAAGGATTCGCTTTGGCGATCACAGGCAGCGTCATCGGCATCGCCGGTGCTTGGGGACTGACGCGCTTCCTGTCCGGTACGCTCTACGGCGTCAGCAGCACCGATCCCACCACCTTTGTGGTGGTGCCTGCGCTTTTGACAGGGGTTGCTCTGCTGGCCTGCTATATCCCCGCACGACGAGCCGCCAGGATCGATCCCATGGAGGCATTGCGATACGAATAGGAAGATATTATGAAGCGCCATTGGCGCAGACTCATTCTCAAGGAAAGGAGCAGACATGAAAGTCCTGACGACGCGGATTGTGTTGATTGCGCTCATGAGTGCATCGCTGGCGGTAAGCGGATGCTACAGTTCCGCTGTCTCATTAGGCAAATGCACCGCGAAATACAAGACGTGTCAGTCCGCCGCGCGTGACTTCGAGTCTGGCTCGACGCTCTCGGTGCGCAATGATCTCGGCCCTATTTCCGTCTCCGGCGGGAACGTCACGGGTTGCCAAATCACGGGTCGCATGTATGTCCACGCTCCCACGAAGCGCCAGGCCAAGGAGATCGCTGAGCAGGTGCGACTGGCCGCCGAGCGCACTGACGGAACGTTGATGGTCACGGTCGAGAAACCTCCCCTGGACGAGAAGTGTGCAGTCTGGACGGACCTGGAGATTGTGGTTCCGTCCCGGGCCCACGTGGATTGTCAAACTGAGCTCGGCCGAATCAGACTCGCCGAGATCGAAGGCGACGTCCGCGCCGTCACGGAGTTCGGCGGGATCACCTGTGATCAGATCGTATCCGGTAACATCACCGCGAAATCAGAGTTTGGCGCTGTACGCGTCAAGTGCGCCGGTACATGTCCTGCTGATCTCGTCGCCGAGGTGCGAACCGAGTTCGGAAAGGTCCGTTTCGATGTCCCGGAGACGTTTCAAGGCGATTTCGACATCGGAACGGAGTTCGGCTCCACGAGCGCGAAGCTGTCCACAGCAAGCCGCGATCAATGGAAGAGACATCGAAAGACGGCCACCACCGGCTCGGGCAACGGCAGACTATTCCTCTGTACGGAATTCGGCTCGGTAAGACTCAAGTAACTCCTCAGAGAGGGGCAGCCCAATGGAAACGCTATGGCAGGATGTTCGGTACGGAGTTCGTGTACTCTTCAGGAGTCCGAGATTCAGTCTCTTTGTTGTGCTGCTCGTGGCCGTCGGCGTGGGAGGCAGCACCGCTGTCTTCAGTGTTGTCAATGCCTTCCTGATTCGCCCGCTCCCCTACGAGCAGTCCGATCGCATCGTCTTCCTTCGGCAACGCACGCTACAGGGGGACGGTACGGGTGTCTCCTACCTCAACTACCTGGACTGGCGTCGAGACGCCAACAGCTTCGAGGAATTGGGGTGCTACTGCTTCAATTCATTCCCGGTAGATGTGCCCGATGCCGACCTGCCCGAAATATGCTCTGCCGGATTTGTTTCCAGCAGTTTCTTACCAGTACTCGGGGTGACACCACGCCTCGGACGGCTCATCAACGAGGAGGACGATCGTGCCTCAGCAAAGCCGGTGGTCATGATCAGCTACCCGTTCTGGCAGCGACACTTCGCCGCCGATCCCGATGTGGTGGGCAAGTCCATCGCGGGACCAGGCTTTGCCCTCACCGTCATCGGTGTGATGCCGCGCGGTTTTCGCTATCCTGCCTATGGGCACGACGTGACGGATCTCTGGGTGCCGGTCGGTCTCCAGGAAAGCCGGCTCCAGGATCGAGCCAGCAGCCCGGACATGTATGTCCTGGGTCGTTTGAGCAGGGGGGTGAGCATGCCACAGGCACGCACGGAGATGGATACGATCTCCGCGCGTCTGGCCGCTCAATACCCAGCGGCCAATGGCAATACGCGGGCCGAGATCGAGATGCTTTCGACGCAGACGCTCGCAGGCAAAGAGCGAGCATGCATCCTCATGATGTTCGCCGTCGGCTTCCTTTTCTTGGTGGCCTGCGTCAACGTGGCAGGGCTGCTGTTTGCTCGCGGTGTCACCCGGGAGCAGGAGATGGCTATCCGCTCTTCGCTTGGGGCAGCACGCCTGAGACTCCTGCGGCAGATGTTCGTTGAGGACGCCCTCTTGGCCCTTACGGGGGGGCTGCTCGGAGCGTTCGGGGCGGCCCAGGCGGTTCAATTGTTGGCACGCACGGACATGATTGCCTCCATGCGGTTGCCCGAGGGCTTTCTGTACCCGGACGGACGCGTCCTCGGCTTTACCTTGGCGATCACCCTTCTCGCCATACCTCTGTTTGGCCTTCTCCCTTCGGTCGTGTGCTCCAGAACCGCTCTGGCGCGAGGGTTTGGCTCGGAGAGCCGCAATCTCCTGGGCTCGCGGGGGCGGTATGCGATTCCTGCCTGCTTGACTGGTATTGAGACGGCGTTGACCGTAGTCCTTCTTGTTGCAGCGGGGCTCATGGTCCGCAGCTTTGTGAACGTGGCCACGGCTGACCCCGGATTCGATCCGAAGAACGTGCTGACGATGCGTGTCATGCTGGGCAAGGATGCCGCGAAACACCAGGAGCTACTTGACCGCACGCGTGCCTTGCCCGGCGTGAAGCGGGCGGCCCTGACGTCTCCTTTGTTCACAGGTTGGAAATGGTACGTCTGTCCGGAGGGCAATGCCGTTCCGCCGACGGACCGGCAAGCAGTCATCTTCAAGGCCGTTAGTCCAGGGTATTTCGAGGCGATGGGCATTCGTCTGCTTCGAGGCCGCACGTTCGACGAACGGGATCGTGCCGATTCCAAGCCCGTGGCCATTGTCAATGAGGACCTGGTGAAACGCTACTGGCCCCAGGGAGACGCGATTGGGAAGCGTATGCAGTACGCCAAGACGCCGGACCCCAATGCCACGTGGCTTGAAATCATAGGCGTGGTCGCCCCCGTGACGAACGCGGGTGTCGAGGCAGCCCGCACCATGGAGGCATATCGGCCACTGGTGCAGAAATTGGCGTCCGCGCCCTCGCTGATCCTGCGAACCGAAGCGCGACCAGAGCGGTTCATAGGTGCTGTCAAGGAGATCGTACATCAGATCGAGCCCCGTTTTCCGATCGCTGACGCGCGAACCTTGGATCAGATCCAGAGCAGCTACACGGTCACCCGCCGTATGAACACCTTCTCCCTGACCATGTTCGCGGCGGTCGCCCTGTTCTTGTCGACGGCCGGCATCTACGCTATTACCCGATATGCTGTCTCGCGCAGGACCCAGGAATTCGGCATCCGTGTGGCTCTCGGAGCCGACAGGAACGACCTGTTGAGACTTGTCTTCAGGAGGGGTCTGACCCCCGTGGTCATCGGCACGGCCGCGGGTCTGGCCGGCGCCATAGCAGTGGCGCGCATGTTGTCGAGTCTGTTGTTTCAACTCAGTCCCTGGGATCCAACGACGTACGCCGTTGCCTCTCTGTTCTTGGTTGTCGCAGCCGCACTCGCCAGCTACCTCCCCGCCCGCCGCGCGGGGCGGATTGATCCCATGGAGGCCCTGCGTTATGAGTGAAAGGTCAGCATTTAGGATTCAGGGAAAGAACGATATTGCCCCTCTGTTCCGGGTTGTGAATTCGCAGGAGCCAGCATGACGAGTATTTGGAAAGACCTTCGTTATTCGGTTTGCGTGTTGCGGCGCAAGCCCGGATTCGCTGCCGCAATCGTTCTTTGTCTGGCGCTGGGTATCGGCGGCGTAACCGCCGTGTTCAGTGTGATGAACGGCATGTTCGTCCGCCTCATGCCCTATGAGAGGCCGGACCGTCTGGTTTCTTTTACAGTGACAGGGATCTTCAGCAGGCCAAGCTCGAGTATTTCGGCCCAGGTCTATCTGGATTGGAGAGCGAATAACAAATCCTTCGCAGAGATGGCCGCATACCAATGGCACAAACCCCACGTTGCTTGGAAGGGTTGGGCCGACACACAGGAGAACCTCCAAAGCTGCGAAGGCCTCGCGGTGACCCCCACTTTCTTCAATGTCCTGGGAATCCATCCGGTGATAGGCCGAGTCCTGGCCCCGGAGGAAAGGAGCTTTGAAGAGCACAATGTGATCGTACTCAGCCATCACGTGTGGTGCGATGTCTTCGGAGCCGATCCCAGCATTCTTGGACGCAAAGTGCGGCTTGCAGGACGCGCTTGTACCGTGATCGGGGTCATGGGGCCGGGCTACCGGTTTCTGTCGTTCGGAGGAGAAACGGCGAATCGCAAGGTGGACTATTGGGTTCCGGTATCCGGAGGTTTTGAACACGAACCTCTCAGCAATGCCAACTACAGTCTCATCGCCCGGCTGAAGCCCGGAGTCACCGTGGAGAAGGCGCAGGCGGATGTGGATCGTCTTACGCAGAACCTGATAGAACGGCATGGCGGAGGACGCTCCAGCCCCCTGCGCATTCTGGCGCAGCCATTGCCTGCGAAGCTCCTGGGGTCGACGCGATCCGCCACGCTGCTGATTCTGGCGGCTTCCGGATTCGTACTGCTGATCGCCTGTGCGAACGCCGTCAATCTGTTCCTGGCCCACTCTGTTGGTCGCAGGACGGAAATCGCCGTGCGCTCTGCCTTGGGCAGTACTCGATTTCGTATGGTACGTCAACTGATTGCGGAGAACATGGTCCCTGTGCTTCTCGGAGGCGTGCTGGGAATCCTTCTGGCCAGATGCGGCGTGGATATGCTGATCGGACTCGCGCCGCGCAGTATCCTCGGGTTGGATCAGACACGGGTAGACTGGCGGGTCCTTGTTGCTACATCGGCCGTCACGCTGCTGTGCGGTCTCATCGTCGGGATGATCCCGGGTATTTCCGTGTCCCGCGTCAATCTTGTCGACACCCTGAACGGGTCCGGGGCCAGAGTGACCTCGGGACGTCGAGAACGGCGGATCATTCGATTGCTCATCACATCGGAAATCGCACTGGCGTTCCTGTTGGTCATGGGCGCCAATCTACTGATCCGGAGCTACTGGAGTCTCTCGCAGGTAGAGCTCGGAATACAGCCCCGTCATATCCTGGCCGTCCGACTTTCCGGCCCCGACTTGGCCGAGAGACATGACGAATTGCTGGAGCGGCTGCGAACTCTCCCAGGCGTGGAACTGGCGGCCTCCTCAACGGGTCTGCCTCTGTCGGGGGAGCCGTCGGATGAGCGTCGGGTGAGCCCCGTACCGGCAAAAGAGCAACCCGAATCCTACCCCAAGGCGTACGTGCGGACCATCAGCACGGACTATCTTCGCGCCTTGGGAGCATCGTTGGCTCGCGGTCGGTACTTCACGAGGCAGGACAACGAGAAATCCAGCCCTGTCGTGATCGTGAACGAAGCGTTGGCCCGGAGACTCTGGCCCGAAGAGGACCCCGTCGACCGGCAGATGGATTTCGGGAGCGGAACCAGAGTCTTCTATGCTGGTGGAGGAGAAATGCTCGTGCCACGCCAGGTCATTGGAGTGGTGCGGAATATCCAGTATGGAGGCCCCGATCAAGATCCTCCGTTCGAGGTCTTCATTCCTTTCGCCCAGCGGACGCGATGGCACTATGTCTTGAGTGTAACGCTGCGTTGTCAGGTAGATCCCACGGGTTTGATGCAGGCGGTGCGCCGGGAAGTTCGCTCAGTGGATGAGTCCTTCAAGATCGAGGGCATGAGTACGATTGAGGGGTTCTATTCTGAGATTACGGCCCATCGGCGGTTTCTCATGGCCATGCTCTCGGTGTTTGCTGGCGTGGCTTTCACTCTGGCGGTGATCGGGATCTATGGCGTCGTGGCGTTCACCGTTTCCATGCAGGTCCGCGAGATGGGGATCCGGATCGCCCTTGGAGCTCAGCGGAGTAACATCCTGCGACTGGTCATGACCCAGGCTGTAGGATTGACCCTGACCGGCATCGGCCTCGGATTGCTGGGGACGCTCGCCCTGCGCAAGGTTATTGCGAGCCAACTGTTCGGTGTATCGCCTCTCGACCCGCTGACATTTGCTACCGGCATTCTGCTGGTGGTCTCAGCGTCCCTGCTGGCCTGCTATCTCCCCGCCCGCCGCGCGGCCAAGATCGATCCCATGGAGGCGTTGCGCTACGATTGAAATGTGTGGCGAACGGCTCATCGGCGGCACGCGTCGCCGGTGACGTATCGCCAGGAATGGTCAAGAGAGAATAGGGAACCGGAAGAGAACTATGATTAGACTAACCAACATCGCCAAGCGTTATGACACCAAGGCAGGCTTCACCTACGTCCTGCAACAGATCAACGTGACCATCGAGGCCGGCGATTTCGTGACCATCATGGGCCCCTCCGGCGCGGGCAAGACCACCTTGCTCAACATCATCGGCATGCTCGACGGTGCTTGGGAAGGGGAGTACTACCTCGACGACAATCCCGTCCACGAACTCAAGCCTAAGGCCCGAATGGCCCTGAACCGAACCTACATCGGCTTCGTCTTCCAGAACTTCAACCTGCTGGAGAACCTGACGGTTTACGAGAACCTCGAAGCGCCGCTTTCCTATCGTAATGTCAAGGGCTCCGAGCGGGCCAGCATCGTCTGCGACACGCTCGACCGCTTTGGCATCGTCGGCAAGAAAGACCTCTTTCCCAGTCAGCTCTCAGGCGGCCAGCAGCAGCTCGTCGGCGTCGCTCGCGCCGTGGTGGCCAGCCCCAAGCTCATCCTGGCCGACGAACCCACAGGCAATCTCCACTCCTCGCAGGGCAAAGAAGTGATGGGACTGCTCAAGAAACTCAACACCGAAGGCACCACCATCATCCAGGTTACCCACAACGACAGCTACGCCGCCTATGGCAATAGGATTATCAACCTGAAAGATGGCTGGATGGCGGACGACTAAATCACTGGGCAGTGGTCTCCGGTGCATAGATGGAAATCGGCGATCCAGGGACAATAACATGACGACTCTGATCAACCAATTGATGGACCTCTACGAACCCATCACGCGGGCTTGCTGCCGGTCCTTTCGCCTGCCTGCCGATCAGGTCGAAGACGTCATGCACGACACCTTCTTGGCAGCCTACCGTAGCCTGCCCAGATGCCACGAGCGGACGAAGTTGAGCGCCCTGCTCTGGACCATCGCTCAGCGCCAGGCCATCGACCGGCTGCGCAAGCAGGCGTCGCAGAGGCGCCGCGAGGAGGTGAACCACTTTCGGCAGCTACTTGTTGTGTCTCAGGACCCGGCCCAGCTCGCCCAGTCGCGCGAGCTCCGTCAGCACCTGCACGCCTGCGTCGCGGCTTTGCCCGATCCCTGGATGACAGCGGTCAAGCTCTACTACTGGCACCACAAGAACGCCCATGAGATTGCGATGCACATGCAGATCAAGCCCGCCACGATCCACGTCATGCTGCACCGCAGCCGGCAGCGCCTGCGACGACAACTGGAAGGCCTCTACGCCGCCTGACCCGAGAAAAGGACGAACGAAATGAGTACGCTAACGAACGACATCAGATTCGCAGCCCGTCAGTTGATCAAGAGCCCAGGCTTCACCGTCGTGGCGGTGCTATCCCTGGCCCTCGGCATCGGCGCCAACACCGCGATCTTCAGCCTAATTAACAGCATGCTCCTCAAGTCGCTGCCCGTAGAGAGCGCCCACGAGTTGCGCTGCATCAACTGGACACATGACACGAATCTCAACAACGTGACGGTCAGTGGACGCACGGAGAGCATGCCCTCAGGTGGCATACGCTCGAACGCGTTCTCCGCTGCCGCCTATCACGCGTTTCGCGACCAGAGTGACGGGATGTCGGATGTCATGGCGTTCTCCATGTTGCCCCGTCTGTCGGTCATCGCCCAGGGTACCGCTCGCACAGCCGACGGACTGATGGTCTCCGGCAACTTCTTCCAGGGACTCGGTCTCAGGCCGCTGCTCGGGCGGACGATCACGCCGCGCGATGACCGGCCGGACGCCGAGCCCGTCGCTGTGCTCTCCCACAGGGGATGGCAAGAGCATCTCGGCGGGTCCGTCGATTCACTGGGACAGATTTTGACCCTCAACGGCAAGGCTCATACCATCATAGGCGTACTCGCTCCGGAATTCGTGGGCGTCCTGGGATACGCGCACACAGATGTCTACGTCCCCTTGTCGAGCCAGGCACAGCTACGATCCAGCCTGTCGCTGGAAGAACCCGGCAACTGGAGCCTCCAGATCATGGCACGCATGGCGCCGGGCGCCGACGAACGCCAGGCCCGTGCGCACCTGAACGTTCTCTTCCGCCGCTCCATCCTTCCGAACATGCTCACCGGTGAAGGTCGATCTCCAGAAATCCTCTTGAGAGGTGGTCGCCGTGGGGTCGCCGATGCCCGCGACGAACATGCCCGGGCCCTGTCGATTCTCATGGCCATTGTCGCCATCGTTCTCTTCGTGGCCTGTATCAACTTGGCGGGCCTGCTGCTGGCCCGGGCGGCCACACGCCAGCACGAACTGGCCGTGCGCACGGCCCTCGGCGCGCAGCGCCACCACCTCTTGCGACAATCCCTCGCCGAGAGCATGTTGATCGTCCTGGCCGGCGCCGGAGCCGGAAGCCTAGTGGGAACATGGGGTCGGACGATCCTGGCCCGTCTGCTACTGCCCTCGAACATGCCGGTCGATGTCAGCGGCGATCTGCGCGTCCTTGGGTTCACCCTTGGCGCCTCCATTATCGCCGTGGGACTGTTCGGCCTGATCCCCGCCTTGCGAGCGGCGCGCACGGACCCCATGGGTTCTCTCAAGGACCGATCCTCCTTCGGTACACCCCGCCTGTGCCTTGGACGCATCCTCGTCGCCACCCAGGTCGGGCTCTGCCTGCTACTGCTCATCGGCGCGGGCCTCTTCACACGCACCCTGATCAATCTCCGCAACGTCCGCGTCGGTTTCCAGACCGAGAGCCTTCTGACCTTCCAGGTCAATCCCCACAACGCCGGCTATGAAGGAGCGCAACAAGCCGACTTCTACCGACAACTGGAAGAGCATATCACGACCATCCCCGGTGTCCAGGCCACGGCCAGCTCCAACATCGGACTGCTGACCGGCTGGCGAAACGAAACCATGATGATCGTCCCGGATCGACCGGGCCGACACCACATCCTGTGTCTCAACGTCAATGACGCGTTCCTCTCCACCATGGGCATCCCCCTGTTGGCCGGACGCGGCTTCAATCACGCAGACAACGCCGAATCCACCCCCGTCATCGTCGTCAATCAGAAGCTCGCCAACAGCGTCTTCCCCGGAGAAGACCCGCTCGGCCGCTCCGTCATCATCCGTCGGAAGGACTACCGCATCGTCGGCATCTGCGGCGACACCAAGTACTACGACATCAAGGTCCCCGCCGAACCGGTCGTGCTCTTCTCCATGCGCCACCACCCCGCCAACGCCGCTTTCTATCAAGTGCGCACCACCCTGAACCCGCTCTCACTGGTCCCGGCCGTTCGAGGTGCCGTCGCCCAACTCGATCCCAGAATTCCCATCGCCGGCATCAAGACCCAAACCATGCAACTGAACGAATCCATCGCCCAGGAACGACTCTTCGCTGCGCTCGGTACATCTCTGGCCTCGCTGGCCGTGCTCCTCGCCTGCATCGGTCTTTATGGCCTGATGGCCTACAACGTCACGCGCCGCACGAGCGAACTCGGCATTCGCATGGCCCTCGGCGCCACCGGCCGCAACGTGGCCTGGCCCATCCTGCGCGAGGCCCTCATGCTCGCCGCCCTCGGCATCGCTCTCGGCCTGCCCGTGGCCCTCGCTCTCGCCCGCGTGACCCGCAGTCTCATCTTCGGCATCGAACCCCGTGATCCGGCCACGATAATCGCCGCAGCCATTCTGCTGCTAGCCGTCGCCACCCTGGCCGCCTGGATCCCCGCCAGACGCGCCGCCAAGATCGATCCCATGGAGGCACTACGCTACGAATAGGAGAGGAAAATGAATGCGCTGTTCAATGACATCAAATACGCCCTGCGTCAACTGTGCAAGAGCCCCGGTTTTACCGCCGTGGCCGTCCTGTCACTGGCCCTCGGCATCGGCGCCAACACGGCAATCTTCAGTCTGATCAACGGCATCCTGTACAAGTCGTTGCCGGTACGCAATCCACATAAACTGCGTCTGATCAACTGGACATTTGATCCAACTCATCATTGGCCTAATATGCGTGATCGTGACGGAGACTTCGGACGCACCAAGTCTAATAAGCTCTACTGCGGATACTTCCCATATCCTGCATACCGGGACTTTGACGAACAGGTAAAGGGTTTCTCTGATATTTTCGCCTTTTCCAACACCCAGGACATGACAATCAATGCCGACGGTGTTGCGAGTCTGGCAAATGCGCAGATGGTATCAGGCAACTTCTTCGAGGGCTACGGGGCACGGGTTCTGATTGGAAGACCGATCACGCCGGAGGATGACCGCCCTGACGCTCCGCCGGTGGCGGTTCTGACCTATCCATTTTGGCAACGCGTCTATGGACTCGATCCTCACGTCATAGGCCAGACTCTCACAGCAGAAAACACAGGTTTTACCGTTATTGGCGTACTGCCTCGTCGTTACGTAGGTCCCCTGGATAGTCAGAACCGCCCCGATTTTTATGTGTCCCTGATGGCTCAGGCCGAAGATGGGAAGTTGGACTCCGATAACGCATGGTGGGTTCAGATCATGGGCCGACTGGCTCCCGGGGGCGAGGAGGCTCAGGTACAGACATCACTGGAGCTTCTATTCAGCCATGTTGTCAATCGCTCACAGACGGAGTTGGACCGGCCCGGGATCTTGTTGCAGAAAGGTCGGCACGGCGTATTGAGTGAACGTGGGGAGACGGCGGGACCCTTGTGGTTCCTATTGCCTGGCGTGGCTCTGGTCCTGCTGATTGCCTGCACAAATCTGGCCGGTCTGTTGCTGGCTCGAGGAGCGGCCCGGCAACATGAGATGGCCGTGCGGGCGGCGATCGGCGCCGGGCGTTGGCGTCTCATACGCCAGGCACTTACGGAGAGCATGATCCTGTCACTGGCCGGTGTCTTCCTTGGATTGTTGTTCTCATCATGGATACGGGGGGCCCTGACCGCCTTTATCATCGATCCGTCCAGCAATCGACACTTCAACCTGCGGATTGATATGAATGTCTTAATGTTTGCGCTGGCCGTTGGCCTGGTCACGACCCTATTGTCCGGTCTTTTTCCGGCCTTGCGTGCCGGAAACACCAATCCGTTGGCCGGGCTCAAGAACAACGGGAGCCGCGGCGCGCCCCGGCTCCGCCTCGGGAAGGTATTAGTCACTACGCAGGTGGGTTTGTCTATCGTTTTGGTCGTGGCCGGCGGGCTCTTATGTCGAACCCTGATCAATCTCTATCGAACGGATCTGGGATTTGACACGGAGAATCTCTTGTTGGTTCCAATCAAACCTCTTCAGTCCCTGTCCCCAGTGGGACATACGAAGAGTGTTTTGGACGCTGTGCGTCAGAAGATCGCAGGAATCCCTGGCGTCCGGTCGGTCGCCCTCTCGGATCGGACGTTGCTGGAGGGAATAAGGAGCGATCATATATCGATCCCCGGCCGTCCCGATGCAAAGCCGCGCGAGTCACTTGACCTGGTCGTGAGTGACGGATACTTTGCGACCATGGGGATCAACCTTCTGAATGGGCGTGACTTCTGTGCTGCGGATATACAAAGCCTCCGGCAGGTTGCTATCGTTAATGAGGAATTCGTACGTCTGTTCTTCCCGAATGAGAATCCCCTCGGCCAGTTCATAACGGAAGGTGGAAATCAACATCAAATCGTCGGCGTATGCAGGAACCACAGAAGTCGGCACCTGCGTCTGGGTATTCTACCCACTGTCTATTGGCCTTATCATAGAGGACATCATCGCACCACTATGACCTGCGCGATACGCAGTGTGCTTCCACCGATGTCTCTGGTCCCTGCCGTGCGCAAGGCCGTGGCCGATATCGACCACAACCTGCCGTTAGAGGGGATGACCACTCAGAGACTTACACTCAAGGAGTCTCTTCGTCAGGAACGCCTCTTCGCATCGCTATGTGGAAGTCTTGCCCTACTGGCTTTGGCGCTGTCCTGCATCGGCCTGTATGGACTGATGGCCTACAACGTCGCACGACGAACCGGGGAGATGGGCATTCGCAAGGCTTTGGGCGCCCGTTCCTGGGACGTGGCCCGCCCGATTCTGCGAGAGGCCCTGACGCTCGCGGGCATCGGCGTCGCCGTCGGCCTACCCGTCGCCTTGGCTCTGGTCCGCGTAATCCGGGTTCTTCTCTATGGCATCGAGCCTCATGATCCGTTCACCATGGTCGGGGCTGCCCTGCTGATGGTCGCCGTCGCCACCCTCGCCGCCTGGCTCCCCGCCCGCCGCGCGGCGCGGATCGATCCCATGGAGGCACTACGCTACGAATAGGAGAGGAAAATGAATACGCTGTTCAATGACATCAAATACGCACTGCGTCAACTGCGCAAGAGCCCCGGCTTCACGGCCGTGGCCGTCCTGTCGCTGGCCCTCGGCATCGGCGCCAACACGGCAATCTTCAGCATGACCAACGGCATCCTGTACAAGCCGTTGCCGGTGCGCGATCCCGATCAGTTGCGCACGATCGCCTGGAGGTGTGATGAAGTTCAAAATCGCCCCAAGAGGATGTTCAGTCTTGACTACGAGATCGCCGCCACCCGGCCTGGCGACCGCCGGTTCGCCTCCTTTCCGTATTTTGCCTACCGTGACTTCGCCCAACAGGTACAGGGTTCTTCCGAGGTTTTCGCCTTTTCCCGCACACAGACCGTGACGATCAATGCGGGCGGCGGTCCGACCTCGGCGAACGAGCAGAAGGTGTCGGGCAACTTCTTCCAGGGCTACGGGGCCCCCGTCCTCATCGGGCGGCCGATCGTACCCGAGGATGACAGCCCTGGCGCTGTGCCGGTGACCGTCCTTACCTATCCCCTTTGGCAGCGCGTCTATGGCCTCGATCCTCATGTCTTGGGCCAGACTCTCATGGTGGGTAAGACGGGCTTCACCGTCATTGGCGTGCTGCCTCGTCGCTATCTCGGCCCCACGGACAAAGACAGGCGCACCGATTTCTACGTACCCCTGGCGGCGGCGCGAGGGTTGTTGGCGCAAGAGAACTTCTGGTGGGTCCAGATGATGGGGCGCTTGGCTCCCGGGACCGATGAGCTTAAGATCCAGGCCTCCCTGGAGCTTCTCTTCCGCCAGGTCATCGATCGGGCCGGGGCGGTGGTCGACCGGCCCGGTATCTTGCTACTGAATGCTCGGCGTGGGGTGCGCGGGGTGCTGAGTGATGAATCCAGCGAGTGGGGTGGACGCTCCTGGAACCTACAGTGTGTGGCGGGTCTGGTTCTGTTGATCGCCTGCACGAATCTGGCGGGCCTGCTGCTGGCGCGGGGGGCGGCCCGGCAACAGGAGATGGCCGTACGCGCGGCGCTGGGCGCCGGGTGTTGGCGTCTGATACGCCAGTCGCTTACGGAGAGCCTGATCCTGTCGCTGGGAGGGGTCTGCCTCGGATTGCTGCTCTCCCTCTGGCTCCGAGAGATCGTGACCAGACTTACCGTCGAGGCGTCCAGCCAGCGACAGTTCGACCTGCGGATCGATGCCTGGGTTTTGCTGTTTGCCCTGGGCGCTGGCGTAGCCACCACTTTGTTGTCCGGCCTTTTCCCCGCCTGGCGGGCCGGCCACGCCGATCCCTCGGCTGGCCTCAAGGAAAGCGGCAGCCGGGGCGCCCCGCGACTGCGTCTCGGCAAGATGCTGGTCGCGGCGCAGATGGGGATGTCCGTCCTGTTTGTCGTCGTCGGCGGGCTCTTCTGTCGAACCCTGATCAATCTTTCTCGAGTAGATCCGGGATTCGACACGGAGAATCTCCTATTGGTCCCCCTCGATCCCTTCAGGTCCCTGTCTCCCCCGAGCGACAGGCAACGCTTCTTTGATGCCGTGCGTCAGCAGATTGCCGGCATCCCTGGCGTCCGATCTGCCACTCTCTCCGATGCGACGCTGACGCGTAGACCAGCAACGGGTCAGGCAGTATTGATCCCCAGCCGTCCCGAAGTGGAGCCGCGCGAGGCATCCCAGGCTTGGGTCAGTGAGGGATACTTCGCGGCCATGGGGATCAACCTCCTGCAAGGGCGCGACTTCCTGGCTACGGATATGTCCCAACGCGTTGTTATCGTCAATGAGGAATTCGCACGCGTGTTCTTCTCGCAGGAGAATCCCCTGGGCCAGTTCATAGCCTTTGACCGAGAGGAATATCAGATCGTGGGTCTGTGCAGGAACCAGAGACATGGCAGCCCGCGCTGGGGCATCTCTCCGGTTCTTTATAGACCCCATGGTCAGAGTTCATTAAAGCGGACGATCTGTCTGGCGCGCAGTGTGCTTCCCCCTTCGTCTCTGGTCCCTGCCGTACACCGGGCCGTGGCCGAGATCGACCCGAGCCTGCTGCTGGAAGGAATCATGACACAGAAACTCGCGATCAAGGAGTCCCTCCGCACGGAACGACTCGTGACCCTGTTGTCTGGCGGTTTTGCCCTGCTGGCCCTGGCGCTGTGTTGCATCGGCCTGTATGGACTGATGGCCTACAATGTCGCCCGGCGAACCGGAGAGATGGGCATCCGCAAGGCTTTGGGCGCCCGTCCCTGCGACGTGGGTCGCCCGATCCTCCGAGAGGCGCTGACACTCACGGCCCTAGGCGTCGCCATCGGATTGCCGGTCGCACTGGCTCTGAGCCGCTGGATGCGGGCCAGGTTCTACGGCATCGAACCTCATGATCCCATCACGATGATCGGCACAATCGTGGTCATGGTCACCGTCGCCACCCTGGCCGCCTGGATCCCCGCCAGACGCGCCGCGAAAATCGATCCCATGGAGGCCCTGCGCTACGAATAGGAGATGAAAATGGCAGCGCTACTCAATGACATCAAATACGCACTGCGTCAGCTGTGCAAGAGCCCGGGCTTCACCGTCGTCACGGTGCTGTCTTTGGCGATTGGGATCGGAGCGAACACCGCCATCTTCAGCGCGATCAACGGTGTGTTGTTGAAATCCCTCCCCGTGCGCGATCCGCAAGAACTACGTTTCCTCGGCTGGACCGGCTCTGATGTCTCGATTGGTGGCCTGACGAGTGATTCCATGGGAAGGTCAGAATCCGGCCAGTGGTTCCGGTCCATCTTCCCCTATCCCCTCTACCAGGATTTTGCCAAGAACGCCAAGGGGTTTTCAGACCTGTTCGCTTTTTCGTATCTCGAAGAGGGTATGACAGTTCGCGCCCATGGCGTCGCGGCAGTAGCTCATGGACTGATGGTCTCAGGCAATTTCTTCAACGCCTATGGTGCCCGGGTCCTGATCGGACAGCCCATAACACCCCAGGACGATCGCGCCGACGCCGATCCGATCGCGGTCATCACCTATCGTTTCTGGCGGAAATACTACACCTGTGATCCCAACGTCCTCGGCCAGACGCTCATGATCAACCACGTTCCCTTCACCATCGCCGGCGTCCTGCCCAAACGCCACAGAGGGCCCCTGAGCGGTGATCCATCCGATTTCTATGTTCCGATCGCAACGCAACCACTACTCACGCCCGGCGACGACATGCTCGCACAATCCAACGATTGGTGCGTTCGCATCATGGGGCGATTGGCGCCGGGAGCCAGCGAAGCCCGAGCCGCCACCTCACTGGAGGTCTTGTTCAAAGGATTCCTGAGCACCTCTGACGCCAGAATGGACCAGCCCACGATCCTGCTCCAGGAGGGCAGGCGTGGGCTTGGAATGGTGTATTCCCGCGTCGCCCCCGTCCTGGTTGTGCTCCAGGTGCTGGTCGGACTGATCCTGCTGATTGCCTGCGCCAACGTCGCAAGTCTGGTGCTGGCCCGTGGCGCCGCCCGCCAGCATGAGATGTCTGTCCGTGCGGCCATCGGCGCCGGGCGATGGCGCTTGATCCGCCTTTCGCTCGTGGAAAGTCTCATCCTCTCATTGGCGGCCGGAGCGGTCGCGTTGGCCATGAATAGGGCCATCGGGGGAGCTATTGCCGAATTCCTGGCTAGGTCCCTCGCCCGTACGCAGTCGCATCTCAGTTACATGAGCGAAGAGCGACCGGCCATGCAGCTCCACCTGGGAACCGATGGCATGGTTCTTGCGTTCGTACTGGCCGTGGCGCTGTTGACGACCTTCTTGTTTGGCCTTGTCCCGGCTCTCCGTGCCGGACGCGTGGATCCTTCCGAAGGACTCAAAGACAGTAGCGGCCGCCTCGCGCCGCGACTGCGACTGGGAAAAGCCCTGATCGCGGTACAGGCAGGTCTGTCCATCCTGCTCGTCATTAGCGCCGGTCTGTTGACGCAGAGTGTCGCCAATCTCCATAAGGCCGATCCGGGCTACGAAACGGAAAACTGTCTTACCTTCAGCCTCCATCTCCTGAATTCCACGCCGGGGGCGGACGATACCGGCGAGTTCTTTGATCGCGTGCGCACGAGCATCGCGGGAATCCCCGGTGTGCGGTCTGTGGCCCTCTCGACGCCGGGTCTGCCGGGGGCAGGTTGGTACGCGGACGTATCAGTCCCCGGCCACACCGAAGAGGCAGTCACGATGCCCATGTACTATATCTGTGACGGCTGGCTTGACACGATCGGAGTCATGCTACTCAGCGGGCGTGACTTCAATCACACCGATACCCACAGATCGCCCCCTGTTGCCATCGTCAACGAAGCCTTCGTGCGCGAATGCTTCGCCGGTGAGAATCCTGTGGGCAGGCTGGTGACCGAAGACGAGGATACGTATCACATCATCGGAATCTGTGGCAACCACAAGACCGACGTGCGCGGTCGTGCGCGCCCCATCATCTACTTCTGCCACATGCAGAGTCCACATGATCACGTGACCTTCAACGTACGCAGTGTGCTTCCCCCTCTGTCGCTGATCCCGGCCGTACGCAAGGCTGTCGCTCTGCATAGTCCCGATCTGCCCCTGGAAGGACTCGCCACCCAGGAACAACTGTTGGCCAAGACCATCGTCATGGAACGGTTCTTTGCCCTGCTCTGTGGCAGCTTGGCCCTGCTGGCCTTGTTGCTTTCCTGCATCGGCATCTTCGGCCTGACGGCGTACAATGTCACGCGTCGGACAGGCGAGATAGGTATTCGCATGGCCTTGGGCGCGCGTCCACGGGAGGTGGCATGGCCCATCCTGCGCGGAGCACTGGTCCTGACCGGAATCGGCGTAGCCGCCGGGATTCCCCTGACGCTGGCGGCCACGCAGGTCATACGCGGGTTGTTCTTCGGCATCACCCCGCACGATCCCTTAACCATAATCGGCGCCGGCGCCGTCCTGCTCGGCGTCACTGTCCTGGCCGCCTGGATTCCCGCCAGACGCGCCGCCCGAATCGATCCCATGGAGGCCTTGCGATACGAGTGACAGCACCAAATCCGACCGGCTTTGTCAAAGCCGTTTTGCGCCGCTGCCCTGGGCGATTCCCATGGCGGTGGACGGGGTTAGTCCCGAGGTATGGAAAGGACTAAGCAAATGCGTACCTACTCACGAAGAGATGTGCTGAGAAAGGCCACCTTGGCGGCTTCGGCTGCCGTCGGGACGGGCCTGACAGGACTGCCGCTGCTGAACGCGGCGGGGCCCTCCCGTGAGAAACTGGGGGTCGCCGTCATCGGCTGCGGCGGGCAGGGCAGACGGCTGCCACTGTGGATGGCCAGATCGCGACGGCTGGTCGCGATGGTGGATATCGACGACAAGATGATTGCCAAGGCCCTCGAGAACATCAAGGACACGGACGCCAAGCCCAAGATCTACCATGACTACCGGCGCATGTTCGACGAATGTCACAAGGATCTGGACGTGGCACTGATCGCCACGCCGGACCATCATCATGCCCCGGCGGCGGTCCGCGCCATGGAACGGGGGCTCCACACGTTCAGCGAGAAGCCACTGGCGCACAACATTCGGGAGTGCCGGGTACTGGGCGAGGTGGCCAAAAAGAACAAGGTGTACACCGCCATGGGCAACCAGGGCCACTACGGGGAAGGTCACCATCGCTTGTGCGAATACATCTGGGCCGGGGCTATCGGAAATGTGACTGAAGCGCATTGCATAGTCGATGATAGCTTCGGCGGTTCCGGCCGACGCCCGCCATCCAAGCCGATACCTGCTCATCTGCACTGGGACGAGTGGATCGGACCGGCTCCCTACCGGGACTACCACGACGATCTGCATCCGCAAAAATGGCGAAAGTGGCGCCACTTCGGCACCGGCGGACTCGGAGACATGGGCTGCCACAATCTGGACGGGGCGTTCGATGCCCTGCGCCTTGGCCAGGCCGGCCACTACACGGTGGAGTGCATCCACCTCAAAGGCGGCAGCGATGAAATGTACCCCATGAACATTGTCTTGAGGTGGGAGTTCCCCGCGCGTGGCGATATGCCGCCCGTGAAGATATACGCCTACGAAAAAGCCGATGATATACCCAGATCCCTCAGGAAGTTACGCAGGGAGCTACAGACGCCAAGCAGGGTCGGCAGCATTTTCATCGGCGACAAGGGCTACATGTATTCCGGTTCCTTTTGCCACGACACGCGCATCCTACCCATAAAGGAACACAGGAGGTACGCCCCGCCTCTAAAGACACTGCCGCGCACCGGCGGCGCGCTCGATGAGATATTCGACGCCATCGAGAATGGAACCTCCCTCACGAATGATTTCACCACCACGTCCGGCCGGCTCACCGAATGGATTCTCACCGGCCATCTCGCGGCATTCGCCGGCGTAGGCAAGAAGCTCCAGTGGGACGTGAAGAAGGCCGAATGCACGAATTACCCGGAGGTCAACCAGTTTATCAGTCGAACGTACCGAAAGGGCTGGGAGGTCTAGCGCAATGTTGGCAACACGCCACATTTGGATGGCACGTCCAGGATACCAACGCACATCCCGCCACGTGAGAAAGATCCCGATAGGCGTGGATCGCGCCGCGAGAATCGATCCCATGGAAGCCCTGCGCCACGAATAGGAGACGAAGATGACAACGCTGTTCAATGACACCAAATATGCCCTTCGCCAACTCATCAAAAGCCCCGGCTTCACCGCCGTCGCTGTCCTCTCGCTGGCCCTCGGCATCGGCGCCAACACCACCATCTTCAGCTTCCTCAACGCCGTGCTCTTCCGTTCGCTGCCTGTGCGCAATCCTCATCAACTGCGCGAAATCAGTTGTGCCGGCAACAACGTCAAGACATCCTTCTACAGCGGCGGGGGAGCCGGATCCACACGAAGTGGCAAGCACACCTTCGATTCCTTCCCCTATCCCGTGTACGAAACGTTTCGAGATCAAGCCAGTGGCTTCTCCGACGTTTTCGCCTTCTCCCAGCTACACAGCCTGACCGCCGTTACGCCCTTCGGGGCCCACACCACCGGCGGCATGCTGGTCTCCGGCAACTTCTTCTCCGGCTACGGCGCCTCGACCCTCATCGGCCGGCCTCTCACACCCGAAGATGACCGCCCCGAGGCCAATCCCGTAGCCGTCATTACCTACCAGGCCTGGCAGCGCTACTACGGTCTCGACCCCGACGTGCTGGGACGGACGGTTGCCCTGAACCGAAACAGTTTCACCATCGTCGGCGTGTTGCCGCGCGCCTACGTGGCACCCGCGCTGGGCGACCCCGTCCATTTTTATCTTCCCATGGCCGCCCAGTCGCAACTCAGACCCGACTTCCCCCTCACCTCCGACATACACTGGTGGCTTCAGATCATGGCCCGCCGATCACCCGGCGTCAAGGAGGCCCAGGCCCAGGCCTCGCTGGCCGTTCTCTTCGACCGATTCCTCCAGTCTTCCCCGGACAGCATGGACCAGCCGGAAATCCTCATGGCCGATGCCAGTCACGGCCTCCTCTCTCAACGCCGCAGCATGGCCGGACCGCTGTGGGCCATGCAGGCGGCCGTCGGATTGGTGCTGCTCATCGCCTGCGTAAACCTGGCCGGTTTGATGCTGGCCCGTGGTGCGGCACGTCGTCACGAGATGGCCGTGCGGGCGGCGATAGGGGCCGGACGTTGGCGCCTGATCCGCCAGTCCCTCACCGAGAGCTTGGTCCTGTCTCTAGGCGGTGCCGCCCTCGGCCTGGTGTTCGCCGCCTGGATCAAGATGGCCATATTAGGCTTCCTCAGCGGTATCGGCGACAACCCGGGCTTCGATATCCGCACCGACGCTACCGTTCTGGCTTTCACCTTGGCGACAGCGTTTGTCGTCACCTTCCTGTTCGGCCTGATCCCGGCCTGGCGCGCCGGCCGCACCAATCCATCTATTGGCCTCCAGAAGGCTGCCGGACGCGCAGCACCGCGCCTGCGCCTGGGAAAGGTCCTGGTGGCCGCCCAGGTCGGACTCTCCGTCCTGCTCGTCATGGCCGCCGGCCTGTTCCTGCAATCACTCGTTAACATCTATCGCGTGGATACGGGATTCAACATCGAAAACCTCCTGGTGTTCCGCGTGAACCCTGCCCAGGCCGGATATCGGGACCAGGAACTCGTCGGCTACTACGAGCGCGTCCGCCAGGCGATTGGGGATCTTCCCGGCGTACGCTCCGTCTCGCTCTCCAGCCTGACACTGCTGCGCGGCTCCTACGCTTCCTGGGCTATCGAGATCGATGGACGCCCGTCCGACCAGCACCTGCAATCGGCTCAACTGGTCGTCAACGACGGGTTCTTCCCGGATATGGGTATCAGCCTGCTCAGCGGACGTGAGTTCACACCCTCGGACCGGCAGGGCTCGGCGCCCGTCGCCGTAGTCAACGAAGCCTTCAGCCAGTCGTTCTTCCCCGACGAGCGCTGTCTGGGCAAGACCTTTCGAGTCGGAGGGACGCAGTATCAAATCGTGGGCCTCTGTTCCGACGCCAAGTACAACGACGTGCGTCGCGACGTGCCCCCGATCATGTGTTTTCCTTATCGACAAGCATCCCCGCAACGGATGACGTTCGCCGTTCGCAGCATCTTGCCGGCCATGTCCCTCGTGCCGGCCGTGCGCAGACTCATCACCAACATCGACCAGAACATTCCGATGGAGGAAGTCAGCACCCAGAAACAGGTGGTCAAAAACGCGATCATGTCAGAGCGTCTGTTTGCGGGCCTCTGCGGAACCTTGGCCATGTTGGCTCTGGCACTCTCCTGCATCGGTCTCTACGGCCTGATGGCCTACAGCGTCGCGCGTCGCACCGGCGAGCTCGGCATCCGCATGGCCCTCGGTGCCCGGCCTCAAGACGTAGCGCGACCCGTCCTGCGCGAAGCCCTGGTCCTCGCCGCGATTGGCGTGGCCGTCGGCATGCCCGCAGCCCTACTCCTCACGAGACTGGCACGAAGCGTCTTCTTCGGCATCGAGCCCCACGATCCCGCAACCATTTTCGGGTCCATCATCACCCTCCTCGCCGTCGCCCTCCTCGCCGCCTGGATCCCCGCCCGACGCGCCGCCAAAACCGATCCCATAGAGGCCCTACGCTATGAGTGAAATGCGCGACGACCTGTCAATCAAAACTGGCCGGCGGTTGGCAAGAGGCACGTAGCCGGGAAAGAAAGGACGGATGATATGGGAATCCTATTCAGCGACATCAAGTATGCTTGTCGCTCTCTGGCAAAACAACCGTTCCACGCGCTGATAATCGTCGGGATCTTGGCCATTGGCATTGCGGGAACGGCCACGGTCTTCAGCTTGTTCAACGGTGTCTTCCTGCGACCGCTGCCTGTCCCGCACCAGGAGCGCCTCGTTAGCCTCTATGAGATAGACCCCGCCTCAGGTCAGCAGCACGGGCCTTCCTATCCACGCTACCACGCTTGGTACCGGTATAACAGTGTCTTCGAGTGCATGGCCTTTTCCACCGTGTGGGTGGGTAATCTTTCCCGCGACGGTATGGTCGAACGGGTGGGCATGCGTCTGGCGAGCCGCGAGTTCTTTGACGCATTTGGCATTCGGCCTGTGTTAGGCCGATGCTTCACTGCCCAGGAAGACCAGCCCAACGGCCCCAACGTCGTGTTGCTGAGCGTCAGTCTCTGGAAGCGCATGTTCCACCAGGACCCCGCAATCATAGGTCGCCAGGTTTGCCTGGATGATGATCCCTCTTATACTGTCGTTGGCATCCTCCCCGATACGACGTTCCCCGACCATAAGGATATCTGGTGTCCGCTCCGCGCCGATCCGGACAAGGGCCACGGTGGACTCGGCCCGATGGCCGTGGGCCGTCTCAAGCCAGGCGTGACGATCGAACAGGCACGCGCCGATCTCGCGAGCATCCAGGAAGGTTGGATGCAGAGTCACCCGGACACACAAGACAATCGTGTGGTGAAGATCACGCCGCTTCGCGAGGCATACCTCAGCACAATACGCCAGGTGCGATTCATACTTCTCGTAGTCTTGGCCGTGACCGCTCTCGTACTGCTCATCGCCTGCTGCAACGTGAGCAGCACCATGGTGGCCCGCGGCATCTCTCGAGCCAAAGAGACGGCACTTCGCGTCACCCTCGGCGCGACAAAGAGACGTGTCATTCAGCAGGTATTGGCTGAAAGCCTCGTCCTGTCCATCGCCGCAGGGATCAGCGGTATGCTTCTGGCATCCTTTGGACTGCAAGCGCTGCTGGTGTTTCTCGCGGATGCCGTCCCAGCCTGGATGCGTTTCACACTGGATATTCGTTCGCTAGTGTTCTGCATCTTGATCATCGCGGCCACGACGGTCTTGGCAGGATTGTTGCCCGCGCTCCAGGCCGCATCTGCCAGGGGGCCACAGAGTCTGCTGCAAGCCCTGAGCTCCCAGATCACGGCATCGCGGACGAAGCGCAGGACATTGAATGCAGTTGTTGTCTTGCAGGTTGCACTGGCACTATCGCTGCTGGCCGGTGCCGGGCTGATTGCGCGAACATTCCTTAATGTGCGGGACACAGATCCGGGATTCCGCACCGCCCGTATTCTCACCTATCATGTGCCACTGTCTATCGGATCATACATTGACGAAAACAAACGACACGCCTTCTGGGTGCAGCACATCGAGAGAATCCAGGCGCTGCCGGGTGTACGTCATGCCGCCTTGGTCAACAACGTGCCTATGAGTATTCCGGCTACTGGCAAATTCGAAGTCGAGGGAAGGCGGGATCTCTCCGGCCCGCAGGATACCAAGGTCTTTGTGCGAAGGATCACTCCTGACTACTTCCAAGTCATGAGCATCCCGCTGGTCGCAGGCCGTCCCTTCGCGGAGACCGACAACCAGAAAGACAGCGAACGGACTGTGATCGTCGACGAGACCTTCGCCACGGTCTTTTGGCCCCATGAAAGTCCTCTCGACAAACGAATGCGCCAACGCGGTTCACAGGATTGGCTCCGTGTCATCGGCGTGGTGAAAGACACGAAACAGATCAGCCTGGAGCAACCGGCGCAGCCCGGCATATACCTGCCACGTGTGACGGACGCCGCCTTCGGCATGAACGCGGTCGTGCAGGTGGCAGGGGACCCAATGTCGCTCGTGCCCGCAATTCGATCTGCTGTTCGGTCAATCGACCCAGGCGTGCCTGTTGAGAAGATCCAGACAATGTCTGACCGTGTCAAGGAGTCCATGTCGGCCCGGCGGCTCGCCTTGTGGCTGTACGGGCTGCCCGCCGCAGTCGCCGCGCTGTTGGCCCTCTCAGGGATCTACGGAGTCACCAGCTACGCGGTCAGTCAACGAACCCAGGAGATTGGCATCCGCATGGCCCTGGGAGCAAGCGTACCTGATGTGCTGAAGTCTGTAATAGTGGACGGCCTGCGACTTGTCCTGATTGGCATGGGCATAGGATTCGTCGGAGCGCTGGCCTTTGGTCGTGTGCTGGCAAGCATGCAATACATGCTCTACGATGTCAGACCGACCGACCCCGTCAACCTGGTTGGCGTCCTGTTTCTCTTGATCGGAGCGACCGTGCTGGCCTGTTACCTCCCCGCCCGACGAGCCGCCAAGATCGATCCCATGGAAGCATTGCGCTACGAATAGGAGAAGCAAATGGGAACCCTATGGCAGGACATCAAATACGGATTGCGAATGTTGGCAAGGAATCCCGGCTTCGCAGCGGTGGTGATTCTGATTCTGGGCTTGGGCATCGGCGCCGCGACGTCGGTCTTCAGCATCGCCAACGGCGTGCTGCTCCGCGCCCTTCCGTACAGGGAACCGGATCGACTCGTCATGTTGTTCTCCAATTACGCCGCGTGGGGTGAACGAGCCCCCACTTCCGGGATGAACTTCCTGGACTGGCAGGAGCAGAGCCGCTCTTTCGAGGGCATGGCCGTCTTGCGCACCGAGGAGACCACGTACCGGCACGCCGAAGGAACGGACCTTCTCCAGGGCATGTGTGTGTCGACCAACCTCTTTGCGCTCCTGGGCTGGGAACCTCTCGTGGGCCGGACGTTCCAGGCTGAGGAGACCTGGCCAAATCAGTACTATGTCGTGCTCGGCTACGATTTCTGGCAGCGACGCCTGGGGGGCGACGAATCGCTCCTGGGTAAAGCGATCGCGCTCGGCAGAAACGAACAGGCCTACACCGTCGTCGGGATCATGCCACCGGGCATCCGGTTTCTCGAAGCCAAGGCCAACGCACTTGTCGATTTCTGGATCCCCGTGGACCGCGATCTTCCGGAGATTGCCATGGGAGGGCGCGGCTGTCTCCGCTGGAACATCGTCGGGCGCCTCAAGCCAGACATCAGCGTCAGGCAGGCACAGGCCGAGATGGACACTATCGTCGAACGGATTGCCAGGACGGAATTCACCGATCCAAACCGTGCGCCGGGAGCGAATGTCGAGCCCTTGCAGGCCTACGTCGCGGGGGACAACCGCTTACTGATTCTGCTGGCCGGTGGGGGCGCAGCCTGCGTCCTCCTGATTGCTTGCGCTAATGTGGTCACGCTTCTGCTGGCTCGCAGTCTCGCTCGCCGCCGGGAAATCGCCATGCGTGCAGCGCTGGGCGCCGGCCGGCAGCAACTGCTCCGCCAGATGGTGACCGAGACCTTGCTGCTCAGCCTGCTGGGCGGCGCCCTCGGCCTCATGCTGGCTGTGGGTGGTGTCGCCGTCTTCCGCGCAATCGCCCCGGCCGACATGGCACGCCTCCACGAGATCGGCGTCGATCCCACCACACTTGCGTTTGCTCTCGGCGCCGTCCTGCTCACGGGCATCGTGGTCGGACTGGTCCCCGGGTGGCGCTTCTGTCGCCCCGATCTGAACGACGCACTGAAAGGTGACAGCCGCAACGCCGCGCTGGGGCTCAGCCGGCGCCGCCTGGCGAAGCTGTTCGTTGCCTCGGAGATGTCGCTGTCTCTGATCCTGCTCATCAGTTCCGGCCTGCTCATCAACAGCATGTCGCGGTTGTTGCTGCTCGACCCGGGCTACAGGACGCACAACGTCTTGACGCTGGAGTTGGAGAACCTCCGTCGTGGCAGCGCCGAGGAAATCCTCCAGCGCACCAGAGCCATGCCGGGCGTCCAGTCGGCGGCAATGATCCGCGGATTGCCGCTCGCAGGGGTCGGACAGGGAAGTAACATCGTCCCCGAAGGTATGCAGGGCACTGAAATAGACAGACACATGGTGACCGCGCGGCTCGTAACGCCAGGGTATTTCCAGGCCATGGGGATTCCCTTCCTTACGGGACGCGATTTCACCGAAAACGACACCCGCGATGCCGTTCCCGTAACCGTCATCAACGAGAGCCTGGCCCGGCGCTTCTGGCCGAAGGAGGACCCGATCAGCAAGAAGTTCGAGTTTGGCTGGGCCGGCACCGTAGTCGAAATCGTGGGGGTCGTGCGCAACACGAGGAGCACCACTCTCGATGCAGATCCGATCCTGGAGGCCTTTCTGCCGCTGCAACAGAAAGGATCGAGTCGTCTCTCACTGGTAGTGACGACCGGATCACACCCCACGAACCTCGTCCGGCCACTGAGAAGGGAGATCCGCGCGATCGACATGAACGTCGTGATCCGCGAAGTCCGCACCATGGCCGACCTCGTCGCGCGGACCCTGGCGGCACGCCGGCTTCTAACCGTGGTGCTCTCGGTCTTCTCTGCTGTCGCGGTCGTCCTCGCCAGTTTCGGCATCTACGGTGTCATCGCACACTCGGTGCGCCAGCGCACCCCGGAGATCGGCATTTGCATGGCGCTGGGCGCCACGAGCGGCGATGTCCTCATGGGTATCTTAAAGCAGGGGCTCACGCTGATCCTCGTCGGGGTGGCCGTCGGCCTCGCCGGCGCGCTGGCGTTGACCCGACTCGTCTCAAGTTTCCTATACGACATCAGCCCCACCGATCCCCTTACGTTTGTGTGCACGGTATGGCTCTTGATCGGTGCGGCTCTGCTGGCCAGCTACCTCCCCGCCCGCCGCGCCGCCAAGATCGATCCCATGGAGGCCCTGCGCCACGAGTGAACTTGTAAGAAACTGTGATATGAACCAGGACTTGGAGTTGAAATGAGTGCGTTCTTCAACGATCTCAAATACGCGGTTCGTCAACTGCGGAAGAATCCAGGCTTCAGCGCAACAGCCGTGATTGTCCTGGCCTTGGCCATCGGCGGAACCACCGCCATGTTCACGCTGGTCAACGCACTGCTGCTGCGTCCCTTGCCGGTCAAGAATCCCGATCAACTGCTGCGCCTGTACGCCAAAGAAAACAAACCGGCCGGCAGGTATAGGAGTTTCTCCTATCCCAACATGCTGGACATCCGTCGGACAAACGATACCTTCAGCCATCTCACCGGCTTTACAATCACCCTCCTGGGTATCAACGAGGGCGATGTCACGCGACGAACCCTCGCGGCCCTGGTGCCGGCCAACTACTTCGACACCTTCGGCGTAACTATGACCGCCGGCCGGCCGTTTCTCCCCGAAGAAGAACGCCCCGGCAGCCGCATATCCTCCGTCATCGTCAGCTATCCGTACTGGGAAAGACAAGGCAAAGACCCCACGCTGCTAGGCCGAACCATTCGTCTAAATACGCAGGACTTCCAGGTCGTCGGCATCGCGCCGCGCTTCTTCACCGGCCCGAGCATCCTGGCCTCGCCGGAGTTCTGGTTGCCACTGGGCATGTATGAAGCCGCCAGGAGCGAGCTGATAAACGAAGAAGACGACCGTCTCGACGCCAGGGACCAGCACCACCTCTTTGTCCTCGGAAGGCTCAAGCCGGGTGTCACCATCGAAACGGCCCAAACCCGCATGGCGGCCCTGGGCGGTCAACTGGCCCAAGCCTATCCCGTCGCCAACAAGGATCTCGCGATCGAGGTCGGACGTCTGGCCCGCGTCTCGCTCGGCAGCAATCCCGACGACGAATCGTTTCTCACCGTCCTGTCCGTTCTGCTCATGACGCTGTCCGGCGTCGTTTTGTTCATCGCCAGTCTGAACATCGCCAACATGCTCCTCGCACGCGGCACCACCCGGCACAAGGAGATCGCCGTCCGTCTCGCACTGGGCGGTTCACGCCGGCGCATCGTGACCCAGCTCCTCATCGAGGGCAGCTTGCTCTCGCTCTTGGGCGGCGCCCTGGGATTGCTCCTGGCCCATCTGGCCACCACCGCGATGATCGCCTCACTCTCTCCGCGCATACCACTCTTTCAAGTAGTCTTCGACACACGCCCCGACCTGCGTATCCTTCTGGGGACCCTTGGCTTCTGCGCCCTAAGCGTACTCTGCTTCGGCCTCGGACCGGCCTGGAAGCTCTCACGTACCGACATCCTCTCCCACCTCAAAGAACAACCCGGCCTCGGACGTCGAACCAGACTCCGTTTGGGTGTACTCTCGCCGCGCAACGTCCTGGTCGTGGGACAGATCGCCTTGTCCGTTGCCTTATTGACGGCTACCGGCCTGTTCCTGCGCGGGGCATTCAACGCCGCGCGCGCCAATCCCGGATTCTCTCTCGAGAACAGCATCCTGGCCGAAGTCGATATGAGCTTGGCCGAGTTCGATGAAGCCCGCGTCCGCCGCCTCTTCACCACCATCGTTGAAGACCTGCGCACCCTCCCCGGCGTGGAAACCGCATCCTACGCCAGTATTGTTCCCTTTGGCATGATGACGGAAGGGCGTAAGGTCTCCCTCCCGGCAAGTGCGCCAAGCGATTCCGACCCCGACACCCCGGACATGTCCACTAGTGCAAACCTCAACGTCGTAGCCGATGACTACTTCAAAACGCTGCGCATGCCCCTCCTGCGCGGCCGGGAATTCCACAAGACCGAAATCGAGTCCACGAATACCGCACCCGTCGCCGTCATCGACGAACCCCTGGCCCGCCGCCTTTGGCCCAATCAAAACCCCATCGGCCGGCTCATCCAGTTCAGAGACGATCGCCAAGGCCACGAAACCATGCAGATCGTCGGCGTCGTACCCGGGATTCGCGACAGAGTCTTCGACCGCCAGGTGCGCGCCCACATCTACGTCCCCTTCGGACAGGACTATCGCAGCCTGGTCACCTTCCATATCAAAACCGCCCGGCTCAGCCGTCGTGCCGAAACCACATTGCTCAAGAACCTTCGCGAAAGAATCCGCACCATCGATCCCACCATTCCCGTCCTGTCCGTGCAAACCTTCCAGGAATTCCACCATAGTAGTTTCTGGGTCTGGATGGTCGGCATGGGAGGCCGTCTCTTCGCTATCTTCGGCAGCCTTGCCCTCGTCCTGGCCCTAGTCGGACTCTATGGCGTACGCGCCTACGACGTCGCGCGTCACACCCGCCAGATTGGCATCCGCATGGCCCTCGGAGCCACCAGAAAGAACGTACCATGGACGTCCCTTCGGGAAGGAATCATCCTGTCATCCCTGGGCCTGGCCCTGGGCCTGCCCCTGGCCTTCGGCGCAGGACGCCTGTTGCGCAGCCTCCTCGTCGGCGTCACCGGCACGGACCTCGTCACATTCATCGTAGTCCCAGCATTCCTGACAATCGCAACCCTGATCGCCTGCTACCTCCCCGCCCGCCGCGCCGCCAAGATCGACCCCATGCAAGCCCTACGCTACGAATAGGAGCCGAAAATGAGCACCCTATACCAAGACATCAAATACGCCATCCGCATGATGGCGCGAAACCCTGGCTTCACGATCGTGGTCGTTCTAATCCTGGGCCTTGGCATCGGGGCCACCACCGCGGTCTTCAGCGTCGTCAACGGCGTGTTGCTTCGTCCTCTTCCCTACAAAGACTCAGACCGAATCGCCATGCTGTTCTCGACCCACGAATCCTTGGAGAGGTTCCCTAGCTCCAGGTTGGACTTCACGGATTGGAAAGCACAAGGCCGGTCGTTCGAGGACATGGCCATATCCCGCTTCAGAGAGGCAACCTATCGCCACAGCGAAGGAACCGAACGAATAGAAGGCATGTGCGTGTCCCCCAATCTCTTTGGGTTGCTGGGCCTACAGCCCCTCATCGGTCGTACGTTCAGTCCTCAGGAGGTATGGCCCAATCACCACTACATCATTCTCGGCCACGAATTCTGGAAGAGGCATTTCGGCGGTGACGAATCGGTACTCGGCAGCGCCGTCACGCTCACGCCCGGCTTCACGGCTTCCCCCAAGGATGAGCCTTATACGGTCGTAGGCGTTATGCCTCCGGGTGGCCGCTTCTTGAACACGGCGTGGTCATTCGGCGACCTCACAGAAGTCAACGCTCAGGTGGATTTCTGGATTCCGGTCAACCAAGACTTCCCCACGAGCCGGGGGGTTCACAACTGGGATGTCGTGGCGCGCCTCAAGCCGGGCGTTCACGCCAAAGAAGCACAGGCCGAAATGGACGAGATCGCCAAAAGAGTCGCGCGCCAATACAACGATCCAACCCGCGCACCCAAAGTGCTTGTGGTCCCGCTCCACACGCATCTCATGGGCGACACGCGCCCGCTCGTCCTCTTGGGCGCCGGAGGAGCCGCCTTTGTACTACTGATCGTCTGCGCCAACGTGACCGGCCTCCTCCATGTCCGAAGTCTGGCGCGCCGGCGCGAGACAGCCGTGCGGGCCACCCTTGGCGCCGGCCGGCTCAGGCTGGTCCGCCAGGTGACCACCGAGTGCCTGCTTCTCGCTGCCTTGGGCGGCGTCTTGGGCCTTCTGTTGGCATCGTGGGGCATCGCTGTGTTTCGCGCCATCGCGCCACACAGCATCCCGCGCTACGAGCAGGTGACCCTGGATTCTGTCGTGATCGTCTTCGTCTTGGTGGTTGCTCTGCTAACGGGAATCGCCGTGGGATTGGCCCCGGCCCTGAGAGCCTGCAAGCTCGATTTGCATGAAGCGCTCAAGGCTGGGGCCCGCAGCACCACGATGGGCTCCGGCCAGCATCGCCTGTCGAAGATTCTTGTCACGACCCAGGTCGCGCTCTCGGTCACGCTGCTGATCGGCTCCGGCCTGTTGATCAACAGTTTCTCTCGCCTATTGCTGGTGGACCCCGGCTACAAAACGCGCAACATACTGACCATGAAGATCGAGAACACGCGTGACGAGAATTGCCACAGGATCCTCCAGCGAGCCGAATCACTTCCCGGCGTCCGCGCCGCTGCCCTGGTCTACGGATTGCCCCTTTCCAGGGATGTCAGTTCTCGAGGGACCAGCCCACCACCAGGACATCCCGGCGACATCGGGAGAGTGCGAGTCTGCGGCCGCGTCGTCACCCCCGGGTATTTCGAACTCATGGGAATTCCTCTGTTGGCCGGACGCGATTTCAGCGAGCACGACAACCAGAATTCGGCGCCTGTAGTCATCATCAACGAGCGCTTGGCGCGGCTCTTCTGGCCTGACGACGACCCGATCGGCAAGGAATTCAAATACGATATGACTGACGGCATGGTCAAAGTCGTAGGGATCGTTGGCAATACCAAGAGCGCCGCCCTGGATGCCGAAGCCGAGCTGGACGCCTTCCTGCCCCGCAGCCAGTTGC
>Ga0272442_10000484_pt1 | contig 63921 bp, 49 predicted proteins | sample SSMForm2O_FD_200262 | JGI IMG/M metagenome (GOLD analysis project Ga0272442, IMG submission 200262) | Marine sediment archaeal communities from Little Sippewissett salt marsh, Falmouth, MA, United States - SSM-Form-2O | ecosystem: Environmental > Aquatic > Marine > Wetlands > Sediment ...
TCGCAACTGATATTCTTGTAATAGGCGGCGGTGTTGCTGGGCTTGAAGCGGCGCTGGTTGCGTCTAAATACGGGAAAGTCATCATAGCGACAAAGAAAAAACTTTATGATTGCAATACCAACGAAGCACAGGGTGGAATTGCGGCTGTGCTTTCGGGAGACGATACATATGCAAAACACATATCAGATACGTTAAAGGTAGGTAACGGCTTGTGCGGTGAAAGAGCCGTTGAGATTCTTGTTAAAGAGGGCCCCGAGAGAGTAAAAGAATTGATAAATATCGGCGCAAATTTTGACAGTAAAAAGGGGGATTTTCTTTTTACCCAAGAGGGCGGACACAGTGTTAAAAGGATAATACATGCTCAAGGCGATGCTACCGGAAGAGAGGTAGAAAAAACTCTTGTTTCCTGTGTTCGCAGCGCGCATTGCGGCTTTAAAAGTAAAACTTTCTATTCGCCGCGAAATATAAAAATCTTCGAAAATACATTTTGTATTGATTTAATTGTGGATGACAATAAATGTTTCGGCGCTTATATGTTCACCGCAAAAGAAGGATTTTTCCCCGTTTTTGCCGATAAAGTAATTCTTGCCTCCGGCGGAGCGGGCCAGGTTTACAGAGAAACTACAAATCATGCCGTTGCCACAGGCGACGGAATTGCTATGGTTTACAGAGCTGGCGGCGAGTTGCAGGATATGGAATTTATACAATTTCATCCTACGGCTTTATATGTGGCAGGAACATCAAGACTCCTTATTTCCGAATCTGTGAGAGGCGAGGGCGGAATTTTGAGAAATAAATTTGGCGAAGAATTTATGGGAAAATATCACCCTTCCGGCGATTTAGCTCCTCGAGATATTGTTTCAAGGGCAATTCTGCAAGAGATGAAAAACACAGATTCTCCGAATGTTTATCTGGATATAAAGAAGATGCCTTATTCAATAGTTAAAAAGAGATTTCCCAATCTGGTGAGCATATGTGAAAAAGTAGGATTAAACGTAAATAAGAGCCTTATTCCGGTTCGTCCGTCTGCACATTACACTATAGGCGGTGTAAAGGCGGATTTGAAAGGCAGGACGTCCATAAACGGACTTTTTGCCTGTGGAGAAGTTTCATGCTCCGGGGTGCACGGAGCAAACCGTTTGGCCTCGAATTCTTTGTTGGAAGGATTGGTTTTCGGTTATAGAGCGGCTAGCGAAGCGGGAGAAACTTTTAAAAAGAAAAAACTAATAGAAAAATCGAATTTTTACAAAACAGTTCCTGCTCATTTATCTTTTAATCTTGACCTCGAAGATATCAAGAATTCTTTAAAAAGTTATATGACCAGGGATGTTGGAATTGAAAGAGAAGGAGATAAACTCAAAGAGGCAGAAGATAAGATAAAATTCTGGATGGATTATGTTTTTGCGCGAGAGTTTTCTTCCCCCAAAGGATGGGAACTGCAAAATATGCTTACTGTGGCTTCCTTGATGGTGAAATCCACCCTTATAAGAAAAGAATCACGTGGCGTTCATTATAGGTTGGACTACCCGAAAAGAAATGATAAGATTTGGAAGAAACATATAATTTTTAAAAAGGAGAAACAATAGATGATAATAAAAAATAAGGTTTGTCTGTCAGTCGTTATCTTTTTGGTTTTTGTAGTTGCTCTTTCTGTGAATGCCGAGGTAGGTACCGAAAAATTAGAACTTTCTCTTAGGTGGCGGGGCATAGTGGGAGGCAAATCAATTATCAACTCCAAAGAAATTTTGATGTCCGATTTTGGGCAGAACGCCTATCTTTTTGAGGCGGAACTAAAGACCGTAGCTTTGGCAGATATCCTTTTTAAGATAAAGAACGAATATTCGACTTTGGTGATTAACGATTCGGGATATATACTGCCAATTTGGTGGAAAGTAAAACAGCGCGAAAAAAAATATAAATACGAAGAAAAAACGGATTTTGCGGAACTTCCGGAGAATGAAGCAAACCTGCAAAATCCTCTTTCTGCTTTGTTTTTTCTCCGCTTGCAGGACTGGGAAGTCGGCAAGAGTGTAACTGTCCCCGTATTAGAACGGAAAAAAGTATATCCTGTAAAAGTTACCGCACTATCAAAAGAGTCGTTAAAAATTTACGGCAAAACATTCGACACCATTTTGCTTGATGTCGCCATTAGTAGTGTGGATTTGGGTATTTCCTCTGCAAAAATAAAAGAATTCAAAATATGGCTGACAAATGACGACAAAAAATTCCCCATTCTTATGAAAGCGGAAACATCCGTCGGCCCTATAACCGTTTTATTAGATAATAGAAAAGACTTAATGAAATGAATATGATTCTGGAAAGATTTTGGGAAAAGTTGATAGATAAAATAGAGAATATAGATAAAGGGAAAATTCGCCAGTATATAGGCGGGCTCCTCTGGGAGAGGGGGCTTTTGGAGAATATCTTTAATTCTCTTACGGAGGGAATACTTGTTTTGGATTTTGATAATAATCCCGTCTATATAAATAAACGCCTTAATGAAATAATATCTATTGATGTAAATGACTTATTTGATTCTTTTTCGTTCTATGATAAACGCTTGGCACATCTAATTTTAAAAAACAAAACAGAATTTAGAGATGAAGTAGTAGAAATTATGGAACCCCGTTATCGTTTGCTTAATGTTAGCAAATTAGCGCTTCTGTCGGGGGAAGGCAAGCCCTTGGGTGCAATCGTAATCATAGACGATATTACCCAAGAAAGAAAGATGCAGGAAGAAAGGGCGAGTGGGGAAAGATTTGCGACATTGTCCCAACTTGCCGCCGGCGTTGCACATGAAGTAGGCAATCCCTTGAACGCTCTGCAGATTCATCTTGAACTTTTGAAAAAGGGAATTGACGAACTTCCTTCTAAATCACGAGGAAGACTGATGGATTCTGTAAAAATCATCAAAGAAGAAATATCCCGTCTGGATAAAATAGTCAATCAATTCCTCGAAGCATCTCGCCCCTCGCTTCTCAAGTTTGAGGAAGCAAAAATAGAGAATACGTTAAAAGAACTCATTGCTTTTCTTTACCCGGAGTTTATAAAAAATAATATAGAAATACAAGAAAGTTATTCGCCGCATATTCCGTCTTTCCTTTACGACGGCCAGCAGATAAAACAAGCGTTACTGAATATTTTCAAAAATTCCATAGAGGCCATGCCTAAAGGCGGAAATATATATGTTTCTACTCTTTTACGCGGAGATAGAATCGAAATTGCAATCAAAGATGAAGGAGTCGGCATTGCCGAAAGTAATCTTTATAGGATTTTCGAGCCGTATTTTACCACGAAAAAAAACGGTTCGGGTTTGGGGCTTATGATAGCTTATCGCATTATTAAATCTCACGGCGGAGATATAAAGTTCAAAAGCAAGTTAGGTGAAGGAACAGAAATTACCGTAATTTTGCCGTTAAAAAGAACCCATGTGCCTTTGCCTGCGCGGTTTAAAAAACAATTGTTTAACAAAGATTTTGAAAATTTTCCCCGCGCGAAGCGCAAGAAAAGAAATTGAAGTTTTAGTCTGAATTACAGGCACACTTCCAATTTGTCATTGCCTTTTTTAGCTAAATCAAAAGTTATTTCCCTGTCTTTATCAGATATTTTGTATTTTCCCAAAAAACCGTTGAATCGGATAGCGCCTTTATTGTCAGTGGGCATTTTTTTCGGGGCAAACCACCACTCTTTTTTAATGAGATTGAACAAAGCTTCATAAGACGGTTTTACCGAGTGATCGGTCCTAAATAATCCCGCTGGCGCTTTAAGCCATCCGTTGTCGAACAATCCCCACCAGGTAATCGCTTTCACTGCAGGATGAGAAAAGAGCGTTTTATAATGCGTAACGATTTCCTGCGCTTGGCGCTCTTCTCCTTCCGGAGTTGTCGGCCATTCATCGACTTTATGGTCATTTAAATCGACTATGTGCTCGGGCATGATTTTTCCGGAAACAATAGTGCTTTCCGTGAAATGTATCGGAATATTAAATCGCGAAAAGCGTTTTAGGACGTCAAGTGTTTTTTCTATACCCCAATATCCCTGGTGCATATGCGACTGGATGCCGATCACATCGATTTTTATTCCGTCTTTTAAGCAATCCTCAATGAGTTTTTCGTAAGCCGGCGAAGTGTTGAAATCGTTGATGAGTAAAACGGCTTTGGGGTTGGCTTTTTTCGCGGCTTCGAATACTGCGCGGACTATTCCCGCTTGTCCGATTTCTTTGCATAAGCGCGTTATGCCGTTATCGTATTTGTCGAATACCGGCATAATCACGACTTCGTTTATTACATCCCACATGTCTACAAGCCCTTTAAAATCGGTTACTTCACGTTTTATGCGTGCGATTTGCTCTTTTAGAATATCCGCATTGGACATTTTCAAAAGCCACGGCGCTGTTACTGTGTGCCAACACAGAGGATGCCCTTTAGTTTTAAATCCGCGTTCAACCAACCAGCGCGCGGCATTAAGGAGCTGTTTTGTATGAGGTTTTCCGCGTTCCGGCTCAAATCTTCCCCAATAAAAAGGAAGTGTTGCAAAGTTGAATAATTCGAGCCATTTGCTGCTGCTTTGTTCAAATTTGGGCTTTTCCTTAGCCATAAAATCGTCGTTTGCCATAACGACGGACTGATGCCCGGTGCAGCCGAATAAAAATTTATGTTCGAGTTGTTCTATTGTGATTTCCTGATTTGCAAGCGGCGAGTTATCCTTTTTAAGAATCGTAAGTTCGATATTTGCCGTGCGGTGTTTTTGTATTAATTCGTCCGGATTGTAAGTTTGCGCCATTTGAATTTTCCTTTGGGATTTTAATTGATAAACCCCGTGTCGTAAACCATCCCGAAAATTTTCCGGAAATTTACCCAAAATCTTCGGGATACTCTGCGGGGTAATCATTTCGCATTTGTCTTACATTGGATTAATGCGAAATGATTAAAAGTTCGGTTGTTATAGCATTTTGGTATGCAAAAAGTCAAAGTAGAAAATTCCAGTTGACATATCAAGTTTGCTATAATCTGACGGTTTAAATATGAAAATCCCTATTTTGTTTTATCATAAAATTAATCGCATTCATCCCGACGCGAAAGTGGAAAATCTTTATGTTGCCCCCGGTGATTTCTACAATCAGATGAGATATCTCAAATGGCGGGGTTATACGACTATTAGTTTAGACGAAGTCCTAAACGGAATTTCGCTCAAGGGAAAACTTCCCAAAAGACCTGTTGTTCTCACATTCGATGACGGCTACGAAGACAATTACACTTATGCTTTTCCCATCCTTAAAAAATTTGGATTTACCGCAACTGTTTTTCTTATAACCAAAGATATCCGCGGTTTATCGGGATGGAAGGACAGCGAAGAAACTATACAAGAACCGCTGCTTTCATGGGACCATATAAAAGAAATGGCGGACTACGGCATAGATTTTCAATCCCACACACATACTCATCCCTCCTTGCCTAAATTGGATGCGCAAAAAATAAAAGAGGAAATTGTCGTTTCCAAAGAAATAATGGAGAAGCAGCTTCAAAAGAAAGTGAATTTTTTATGTTATCCCTACGGCCATTTCAATTCTCAAGTCATACAGATAGTAAAAGAAAACGGCTATAAAGGCGCTTTAACTACAAGGAGAGGTCTTGTAAAACAAGGAGATAATCCCTACCGCCTTAAAAGAATCGGCATTAAAGATAAACACGGATTACTTCGTTTTATAAGGTATATTGAGTTTAAATATAGATAAATGATAAAGGTTAATATAGGGTTAATAAGAGGTTAACAAGGGTTTAAAAAGCCCGCCACAAAGATTGGCGGGCAGGGTTACAGAATATTTTAAAGCAACCCATATTAACTTTGCCCCGACATTATGTCGGGGCATTATTAACTTATGTTAACTGTTATTAACTAATTTATACCTTCCACTTCTTCTTCAATTCTTCCGTTATTTTTCTCGCTTTATCGCTGTTTAGAAATTCGTCTTTGTTTTCTTCTGCCTCGGGGTTCTCTTCTTGCTGAGGAACAATTTTTTCTATCAGTTCTTTGGAAGAAATTAGTTTAGCGCCGTGCATCTTTGCAAAATCTTTGACTTCCCTGTCATCGGTGGCTATCGTAAGTGTTTTTGGATTTTTGCTTTTTTCTATAAGGGATTTGATATGGTCATCCGCGATTTTATCTTTGCTGAAAAAAACGCTTATATTGGTTCTTTCTTTTTTCGGGAAATCGCCGACTTCTTCTTTCCCGTCGAATATGACCATAATACCGCCGAACATTTTGTTTCTGGTGTTCAATATTCTGATGAAATGGTCCCTTCTTGCCTCAAGAGTCCTGTCTTTTAGCCCCATCTGCATCAGGACATTATATCCGTCGACGATTAACATATTTTAAAAAATTAAGGGAAATACGGTTGAAATATGTGGAAATATAATTGAAATAAATTGTAAATGGGATGTGTCCTTGAATAAAGGTCGCTGTCCCCTTTTCAGCCCCTTTTCATCTCTTAATTTTTTGTTTTTGCGAGTATCGAGCATCTAGAATCCAGTATCAGCAATTAAACTTTGGTTTGTTCTTTGATAATTTCTTCCACTTCTTTCAGTGCTTTATCCACTTTACTTATATCTTTGCCGCCGCCCATTGCCATGTCCGCTCTCCCGCCGCCGCTTCCGCCCGTAATTTTTGAGATTTCGCTTATTATCGTCCCCATATTCATTCCTTTTTCCGCCAAATCTTTTGTAAGTCCGCCTACTAGTATTACGCCAGCGTCTTTTACTCCTCCCAGAACAATTATGCCGTCTTTTTTGATTTTATCTTTTAAAACATCAATGGCTTTTCTTAAAGTGTCTCTGTCTATGTCATCTACTCTTGAGACGATTAAATTTATTCCGTTTACGGTTTTTGCTTTGTCGGATAAATTTTTTATCTTTTCAAACAGAGTTTTTTCCGTTAAAGAATCTATCTTTTTTGAAAGAGTTCTTTGGTGTTCGAGCAATTCCTGAATTCTTTTATCTATAGCTTCAGGGGACACCTTTAAAAGACCGGATATTTTTTCGACGGAATGCAGTTTATTTTTGATAGAAATATGCGCAGGCTTGCCTGCTGCCGCCTCAATTCTTCTCAAACCCTTGCCCACGGAACTTTCGCTAAGTATGTGAAATGCGCCTATTTCGCCGGTATTTTTAACGTGAATTCCTCCACACAGTTCTTTGCTGATATCTCCCACAGAAACCATTCGGACCAACTCGCCGTATTTTTCTCCGAAGAAACTCAAAGCGCCTTTCTTTTTTGCTTCTTCAAGCGGTAATTGCTCTATTTTTACAGGGATGACTTCTCTTATTTTTTCGTTTACGAGTTCTTCTATTTTGGTAAGTTCATCTCTTGTAACCTGGGAAAAATGCGAAAAGTCAAACCTCAAATAATTCTCTTCCACAAGCGAGCCCGACTGCTGAATGTGATTCCCCAATACGGTTCTTAGAGCATATTGAAGCAGATGCGTTGCGGTATGGTGGCAGGAAATATTCTGTCTTCTTTGTTTGTTTACTTCAAGATGTATCTTATCTGTCTTTTCTATTTCTCCTTCTTCTATTTTTGCATGATGGACTATAAGCCCTTCTTTTCCGTAATAAACATTACCTATCGTACCTTTTGCTTTCTTTGTTTTAAATGTCCCTGTATCAAAAACCTGTCCGCCCATCTCTGCATAGAAAGGGGTTACTCCCACGATTAAGCCTACTTCGGATTTGCCTGCTTTTCCTTTGTAGTCAACATTGTCTTTTATTATGGATAAAATTTCGCTGTCGCATTCTAATCTTTCATAACCGACGAATTTCGTGGAGCCGAATTTTTCCGAAAGGTGCGAATATAATGTTTCTTTATCGGAAGTTTTCATTTCTCCCGTCCATGCGAGCCGCCCCTTTGCTTTTTGAGAATCCATTTCCTTCTGAAAATCTGCTTTATCTACGCTGAAACCTTCGTCTTTTGCGATTTCTTCCACCAAATCCGGCGGCATGCCGTAAGTGTCATAAAGTTTAAATAGTTCTTTCCCGGATATGATATTTTGTTTTTTATTTTTGTGTTTCTGGAAAATTTCCTCCAAAATTTTGGAGCCGTCCGTGAGGGTCCGTTTGTAGGAATCTTCCTCGCTTTTTAACACCTGGATAATATGCTCTTTCCTGTCCTTTAAATCGGGATACGCTCCCGACATGGTTTTTATCACTGTCGGAACAAATTCGTACAGGAAAGGAAGTTTTATCTTTATTTTTTCTCCCTGTCTTGCGGCATTTCTGATTAGTCTTCTTAAAACATATCCTTTCCCGTCGTTGGACGGGAAAACGCCGTCGGAAATTAAAAACGCAATTGCTCTTATATGGTCGGAAATGATTCTTATGGGCCTTATATTTTCCTTGTCGTATTTCGTTTTAGATTTTTCGCAGATTAACTGGACAAGCGGAGTGAAAAGGTCTGTCAGAAAATTATCTTCCATTTTTTGCATAATCGAGCAAGCCCGTTCCAAACCCATTCCCGTGTCTATATTTTTTTGAGGCAGCGGCTGTAAACTGCCGTCTTCTTTTCTGTTGAATTGTGTGAATACGAGGTTCCATAACTCCAGATGCCGTCCGCAATCGCATGTTATATCGCAATCCTTTTTATTGCATCCGAACGCTTTTCCTCTGTCGATTATAATCTCCGAACACGGACCGCACGGCCCCGTATCTCCCGCATCCCACCAGTTTGTTTCTTTGCCCATACGCGCAATTCTTTTATCGCTTATGCCTATTTCCTTTGTCCATATTTGGTAGGCTTCTTCGTCTTCTTTATAAACGGAAATCCAGATGTTTTCCTGCGGGATTTTTAATACTTCCGTTACGAACTGCCATGCCCATTTAATTGCGTCTTCCTTAAAGTAATCGCCGAAAGAAAAATTCCCCAGCATTTCAAAGAATGTATGATGCAGAGGGCTTTTGCCTATGATATCTATATCGGAAGTCCTGAAACATTTTTGGCAGGTTGCGGCTCTTTTCAACTTCTTGTCGCCTATACCTAAAAATTCTTTTTTGAACTGGTTCATTCCCGCACCGGTGAATAATAATGTCGGGTCGTCTTTCGGTACGAGCGAAGAAGCTGGCTTTATTATATGCCCCTTTGATTTGAAGAATTTTAAAAAACTTTCTCTTATTTCGTTTGAATGCATAATTTAGATACTCGTTATTCGTTTATCGGTTACGATGCCCGTTTCGTCATTTGGTTAAGTTTATCGTCTTTATTTTTTTACGTAACCTTTCATCCTAACCGATACGGGTTTCGTTACCGTATACCCTTAGACGATTATTTTAAAACAGTCCCACCGTTTTTCCTTCTTCATCTATATCCACTCTCATATATGCGGCCTGTGAAGAAAGACCCGGCATTGTCATCATTGTGCCGAGCAGCGGATATAGAAATCCCGCTCCCACCGAAGCCTTTATATTTCTTATGGGCACTCTGAATCCTTTCGGTACGCCTTTCATGTCCGGGTCGTGAGAAAGCGAAAGATGAGTTTTAGCCATATTTACGGGCAATTTCCCGTAACCTAACTTAGTATACAATTCTATCCGCTTTTCGGCTTTAGGAGAATAGTCAACTCCGTCGGCGCGATATATTTTCGCGGCAATAGTTTCTATTTTTTCTTTAATTGACATGTCGTCCGGATAAAGAAAATGGAAGTTGTTGGGCAGAGCGCATGCTTTTACCACTGCCTTTGCCGCTTCAATACACCCTTCTCCGCCTTTAGCCCAGGGGTTGATAGGAACCGCAAAATTGGCTCCATTCTTGGTTGCATAATTCTTTACGAATTCTATCTCTTTTTCCGTATCATTCGTAAAGGTGTTTATTGTAACTACCACAGGAACGCCGAAATTACGCATATTTTCTATATGCACTTTCAGATTCTCGCAGCCTTTTTCCAAAGCAGGCATATTCTCTTTTGCCGAAAGCTCCGCATCAAGTTTCTGTCCCGGCTTTATCGTAAAAGCGCCGCCGTGCATTTTTAATGCCCTTATGGAACAGGTTATAACGGCGCAGTCCAGTTTCAAACCCGACTGCTTGCATACAACATCAATAAGCTTCTCCGCTCCGCAGTCGGCACCGAACCCGCTTTCTGTTACAACATAATCCGCCAGCTTAAGCGCCACAAAATCGGCTATAACGGAATTATTGCCGTGAGCCACATTCGCAAACGGAAATCCGTGAACTATTGCAGGAGTATTTTCAAGCGTCTGCACTAAATTTGGCTTTAGGGATTCCCTCATTAAAACGGTCATTGCACCAGCGACCTTTAGATCATCCGCTGTTACCGGCTTTTCATCGCGGGTATATCCGACAACCATTCTACCCAGCCGCTTTCTTAAATCCTTTAACGAAGTAGCCAAAGAATGAATTGCGGCGGTTTCCGTTGCAACAGTAATATCATAACCCGTTTCGCGCGGATAACATTCCGGTTTTTCCATTAAGCCGATTTTTATATGCCTTAATGCCCTGTCATTTACGTCAACACATCTATTTATGTTTATAAAATTCGGGTCGATATTCAGTTCGTTTTTATGATGAATATGAGAATCAAGCGCCGCGTTAAGTAAGTTATGCGCCGTTTCTACAGCGTGGACATCTCCGGTGAAATGAAGGTTTATATTCTCCATAGGAACGACCTGCGAAAAACCTCCGCCGCATGCCCCGCCTTTTATACCGAATGTCGGCCCCTTTGACGGCTGGCGTAGAACGTTACAGACTTTCTTGCCTATTTTTGCAAGCCCCATTCCCAGCCCTATATTGGTAACTGTTTTGCCCTCGCCGAGCGGTGTAGGGGTTATTGCCGTAACGGTTATGAATTTTCCTGTAGGTTTATTTTTTAATCGTTCAAGAATCTTCAGGTCTATTTTTGCAATGTGATTGCCGTGCTGCTCCAGCTCATCCTTTTTCACTCCCAACTTAGCGGCAATCCCGGAAATAGGCTCCATATGCGCTTTCTGCGCAATCTCTAAATCAGGCAACATCTATATAATCTCCTTTTTTATGAATGTGATTATACAAAAAGTAGCGAGTAGAGAGCAACGAGTAGAGAGAAAAAGCAACATACTATATAAAATTCTTGTCGCTGACCTGCCCGCCGTACAAGACTTTGGGAGGCGCGGCGCTCCAAAGCTTCAGCGACGGAGCGCTACTTTCTACTTGCCTGCCCGCCAAATCCCTGCCCGCCATCGAAGCAATGGCGGGTGACCTATCTCTAACAGGGTTGACAACAAATATTTTTATGATATACTTAACTTGCTTAATAATTAAGACTATTAAGCTTTTTTCGGGAGAGTTTATGAATGATGTAGATAAGATTACGGAAACGATGGATAGGATACACAGAAAAATGCGAGCGAAATTATCCAACGAGTTAAGTCAGGGGGAAATAACGATTCCCCAATATCATATTTTGGATTATCTTCATAATAAGGGAGAATCCGTAATGCGCGAAATTGCCGATTACCTTTTTGTAACTCCTCCGGCTGTAACCGGGCTGGTGGATAAACTCGTAAAAATGCAATTAATACGTAGAGTTTTTTCTCCTTCCGACAGGAGGATAATAATTATTTCTCTTACGCCTAAAGGGAAAACCGTCATATCAAAAATTAAAAACCAGTCCAATGAACTGTTCATTTCCCTTTTTAAAGCGTTTTCTGCCCAAGAGAAAAAAAGTTTTCTTGAGGTAACTAAAAAAATGGAGAAATTTCTATGAAAAAATTCATTTTTTTGGTTATATTTAGTTTGCCGTTTTTTGTCTTTGCGCAGGGGGATATGCTTACACTTGAACAGAGTATATCTATCGCATTGGAAAACAACGCTTCCATAAGATTAGCCAATGAAAAAATAAAAGAAGCACAAGCAGAAAAGAGCCAGGCCTTAAGCTATTTCTTGCCTAAAATCTATAGTTCTTCTTCTTATACACGTTTAGATGAAAAAAGCGAAATGGCTTCAGTAGTGTTAAGCGATGACGAAATTTACGACTATAATTTAGGTCTTGTTCAACCAATTTTCCACGGGGGGCTTATGCCCGCATACCAACTACAAAAGGAAAACCTTAAAGCAAATCAAAGTTATTTCCAGTCTGCCCGGAATAATTTAGTTATGGAAGTTAAAAAAGCGTATTTCCAGGTTTTAGGCGCCGAAAAAATTAAACAAGTGGCGGAAGAATCGGTAACCTTAACCCGAGCTCATCTTGCTTCCGTAGAAGCATATTGGAAAGAAGGGCTCGTTTCCGAAGTTGAAGTTTTAAGAGCAAAGGTTGCCCTGGCAAATGCACAACAAAACCGTATAAACGCGGATAATTCTTTGGAATTGGCTAAATCCTATTTTAACAGTCTTTTAAACAGAAATCTCGGGCAAGAAGTGACGATAGAAGATATTTTGCAATTTAAAGATTATGACGTTGCTCTTTCTTCGGCTATAAGCCAAGCCATAAATTCAAGGCCCGAAATAAAAGAGATGGATAGCAGAGTAAAAATTTCCCAAAGCGGCACAAGCATTGCCCGTTCTTTTTTCTTCCCGCAGGTTTCGCTTATAGGTCAGTGGGATAGGATAAAAGGCGCAGAACTTCCTATAGACGAGTGGCAAGAATCCTGGAGCGCGACCTTATCGGTAGAAATGGATATATGGGACTGGGGAGAAAATTTAAACGAAGTAAGAAAAGCGAACGCTCAACTTGAGCAAACAAAAAGCAGTTTCGCACTTCTTCAAAATAGCATAGAACTGGAAGTCCGTCAGGCATATTTCAACCTATTAGCAGCAAAAGAAAAGATAAAGGTACAGGAAGAAGCAGTCAAAGAGTCGCAGAAGAATTTCCGCGATACTTCATTAAGGTTCAAGGAAGGAATTTCAACCAACACCGATGTTTTGGATGCGCAAGTTTTGCTTAGCCAGGCAAGAACAAATTATTATCAGACTCTTTATGAATACAATATTGCTGTTTCGGAAATTGAGAGAGCAACGGGTCGGGAGATACAAACCCCAAGTTTAAAATAGGGGATATAGGAGAAAAGAGATGAAAAGACTGTTGTTGATTATACTAATAATTTTTGCATTAGCATTTTTTGCTTTCAAGATAGTACATAAGTTCACCGCAAAAGCACCGCCGAGCATTACACAGATTCAGGAACAAGAGGGGATACCCGTAGAGGTAATTGAAATTATGCCCGATACTTTGTTTAAGTTCCTTAATGTAACGGGCAGGGTAGGCAGTGAAGAAGAAGCATATCTGTCAAGCAAAGCGGGCGGCAGAATATTAAAGATATACAAAGATGCGGGCGATACTGTTAAAAAAGGTGAAAAGATTGTTGAAGTAGATACTACATCTTTAGAACTTCAAAGGACCCAGGCAAAGAACCAGGTTAAGATTGCTGAAAATACCTTAAGTCAAGTTAAAGTGCAGTTTGAAGACGCTAAGAGGGATTTGGAGAGAATGCGCAATTTATTTGAAGACGATGTAATTTCTCCCAAAGAGCTGGAAAATTTCCAGTTAAAATTCCAGACCGCTAAACAGCAGCATGAATCCGCTCTTTCCCAACTTGAAATTGCAGAAGATAGTTTAAGGATTGTAGATGCAAACATTTATGACCATTCAATCTTTGCTCCTTTTGACGGTATTGTGGGTATAAGGAGAGCAGATATCGGCGAGGTAGTAGGCCCCGGACAGTTGATAATCAGCCTGTATAACCTTGAGAAATTAAATGCGCAAGTTCAAGTTGCCGAAAATGATATATCCAGTTTGAAAATTGGGCAGGATGTAATGATAACACTTGATGCTTCCACTGCTAAAGAACTGACAGGAAAGGTGACGAGGATTTCCGGTGCTCCCGACCCGAACACAAGTTTATTTGACGTGTATATAGCATTTAAAACTATACCTGCTAATTTAAAACCGGGGCTTTTTTTAAAAGGTAAGATTTTAATCGGCAGGAAAGAGAATGTTATGACTTTACCGGTTCGGGTGCTGTTAAAGGAAGGTTCCGGATATTTTGTATTCGTTGTACAGGACAATAAAGCCGTAAAGAAGAAGGTTGAATTGGGTGATAGGACGGAGGATAAAGTTGAAATTATATCCGGCATTGGAGTTGGTATGAAAGTCGTAAGTTTTGGGAAAGAGAACGTAAAAACAGGTTCATTTGTGAAGATTATAGAAGGAAACTAATTTGAAGTTTATATTTGCAGTATGCAAGGAGACAATTAAAAACACAGTGGATATACATAGAAATACGGTAGAAATATGATAGAAATACGTTGTAGCAAGGCAATATATTTCCATGTATTTCCACATATTTCCATTATATTTCTATTCATTTTTTGATAACGAGGAATAGTTTATATGAATCTACCAAGAATAGCTATTAATAAACCGGTTTTAGTGTCCGTATTTTTCCTGGCATTAGCGGTTATCGGTATATATTCGGCATTCCAGTTGAATGTTACGTTGATGCCTAATGTCGATTTCCCTTATGTTACTATCAAAACCTTATATCCGGGTGCCGGTCCCGACCAGGTGGAAACGCTGATATCAAAACCGCTTGAAGATGCGCTGAGCACAACGAATAACTTAAAGGATATATGGTCTATATCGTCCGAGGGAGTTTCTATTGTTATCTGTGAATTCACTATGGATGTTTCTTCCGAAGTGGCTGCGGCAGATGTCAGAGAGAAGGTTTCTTCCATAAGGGGGCAATTTCCCGATGACGCCAAACAGCCGGAAATTCTTAAACTTGATATCAATGCGATGCCTATTTTGTATGCAGGTTTTTCCGGGCCGGATTTGCAGAATGTTTATCAAAAAGCAAAAGACGATATTAAACCGCTCCTGCAGACGGTAAAAGGAGTTGGGAACATCGATATTGTGGGAGGATTAAAACGCGAAATTAGAGTGGAAGTGTCACCCGATAAGCTTACATATTACGGAATGGATTTGCTTGATATATCCAATAGGTTGGCGTTGGAGAATATCAATGTACCATCCGGACATTTTACCAGTGAGGATTTTGAAATATCGGGTAGATTAGATGCTGAGTTCACCGATGTTTCGGATATAAGTTTACTGGAAATTCCGTTAATGGACCAGAGAACCAGCCAGACGCGGAAAGTAAAGCTTTTAAGTTTGGCTGAAGTGAAAGACACTTATGCGGAAGTTAGAGATATGGCAAAAATAGACGGAAAGGATGCTGTTGCATTGATTATTCAGAAACAGCCGGATTCCAATACTATTGAGGTTGTTGATGATGTGAAATGGGAAGTTTCGCAGATTAATGAACTTTTACCGGAAGGTTATGAACTTAAAGTGGTGGTAGACGATTCTATATTTATAAGAAATGCCGTGGCTGATGTCAGAAGCAATTTGTTCTTGGGAGTCATTATTACAGGTATCGTATTATTTTTGTTTCTACACAGTATAGGAAGCACGCTTATTGTGAGCATAACAATCCCCGTATCACTTGTAGGAACTATGTTTTTCATGTATTTGTCCGGTTTCACCTTTAATATGCTTACTCTTACAAGTTTAGCTCTTTGTGTGGGAGTCCTTATCGATAGTTCCATTGTAATCCTGGAAAATATCCACAGGCATAGAAAAGAATTAGGCAAGGACCTGAAACATGCCGCAGAAGAAGCCACTCTGGAAGTTGCTCCTGCCGTTATTGCTTCTATTTCTACCAATATCGTTGTGTTCTTGCCGATTGCATTCATGTCGGGATTAGTGGGACAGTTCTTCAAACAATTCGGATTAGTGCAGATTTTTGCCACATTTATTGCTTTATGCGTTGGTTTTACATTGATTCCGATGCTTGCAAGCAAGTTCTTGCATGTTACCAGAGAATCACGTTTATCCAAAAAATGGGAAACAACTTTTATACAATTAAGGGACAGATATAAAAAAGTGCTTCCCGTAATTTTTAGACATCCTAAACTGGTTTTTGCGGTGGTTGTTATACTTATAGTTGCCAGTCTTTTGCTTGTTCCGATAATCGGGACGGAATTTGCCACGCAGCCGGACCAAGGAGTTTCTTCCATTACACTAAGGATGCCTGCGGGTACGAATTTGAACAAAACGCAGTCTATAGTAGAACAAATTGAAGAAGAGTTGCGAAAAATACCCGAGCTTGATAAGACGTTTACGACTATAGGTGCGGTTTCCGGCGGGGAGATCGGACTCGGGGCCCAAGGAACGGAATATGCGCAAATCGTAATCAATTGGAAAGACGAGAGGAGACGCTCATCTATAGCGTTGTTAAAAGAGATGAAACCCTTCCTTGCATCTTTATCGGGAGCCACTGTTACCGTACAGGAGGTGAGTTCAAGCGTCGGAGGGGGCGGGGCTGCTTTCGAATACTATATTACGGGTCCCAACCATGAAATCGTTACAAGTACGGCAGAGAAAATTTTGGCGATTCTGCAGAGTATACCCGGCGTTTCGGATGCAGATTCGTCTTATCATCCCGGCAAACCTGAAATAAATTTTGCTGTCAATCGCGCAAAATTGGCTGATGTTGATATGGATGCAAATTATGTTGCTTTGAATATACGCGCTGCTTTGGAAGGACTTGTACCTACAACGTTCCGTGAAGGAGATAATGAATACGATATACGTGTCACTATCCCCGAAGAATTGAAAAAACAAAGACAGGTTTTAGAGAATCTCCCGTTAGCCAATAGAATGAATGACATGTTTTTGTTAAAGCAAATTGCCGATATACAGGAATTATCCGGCCCGACCCAGAAACAGAGATATAATCGTCAGCCGAGCGTTACTATTACTGCTAATACCAATAAACCAGTCGGAACTGTTGCAAATGAATTTATGAAAAAAATAAAAGAAGCAAAATTACCCTCTGATATTCGTTTGGATACGGGAGGGGATGTGAGAATTATGTATGAGGCATTTCGCGATATTGGTATGGCCATAGCTATTGCCATTATTCTTGTTTATCTGGTAATGGCGGCCCAGTTCGAAAGTTGGTTTGAACCGTTTATTATAATCGGCTCTTTGCCGTTGGCTATGATCGGAATACTCTTCGGGCTTTTCATTTTCGGTAAAACGATCAATATGTTTAGTCTTCTTGGAGTTGTGATTCTTACTGGTATAGGTGTGAATAACAGTATTCTTGTAATTAATTTTGCAAAAGCACTGATTGAACAGGGAAAAGAGCCTGTTGAAGCCATTGTTGAAGCAAGTTCCGTCAGATTAAGGCCGTGTCTGATGACAACTCTTACAACAATCACTGCAATGATACCTCTTGCGTTCGGTGTCGGCAAAGCAACCGCTTTTAAGTCGCCCATGGGTGTTACCGTAATCTCGGGAGCATTTAGCGCTTTAATCCTCACTCTTTTTGTAATTCCGCTGCTTTATTTTCTGTATGTGAGCAGAAGACAACGCAAGTTGAATTAAACCTCATTAGAAGTAAACTCCTTTAATAGGTAAAACCCCGTCTAATACTTGAATTAACTGCCCTTTTACTGTATAAATACAGCTTAAATGCAAGAAATATCCACGCGGTACAATCCCAAAGATGTAGAAAACAGGTGGCTCCGCTTTTGGGAAGAAAAAAAACTTTTTGAAATTCCTGCCCACTCTGAAGCTATGTCGGAGCAAGCAGAAGAAAGCCGGGCCGCCAAAAGATCTTATTGCATCGTTATTCCTCCTCCTAATATTACAGGGTCTCTGCATATGGGACATGCATTGGACGGGACATTGCAGGATGCAATAATTCGTTTCAAGAGGATGCAGGGGTTTGAGGTGTTGTGGATTCCCGGATGCGACCATGCAGGTATTGCGACTGAGAATGTCGTGGAGCGTGAATTAATCAGGAGAAACATAAAGAAACAGGAACTTGGCAGAGATAAACTTATAGGTGAAATTTGGGATTGGAAGCAAAAACAAGAACGAAGAATAATAGAACAACTTAAAAAACTCGGATGTTCCTGCGATTGGTCAAGGTTTGCTTTTACTATGGATAAAGAGCATTCCGAAGCCGTTGAAGAAGCTTTTGCTAGGTTATTCAGAGACGGATTGATATACAGAGGCAATTATATCGTAAACTGGTGCCCTCGCTGCAGAACAGCTCTTTCAAACGTTGAGGTCGAGTATGAAGATGTCGAGGGCAAATTGTTTCATATAAATTATCCCCTGAAACCTGCCACTAAAGATTTGGCAGGCAGGGACGGAGAAGGGCAGATAACGGTGGCTACCACAAGGCCCGAAACAATGTTCGGAGACACGGCGGTTGCGGTAAATCCTCAGGATAAAAGATATAAAAGATTCATTAATAAAATGCTTGTCCTGCCTTTGGCAAATAGGGAAATTCCCGTAATATCCGATGAGAGGGTTTCGACGTCGTTCGGAACGGGCGCCGTTAAGGTGACTCCTGCTCATGACCCGACAGATTTCGAAATCGGCAAAACTCATAAATTAGGTAGCCCCGTAATAATGGACAGAGAAGGGAAGATGAAGCATGTTCCCGAAAAATACGAGGGGCTTGATAGGTTCAAGTGCAGAGAACAAGTGATAGAAGATTTAAGGAAAGGAGGATATCTATTGAAAATTGTTCCTCATGCCCATTCCGTAGGACATTGCTACCGCTGCAAAACTGTGATAGAACCATATCTTTCGACACAATGGTTTGTGGATGTCCAAAAACTTAAAACTCCGGCAGTCAAGGCAGTAAAAAGCAACAAAGTAAAATTTATACCCGAAAGATGGGGGAAAATATATCTGGATTGGATGGATGAGGTAAAAGACTGGTGTATTTCGCGGCAAATATGGTGGGGTCATACTATTCCCGTTTCGTATTGCGACGATTGTAACGAAATTATGCTTAATAGAGACATAAAAGATAATTCCTGTAATAAATGCGGCAGCAAGAAACTGGTAAAAGAAACTGATGTATTGGATACTTGGTTTTCTTCCAGTTTATGGCCCATGTCAACGTTGGGCTGGCCGAAAGATACTGCCGACTTGGAGCATTTTTATCCCACGGCTACTCTTGTGACGGGATACGAAATAATATATTTCTGGGTTGCGAGAATGATAATGATGGGGCTAAAATTAAAAGGTGATATCCCTTTTAAAACTGTTTATATACATCCGATAATAAGGGATAAAAAGGGGAGGAAAATGTCCAAATCGGAAGGTAATGTTGTTGACCCGCTCGAATTGATAGAAAATTTCGGCACGGACGCTTTGAGAATGGCGCTTGCGCAACTTAATTCCGGAACAGGCCAAGACATAATTTTTTCCGTCGACAGGTTCGAGGGGATGAAAAATTTCAGCAACAAAATATGGAACGCATCCAGGTTTGTTATCGGGATTTTAGACGATAATTTTAAACCCGTAAAAAATATATACGCTCTTTCTTTGGGATTGGATGAAAAATTCATATTAAGAAGAGTTGAACAATTAAATAAGGATGTTACGGGATTGTTAGAAAACTTTAAATTCGGCGAAGCTTCGGAACTTGTTTTTAAATTTTTCTGGCACGAGTTTTGCGATTGGTATATAGAATTAATTAAATACAAGTTTAAAAAAACCAAACACAATTTGCCTGAAAGCGCTGAAATCAGCAGGCAGACTTTATTTTATGTATTGAATAAAGTATTAAGGTTGATGCATCCTTTTATGCCGTTTATAACGGAAGAAATATGGCATTATCTTTCAAAGTATGATAATGCTTTTGCTGGAAGCATTGCCGTTTCGAAATGGCCCGCTCCCAAAATTGATAAGATACAAAATACGATTGTAGAAGAAGCAACATGGAAGTATGAAATCATCCAGGCAATAAGAATCCTCAGGGCGCAGCGGAACATTTCTTTCCATGAGAAATTGGATTTTATTGTTGTTGCTTCTTCCGAAAAAGAAAGAGAAATTCTTATAAAAGAAAAAGAGAGCATAATATCGATTGTAAATGCTAAAGATATCCAAATAAAGGAAGAAATGTCTGTAAAAGATAAATTCTCTTCTCATGTTACTTCTTCCGGAACGTGCGTTTATCTTTTACTCAAAAGTATAGATTTGACGGCTGAAATTGTTAAAATAAAAGAAGAAATAAAAGAAATAGATGAGATTTTAGTAAAAATAGATAAAAAATTGGCTAATCCGGATTTTATTTCGAAAGCTCAACCCGCGGCGGTGCAGAAATGCAGGATAGAAAAAGATGAACTTTTAAAAAAGAGAGAGAAATTGCAACAAATACTTGCGAATTTCGGAGGAAAATAAAATATGACGAAAAAGAGCGAAAGTAAAAAGGCAAATACAGACAACAAGACAGAAAATGTTTTTGAGTTGATAAATTTGGCAAGTCAAAGAGCAAGAGAATTACTTTCCGGCGCGCCGAAACTTATTCAGGAAGAAATAGAGGACCCGATGCAAATAGCCTTGGAAGAAATTAAACAAGGGAAAATAGCCATGGGCAGAAAACATGGCAGCGCGGAATCCAAAAAAGAAAATTGATCTAAATGCCCCATTTGTTTATTAAAATCTTGCTTTATAAAGAATAAGCGGTCATGTTCAAGGATAAAAAAATTATTTTGGGCGTAACGGGCAGTATTGCTGCGTATAAATCATGCCTGCTGGTTAGAAAATTGCGGGAAGAGGGCGCTCAGGTTAAAGTTGTTATGACAGAAAATGCTTGCCGGTTCGTTACCCCTTTAACTTTTAAAACTCTTTCCGGAAATCAAGTTTACTTGAGAATGTTCTATGAGCCGCGTAAAAACGGCATTGCTTTTTCGGATGAACGGGAACTTATCCATATACGGCTTACCCAGTGGGCTGATTTGATGGTTGTTGCTCCCGCTACTGCAAATATAATCTCAAAAACGGCATGCGCAATAGCCGACAATTTGCTTTCCACTCTTCTTATTTCTTTTCAAGGCCCCATAGTTTTTGTCCCCGCGATGGATGACGGCATGTATAGAAATAAGATTTTTAACGAGAATTTAAATAAATTAAAAGATAAAGGTTATCATATAGCCTTTCCTGAAAAAGGCGTTTTGGCGAGCGGAAAAATAGGAGAAGGTAGGTTCCCTCAAATAGAAAATATCATAAAATATATCAGCAACGTTTTATCCGCAGAACCTGCCCATTTCCGCCAAGTTGGCCGGGAAGATTTCAAGGGCGTAAGAGTTCTGATGACTGCCGGCGGCACTCGGGAATTTATAGACCCTGTCCGTTTTATAGGGAATGCTTCGTCGGGCAAGATGGGTTATGCTTTGGCAGAAGCGGCGCAAAAAAGAGGAGCGGATGTCAAATTGATTTCTGCGCCGACTTTACTCCCCAAACCCGACGGAGTCGAAATAATAGATATCGTAACTGCGAATCAAATGAAAGATGAAGTAGTTAAAAATTTTGCTTCGACGGATGTGTTGATAATGTCGGCCGCGGTCGGCGATTTCAGATCTAAAACTTTTCTCAAACAGAAAAGAAAAAGATCGCAGGGTAAGTGGAATATCGAACTTATTCCAAACCCCGATATATTGGCACAAGTTGCCAAACTCAAAAAGAACAAAATAACGGTTGGATTTTCTATAGAAACAGATGGCCAAATAAAAAAAGCAAAAGAAAAATTAAAGAAAAAGGGGCTTGATTTGATCGTAGCAAATGATATTAGTAGCGGGGAGTCGGGTTTTTGCAGTGATACAAATAAAGCGGCGTTAATCGATAAAAACGGGGAAATAGAAAGTTTGCCGCTTATTTCCAAAAGAGAATTAGCAAGTATAATTCTTGATAAAATACAAAATATCGGGAGGAAAAAATGGGGAAGGGAAAAGTAGGCGTACTCACAGGCGGCGGAGATGCGCCCGGATTGAATGCGGTAATACGGGCTGTCGTAGTAAAAGGCGAAAAATTGGGTTATGAAATAGTAGGCATAAAGGATGGCTGGCGCGGGCTTATTGAAAAAAGTACGGAAAAGATAACGACCGAAAGAGTGCAAGATATACATCGTGAAGGCGGAACTATTTTGGGGACTTCCAGAACGAATCCGTACAAAGAAGAACTCGGAGAACAGAAAGCGATAGAAAATATAAAACAGCTTGGCCTTGATGCTTTGATCGCTATAGGCGGAGACGATACGCTCGGCGTTGCCAATAAGTTAAGTAAAAAAAACGTCAAAGTGGTAGGAGTTCCAAAAACAATTGATAATGACCTCTCCGCTACTGATATATGTTTCGGATTCGATACCGCTATAAATCGCGTATGCGACGCAATAGACTCTCTTCATACGACCGCAAAATCACATCATAGGATTTTGGTTGTGGAAGTAATGGGACGGCATGCCGGATGGATAGCACTTGAAGGCGGGATGGCAGGCGGAGCACATGTAATTCTTATTCCTGAAGAAGCATTTGATATAGATGAAATCTGCAAATTAATCAAAGAAAGACAGGAAAAGGGGAAATCTTACAGCATTGTAGCGGTTGCAGAAGGAGCTCTCCCCAAGGGGGGAACGAAGTTCTTTACCCAGGCAGAAGGGAAAGATGCATTCGGACATGTTAAGTTAGGCGGGATAGCAAAAGCTTTGGAAAAAGAAATCGAAAAACGAACCGGCATTGAAACCCGTTCGGTTGTTTTGGGGCATTTGCAAAGAGGCGGTCCACCTTCGGCGTTTGACAGATATTTTGCTACAAGATTAGGACTTAAAGCAATAGATATGGTCGAAAAAAAAGAATTCGGGAAAATGGCGGCTTTGAAAAAGAATGAACTCATGTCCGTTTCTTTGGAAGAAGCGGTGGGGAAAACGAGAACAGTTGATAAAGAACTTTTGGAAGAAGCTAAGGTTTTCTTTGGGTAAATATCTCCTCACGACATTCGGAGATTAGATTACAGAGATTAATTAAAGACCGATTGCACAGATTATTTTTTAAAATCGGTGTAATTTTTTTTGTAATCCGTGTAATCATTCTTTAAAGAAAATTATATCTCCGGAACCATCTGGAGATAGATAACTGTTTTGCAAGGCAAAGTCATCTTTCAAATCACTCCCTATACTGTACATGAGCCAGCCTTTACCTCTTCTTTGATAAATAAATGCTTTGTCCCCGCTAAAAGGATCGTTTGGCACATATGCAAGATAATCGGGAACAAGGTCGGAAAGTTTCCCGGGATACATCTTGTTTTTGTTATAGTAAGACTCCAGACCTATGATTATAAAAGTGGCGTCTCTTTCTGCTTCTACCCGTCCGCATTCTATATACATGTTCCTAAGTACGGGCAGGAATATTTGTCTTACAGGATTTTGGGGTTCTTTTTCCAATATCCACAGTTTTAGTCCTTCATTATAAGGCAGTTTAATATATTGAATTGCGTCTTTATAACAGACACGGATGCTTTGTTCCACGTCTTTGTGAGTATAACCGCTTTCTTGATATCTTCCTATAAAGTTCATCCAGTCAAGGTCGGATAGCAATAGCGGCAAAACATTGAACTTTATTTCAAGGACTTCCTTTTTTAAGATTTCTTCAAGTTGAGTCCTGCTATTTTTGTCTTTACGAAAAATTTGAATGTTTTCTAAAAGGCGGGCATAGTTCAATACTTTTGTTTGGGAAAAAACAATATTCCGTAAGTTCTTGTATCCGTTGGATTCTATGGCCATTCCCATTCTTTTTGATCGGGAATTCTCTCCTCTTTCCAAATGTTGGCCGAATTTTATAATGTCAAAACAATATTGAATAGCCTTTGAGTAATCTTTTTTATAAACTTGAAATTGGAGCCTTAAATTCAATAATCTTGCTAGTTCCGTTAATCTGTCCAAAGTAAAGATGCGTTTTCTGCGCTCCTGGAGATTTATAACCGCGGGAAGTGTAAGCCGGGATTTTTTAAGTCCGTTTTCGAGCTCCTTGAATGCTGGTTCGTTATCCAAAAGTAGTTTCTCGAGATTTTTATCTTCTTTTGTCCATCCTTTATTTAGTACTTCGGTAAACGTATAACGGGTCGCCATGTCGGGCGGGACTATGAGTTCCGCGGCAGATTTGAAATTTTCATATGCATCTTGATCTACAGTCAATTCCCCCATTTCTCTCTCTTTTAAGGCGGTCGTGGCGCAACCGCAAGATAACAAAATAACTGTTAAAAGAGGCAAAATTATTTTTCTCATATAGTTTTTAAATTATGGAGTATTTCCCTATTTTCCTGTATTTTTCATATCTTTGGCTGATGAGTTTTCCTGTAGGCCACGAGCAAAGTTCGTCAAGCGCTTTTTTCAAGGTTTTTTTGATATTTTGTGCGGTTTCTTCAGGATTTTTATGACTTCCTCCCAGCGTTTCCGGGATTATTCCGTCGATTACTTGGAATTTCAAGAGGTCTTTACCCGTAATTCCCTGGAGTTCCGCCGCAACGGTTGCTTTGGATACGTCTCTCCATAATATTGAACTGCAAGCTTCGGGACTGCATACATAATATACGGCATATTCCAACATGTAAATATAATTGCCTACACTTATGCCCAAAGCGCCCCCGCTTCCTCCTTCTCCTATTACTACGGTGATTATAGGGACGGCCAAGGAAGCCATTTCTTTCAAATTTGTCGCTATGGCGCAGGCTTGTCCTCTTTCTTCGGCGCCTATGCCGGGATATGCGCCAGGCGTATCTATGAAAGTTATTACAGGAAAAGAAAATTTTTCAGCAAATTTCATGAGTCGCAGCGCCTTTCTATATCCTTCGGGATTAGCCATACCGAAGTTGCGTTTTAAATTTTCCTTTGTATCCCTTCCCTTTTGATGTCCCATTACGACTACTGTTCTGCCGTCCAAAGACGCAATGCCGCCTATGATAGCAAGGTCATCGTAGAAAGTTCTATCGCCGTGCAGTTCCGTGAAGTCTTCCATTATTAAATTTACGTAATCCATGGTATACGGGCGTTTGGGGTGCCTTGCGATTTGTGTTCTTTGCCAAGCAGTTATATTTTTATATATCTCTTGTTTTTTTTCGTTAACTTTTTCTTCCAAATCTTTTATTTCTTTCGAGAAGTCGAAACCCTTATCCGAAGTGGAAGATTTTAATTCCTGAATGCGCTTTTCTAGCTCCAGAATCGGTTTTTCGAATTCCAATTCTTTTGTTTGCATCTGGCCCTCACTTCATTCGGGAGTAGCGAGTAGTAAGTATAGAGTAGAGAGAAAAAATTTTTTAATAATGCTACCTGCTACTCTTTACTCGCTCCCCTTTATAGTTACCTGCGTGCCAATTGTAACAATATCATATAATTCTTCCAAGTCGGTTTTTAGCATTCTCAAGCACCCATTGCTTACATTTTTGCCTATGTCGGAAAGGTTAACAGCTTCATGTATTCCGTAACTGGTTTTTTTACCCTCTTGCCATAATCCCATCCATCTTGAACCCAAGAGATTTTCTGTCGAACGCGGAGGAACTACTCCTCCTTCCGAAGGATACCATGCGGGGTCTTTGAGCTTTTCTCTTATTTTGAATACGCCTAGCGGGGTAGGTGTCTCACCAGAGCCAACCGCGATTTTATATTTTTTGAATAGCTTACCGTCGTAATTTAAAAGCAACTGGTATTTATCTGCATATACCAGAATGGAGAATTTATTGGGGACAGTTTTTAATTTTTGGCCAGTTTTTATAAAGCTGTTCTGTAGATTATTTGCCCGCATTAACAAAGCGATGGTTGTATTTAATTTTTTGGCTAAAGAAAATAAATTCTCTCCAGCTTTTACGGTATGGATTTCGCTTATATCGTTGTGGATGCGAGAAAACAGTAGGTTTATATTAATCTCACCGAGTTTGTCCATTGCAATTTCTTTTGCTTTTATTGGAGAAGACGGACTTTCTATTATTTCTTCGCAGTACTTTCTTGCTTTTTCGAATTCTTTTTGCGCCGTGTATATGTCAGCAGGGCCTAATGATGCATTTGCTGCTAAAGAGTGGTAAGGGAATTTTTCTATTATTTGCGAATAATAAAATTGAGCTGCTTGGAAATTTGAGTCTTTTAATCTATGTTGCGCAAGTTCGTAATATATATCCGGATGACAGAAAGTATGTTTTGAATTCAATGCCATTTCCCAGTATTTTTCCGCTTCGTTAATATTGCCTATTTTTTGATAGCATATACCTATTTGATATAAAATTTCTCCGCGCATTTCCCCTTTGCTCTTTGGATAAATGTTTTTCAAAATCGCTAGGGATTCTTCGTATTTAAAATCTTTTAATAAAGCATTAGCTTGTTGATATCTATCCTGATATAGTTGGTTTCTTTTATTTTGGATTAATAAAATACTGCCGATTATTATGAGGGATAAGAATGCTATTATAAGAATAGGAGACAGTAATGTTTTAACTTTCATTTTAGGGTGTGGGTTATAATCTATTTGCACGGTTTGGACTTTTAACTCCTGAGCGTCAGCTTTAACGGTATGTAACTATTTTTCTTTAATTATATCAAATAGTTCCTTTGCCATACGATAAGGTTTTGACACAATTCTAAAAGGCAAAGATGTCAAGAGAGCCGACATGTCTTTTCTTAACTCATCGGTTAATCTTTCCGGTTTAGTGAAAAGCCGTTTTAAAACATTAGAGGTGTAAAACTTTAAAATTTTTTCTTTGTCGATGCGGAGTGTTGTGCTGCAAACGGAACATTCAATTTTATGAAGGTAGTCGCTTACATAAGTTATTAGATGCGGGGTTTCTTTTTCACAGTGTAAACAGTAAAGATTTGTTTTAATGGTTTCCGCTTTCAATTTTTTTATTTGGTTTCTTCCGTATGGCCCAAATTGAGTCCGATTTTTCTTTCTTCCGGGCTGATTCTTACTACTATTACGTCTATTTTATCGCCCACTTTAAGCATTTCCTGAGCGGATTTTCCCCCTTTTTCTGAAGCTATCAAATCTGCTGTCCCCTCTTGCAATTCCGATATATGAAGAAGACCCTCTATCCCTTCTTCAAGTTCCACGAATGCGCCAAAGTCGGTGACTTTAGTTACCGTGCCGTTTACCTCTGTTCCAATCTTGTATTTTTTGTCAATTTCTTCCCATGGGTTAGGCAGGAGTTGTTTTCTACCTAGAGATATTTTCCTTTGCGCGGGGTCTACATCCAGAACCAATACTTCTATTTTTTCTCCCTTTTTAACTAATTTTGAAGGGTGTTCGGTTCTGGAAGCCCAGGATAGGTCGGAGATATGTATCAAGCCCTCTATTCCCTCTTCCAATTCTACAAAAACGCCGTAATCGGTGATTGTTCTTACCTTAGCTTTAATTTTGGTTCCTTTAGGGTATTTATCTTTTATTTTTAGCCAAGGGTCCGGTTCGGTTCTTTTGATAGATAAAGCTATTTTATTATTTGCCTGGTCTATATTTATCACGATTGCTTCTACGACGTCTCCGATACTTAATATTTGTGAGGGATGAGAGATATGTTTTGTCCATGATAGTTCTGAGATATGAATCAGTCCTTCAATTCCTTTTTCCAATTCAAGGAATATCCCGTAATTTGTGATATTTACGACTGTTCCTTTGATTTTCGAATTAAGCGGGAATTTTTTCTCAACTAATTCCCACGGGTCGGCCGTCTTTTGTTTTAAGCCCAGAGAAACACGTTTTTTCTCTTTATCTATTTCTAATATTACCAGTTCTATTTCTTCGCCTATTGCTAAAACTTCCGAAGGGTGAGAAATTCTACCCCAAGAAATATCGGTTATATGAAGCAATCCATCAAGTCCGCCCAAATCTATAAAAGCGCCGAAATCGGTAATGTTTTTGACTTTGCCTTTTACGATATCTTTAGGTTTTAAGGTTTCCAAAAGATGTTTTCTCGACTGGTCTCTGTTTTCTTCCAAATAGGCTTTATGCGAAACTACTACATTTTTTCTCCATTGGTTTGTCTTTAAAATCTTGAATTCTTTTTCTTGGCCTATCAAATCGTCTTGGTTTTTTAACGGCTCTATATCTACCTGAGAAGACGGCAAGAATCCTGGAATGCCTATATTAACTATGAATCCGCCTTTGATTTTCTTTGTGATTTTGCCTTTAATAACTTCGCCGGAATTGTATGCTTTCTGGATTTTTCCCCAGTTCTTTATGAAATCCGCCTTTTCCAATGAAAGTCCCACCATGCCGTCCTCGTTTTCTTTGGATTCTATGAGAACTTCCAATTCGTCGCCGACTTTTAAATTTTCGGGAGAATCGAAATTGGAAAGGGATATAATCCCTTCGGATTTGTATCCTATGTCTACTAAAGCTTCACCTTTGCTTATTTGGGCTATTTTACCTTTTACCACTTCTCCCACAGCAATGGGTTTTAAAGTGGAAAAATACATTTCTTCGATTTTACCCGCCGTAGAGGTAGTGGCGGGACTCTGTGTTTTTTTCTTGGTTTCCGTCACGGTTATTTAACTCCTTATCCTTCAAGATTATCTATGATAAAAAAGAAGGTGCATATACTATTTTAATTCATTAGTTTTGTCAAGCCCCTGTATCACGTAGGGTACAGGGCGAGCCCCCAAATCGGAGAGAGGTTGGTTTCAGTATGTCCGTTCCAAAAAATTGTTGGTTTTACGGATTAAAATCCATGCCGGGCTTGATCCTGCCTATTAGTGCAGTTATCAGCCTTGATGTCCAATCGAGGTCTTTTGTGGAAAGTAGTTCCACAGGCGTATGCATGTATCTCAACGGTACGGATACAAGCGCCGTAGCGACTCCCTCTTTGGAAAGTTGCATAACATTTGTGTCTGTTCCTGTTCTGCCCGGTTCGCCTAAAATCTGGCAGGGAATTTTTTCTTTCTTGGCTGTATCCAGCAAAAGTTCGAAAAGTTTCGGGTTTATATTTGCGCCGCGGCTTATAACAGGGCCTGCTCCGACAGCATATTCGCCGGTTTTCTTTTTTTCAACGCCGGGATAGTCCGTAGCATGTGCAACTTCAATGCATATGCCTATATCAGGCGCAACTCGGAAGGTCGAAGGGACAGCGCCCCTTAACCCGACTTCTTCCTGGACGGTAATAACCCCGTACACCGAAGAAGATATTTTTTCCTTTTTGAGTGTTTCCATGGTTTCCGCAAGAAGATAAGCGCCCATTTTATCATCAAAACCCCTTGAAATTATGAGGCCGTTTCTAAGGACATCCATTCCTTCGGCAAAAGTTATGGGGTCGCCGATATTTACCAGTTTTTGGGCTTCTTTTTTATTTTTCACTCCTATGTCTATCCATAAATCTTCGATTTTAGATATCTTTTTTCTTTCTTCTTCCTCCATTAAATGGATTGCTTTTTTACCTATTACTCCCAATATTTTTCCTTTTTTGTTATGAATATAAACTTTTCTTCCCGGGACTAAATGGACGTCGATTCCTCCGATTGGAGCGAAATATATAAATCCTTCGTCGGATATGAACTTAACCATAAATCCTATTTCGTCGCAATGCGCCGCTAGCATAATTCTCGGTTTGGCGCCCTTGTTTAAAGCAGCAGTCAGATTTCCCATAACATCGGTTGAAATATCCTCCGTGATTTTTTTCATTCTGTTTTTGATAATCTTCTGGACCGCCGTTTCAAATCCCGAAGGCGACGGAGTTTCTGCAATTTCCTTTAAAAATTCCAAAGATTCTTTGCGCATTTTTCCCTCCTGGCATATTTTATAATTTGTATATATTACCATCTTTATAGAAAACAGTCATTTTTCTCAAAGTGGGGAGAATGTATTAAATTGAAAAAGATGACATTATTAGATATAATTCATACCCAAGTTTAGATTTTATTTAATAATTATTCGAAAAACTTTTTGTTGAAATCCCGACGAGAGATTTTTTTGCCAAAGCTAAAAAAATATAGGGATAGGAGTCGATAAAGAGTTTAGTTAATAAGGAAGCAAAATGCAGATTGATTTAGAAAAGAAACATTTAGAACTTAAGTGTTTTTTCGAACCGGACGGAGTGGCTGTAATAGGCGCTTCCCCTCATCCTGAAAAACTAGGCTACCAAGTAGTCAGGAATTTAGTCGAAGGCGGCTCGTTTTCCCTGCCTCATCTTAAAGGGTTTGCCGGTAATATATTCCCCGTAAATCCCCAGGCAAAAAAAGTTTTAGGTCTAAAGTGTTATCCTTCCATAAAAGAAATTCCTCAAAAGGTTGATTTGGCTATAATCTGTATCCCGTCGAAATTTGTTCCTCAAGCTGTCAGGGAATGCGCCGGAAAGAAGGTTAAGGGAATAACCATTATTACGGCGGGTTTCGGTGAATCGGGCGAGGAAGGTAAAAAACTTCAAAACGAATTTTTAAGCATAGCCAAGAAAGGCGGGATAAGAATAGTCGGCCCAAATTGTCTTGGAACTTTTTATACCCCTGCCCATTTGAATGCGAGTTTCGGCCCTTTCCTCCCCTTATCCGGTAAAACAACTTTTATAAGCCAATCAGGCGCATTGGTGGATAGCGTTGTAGATTGGTCGGTTAAGGAAAATTATGGATTTAGCGCAGTCATAAGTTACGGGAACAAATCGGATTTAGATGCTCCTGATTTCATTGCTTGGGCGGCTGGTGATGCTCACACAAAAGCAATTGCCCTTTATATCGAAGGGCTAAATGACGGCAGATATTTTTTAGAAGTAGCAAAAAGGGTAACTCCAATCAAGCCGATTGTAGCTTTAAAAGCAGGTAAGACAGTTGCCGGAACTAAAGCAGCGGGTTCTCATACGGGTTCACTTGCCGGCACATATCAAATTTATAAAGGAGCCTTTAAACAGGCTGGTGTAATAATGGCCGATACTTTGACTCAAATGTTCGATATGGCTAAAGCATTGGCTATGCAGCCGCCTGCTAAAGGAAACAGAGTAGCAATTGTCACAAACGGTGGCGGTAATGGTGTAATGGCTGCCGATTATTGCGAAGAGATGGGGATAGAGTTACCTCCCCCTTCTAAGGAGATAATAGAAAGACTTGATAAAAGCGGGAAAATGCATCCTGCTTGGAGCAGAAACAATCCCTTGGACATAGTCGGAGATGCCGGTCCCGACAGATATAAGATTGCTTTAGAGGCAGTAATAAGTTCTAATAGTTATGACGGGATAATAGTAATTCAAACGTTGCAGACAACTACTCATACTGTAGAAGATGCTCAACTTGTGGTTGAACTACAAAACAAATATAAAAAACCTGTTGTGGCGGCATTTATGGGCGGACCGTTTACAGAACCCGGGGTTAAATATTTGGAAGAACACGGAATTCCTAATTATAATGATGTCGATAGAGCCGCAAAGGCAATGTTCGCTTTAATAGAATACGGGACTCATCTAAAGAAAAAAGGGAAAATATGAAACGGGAGCAGATATTAGGTCAAATTGAGAATTTTAAAAAGCGCAAAGAGAAGTTCCTTACAGAACCGTTGTGTGAGGAAATCTTAGCTTTATATAATATTCCTACTCCTGCTGCGCATCTTGCTAAAACTCGCGAGGATGCAGTGAAGTTTGCTAAGAAGATAGATTTCCCTGTCGTTTTAAAAGTAGTTTCGAAGCAAATTATTCATAAGTCCGATGCCGGCGGTGTAATAGTGGGCGTCAAAAATGAAGAAGAGGTTGTAAAAGCTTTTGATAAAATTTTACAGAATGCGAAGACTTATGATTCTAAAGCTGAAATCGAGGGTATATATGTTCAGAAAATGGCTTCTCCCGGCCGTGAAGTGATAGTCGGTGCCGTCAAAGACGCGCAATTCGGGCATGTTGTAATGTTCGGTTTGGGGGGCATCTTTGTAGAAATACTTAAAGATGTTGTTTTCAGAGTTGCTCCTATAAACAAGGATGAGGCCCACGAGATGATTTGTGAGATAAAAGGATTTCCGGTTCTTAACGGCGTAAGAGGAGAAAAGCCAATAGACTTTGACTGTTTAAGTGAAACAGTTGCCAGTATTTCGCAACTCGTAGTCGACTTTCCTCAAATTGCACAATTGGATATAAATCCGATTCGTGTTTATCCGGAAAAATTATATGCTGTTGATGCGAGAATTATTTTGGAATAATTAAATCAAATTTTGTGCTAAACTAAAAAGGAGTTGATATGGCTGTACCGAAAAGAAAAGTATCAAAATCCAAACAAGGGATGAGAAAGTCCATAAAAAAAATCAAAGCACCGACCCTTGTCGAATGTTCCCAATGTCACCGCTTAAAACTTCCTCATCATATATGTCCTAATTGCGGATATTACGGAAAAAGAAAAGTTATGGAAGTAACCTAATGGAAATACGGTAGAAATACAGTGGATATATTGTGGAAATATATGGAAGGATATAAAAAGGCAAATTATTTCCATCATATTTCAAGGTATTTCAATTTATTTCTATATTATTCAGCGAGGATAAATTGAAGATAGCAGTTGACGCAATGGGAGGAGACAACGCTCCGCGAGCCGTGATAGACGGCGTTTTGTCTGCTCTTAAAGAAATCAAGGAAGAAATTGTTCTTGTAGGCGACGAGGAAATAATAAGTCCCCTTCTTAAAAAATCTCCTTTCAAAATTCCTATTTATCAGGCTTCCGAAGTCGTAGAGATGGATGAATCTCCTTCTTTTGCCATAAGAAAGAAAAAAGATTCTTCCATAGTTAAAGCAATAGACCTATTGAAAAACGGACAAGTGGATGCGGTGGTTACCGCGGGAAACACCGGGGCATATGTTGCGGCAGCGACTATTAATCTTAAACTTATACCCGGCATAAACCGCGCAGCTTTGGCCAGCCCTTTGCCGACTGCAAGAGGGGTATCCTTACTTTTGGATGTGGGCGCGACCGTAGATTCTTCCGCAGAAAATCTATTTCAATTTGCAATAATGGGTAGTATTTATGTAGCAAAGATTATGGAAAAAGAAAATCCCACAATAGGGCTGATTAATATTGGAGAAGAAAGTTCCAAAGGCAACTATGTAGTTAAAAAAGCCTACGAACTAATAAAAACAAGTAATCTTAATTTTGTCGGAAATACCGAAGGAAGAGATATTTTTTCAGGTGATATAGATGTAATAGTATGTGACGGTTTTGTCGGCAACATACTTCTCAAATCTATCGAGGGTTTTACTGAAACGTTACAGATATTGCTTAAACAGGAAATAAATAAAACAGTATTTGCTAAATTCGGCGCATTTCTAGTGAAAAACGCATATAGGAGTTTTAAATACAAACTCGACTACGCTTCTTATGGCGGAGTCCCTTTGTTGGGAACAGGCGGATATTGTATAAAAGCGCATGGTGCGTCTTCTTCTAATGCAATAAAAAACAGTATTCTTGTGGCGGCTAAAGAAGTAAAAACGGACGTAAACAAAGAAATACAGAAGTATTTTGAATCTAGCCGCGTCGCAGAAAGGGCTTAAGATATAATGACAAAAAACATGAAAATTATAGGAGTTGGTTCATATTTGCCCGAAAAAGTTCTTACCAATGCGGAGATGGAAAAAATAGTCGATACGACTGATGAATGGATAACAGAAAGAACGGGAATTAAAGAAAGGAGAATCGCAAAAAAAGAACAAGCAAGTTCCGATTTGGGATTGGAAGCTGCTAGAATCGCTCTTAAAAATGCTTCTTTAGATCCTAAAGAACTGGATCTAATAATGACTGCAAGTATTACGCCGGATATGTTTTTCCCCTCTACTGCATGTATAATACAGGATAAATTAGGTGCGCAAAAAGCGGCGGCGCTGGATATTTCAGCTGCTTGTTCCGGTTTCATATATGGTTTAGTTCTTTGTAACTCGTTAATAATCCAAGGACAACATAAAAATATTCTTTTGATAGCCGCGGAAACATTATCCAAAATAACAGATTGGGAAGACAGAGCAACATGCGTGTTGTTGGGCGACGGTGCGGGAGCTGTAGTACTAACTGCCAGCGAGAATGAAAATGAAGGGCTTTTGGCAAGTTCTCTGGGAGCAATAGGGTCGGCAGGAAAATTGCTTTGTTTGCCTGCGGGCGGCTCGCGGAATCCCGCAACTCACAAAACAATCGACGATAAAATGCATTATTTGAAAATGCAAGGCAATGAACTATTTAAAGTAGCGGTAAAGTCATTGGTGGATGCCGCAAGGAATGTTATACAAAAAGCTCAAATAAGACCTGAAGATATAGATTTATTTATTCCCCATCAGGCAAATCTTAGAATAATAAACGCGACTGCGACAAGAATAGGTGTTCCCATGGAGAAAGTATTTATAAATGTAAATAAATACGGCAATACTTCCGCTGCGACCATCCCTATAGGTTTGGACGAAGCATTAAGAGCAGGAAGAATAAAAAAAGGAAATTTAATCCTTCTCGATGCTTTCGGCGGCGGGCTTACCTGGGGCGCATGTCTTTTGAGATGGTAGCAATTCAAAAAGTAGAAAGTAGTAAGTAGAGAGTAGAGAGAAAAAATTGTAGTGTAGTTTAATCTCTCTACTTTCTACCCTCTACTCTCTACTTGTTTACATGATAATATGAATCCGCATATTTTCCGCGAGTACGATATAAGAGGGCTTGTAGAGAAAGACCTGACCGAGGAAGTGGCAAAGCAAATCGGACAAGCCGCAGGCACATATCTAAGAAAATATGGGAACAAAATAGTAGTAGGCAAAGATAACCGCAAAAGTTCTCATTTGTTGGCAAATGCGCTTATAGAAGGGCTTTTATCTACGGGTTGTGATGTAATAGACATAGGAACATTCCCCACACCTGTCCTTTATTTCTCGATACACTTATATTCCCAAACAGGCGGAGTGATGCTTACCGGGAGCCATAATCCGCCCGAATATAACGGATTCAAAATCTGCGAAGGCTTAAGTTCTCTTTACGGGGAAGAAATACAAAAATTAAGGCGCATAATAGAGTCAAAAAATTTCGAAAAAGGCGAAGGGAAGCTCTTCAGAAAAAATCCTAAACAAGATTATGTTAATTTCATTTCAAAAAAAGTGGAAATTAATCCCGATTTGAAAATTGTAATAGATGCTGGCAACGGCACGTCGGGGTTTCTTATACCTGAGTTAATGGAGAAATTAAATCTTAACCCTTCTTGCCTTTATATGGAGCCCGACGGAAATTTCCCCAACCATCTGCCTGACCCAACTGTTGTAGAAAATATGCAAGATTTAATTGCCAAAGTAAAGCAATTGAAAGCGGATATAGGCATAGGATATGACGGGGACGCGGATCGTATAGGTGCAATCGACGATAGGGGAAGAATTGTCTGGGGCGATAAACTTTTGTGTCTTTATGCAAAAGATATGCTTAGCCGACATCCGCATTCAAAAGTGATCATGGATGTCAAATGTTCGCAGGCAACCATAGAATATATAGAAAAATATGGCGGCAAGCCCATAATGTGGAAAACAGGACATTCTCTAATAAAAGAAAAGATGAAAAAAGAAGGTGCGCTGCTTGCCGGCGAGATGAGCGGACACATGTTCTTTAAAGATAATTACTTGGGATTTGATGATGCTTTTTTTGCTTCTTTGAGACTGCTTGAAATACTTTCGAAAACAAAAGAAAAATTTTCACAATTAGTAGACGAAATTCCCAATTATTATTCAACTCCCGAAATAAGAATAGATTGCCCGGAACAGGAAAAATTCAAAGTCGTCGAAAACTTTAAAAAATATTTTAAGAAAAAGTATAAAACAATAGATATAGACGGGGTCAGGATACTTTTTGAAAACGGATGGGGGCTTGTCAGAGCTTCCAACACTCAACCTATACTTGTCTTAAGGTTCGAAGCAAAAACCGAACAAGGTCTTCAGGAAATAAAAAACGAAATCAAGAAAAAACTTTCAGAATATCCTTTTATTGCCGCCGAAATATAAAAACAGAAATATATAGAAATAAATAGATATACATGGAAATAAGTCGTTAACAGACAAAGCATTTCTATGTATTTCCACGTATTTCAACTTATATCCAGATCAATTTTTTCGTAGTACATTATGGATAAGATTCTATTTGATTCAAATGCAAATTTAGCCTTATCCGCATCCGCGGGAACGGGAAAAACACGCGCGCTGTCTCTTCGTTTTTTGGACCTCTATTTGAAACACGAGAACATTTCCTCCATATATGCGCTTACATTTACTAATAAAGCGTCCGGGGAAATGCAAGAGCGAATAGTGCATTATTTAAATGTTTTGTCCAATCCGGAAAAATTTCCGCAAGAAAAAGAAAATGCGCAAATGTTTAGTTCTCGTTTTAAAGATATAACGCAAAAAGCTTCAAGGTTAAAACATCGGCTTCTTTCCGATTTTTCCGACTTTAATGTTTCCACAATCCACTCCTTCTTAAATTCCATATTAAAAACGATTCCATTCCAGACGGATGTCCTGCCCGATTTCAGAATCATAGAAACAACCGAAGAAAATTTTTTAATCGATAAGGTCATAAACGGGTTTTTGAAAGATTCCATAAACAAGCGCGCTTACAAGACGATGATAAAGAAGGTCTTGGATATAAAAGACCGCAACACAAAAGATACCATAAAAAATCTTTTCTTGTCGGTGCTTCCGCGAATGCTCGAAATAAAAGGAATTCTTGCAAATTTCCGAGAAACAAAACAAAAAACTCCTCCCGATTTTGCCGGTTTAAAGCAAGATTGTTTAGAGATTATTGTGCTTCTGAAAAATAGCGGCAGCAACAATAAACATTTGAGCAAAAAAGTAGAAACGATAGAAAATCTTCTGAAAGTTGGGGGAAAAGAAGTTTTAATAAGCGAAGTCATAGACCTGTTTGATAAAAGTTATTTTGAAAAATTAAAAGAAGCGCCGCAGGTGGGTTCAAAATTAAAGGAGTTGATTTTATCTATAAGCCGTCGAGTAAAAGAATTTACGCTTGTTAACAACCGTAAACTTCTTTTAGATAATCTAGAACTCGTTTTTGCCGTCTATGATAGGTTGCAGGAGGCAAAAAAAGACGCAAATGTAGTCACTTTTGCCGACCTTGAAAATTACGCGTTAAAAGCTTTTTCGAATATCCAAACGAAGGACTATTTATATTTCAAATCCGCAAGCCGGATAGAGCATCTTTTGATAGACGAATTTCAAGATACCTCTATAATCCAATGGAAAATATTGGAGCCGATTGTAGAAGAAATCGTAGCCGGACAAAATCACAGTTTCTTTTATGTGGGCGACCCCAACCAAGCCATTTATCGTTTTAGAGGCGGAGAAAGCCGATTGTTCAACCATGTAAAAAATGAATTTCCAAACAAAATACGCACTGAATATCTTACGGAAAATTATCGAAGCAAGGAAGAAATAGTAAGTTTTATAAATGATATATTTTCTCGTGTTCCGAATCAAAAACCGATGAAACCGATACAAGGTCAAGGCGGGTGGGTGGTAGTTGAAAATTTAGGGGAATACAAACAGAAAGAAGGTGCACAAGCGGTTCAAGAGAAAGTTATACAAGCAATCAAGATTTTAATAGGGAAAGGTTATCATTATAACGATATCGCATTGCTGGTTCGTAGAAACCAAACGGGAATTAAATTGTGCGAGGCGATAGAAGAAGCCTGTATCCCCACGCAAAGCGAATCCAAATCATCGCTCATTTACCAGGAAGGAATTTGTGACATCGTAAATCTTTTAAAATGGATAGCCAATCCCGCCGAAGATTTTTATCTTTCGTTGGCGCTTATTTCGCCTTTATTTTCAATAAAAGCGAAAAAACTCGAAGCTTTTAAGATAAAAAGTGATGGTACGCTTTTCGAGAATTTAAAAAATAAATATCCAGATTGGAAAGCGGTCCGGAATTTGCGGGAAATAATTAAAATATGCGACTTTTTAAGCCCTTACGAATTAATTTCTTTTATATATTCCCGGTTGAATGTGACGGGAAATTACAAAAATAGCGGCGCTTTTTCCGCGTTGTTGGAAATTGCCTATAAATTCGAAAACGAGAAAGGGACTTCGCTAGCTTCATTTATCGAATATTTACATCAATACGGAAAAACGTTGGAGTTTTCGGAAAAAGAAACAAGCGGAGTGGGAATCCTTACCAGTCACAAAGCAAAAGGGTTGGAATTTCCGGTTGTGCTGCTTGCGGAAACAGTGTGGGATATGGAAGGAAAGGAAAACGAACACTTTATGTTCGAATATGACGAAACTAGTTCGGAGTTAATATTACATGATATTTATTATAGAAAAGACCCTTTGCTTAAACTATTCCGAAAGGAAATATTCCGAGACGAAAAAAGCCGCGCTTATAAAGATGAGCTCAATAATTTATATGTGGCTATGACGCGGGCAAAAGAAGGATTATGGATAATAGGCTACAAAAACAGCCGATTGCCAAAAACTTGGTTTGAATTTATAAATAAATCCGAGAAAGTGCAATTTAAAAATAATATCTATAGTGTCGGTGAAATCCCTACACAAACAAAACCGCCGCAAAAGACAAGAAAATCTTTTCCAAAAATCAAAAAACTCGATTTTTACCATAAACAGAATAAAATATTCGTTACCGAAGAAAAAACCCGGATCATATCAGACGCGCAAAGAGATTCCTTAAGATGGGGCGATATTTGTCACTATGCGCTTTCAGAAATAGGAAGAGTAAACAAGGAAAATTTCGAAGAAGTGATTCGACTCGCGATAGATAATACGAAAAAAATCTATTCGCGAAACTATGAAGAACGAAGACAAATAGATGAGAGGTTGCAACTCGTGTTGGAAGATATTCTAACGGATAAAGATTTAGATTTTATTTTTAATTTGGACGAAAGAACAAGCCTCAAAATAGAACTTCCTATTTATTTTAAAAAAAATAACTCGGGAATTCTAAAGAGAGTAGATAGATTGATAATAAGAAACGATCTGGCACAAATAATAGATTACAAGACAGGTTCAAAAGTCGATTTATCTGTTGTGGATGGGGTCGGCTGTGACAATTCAGATATAAAAAAACAATATCTAAAACAGATACTGGATTATAAATTTGGCGTATCGGCAGTATATCCCGACAAACAAATAAAATGTTATTTTGTATGGTTGGACGAACCGCGCGGGAAAAGGATAGAACAAATATTATCGTAATTTTCTAACATATATTTATTACACGGCATCAAAGAATCTATCGAAAATTTTGTCTAAATATACATAAATTCACAGGTTATCCGTGAGGTAAATAAAAATTTTTCCGTTTCGGGAATTATGTTATAATTCACATCTATGCGCGCTTTGCCGTCTTTAATTCAGGTATCGTTTCAAAATATTATTAGACAGTCGTTTTTTTCTATTGCGATTGTGGGGGGATATTTATTTATAAGCTCTACTCCTGTGTTTACAATGTTTACTTTTTGGGATGCGGAACAATTGGTATTAGATACGGGAATGGCAGCTATTCTTATTGTTGGACTTTTGATAAGCGTTCTTGCTACCTCCTCTATAGTGGGAGGAGAGATCGAAGAAAAAACGACCACCTTGCTTTTGAGTAAACCCTTGTCACGTTTTACTTTCCTTTTGTCAAAGTTTTGCGCCGTCTCTTTATCTTTGATTTTTGTCTTTATTCCCCTCGCATGCGCCCTTATAATGACATTACAGGTGGGTGTTCCGGAGGCAGTGTGGAGCGATCTCGAGTATTCTATTCTTTGGTTTGAATTTCTGCCGCTCGTGTTGGCGGCTTTTGTAGCCGCTGCGGCAAATTATTATGCGGACAAAAATTTTGCTTCAAGTTTTATAATTTTATTGAATGTTTTCCTTGCATTATCCTTATTGATTCTTATTGCTGTTCACAAAGGGGGTCTTAAAATAAATCTGTTTTATCCCATATCTCTTTTGTGGATGGGTAGTGTTTTGATGTGTCCGATATCTTCACTTTTTGCTTTGAGAGGAAAAGTAATTTTCACCTTGACATTTTCTTTTTTAGTGTTTACTTTAGGGCTTATATCAAATTGGCTTTTTGGCGGCTTGTTGCATAATTTCTGGATAAAAATAGTCTACTCGGTTATTCCTAATTTTCAACTTTTCTGGATAGAAGAATTTTGGAAGAAAAAGGAAGTCATCCCTTTTAGTTACTTTTATAATGTTTTCGTGTACCTGTTCTTATACTCTATAGGGATGCTCTTTTTAACTTGGGGTATATTGGAAAACAAGGAAATGTCGGGTAGAAAATAGGGTGTTTAGGATTAAAAAATGGAAGACAAGAATAAATTCAAAAGAGGATTTCAGACGGCTTTAGCCGCAACTTTTTTTCAAATCGTTCTCGCGCTTATATTTTATTTTCTGTATACTAGAATAAATTCGCCGCTCGTTCTTTTAGAGAATTTCCATATATTAGTGGGAATACCTATTTTTGCTGTTATTCTGCTTATATTCCATCAAAGATACAGGGAATCTCTCGAAAAAGAAGAGGTGGAAGAACTCACCAAAAGGGAAGGCAGGATGTTTCAAGATGACGAGACGGCGGTTCTCGTATCGCGTTCCCGTTTACGTCTGACGGAAAAATGGATAGTGCCTATATTAGGCTTTCTTATTTTATCCTCATTGATTTACGTGTCTTTGCGAACAATATATTTTTTCAGGGGGCGGCCGCTTGAATACGAAGCAAGCCTGGCAATCTGTTTTCCTTTGATAGGACTGACTTTTGCCGTTTTTGTGTTTTCTCGCTATATCCTTGGGATGTCCCGTGAAAAACAATTAGGCGACCTAAGCGCCATAGGGACTTATTTGGGCGTGAACGCGCTTTTCACTTTCCTCATAGCCTTGTCCATTGCTCTTAGAACCTTTGGGATAATAAGAGTGGAATGGTTTATATTTTATACTCTGTGTCTTTTGTTTATAGCAGTCGGCCTTGAATATCTTTTAAACATTTTAGTTTCTTTTTACCAAACGGCAGGATCTAAAAAGCGCATGCTTTTCGATTCCAGAATTTATTATTTCCTGTCTACTCCCGAAGAAGTTATTCCTTCTTTTTCTGAAATAGTAGACCTTCAATTCGGCTTCCGCATAACTCAAACGTGGTTTTATCAATTTATAAAAAATAGGATAGTTCCTTTATTTATGCTCTGGGCATTTTTGTTATATCTGTTGACATCAATCGTAATTATCCAGCCTCATGAAAAAGCGTTTATTGAGTTTTTAGGTAGTCCTGTAACCGATGAACAGGGAGAACCGGAGTTATTCGGGCCAGGACTGCATTTTAAATTTCCATTTCCTATAGGGAAGATGAAAATTTATGATGTCGACAGAATAAAAAGAGTTCGCGTTGGAGTGGAAGGAAATGAAGGGGAGAGAGTCCTTTGGACGGAAAGACATTATACGGAAGAATTTAATTGGATAATTGCAAGCCGTGAAACGGCTTTAGGAGTTGACGGGGCTGGCACTGTTCCTATAAATTTCTTATCTGGAGCAATATGGGTTTATTATAAAATCGACCCCGAACTTTTATTTGATTACGCATATAAACATTCTGCGCCCGAGAAGGTTTTGGACGGAATTGTATACAACCAATTTACCAAAATGGTAATGAATATTGATTTTTTTGACATCTTACACGCAAACAGGCTGTCGTTATCAAATCTTCTTGAGGAAAGGGTTCAAGAAGCGGCAGATAAAGAGAATCTTGGCGTAGAAGTAGTATCGGTAAGTTTTGAGGGTATTCATCCCCCTATCGCCGTCGCTCCATATTTTCAAAAAGTCGTAGGCGCTATGGAGAAAAAGGAAGCCAAAATCCTTACGGCAGAAGCGTATTCCAACAGAGAACTAACTCTTGCTGATTACACTGCATCGACAATCAAAGTGGAAGCTGATACTTACAAGATAGTCAGGGCATGGGAATCTGAAGCAAGGGGAGAAGAATTTAAGAAAAAACTTGAGGCATATCGTGAAAATCCCCTTATATTTAAGTACCGATATTACCTGAAATCTCTTGACAATGCTTTGGCTGCACCCAAGAAATATATAGTAATTTCGCCCGACAGCGACCGAGACGTAATTATAATGGATATGCAAAAAGGTTCTCTGCCGGATATTTTCCCGCTTGGTTTGGAAGCGGAAAAAGAAAAACAAGGTTCGTAAGAAAATATGTCTTTAACGGAGCAAGGAGGTTAGAAAATGGAAAAATTTAAAAGTTGGAATCCTTATACTTTTTCTTTGGGATTTATAATATTTGCTCTTCTTATATTGTATTTAATTGCTTTTCAAATTCATGTGGGAGAAATGGCAATAGTAACCACTTTTGGGAATCCCACAAGAGAAATAATGGAGCCGGGCTTATATTGGAAAGCTCCCACTCCAATTCAAAAAGTAGATAGATTCGATGCAAAAATACAGGTTTTGGAAAGCAAAATGGAAGAATCGTTTACGCGCGACGGGAAAAATATAATTCTTATAACTTCCACTTTCTGGAGAATTAATGACCCCTTGAAATTTTTCAGGTCTGTCGGATATAAGGATGAAGCTGAGAGAAAATTGGTATCAATCGTGAGAAATTACGAACAAGGCATAATAGGAACCTACAACCTTTTCGAGCTTATAAATACGGACGAGACAAAACTTAAATTGGACGAAATTCAGAATAAAATCCGCGAGTCTTGCTCCCAGGAAGCGGAGGAAATATACGGTATAGAAGTGCTTGAAGTAGTGTTGAAAAGAATGCAGTTTCCGCAAGAAGTTACGCGCGATGTATTTGAAAGAATGCAAAGAGAAAGGGAAAGGATTGCGGAAACATATTTGGCTGAAGGCGAGGGTATGGCAAGCGATATAAAGGCAAAAGCGGATGCCGAAAAAGAAAAGATACTTGCCCAAGCCAAGGCTGAAGCCAAAAGAATTAAGGGGGAAGGAGATGCGGAGGCCGCCCAATACTACAAAGTTTTTTCGGAAAACGAAGAACTTGCGATATTTTTAAGAAAGTTGGAATCATTAGAAATGACTTTGGCGAAAAACGCGACAGTAATTTTGGACTATCGCACTACGCCGTACGATTTGTTTTTGGGAAAAGATTTTGAAGGGGATAAAGAGAACAATAAGTAATTAAAGAAAGTAAAATCAATGGAAAACAAAGAAAAGCAACAGCCTGCTTTCGAATATCTTGCCAGAGCTTTACGTTTGAGTTTCAACGCTCTGAAAATAATCGTAGGCGGTCTTGTGCTTTATTACATCGCTTTCTCGGGATTATTCGCCGTAAAACAGGATGAAGTAGCTGTAATACTTAGATGGGGAAGAATTGTCGGAGTTGGAGAGGGGCGTGTTTTACAGCCGGGTTTTCACTGGTCTTTTCCGGAACCGATAGACAAAATAATTCGTGTTCCCGTAAGAAGAGTGAAATCATTGAAAATAGAAGAATTTTGGAGTGCCGACTTGGACAATCCCCAAATGTCTCCTCCCGAATTTTTGATACCTTATCTGCATGGTTATTGCATTAGCGGAGACAACAATTTAATACATATGCGCCTGCAAGTTTCCTATAATATAACAGAGCCGATTTCTTATATCACGAAAGTAAAAAACGAGGAAGAGCTAATTAGGTCTGTTGTTTCCAACGCGGTAATAGAGGCAATAGGCAATTCTACTGTTGAAGAGGCCTTACGTACGCAGCTGGAAAGAATCAGCCGCCTGGTACGTTACAAAGCCCAAGAGGCATTGGACTCATTGGATTCCGGAATAACCATAAGCGCTATTTATATAGAACGCTCTATCCCGCCGCTTCAAGTAGTCGAAGCTTTTAACAAAGTTATTAGAGCCGAACAAATAAAAAGCACGCGAATAAACGAAGGCAAAACTTATGCCAACAGAGTCATAAATACTGCCAGGGGAGAAGCTTCCGTAATATTATCAGAAGCGCAAACGTACAAAAACACAATTATCAATGAAACGCTCGCGGATGCCACTTATATTCAGGAACTAACGCAGGAATTCCCTGCCCGCCAAGATTTGGCAGGTGGGAAGAAAGGCAGTAAAGAATTGGAAACTTATCTTTCTTACTTTTACCAGGAAAAAATGGAAGAATTGCTTGTCTCTTTAGAAGACAAATTCATTTTGCAGACACCTGCAAAAGAAAAAGAAAACGAGTTGAGAATATTGCTTGGTAAAGAAACAAAATGGGAGGGAGCCAGATAATGCAGGCAGAACTTTACCACCCGATTCACATACATGAAGAAGAACATCATTTGGTCCGCGGACTTTTGATTACACTTACAGGCGGAATTTTGATTTTTAATGCTTTTCTCGCCACGCATCTTTTCCCGGCGTCACCTTCGATAAGTGAAATCAGCGCTTTGGCTGGGGCATTGTTGCTCGGTCTTCCGATGATAATAAAGTCTTTTAAAGGGTTTTTCACAGGAGGGCTTAAACTTACTGAACTTGCAAGCATAGCTGTTCTTGCTTGTATAGCGCTCGGAGATTATCTCACTGCCGGTGTGGTTGCTTTCATACTTGTTTTGGGAGAACTTTTAGAACACAGAACGGCTCTCGGCGCGCAAGAATCAATCGAATCTCTTTTGAAACTTACTCCTCCTATTGCGCATCTTGTAAGAAACAAGCCTGCCCGCCAAGGATTGGCAGGCGGGGAAGAGGAAGACGTCTTGGTAAAAGAACTGAAATCCAAAGATATAATACGAATCAAGCCCGGAGAGAATATTCCTGCAGACGCTGTCATTGTGCAGGGAGACACGTCTGTTAATGAAGCGTCTATAACGGGGGAACCTTTCCCGGTTGACAAGAAAAAAGGCGACCGCGTGTTTGAAGGAACAAATAACATAACAGGCGTAATATTGGCGGAAGTTGAAAAGATAGGGGAAGACACAACGCTTGGTAAAGTAAAACAATTAATATTGGAAGCAGAAAGAACGCGCATCCCTATTATGTCCTTGATAGAAAAACATATTTATTGGTACATTCCCGTTATATTGATGACTGCCGCGTTAATCCTTTTCTTTACAAAAGACGCTTCAAGGTCTATTTCTTCTATTATTGTGGGTGTCCCGTGCGCGCTACTTTTGGCAACTCCCACAGCAATTATAGCCGTACTTTCCGTGGCCGCGCGAAAGGGCGTAATGATAAAAGAAGTCCGAAAAATCGAGACAACCGCAGAAATAGATGCTGTTGTCTTCGATAAAACAGGAACTTTAACAACCGGGGAATTAAGAGTCACATCAATTAATCCCGTGCAGGAAATATCGCCTGACAAATTAATTTACTATGTCGCTACATTGGAAAAACATTCACTGCATCCCGTTGCAAGAGCAGTAAGAGAACTTGCCGTAAAAGCCAATATAAAACTGACCGAACCCGAAGAATTCAAAGAGACCGGCGGAAAAGGCGTAAAAGGAAAGGTGGACGGGAAACAAATTTTTGTAGGCAGAGAATCATATTTAAAGGAGAACAATATAGAGATATCCGACCAAAAGAGAGAATCAGGGAGCATATTGCATATAGCGATGGAAGGGAAATATTACGGATGGATTCAGGTGGCAGACCAGACCCGCCTCGAAGCAAAAGAAACAACCGAACGATTAAAAAAAATCGGAATAAAAAAACTTGTAATGCTTACAGGCGATAAAAAAGAAGTTGCCGAAAGAATAGCCAAAGAATCCGGGTTCGAAGAAGTAGTTGCTGAATGCTTGCCTGAAACGAAACTGGAAATAGTCGAGAGTCTGCAAAGGAAAGGACATCATGTGGTGGTAATAGGAGACGGAATCAACGATGCGCCTGCGCTTGCTGCCGGGGACATAGGCATAGCAATGGGCGCCATGGGAAGCGATGTGGCGATAAACAGCGCGTCAATTGCCTTGATGTCCAACGATTTAAGAAGAGTTCCTTTCTTTATTTCTTTATCGCGTCTTGCTAATCGCATTATTTATCAGAATATAGCGTTAGGGGGTACGTTTGTTCTTGTTGGACTGACTCTTGCTGGAATGGGAATAGTCAATCCGATTATAGCGGCCATTTATCACGAGATAGGGTCGCTTGCAGTTATTTTAAATAGCGCCAGAATAGTAAAATTCGAATAGGATTAAATTAATTTCAAAAATTTTAATTTAAACCCTGAATCGACCTGCCTCGCGTCAAGGCGGGGATTTCTCTCCCGCCCCGGCGATATCGGGGGTTCAGGGTAGGAGTCTCAATATGGAAGAATTGGTTAAATTGCAAAGCGTAACAAAAACTTTCAAAGATTTTTGGGGGAAACCCAAGGCAGTAGCTATCAAAAACTTGTCATTTTCCGTGGAAAAGGGAGAAATATTGGGACTTCTCGGGCCCAACGGCAGCGGAAAATCAACTACGCTTAAACTTATCCTGGGCCTTCTTTATCCTACACGCGGCAGAATATCAGTTTTTGGCAGACCGCCGGGAGACAATACCGCCAAACAATTTATAGGGTACCTCCCTGAAGAAGATTATTTATATTCTTATTTAAACGGACGCGAGACATTGGATTTCTACGGAAAAATATTCAATCTCTCCTTAAAAATGAGAAGGGAAAGAATAAGTTTCCTCATTGACTTATTGGGAATAAGAGCATATCAAAGACGCAGCGTCGGAGAGTATTCAAAAGGAATGGCAAGAAGAATAGGGCTTGCGCAGGCGCTAATAAACGATCCCGACTTATTGATTCTTGACGAACCCACTAACGGAATGGATCCTTTAGGGATAAAAGAAATGAAAGACCTTTTTTTAGAACTTAAGTCAAAAGGAAAGACAATGATTATTTCAACTCATCTTTTAGCAGACATAGAGAGTATATGCGACCGCATTGGTATTCTTTATCAAGGAGAATTTATTGCGATTGACAAGGTGGATAAGTTATTGGCTCCTTATCGCAACGAAACTCATTGTTTGGAAAAGTTTTTCTTGGATAAAGTCTATGCAGAAAGAGAAGAAAGGGAAAAGAAAAGAGTGGCGGAAACTTTGAAGGAAAAAGAAAAATTTTCACCAAAAAAGCCGGATGGAGTGGATAAAGAACTTCTCCAAAATTTAGTAGATAAAGAATAAATTTACTAAATAGAAAGAGTTGATAGTCGTAAAATAAATTCCCTGCGATTTTATATAAAAACATATAATCATGAATAATAGAATTTTAGCCGTAGCAAAAAATACATTCAAAGATTATTTTTTTAATGCTACTTCCGTGTTTTTAGTAATAATGTTTTTACTGATACCTTTTTTATGTTCCAACCTGCTGGGAGACGGAACAGCCGAAGGTAAATTTAGGGTATTTGTCACCTATTCATTTCTTATCAGTTCTATTATATTTACCGTTGCTAATATTTCTTTTTCTTGTTCTTCCATTAGCAGCGAATGGAAGAACAAAACTTTGCTTACGCTGGATGTTAAGCCCATTAAAAGATGGGAAATTATCTTCGGCAAATGGCTGGGGATGCTGTTTATAAATTTAGTTTTTATTGCATTTTTTATTTTATCCATGTCCTTTTCTTCCTTACTCGTTTCTTATAAGTTAAGAGAAAATTTTTCGGAACATATAAACATATTTAAAACCAAAAGCGAACTATTCCCGGTATTAACGTCGGAAAGTAGCGGAGAAAACAGGTCATCTGAATCTCAACCTCGCGATTTTAGATTTTTTCTGTTTAAAAAAGCCGAAGACAGAAAAGAAAATTATGTTGCAAAAGCCGCAGGGCGATTGGATTGGTCTTTCAAAGGGATTAAACTCCCTTCTAAGACAACGGTACCCGCTAATTCCGGCCAAGAAGCATCCGAAGATATTTATTTGTCCTATCGTTTTCAAACTGCAGGGTCAAAAGAACAAATTGTTTCGGGATATTGGCTTGTAGGCAATTCTTCTTTATCCGGCCCTTTTGAATTGGGAACGAATCTTCTCGCAGATAAAATTCATCGTTTGCCTATACCTCCGCAAGCAGTAAGCGCAGATGGCCAAGTTGATATCGCGTATTTAAATATAGACTCTTCCAATATTAGCGTTTTATTCCCCTCTTCGGATTTTAAACTTCTTTATTCTCATGGCAACTATTGGGTAAATTTATTAAAAGGGGCTGCGAATATTTTAATTCTCGTGACTTTTATTTTTTCGATAGGGTTATGTTTTTCTTGTTTAGTCTCGCATTTGACCGCAATTCTCGCAACATCTATTTTAATGTCTATAGCATATATGCATGAGTTTATTGAGATAGTGGCTGAGGCTTTTTTTAGAGAAATGCAGGTCCAGCAGCAAATTCAGTTCATGCATAGGATGTCTTATCATATGTTAAGATTTTTCTCTTTCATTTTCCCGCCATTAAATGAAGCGTTACCCCATTCTTATATAGGCAGTTCTCTTTTAATACCATCCGACTATTTGTTTGCTCTATTTATGCGAATAATAGTTTTGGGGGCACTACCAGCCCTGATTGTAGCTATGGTATATCTTTCTTATAGAGAATTAGGAATTCCCAATGAATAGAAGAAATAAAAGTATTCTTATATTTATAGTTGCTATCTTATTTTTTTATTCGTGCAACTATCCGCTTTTTCACGTCAGAGAGAGATTGCGCTCTATTTTGCCCGAAGAAGCTACCTTAAAAAAACTCCCTCCAGAACTTGTCTTTACCACAGTGCTTTTGGGGGGGGTCAGGGGAGCTCTTGTGAATATTTTATGGTTAAGAGCGCAAAAATTACAGGATGACGGAAAATATTTCGAACTTGTGCAGCTTGCAGATTGGATAGGACTCCTGCAGCCTGACCTGCCCTCGGTTTGGAAATTTAATGCGTGGAATCTTTCTTATAATATTTCCGTAGAATTTCCGACAGGAGAAGAAAGATGGAACTGGATATATCAGGGAATTAAACTTTTAAGAGATAAAGGATTGAAATATACTCCTGATTCATCGGAGATTTACAAAGAACTCGCATGGATACAATTCCATAAAATTACTGAAACTTTAGATGAATTTCACGGCTACTATAAGCGAATGTGGGCTAAAATAATAGAAGATGTTTTTGGAGATATCACTTTGCAGGAAATGGTTTCTAATTCTTCCTATGAGGAACTGCTTAAAGACAAAAATGTGGAAGCAATAATTTCTTCTTTCAAAGATAAGCAAATAAATATTGTTAAAGATTGGAGAGAAATATCCAAAAATAACTTTTCCGGTTTACCGGAAGAATTTAAAAAGACCGTTGAAACACCTTCCTTCAGAAAATTGGAGGCATACTTGAGGGGAAAGACACTTCGGGAAGAATTCAAAATGGATCCCGAGTTTATGCTGGAATTAGAAGAAAAATATTTGTCTTTAAACTGGAAATCTTCGGCGGCGCATTCTCTGTACTGGATAGAAGAGGGCAAAAGAAAAACCGACGACATGAAAGATTTAGATTATTACAGAATGGTCTATTTTTCTCTAAACCATTTGTGGAAATGGGGAAATGTAAACATCAAAAAGATAGGCAGCGAAGAAGTATTGCTCCTTTCTCCTAATTTTACCGTTGTCCCGATATTAAATGATTATTATGAGAATTCCATTAAGGAATTGGAAAAAATAGGGCAGCCGACAACGGGAATAAAAAGTTCACATCTTTATTTTATAAGCGATGTGGTGGTTATGGCTTATACGATGAATGACCTCTCCGTTGCGCAGAAATATTTTGTTTATTTGAGGGATAAATACCCCGGAGAAGTAAATAATCTTTCTTTCCCGGAGTATGTTTCTTCCAAATTTACGGAAAATTTGGATTTTAACGAAGCATCTATACCTCAAATAACAGGTGTTTTGTACGGTATTATGTTCCAGAGTTATATGGCTCTTGCCGCAGGGGAAGATGAACGTTACGCAGGGCTGCAGTCTTTAGTGAAATCAGTTTATAAGAGAACTTCAAATCAGGTTTCTCGTTTTAAGATTCTTTTCCCTTCCTTCAATGACCTGCAAAAATCCGGTTTAGAATCTTCTCTTTTGCTCATGCCCGAATCGCTTGCTTTGTCATTACGCAGTCGTTTGGGTATGAAAGAAGAATCGCAAGAAAAAACCCCATAAGAATTTTTAAAATAATTCTTATGGGGTAAACAAGTCCAAGCAAATCAACAATTATATAATTTGTGTTAATTCTTTATACGAACTCTTAAGATTGGTGTAAAGGTTTCTGTAAAGCACGTAGAAATTTCTATAAACGGCAGAGTTCTTTTTATTCGGTTCTTGAACCGCTCCGAGTTCAACGACTTTACAGGCATCTGCCACGTCTTTATACGTTCCCACTCCGATGCCGGCTAACAGCAGCGCCCCGTAAGGTGCGCCTTCTTCCACTTTAAGAGTTCTGATAGGAGATTCAAATATATCCGCAAGCATACCTCTCCAGAACGGGCTCTTTGCGCCTCCTCCTACAAAACGAACTTCTTCTATTTTGATATTCAACTCCTTCATAAGTTCCAAAGAATCCTTAAGCGCAAATCCTACCCCTTCCATAACCGCTCTTACAAAATGGAACTTATTATGTTTCAAACTCAATCCGAAGAATACCCCCTTTGCATCGGGGTCCTGATGCGGTGTTCTTTCTCCCGTCAAGTATGGAAGGAAAACTAATCCTTCACTTCCGATTGGAATTTCTGCGGCTTTTTCATCTATCAAACGATAGAAACTTGTCCCCTGTCTTTTTGCGTCTTCTTTTTCCTTGTCGCAAAGACTATCACATACCCATTTGAAACTTCCGCCTGCCGAAAGCACGACCCCCATTAAATGCCATTTACCCTTAGCGGAATGGCAGAAGGAATGCAGTTTTCCCTCGGGTGCTATCTTGGCAGTATCCGTTGACGCAAATATTACGCCCGATGTCCCTAAAGTGGCGGACATGACTCCCTCTTCATATATGCCGCAACTTATAGCGCTTGCCGCCTGGTCGCCGGCTCCCGCAACTACGGGAGTGCCGACTTTTAACCCCGTAAATTTTGCCGCTTCCGCATTTATCTTGCCCGTTATCTCGGAAGATTCGTAAACTTTCGGGAAGAAATTTTTATCAAGCCCTAATTTTTTCAAAACCTCATCAGACCACTTTCTTCCCTTTACGTCGAATACCGAAGTTCCCGATGCATCAGAAACATCCGAGGCAAACTCGCCCGTCAATTTAAACCTTATATAATCTTTGGGAAGAAGAATTTTCTTTATTTTTTTATAGTTTGCGGGTTCGGTTTCCTTTAGCCATAATATTTTAGGCAGAGTAAAACCGGTTAGGACGGGATTGCAGGTCAGTTGAATAAATTTCTCCCTGCCGAATAATTTATGGACCTCATCAACCTGTTTGGCGGTCCTGTTATCGCACCAAAGTATAGAGGGTCTTATAACTTCTGATTTTTCGTCAAGAAATACGGAACTATGCATTTGCCCGGTAAGACCGATACCGTCAATTTCTTCGCCTTTTATACTTTTCTTTTCAAGCGCTCCTTTTATAGCAGCAGAAGCGGCTTCCCACCACTGGCTCGGGTTTTGCTCAGCCCACCCGGGCCGCGGCGAAAGCAGCGGATATTCGTGAAAATCCGAACTTACTATTTTCCCGTCTTTGTCTGCAATTATGCACTTTGTTCCGGTTGTAGCAACATCAATTCCCATCAAATAAGCCATAATTTATCCTCCTATATTTATTGAGTAGAGAGTAGAAAGTAGAGAGTAGAGAGATAAGAAAAACAAAAAATCTCTATTTTCAACTCTTGTTGATTTACGAGCAGTAAATATACACGAGTCAGCGCAGTTTTTCAAATTTTTCTACCACGTCATTCTCACTCTATAACTTATTTTTTCTTCTTTGTCCTTCGGGACTTTGACGGTGTATTGAAGGGTTATGAACGTTAATTCCCTTTTTGCGCGGGATTCATTACCCTGCCCATAAATAAAATACTTTCCGATTTATTATCGCGAATAAGGAATAAAAACGGATGGTCTGCTTTAAAAATTGGGATTTGAGGTCTAATTGATGTTGCTCTTATCGCCACCGCTGTTGCCGCCGCGGCTTCTGTCCCTTCTTCGTTTACATCGACAAATGCCTTATGAATTACCTCTGAAATAAAAAGGTCTCTTTTGCCGTTCATGCCTGAAAAATTAGCCTTCCCCGAGAAAGCGTTATTCATCCCCATTGATTGTAAAACATCGGCTAAACTGAATTTGCTCGTCATTTTGAATTTAGGGGTAGAAACTATAACTTCGCGTTTGCGAAATGCCTCATCCCAATTTGAGAGCGTCTCAACAGTAAGAGATTTCTCTAACTCGCCCAAACCATTAATATCCTTCGGAAGCAGAATGAACATAGACAGTTCATTATCAATATATGGCAGTTCAAGTCCCTGGAAATTTTCGGTTTCCATGTAGTTAAATTCTGCCTTTTGATTCATCATAGGAACATTAATCTTTTCGCCGTTTAGTAAAGTGAAAGGACTTTCTTTAGTTTTCTTCTCGTCAAACTGTGTAGCCCAGTTGCCCTTAAAGTAAATGGCATTTGTTAAAACGAGCCGGGTTAATCTGTTGAGAACTCCCGGACTAATCAGATCTTTAATCTTGCCGTTTGTTTTATCTTCCACCCATTTATTAATAGTTTGGCGAACCGATTCAGCATCTTTTGCAAAATCTACTTCGTTAAATCCGCCTTCATAATTGATTTTTACAATATCCAAAAACTCTTTTAAGAATCCATAACCTTTTTGTCCCCAAAGCGCGTTGGAAACAGTTAATTCGTATGTTCCCTTCCCACCTCTTTCATTTAAACCGTGCTGAAGCTGAAAAAATGCGGGGTGGATACTTTCTTGGGGCAGACCAAAACACAGGGCTTTAGCCATTTGTCTTTCCGTCTCGCCCCGCGCGCCGGCATAAACCATAGCAAGCGCCGTAGAAATGCTGTATGGAGAGAAAAATAAATTTCCGGGTTTCTTCCGCAATTTCGCATAAAGGTCGAGAGCAAACTGATTATTACTGTCTTCTATTGCGATTGGTGCCATTGCGGTCGGCTTAACTATCGAGGTTGTATTGACTGTCTCGGCTTGTTCGCCTTTTTTTGTAGAACAACCGGCTATAAGCATTATTACAGACAACAAGACTAAAAAATGTTTATTTATTCTCATACTCTTCTCCTATCAGGATTGATTATACACATTCTAATCTGAATTTAAAATGCGGTTATTGTGCTTTTCGTTTGCTGGTTATTCCCTTCTGCTATATAATCACTCATAAACAGTAGAAAGCCCCGAACCAGAACAAGTACGGTTCGGGGTAAATAGACCCGCCTTCGCTAAAGCTACGGCGGACAGGCAAGTAGAGAGTAGAGAGAGATAAACCTATAAACATTTGTTATATTTGTTGAATCATATTTGAAAAATGAAAAGAATAGCGGTGTTGACTTCGGGCGGGGATGCTCCGGGCATGAATCCCGCGATAAGAGCGGTTGTAAGGACAGCACTGGGTCTTGATATGGAGGTTTTCGGCATAAGGAGAGGATATCGGGGGCTTACCGAAAACGATATGTTCCAGATGAATTCGCGCAGCGTTAGCGGGATCATTGACGTAGGAGGAACAATTCTTAAAAGCATAAGGTTCCCGCAGTTTAAGGAAAAAACAACGAGGGAAAAAGCATATAAGAATTTAAGGGATAACGGAATAGAAGGCGTTGCAGTAATAGGCGGTGACGGTTCGGCGCGTGCTGCTTACACGTTTTCTTTGGAATTTAATTTCCCAGTAGTTTTGATTCCCGCTTCTATAGACAATGATTTATACGGGACGGATTATACGGTCGGGTTTGATACTGCAGTTAACACGGCAATCGACGCCATAGACAGAATAAGAGATACAGCCACAAGCCACGAGCGGACGTTTATCGTTGAGGTAATGGGCAGAGAAAATGGGAATCTTGCTCTCGAGGTTGGACTTGCCTGCGGAGCGGAAATAATATTAATCCCTGAGATGAAAATAGATTGGGAAAAAATAGTTGAAGAACTGGAAAACCAGAAAATACAGGGCAAGACGAGTTCGTTGATAGTTCTTGCCGAAGGCGCAGGCAAAGCGCACGAGGTTGCAAAACGCTTGCAGGAAAAACTGCCAGAAAAAGAAATCAGAGTGTCCGTTTTGGGATATATTCAAAGAGGCGGCAAACCGACATCTGCCACGAGAAATCTTGCCACAAAATTCGGAGTGGAAGCAGTCAGAATGTTGTATAAAGGCCAGTACGGATGTATGGTGGGCTTGAAAGACGGGAAAATAGTGCGCGTGCCTTTAAAAGAAGTTATCTCAAACAAAAAATCTCCTCCTTTGGAAAATCTTGAATTAGTCAAATTAATGGATATTTAATCGGAACGCAGAAATCCCCGTTTTTCAAGACGGGGATGAATGCGTGACGATTACCCCGCAGAGTATCGGGAAAATATCCCTTCGGGAAATTTTCCCGATGGTTTACGTTGCAGGGGTTAATTAAATAAAGAAACCCCGTGCTTTAGCACGGGGAGATTCAATCGGAACGCAGTTTCGATTATCCCGCACCGTCCCGACGTAATGTCGGGACTGGTGCGTGGGTAAATTCTCTTATATTTGTTATAATAATGCCGATAAAAACATGAGTAAAAAAATAAAAGTAATCGTATCCGGCGCATCCGGAAAAATGGGTAGGGCTATTATCGGGCTTATCCCTTCATATGAAAATATTGTTCTTACCGGTGCCATAGAAAAAAAAGGGCACCCATTAATAGACCAGGATATAAGCGCGATATCTCATGCACTCAAAGGCGTAACAATTCTTGACGATTTAAGAGACGCAATAGGAAACGCGGATGTAATTATCGAATTCAGCAGTCCCGAAATAACGCTAAAACATTTGGAAATTGCCGCATCTTATCCCGATAGAGCTTTTATAATAGGCACAACGGGTTTTACTAAAGAACAGGAAGCAAAAATAAAAGAATATGCAAAAAAAATTGCATGCGTTAAAGCTCCTAATATGAGCACGGGCATGAACACTTTATTCAACACTATAGGCAAGATAGCAAAAGTTCTGGGAGAAGATTACGACGCAGAGATTGTGGAAACTCATCATAAAGCAAAAATAGATACTCCGTCGGGAACAGCCAAAAAATTGGGCGAAGTCATAGCCCAATCTTACGGCAAAAATTACGATGAAATAGTTAGTTTGGGCAGAAAATCCCAAGGCGCCAGAAAGAAAGGCGAGATAGGAATTCACACCGTAAGAGCAGGCAGTATAGTAGGCGAGCACAGAATAATATTTGCAGGCGGGGGAGAACACATAGAAATAACCCATAGAGCGGAAAGCCGGGATGCATTCGCACACGGAGCATTAAAAGCAGCACAGTGGATAACGGGGAAAAAATCGGGACTCTATGGGATGAATGATGTGCTGGGAATATGAAACAAAATAGAAATACGGTAGAAATACAGTGGATATATGTAGAAATATATAGAAGCATTTAAATGGACAATTTATTTCAATATATTTCGATTGTATTTCAATTTATTTCTAAAGATGTTTTTATTTAATGATTATCCAATCTTTTCCTTATTCGTATTCTCCGATTGACGTATTTAGAAATTTCAAGGACTATCCATATTCATCGCTTCTCTTGAGCGGAATAAAAAATCCTAAATGGGGCAGATATTCGTTTATGACCGCTTTCCCATATATGGTTTTTAAATCAAAAGGAAAAGAAATTTCTATACTTATAAACGGTGAAGAAATAAAAAAGAAAGGCAATCCCTTTAATATACTGCGCGAAATCTATACCGAACAGTCCGGCAAGCAAAATCTTCCGTCTTCGCTTCCGTTTACGGGCGGAATGCTCGGCTATTTCGGCTACGATATGGGATTTACGCTTGAGAAAATTGCCTCAAAAGCAACAGACGACCTGCAATTACCAGATTGCATCCTGCCTTTTTACGACTGGGTTTTATACTGGGACCACAAGACAAAAGAGAGTTTCATACTTTGGATAAATACGCCTAAGGAGAAAAAAAGTAAAATAAAAGAGTTATTAAATAAAAACCCACATTTCAAAGAAACCAACAATTTTTATTTTAATCCCGTTGGAAATAATCCCGAAAACATTCGGGATGTCTTGCCAAAGGCAAGGATTTCCAACGGGACTAATCTTCGGTCAAATTTCAAAAAAGAAGATTATTTCAATGCTATAGCAAAAGCCAAAGATTACATAAAAAAAGGCGATATTTTTCAGGTAAACTTATCACAGCGTTTCTCATGTTCTTATAATGCTTCGCCTTTTGAATTATTTGAAAAACTTGCATTCATAAACCCGGCTCCCTTTTCCGCTTTTTTAAACTTTCCGGAAGTTTCGGTAGTAAGTTCATCTCCCGAAAGATTTCTTTATCTAAACAGAAATAAAATCCATACCCGCCCCATCAAAGGCACTCGTCCAAGAGGAACAAACAAAGAAAAAGATAAATTATTGTCAAAAGAATTGCTGAATTCAGCAAAAGACAGGGCAGAACTTATTATGATTGTTGACCTTGAGAGAAACGATTTGGGCAAGTTTTGCTATTACGGAAGTGTTAAAATTAGAGAGTTGGTTACACTTGAAACTCACCCGACTGTATTTCACACAGTAAGCACTATTGAAGGCAAAATTGTTGATACAATGACGCCTGTTGACTGTGTTAAATACTCATTCCCGGGCGGTTCAATTACGGGCGCTCCTAAAGTTCGTTCTATGGAAATAATAGAGGAACTCGAACCCACCAGGAGAAATATATACACGGGAGCAATCGGCTATATTTCGTTTAACAGAAGGATGGACTTGAATATTGCCATCCGTACAATCATAATAAAAGATAAAACCGCGCACTTTCAGGTCGGCGGAGGCATTGTAGCAGATTCCAATCCCGAACTTGAATACGAGGAAACATTACATAAAGGCAAGGCATTGGCACAGTCGCTTTTGGTAATAAAAAACGGTTATCGGTCTTCGGTTATCGGTTATCGTAATAAATACCAAACAGCGAAAACCGAGAAGTTAACAAAAAGATTAAAGCAGGAGGATAAATATGATTCCGCTGTCATAAATTTAAAGGAGGTGATGGAAATATTTAATAGACAGCCAAAAGAAACATTATCGGATGTAGAAAAATAAAAAAATAAAGAACGGTAACATAACGGGATCCGCCTTCGCTCTTTGAGCTTCGGCGGACAAAGGAGAATTAAGAATGCAAGGCAGTCGGTTGTATGTAGGCAATCTGGATTATTCGGTGAGTGGTGAACAATTGAAAGAATTGTTTTCAAAATATGGTGAAGTTGTTAAAGCCGACATTATCCAGGGAAAAGGCTTTGGGTTTGTCGAGATGGCTAATCCGGAATCAGCCGAAAAAGCAAAAACGGGATTAAACGAAACCGAATTTGAAGGGCGAAAATTAAGAATTGACGAAGCCCGCCCTCCTAAACCTAAAAGTTTTGGCGGCGGTTTCGGTTCATCAAGAGGCGGTTATCGCTCAGGTGGTCGGGGCGGCTATAGTTCATCAAGAGGTGGCTTCAATCAAAAAAGAGGTAGTCGAAGAAGAGATAATAGAAGAGAACGGGGAACGAGAGATAGAGGGTATTAATTAATAGTTAAAATAGGTTAACATAAGTTAATAAAAGTTAACACTGGTTACGAAAAACTTAAAAGCAACCCATATTAACCTCATGTTAACCATTGTTAACCGTTATTAACCATAGTAAACATGGAAGGCCTTGCTTACATCAACGGCGATTTTGTTCCTCTACACGATGCAAAAGTATCAATTCTCGACCGCGGTTTCAGATACGGAGAGGGTTTGTTTGAGACAATCTGTGTACATGAAGGCAAAGCAATCTTCTTAAAAGAGCATTTTGAAAGATTACAAAATTCTGCCGAAGCGCTTGGTTTAAAATTACCTGTTAATTTTGAACAAGTTGCAAAAATAACAGAAAAATTAACTCGCCCCGTTAGAAATAAGTCACCTTTAGATGACCGTATGGAAATGCCAAAGGCAATTCCTATTTCTAATGGGGTAAAAAATGGTATCCTGAACATATATCTCACTAAAACCGACGAAAAAGGACGGGGAAATAATTTCGTAATAGTCGTCAAAGACGAAATTCGTTACAAAGAAAGCGATTATAAAAAAGGATATACAGCAATAATTTCCTCAGTAAGAATAGATTCATCGCTTTCCATAAACTCACACAAAACACTTTCATTTCTTCCGCATATCCTCGCCAAAAAAGAAGCAAAAGAAAAAGGCGCGGATGAGGCAATACTCCTAAATACTGATGGCTTCGTCCTTGAAGGCACAACAAGAAATATCTTTATGGTAAAAGGCAGTAAACTCATCACTCCGCCTGTTAAATCTGGGATACTACCCGGCATCACAAGAGCAAAGATTTTACAAATAGCGCCCACCGTAGGATTAAAAGTAGAAGAAAAACTCATAGAACCCGACTTCCTAAAATCCTGCGACGAAGTTTTTTTAACATCCTCTCTCATTGAGGTAATGCCGGTTGTGAAGCTCTACGATACTGCTAGGAATCGTAGAGCGAAACCTCCCGCACTATTTAAGATGCGGGACAAAAATCCAGAACCCATAGTGGTTCTGGGCCGCACCCAACGTGGTGCGTGGGTAAATATCAATAATGGAAAACCCGGGAAATATGCAGTAATATTGAGGGAGAGGTATAGGGAGTTGGTTTGCTATCCTGTCGTTTAGAAATAAAGCGGAGTGAGTAGATATCACTAAATGGAAGACAATAAACTAAAAGATATATTTGCTACAGCAATCAAAAAGAGAGATAAGCTAAAATTTAAATGTTTCGCAAAAGATTGTCCCAATATAGCTATAAACTCTCACTCTCAATCGCGTGCAAATGCGCTTAAAAAAATATCTACAAACAATCATCTTATTACACCTAGATTAGACTTTTTTCAAGCTCTCCAAGGTGATATTAATTCATGTTTTCCAGAAATTGGAATCAGAAAGGCATCTACTTTCCAAGGTTTCTGTAAAAAACACGACCAAGAATACTTCAAGACAGTTGATAATATCAGTCAAAGCACTATAACCAATAAACCTACATTAGCAAGATTAGCATTTAGAAGCTTTGCATATGAGGAAAGAACAAAAGAAAAAGTTCTCTTTTTTTATGATTATATGATTAAAAATGCATATAATTTAGTGGATGTGTCTTCCATGCAATATCGTGCTATGGGAATTAGAAATCATCTAAAAGTAACTAGACCCTATTACTTGAATAAGTTTATTAAGATGTTCAAATCACAGAATTACGAACAAATTCATGCAATAATTTTCGTTTTAGAGAAATTAATTCCAATATCTTCTTCTACCGCAATTGATGTCACGATGACCTCTTCAGATGATTTGATGAAAGGCTGTTTTTCAAAACCATTGGATGTAGTTTTCTTTAACTTGATACCACAATCAAATTCTAGTTTAGTTTCTTTTGTATATTTTCAAGACCAAAGCGAAAAAGTGCCAAAATTTATTTGCAATCTCAAAACGCTAGAAAATATTATCTTTAATTACTGCGAGGAAACATTGATGAGTATTGGTTTTTATAACTCTTTAAGTTCTGATCTTAAATATAAAATTATCATGGGTTTGCGTGGCTGGGATTCTTGGGAAAGAGAAGAGTTCCCATATTTGTTTAAGGTTAAACTCAAATCACCAATGTATATATAGGTGTATCATGACCGAATTCATTGATTACAAGGAGGTTTTAGCTACTTTTAACCCCGGCGATATAGCGGTAATAAAATCCATATTGGACGGGGAAGGCATAACTTATTTCTTTCAAGGCGAGAATTTTACTTCTTGGAGGCCGCTTATAGTTCCGGCGCGACTCATGGTAAAGGAAAATGAAGTTGAAAAGGCAAAAAAGATTTTGAAAGATTTCAAACTTTCTTTCAGCGCTTTAGGTTCCGACAAAAATTCAAAAGAAAAATAAAGTGGTATAATCCTCTATGGAAAACATGGACATTATAAAAGAACTGACTGAACTGGTAGCCAAATTAAAACAAGAAAAAATAGAATTTGCGCTTTGCGGAGGTTTGGCGATGGCTGTGTATGCTTTCCCGCGAGCTACGATGGATATTGATATTATAGTCGAGCAGGATTCTATTCTTAAAATAAAAAAAATAGTAGAGAAGTTAGGATTTTCTTTTGATTCGGGTGTGATGGAATTCCAAAAAGGCGCAATAAAGATTCAGCGTCTGGTGAAAGTAAACCCTGAAGTCGAAGAAGAAATTATTTTGGACCTACTAATTGTAACTGACCAGATAAAAGATGTGTGGCAGACACGAAAAGATGTTTCTTGGGAAAAGGGAACGATACCCGTAGTATCTCCCGAAGGGCTAATACGATTAAAAACTATGCGTAATAATGGGCAGGATAAAGACGATATTCAGCATCTTAAAGGATTAAAGAATGAAAGTTGATATGAGCGCTAAAGCAGTTACAAGACGCTTAAGACAAACGGAAGAACTACGTCGTTTATGCTTGGCTCTCGGTTATAAACGATATACTGATTTTAAGAAAATCACTTCTACTCATTCCCCAAAACCAGCAAAAAAGTAATTTTTTAAATAGATTGCTTCGCCTTCGGCTCGCAATGACAACATTAATGCTATTGCTCTTGACTCCAGTTACCAGACATATTATAATATCGGCACGAATGTCTGGTAACGCGTTGTTAAATTATAATTAGTTACCAGACAGGTTGAGCGAAAACAAAATATGCCTGATAACAAGAGGACTAAAAATGGAAGTTTTAAACGGTATACTTAGGGAAGAATTAGGTCGTCTTAAAGAATTAAAGAAAAAATACGAGAAGGAAATCTCAAAATTTCCCAAAGGATGTCTGATAAAGAAAGAGATTAAAGGGCATATATACTACTACCTTAATTATCGTGATGGCAATAAGAGTCACTTTAAGTACATAGGGAAATTAAGCAAAGACAATTTGAGGGAATGGGGACAGAAAATACAGGATAGAAACAAATTTAGAAAATTTCACGTGCAAGTAAAAAAGGATGTTAAGAGATTAGAGAAGATGGTTTATGGAAAGAAAAAATAGCTTATTTTTTGTTACACTACATGCCTTACATAAAACAGGTGTATTAAAAGATATTATTCTTGTAGGTAGTTGGTGCCATTATTTCTATAGACAGTATTTTGACAATGCTCCTGAAATACCTGCTGTTAGAACGCTTGATATAGATTTTCTCGTTCCAAACCCGCCTAAAATCAAAAAGGAAGTCAATATACCGGAGATATTGACAGCATTAGGTTTTAGTCCTCTTCATAATTATACGACTGGATATGTAAAATATGTCCATCCAGAATTAGAGCTGGAATTCTTGACTCCTGATTTAGGAAAAGGGAAAGGCAGTGAACCATATAGAATTCTTCAGTTGCATATTCAGGCCCAAGGATTGCGATTCTTAAATTTCTTACAAGACTATGTGATGAAAGTTACCTACAAGGGTATCACTATACAAATGCCGGAACCGGCTGCATATGTGCTCCATAAATTTATAATATATAAACGTCGTACAAAGAAAGAGAAAAGAGATAAGGATTTACAAGCTGCAAAGGATATAGGAAAATTTCTCCTACAAAAAGATGAGCAGAGAAAAAGGTTATCTGAAATATTCAATGATTTGCCTCAAAAATGGCAAGCGAAAATAAAAAATAATTTAAAAGAAGATTTTCCAGCATTGTATAAATTTTTGCAGAAGGACTAATATCAATCAGGGTTAAGAGATGAAACCTGATATGAGCGCTGAAGCAGTTACAAGACGTTTAAGACAAACTGAAGAACTACGTCGTTTATACTTGGCTCTCGGTTATAAACGATATACTGATTTTAAGAAAATCACTTCTACTCATTCCCCAAAACCAGCAAAAAAGTAATTTTTAAAATAGATTGCTTCGCCCGCCATTGTAACATTGGCGGGCTCGCAATGACAATTATGTATACTCTATTCCATCGATGGCGTCTCCGACATCATCGGCGGAATGACGGGAATGACTTCTTCAATCACGCGCATTGATTTCCATTTACCCTGCAGGAAACGGAACAGGAATGCAAAACCCAGAGCAATGACGTAAAAGGAAAAAATAGCCCAAGCGATATAGACGCCTTTATTGAAAATTACCAGCGCAATATAAGCGGGAATAACGAGTAAAAAAAGCGACAAAATAATAATCATTTTCAGGACAAAACGCGTATCGCCCGCGCCTTTGATGGCGGAGGCAAAAATTATGTTCAATGTATCGAATATCGCATATACGGCTACAAAACGCAGAAGCACACGCGCAATTTGTCTGATTAATTCAAAAGTTTCCGTATGCGCCTGCGCTGCAAAAGGTTTCAGGAAAATGTCGGGTGTTGCCATATAGAAAAAAGCGATAATCACGGTATAAATAATTGTCAGATGAAAGCCTGAATAGGTGCTCCTCTGGGCAAGGTCAGGCCTATTTTTGCCGAGAGACTGCCCGACAAGAATTGAAACGGCTATACCAATTCCAATCATAGGCATAAATGCGAGCGTGTTTATGTTAAAAGCGATATTTGTTGCGGCGAGGTCTATCGTTCCCAGACGTCCGGCAAGAAGTATAAATATGCTGAATCCCACCATATCTAAAGAAAATTGTATGCCGTTTGGCAGACCGAAATGCATAAGGCGTTTGAAGAGTTTTGTGTTTATACGGAATCCTTTTAGAGTATGATATTTTTCATTATAAGAACGCTTGCAGAACAAAATAAGATATACAGAGAAAGCGAAAAATCCGGAAATAACCGTTGCTATTGCCGCGCCTTTCATTCCCAGTTCCGGAAATCCCCAGTTGCCGAATATCAAAGCATAATCAAGAATCAAGTTGACAAAAGTTGCAGAGAAATTTATCCACATTATGGGCCAGGTTTTGCCGCGTCCGGAAAAAAAGCCCGCCATAGCGGAGGAAGCAATGCCCGGCGCCGCGCCCAGACATAAGACCTGAAAATAAATTATTTCGTTGGTTTGGACTAAAGGGTCGTGCCCGATTAGAGCAAAGACGGGACGCGCCAAAGGAATAAGTAGAAGATGAATTATTCCGCCGACAAGCGCAATATATACCCCCTGCCATACGGAAGGGCCTATCTTTTTGTATATTCCGGCGCCGTAATACTGCGCGACAAAAGTGCCGGCATAACTTGCAGTGCCTATAAACAAACTCATTATCGTGAAATTAAGCATACCCGCAGGCATTGCTGCCGCTATCGTTTCGGGCGAATACCAAGTTAAAAACATCCTGTCAACAAAGTGCTGAACCGCCCAGGCGCTGGTGCTTAAGATTAGCGGAATAGCCACCGCTAAAATATCGCGATAGCCGTTTTCACAGCGCCATCTATTAATCAACCAATGTATAATTTTCATGATTTTTTTATAGATATTCGAAAAAACGGGTAGTTTTAACTCATTAGAGCCAATTATATCAAACGGGAAAATAGCTTGTATATTTATATCTATGCTTCTATAATGCGCTTTCAAATTTAAATACTATGAAAAAGAAAAAAGGCATAATTTGGGACATGGACGGAGTTTTAGTAGATACGACCCGTCATCATTATCAATCCTGGCTAAAAATTTTAACCGGAATAAGGAATGATTTTTCCTGGGAAGAATTTGCCAGTTCTTTCGGAATGAGAAACGACTTAATTATCCCCAGGGTTTTCAGAAAAGAATTCCAGAAAGAAGAATTAATCAGCATAGATGAGAAGAAAGAAGCCACATTTAGAGAATTGGCAAAAGGCAAGTTAAAACCTTTAAACGGTTTGGTTGATTTGTTGAAAGTTTTGGAAAGAGACGGATTTAGGATGGCTGTTGCAAGCAGCGGTACTCCCGAAAATGTAAATATGGTGATTAACGAATGCAACTTGATGCCTTTTTTCTCGGCTCTTACCAACGGAAGCGAAGTTCAACACAGCAAGCCCGACCCTGAAATATTTCTTTTGGCAAGCAAAAAATTGAGCGTTTCGCCCTCTCGATGTATTGTCGTGGAAGACGCCCCTGCAGG
>Ga0272442_10000485_pt1 | contig 63873 bp, 58 predicted proteins | sample SSMForm2O_FD_200262 | JGI IMG/M metagenome (GOLD analysis project Ga0272442, IMG submission 200262) | Marine sediment archaeal communities from Little Sippewissett salt marsh, Falmouth, MA, United States - SSM-Form-2O | ecosystem: Environmental > Aquatic > Marine > Wetlands > Sediment ...
CGATGATATCACGAATAGCCGGCAAGTCTGTCGCAATGACGGGACATTCACATCCCAGGGCCTCGACGAGGACAAGCCCGAAACCTTCCGACAATGAGGGCAGGACAAACATGGTGGACGTTTGATACAGGGCAGGAAGGTCGCGATTTTCGACGAGACCGAGAAACGTCACGTGGTGCTCGACCTTCAATGCTGCCGCTTCCCGTTTCAGCGCTGCCGCATAGGGGCCGGTTCCGGCGATCATGAGGGTCGCATGCGGGTGGACCCGCAGCACCGTCGGCATGGCCCTGATCAGGTACTGGATGCCCTTGGACTGAATGAGGCGTCCTGCAAAAAGAATCTGCGATTTATGTCGAGGGCTGTCGGAAGGTACAAATGTCTGCAGGAGATCCACGCCCATCGGGATTATCGCTGTGTGAGGGGTGTGTCCGGATAATGCACGGGCCTTTTCACGGAGGGCACGGCTCACAAAGGTGACCGCATCGGTATGATTCAGTATGACACGGCGTACCGTGTCGAATATGTTACCCTTGAGGGCAAACATGTCACTGCCGTGAGCGGTGCAGACGACAGGGACGGGGGATTTCAGCAACCAGCGTGCCAGAACGGCAACAAACCCCTGTGGTAACAGCCAATGGGCGTGCATCGCGCGGTAGTCATGTTTTCTGAGCAGGCGACACACGGTTGTGGATTGTCCTAAAATAAAAAATGGGATAAGGAAGTACCGCCACGGATGTCGGGCCAAGGTCGGCATAATCCCGCCGGGACCGGTCAGGGTCTCATATTTCGAGTGAAAGTAACGGAATCGCATGATGTGGAGGCCGGTGAATGTCTCGTGACATGCTGTTCCTTCACTATGGGGTGCAACTACATGCACTTCGAAATGAGCGGTTAGTCGGTGACATAACTCGAAGATAAAGGACGGGTCTTTGTCGTGCTGGCCCCGCGGGAAAGAAGAAGTAAGCACAAGCAGTTTGGGTTTGACGGATGGTGTCATCTCGTGTGATCGCTACGACGTTTAGATGAAAAAATCGATTTATTACCGCCCGCATGTTCACGGGTAGTCCTGTACCGGGTTGAGCATATTGTCCGTGGTTCCTCACGAAGCAGTGTGCACTGTTCCGTCACAGGTTACGGTCCCCAACAGCGCCACGTTAGCAGGATATGGCGATTTTGTCCACTTCCCGATGCACAATTGACGAGTTGCCTGAAAAAGAGGCGGTAAAACCATGGTTTTGATGTAAAATAGACGCTATTCCGTTCAGGACACTTGCAATAAGTGTGCGTATCATTTACATATGACATACGAACGGGACAGATAAGTATGCACAGACGCGTCGATGAATATCTGAATTTTCTGGCTGTGGAAAAGGGATTATCGTTCAATACCCTTGAGGCGTACAGCAGGGACCTGAACCGATACACCCAATATCTGGAGGATCGTGGCCGGAATGACGTGGGAGAGGTAACCTCCGACGATACGGTGTCTTTCCTGGGAACGCTTAGGAAGAGCGGATTGACGGCAAACTCCGTAAACAGGACGCTCGCGGCCCTCAGGGGATTTTACAAGTACTTGCTTCGCGAAAATATTATTGATAAAAACCCCATAGCCAATATAGAACTCGCAAAAATATGGATGCGTCTGCCCGATACGTTGACCAGGGATGAAATGAACCTTCTTCTGACCCAGCCGGTGGTAGAGACCCCTCTCGGGACGAGAGACAGGGCAATGCTGGAGTTGTTATACGCAACCGGAATCCGCGTATCGGAGCTGGTCACCCTCACTGTCAACAGCATCAACTGGCAGGTCGGATATCTCGTTGTCATCGGGAAAGGGAGCAAGGAGCGGATCGTTCCTGTCGGCAAATCGGCCCTCGATTGGCTCAACAAGTATATTGAGCGGGCGCGGCCGCAATTACTGAAAGGCAGAGTGCACAAAGTGTTGTTCCTCAACCGGTTGGGTACTGATATTTCGCGGCAGGGGTTTTGGAAAATTGTGAAAAAATATGCGCTGAAAGTGGGATTGGCAGGAAAGGTACATCCGCATACATTCAGACATTCGTTTGCCACCCATCTTCTGGAGGGGGGGGCGGATCTTCGTTCCGTCCAGATAATGCTGGGACACGCCGATATAGCGACGACGCAGATTTATACTCACATTACCAGGGAACATCTGAAAAAGATTCACAAACAATATCACCCGCGGGGATAAGAATTTATGGTGGATTACTACAACAGGAAACGGCCTCGGATACAAGATGTGGAAAACACAAAGAGACGGCGGACGCTGCCGCTCTGGATAATTGTTGTCGTCATTGCCCTCCTGTCATTCGTCGGCGGATTGGTGGTCAATGAATACCTGAAAAAAGAGTCGGATACCATCGCCACCGGAGCGGCCCGGTGGAAAAACACTTTTTTGACAACTGTATTAGGGCGCACACCGCATTTTTATTATCTCGACGTCGAAAAAAACGGTGAAGATGAACGTCTAACGCTGGATTCGGTGTTCAGCCTGTCGTACCGGGATGAATTTGTCATCAAAAACGTGTCGTCAGACTCATTGTTAGAAAGAAAAATTTCCGTTGATGTCGAAGGTGCAGGCGATACGAATGACCTGAGATCGCTGCTGAAAGGGGTTGAACTGGTAGACCGGGTAATCGAAAACATACAGAAGCAGCATACACAAAATTACAATATTACGGTCCGGTACAAAGATGCAATCATCGCATCGATTCCAATTGATGTTGCGATTCAACCGCAGGACTGGTTCAGACTGGCCCGCAAGACGGGGGATACGACGTCGCAGATAGAGTATCTGGAGCGGGCCCTTGATATGAAGAAAGATGATATCAATACCCGCAAGATGCTTGCGAAGCTGTACCTGAGTTCAGGCAACGTTACCAAGGGTATTTCAGCATACGAGGCCGTGCTCAGGCAGTCGCCCAACGACCTCGGAGCACTCTCCGAATTATCCACATTATATATGAAAAAGGGCAGATATGAGAGGGCCATACAGCTGTATCGCAGAATAATCCGTGTCGATCCCAAAAACGATGCGGCGTATGCAAATATCGCTTACGCCTATGCCCACCGAAAAAATTATACCCGGGCCATTGCCAATTACGAGGCTTCACTCAAATTGAACCCCGATAACACTGAGGTCCACTATAATCTTGCCGATGCATATGAGCAGGCGGGCAAAACATCTGCAGCCATTCCCCACTACGAATATGTGTTGAAAAAAATGCCGGGCGATAAAAATGTGATCGGTGCACTTGCCGATGCGTATTTCAAGGTAAAGGATTACGATGAGGCCATCCGATTGTATCGGGAAATCATCAAGCGTGATCCGAAGAATGCCTCGGTGTATGCCAATATCGGACTTGCTGCCGGAGCGAAGGGTGAATGGAAACGGGAGATTGCCAACTACAAGAAGGCCGTTTCCCTTGATCCCAAAGATCCCGTGATTCATTTCAACCTGGCCGTTGCCTACGAGAAACAGAAACAATATTCGGAGGCAGCCAGGGAATATGAAAAAGTAGTATCCCTGAAACCCGATGATGCGGATGCCATCGCACGACTGGCCGATCACTACATGAGGACAAAAAGTTACACAAAGGCTATCGACTTTTACAAAAAAACAATCAAAAATGATCCCAAGAATGCGGACGTGTATGCACATCTGGGGTTTGCCTACGGCAAAATAAAAAAATATACCAAGGCGGCCGACAATTACGAAAAAGCCCTGAAATACGGGTTAAAAAATAATCAGGTGCATTACGATTTGGCATATGCCTACGACAAAATCGGAAAAGATGATCGTGCGGTTAGTGAATACGAAAAATATGCGGCGAAAAATCCCACCATTGAAGTTCTCACGATCATTGCCGACTATCACACGCGGAAGAAAAACTACAATAAAGCCCTTGCTGCGTACAGAAGAATGATTAAATTACAGCCCGCACAGGCGGAGTTATATGCGAGCCTGGCATATACCTATGCATTGCAAGGTAATTATGACAGGGCGATTGCAAACTATAAAAAATCGCTCTCACTCGACAGTGAAGACGATACGGCGTACCTGAATCTTGCGGTCGCATACGAGAAAAAGGGGATGTATAAGGATGCGCTCAGGGCGTATACCAACGCGTACCAGCTTAATCCTGATTCCGATATGGCGGCACGCAAAATTCCCGAGATGAGAATCAAAATGTTACGAAAAAAACATAATGAATAAACGAGGCAGATAAAAGATGAAAGAAATTACCCTGGGGGATATACGAATCGGCAATGGAAGCCCGTGTGTGCTGATTGCCGGTCCATGTGTCATCGAAGATAGCGCGACAACCGCCGCCATTGCGGGGGGACTGAAGTCGCTGAGCGAGGATCTGGCACTGCCTTTGATTTTTAAGGCATCATACGATAAGGCCAACCGTACCTCCAAAGATTCATACCGAGGGCCGGGTATGAAAGAAGGACTGCGGATATTGGATGAAATAAAGCAGGAATTTGAAATTCCCGTTCTATCCGATGTTCATCGATTCGAAGAAATTGATCAGGCCGCACAGGTGCTCGATATTATACAGATACCGGCATTTCTCTCACGACAGACTGATTTTGTGACGGAAGTGGCACGGACAGGCAGCATCGTGAATATTAAAAAGGGTCAGTTTCTGGCTCCTTGGGATGTGGCACATATTCTCGACAAAGCCTTGGCAACGGGTAACGATAACATACTGATAACAGAGCGAGGAGTCAGTTTCGGGTATAACAATCTCGTTGCCGATATGTGTGCCATTCCCATCATGCGGCAATACGGGTACCCTGTCATTTTTGATGCCACTCACAGTGTGCAGCGCCCCGGCGGTGCGGGTGCTTCCTCAGGCGGAAACAGAGACATGGCCGTTTATCTGGCAAAAGCGGCAACGGCTGTAGGTATCGATGGGCTGTTCCTGGAAGTTCATTACGATCCCGACTGTGCGCTCTGCGATGGTCCGAATTCTCTTGCGCTTGCATCACTGCCGGAGCTCTTGACAATTATTAAACAGATTGACGGGATTATTAAGTCCTCGGAAGATCTCGAAGACTCGGAGTATAGATAATGGAGGTAAATGAAATCCTTGAAACAAAAATTCGCCGGGTTGAATGTTTGATTATGGATGTCGACGGTGTCCTCACGGATGGGAGGGTGATTATCGACGATCTCGGCAACGAATCAAAACATTTTAATGTGCGTGACGGACACGGAATTAAGCTTCTCCTCCGAACAGGGATCGAGGTCATGCTACTCACCGGGAGGACGTCACGGGTGGTTGAGCATCGAGCACGGGAACTCGGGATTAAAGAAGTGCATCAGGGTGCAAAAAACAAGGTCGAGGTTCTGGATGCCATCATGCAAAACAGGGATCTCGAGCGCGAAGAGATTGCCTATATTGGGGATGATATCGTCGATGTACCCGTATTTCACAGAGTTGGATTTTCGGTGGCTGTGGCGGATGCCTGTGAGGATGCAGTGCAGCATGCAGACTATGTGACCCGCCATAAGGGGGGAAAAGGTGCGGTGCGGGAAGTATGCGAGCTGATACTGAAAGTGAAAGGACAATGGGTCGAGGCCGTTACCCGGTATGAAATTGCATAAGATGTTGATATATTTAAACATGTTGTTTAGTCTTTACATATCAGGCAGGGGGTGTTATATTTCTTCTACCATACCAAGATAGAACAAAAAGAAATGCGAAAACATATAATTATAGGTCTTGTAGGACTGTTAGTCATTGTTTCCGTTGTGGTAATTACAAAGGGGCTCGGAGACAAACAGAAAGACGTTGCATTGAGAATACTGGCGGACAAGGCGGACCTTTATGTAAGAAATTTTCATTATACGGAGGTTGGTGATCCCGATGCCACGTGGGAGGTTGATGCCGATTCTGCAAAGTATATGAAAAAAGAAAATATGGCATATTTACGGAATGTGCGGATAAAACTAACAACATCGGACGGAACTGTCTATTATTTGAGCGGAAAGGAAGGCCGCCTGCATACGGATAACCGCAACATAGACATCAGTGGTGATGTCGAAATACTATCGGAAAACGGAGACAGGCTTACCACCGATTGTCTGAACTATTCCTATGCCAGGAAGATAGTGTCCACGGAAAGTCGGGTGACCATGCAAACTACCGCGACCGAGATAACGGGGCGAGGGCTCGCGTTATCGCTTGTGAATAATCAGTTGACCCTATTTTCCGATATTCGGGCACTGCTTAACGAGATCCGGATGCTACCGTAATATAGACTATGAAGAGATTATCATATTTAATGATTCTTATCGTGTTGTGCATAGCCTCGCTGGCACATGCCGCAACTCGGGTAGGAGGTGGTGCGAATACGCCGATCAACATAACGTCTGACAGGTTTGACGTGTATTCTGAAAAGAGAATAGCCGTGTTTTCAGGTAATGTAGTGGTAACACAGGAAGACACAACCATAAAGTCGGATGAATTTTACCTGCACTACTATAAACCAAAAGAGGCGACAGCACGCAAAAAGAGCCAGGTAATCAATGCGGGCGCGGCAGCCAATATGGGGGAAATACAGAAAATAGAGGCCAGAGGCCGTGTTATCATACGGCAGAAGGAAAAAATCCTGACTGGGGAGAATGCAGTTTTTTTCAATGACGAACGGAAGATAATCGTAACGGGAACCCCCGAGATGCGGGAGGGCGATAATATCATCAAGGGAGACAAAATTACATTTTTTCTGACGGAAAACAGGGGTGTTGTCGAAAGTTCCAAAGAGACAAGGGTAACGGCGACTATTTATCCCGAACAACAATGAAGATGAGGGTAACGAGAAGTAATTGGGACAACTTTTAGCGCAAGAACTGATCAAAACATACAATGGAAGGCGGGTTGTCAATAAAGTCGATCTGGCTATCAACCGGGGCGAGGTGCTCGGATTATTGGGTCCGAACGGTGCCGGCAAGACAACGACGTTCTATATCATTGTCGGTCTCATAAAACCCGACGGTGGGCGAATCCTTCTCAACGAGGAGGACATCAGCCTGTGGCCGATGTATAGAAGAGCTCGTAAGGGCATCAGCTATCTGCCCCAGGAGCCATCAATATTTCGCAAGTTGACGGTGGCGGAAAATATTGTTGCCATATTGGAGACTTTGGATATAGACAGAAAAGAGAGAGATAAAAGGCTCGATGAACTGCTGAGTGAGCTCGATCTGACTCATCTGGCAGACAGCAAGGCATATTCTCTTTCCGGTGGTGAAAGAAGGAGAGTGGAAATTACGCGGGCCCTGGTGACGGCACCGCATTTTATTCTCTTGGATGAGCCGTTTGCCGGTATTGATCCTCTGGCCGTGGCTGATATACAGAATATCATACGTAAATTGCGCTCAAAGAATATCGGTGTGGTGATTTCGGATCATAACGTGAGAGAGACACTCAGTGTCTGCGACAGGGCATATATCTTGAGTGAAGGAACTATTCTGGTGGAAGGTAAACCTGAATACATTGCAGCGAGTGAGACTGCACGGAAGTTTTATCTTGGTGAAAATTTCAATTTTTAAAAGAATTGCAGAACTTTAATTTTTAATTAAACCAAAATAATGAATGGTATTATTGGCGGAATATGACGTTAGAACTGAAACAAAATTTAAAATTAACACAACAACTTATCATGACGCCGCAACTGCAGCAGGCAATAAAACTCCTGCAGTTGTCGCGAGTTGAACTCGTTGATGCCATTAACGAAGAACTTAGTGAAAACCCGTTGCTTGAAGAGCGGGCCTATGATGACGAGCCCGAAAGCGATACGGTGACGGAAGTCGATACAACGGCAGTCAAGGCGACGACTACGGAAGTAACGGGTGAAGGCGACGGGAAAGATGATTTTGATTGGGACAGCTACCTCGAAGATTACGGTCCCATGGGCGTCACGTATGCAAAGGAAAGCATCGAAGCGCCTTCTCTTGACAATATTCTGACAAAGCGCAGCTCGTTAGTGGATCATCTTTCATGGCAGCTGAATCTCTCCAGGCTGGACGAGACGGAAAAGACCGTAGGTGCTCAGATTATCGGCAACCTCGACAGCAACGGCTACCTAGCCGCAACGCTGGAAGAAATTGCAGGGCTCGAGGATGTGGATGTCGAATGTGTTGAAACGACCTTGAAAAAAGTTCAGGAATTCGATCCTCCGGGGGTGGCCGCAAGAAACCTGCAGGAATGCCTTTTAAACCAAATAAGGATCCTGGATGAATCGAGTCCACTGCTGGATGCGATCATCAGGGAGCATCTCAAGGACCTCGAAACAAAAAACTATAATAATATTGCAAAAAAACAGAAGACCTCCATTGATGATGTTATTGAGGCTGTGTCCGTCATTAACAATCTGGACCCGAAACCCGGTCGTTTGTACAACGAAGACAGACCGCAATATATCGTACCGGATGTGTTTGTGTTCAAGGTGGGTGAAGACTACCGGATCGTCCTGAACGAAGACGGTCTTCCCAGACTCAGAGTCAATAATTTATACAAGGAAATCATGTCCAGTGTAAGTGGTGGGAATGACGAGGCCAATTGCAAGGACTACATCAAAGAGAGGCTTCAGTCGGCAACATGGTTGATAAAGAGTATTCAGCAAAGACAGAAAACGATCTATAGGGTAACGGAAAGTCTTATAAAATATCAGAGAGATTTTTTTGACAAGGGCATTGCATACCTGAAACCCATGGTGCTGAGAGATATTGCGGACGATGTGGAAATGCATGAATCGACAATCAGCCGGGTGACAACCAACAAGTACGTGCATACACCACGGGGGCTTTTCGAACTGAAATATTTCTTCAACAGCGGTATCAATAGGACGAATGGCGATTCCATCGCATCGGAGAGTGTCAAGGAAACAATAAAAAAGATTGTCGGTGCGGAAGATTCTCAGAAACCGTACAATGACAGTCAGATCGTGGAGTTATTGAAAGAACAGGGAATATCCATTGCTCGACGTACGGTGGCAAAGTACCGGGAGATGCTGGGAATTTTACCTTCTTCAAAAAGGAAGAAATACTTTTAAAGAAATTTTGTTGAAATAATATTTGACTTTTTAGGCTTACCTCACTATAAGTTCGCCTTTAGTTTTTTTAAATTATTTTGATAGACTACCGCAAAGACGGTCGCTGTCGGAAGGAAACAGCCGCCTCGCATACGGCGATGGGAGAATGTGTGCTTTAAAAAACCGGTAATCGTGAGATTTCAATGCATGCGACTGTGGTTGGGCACTTGGAACGCGATAAATCGCCGGATCGTTCATGTAAGCTACAAGTAACAAATGAGGAGGAGCGGTTATGCAGATTTCTTTGACCTTTCGAAATACAGATGCGGAAGAATGGTTGAAAGAACATATAAACAAGAGGGTGACCAAGCTCAGAAAGTACATTGACAAACCCATCGAAACAAATATGATACTTTCCGTCGAAAAGTTCAGAAATGTTGCCGAGATGAATGTGTCCGCGAAAGGTGTTACCTTGAACGGTAAAGAAGAAGCAAAGGAAATGATCGTTGCCGTCGATAATGTGATTGATAAAATCGAGCGTCAATTGAAAAAACATAAGGAAAAAATTAGGAACCACAAAGAAAACAACGCCAAAAGCGAAAATATAACAATGGCGGAAATAGCACCCGAGAGTGATGAAGATGAACAGCCCAGGATTGTCGAGGTGCGAAAAGTCGTCCTGAAGCCAATGTCGGTCGACGATGCGATAATGGAAATGGAAGAATCAAAGAATCGCTTTGTCATCTACCGCGACGTGTCTTCCGAAAAGATGAATGTAATTTATCGGCGTGACGACGGAAATTACATCCTCATCGAGGTAAAAAGTTGAAGTTCGAGGTACGCCAGTGATGAATATAACCGACTTGCTACGAAAAGATTTTATCATTGAAGAATTAAAATCGAAAACAAAAAAGGAAGTTCTTTTCGAGTTATCCGAAGCATTTGCGCGTGGTGGATTGAACGTCGACTGTGATGCGATGGTAGAAGTGTTGATGGAGCGGGAAAAGCTTGGCAGTACGGGCATAGGGGAAGGCATTGCCATACCCCACGGAAAGTTGACGGGTCTCGAGAACCTCATTGTCTCGTTCGGAAGAACAACAGAAGGTATTGATTTTGATTCACTGGACGGAAAACCGGTGCATATATTCTTCCTGCTCATGGCGCCTGAGAATTCAGCAGGACAGCATTTGAAGGCCTTGGCGAAAATATCGCGGATGCTGAAAGAAGAAGATTTCAGAAAAGAACTGATGGATGTAAAAACATCGGATGACATATATGATTTGATAGAAGTTAAGGATAGCGCTTTTATTTAATCACAATTGCCATCTTTATTGCCGTACGCGTGTTTGTGCACACTTCCGAGAGGTGGCCGTAGTCCGTGGTTTCAATACCGTGAAAATGCCGCATGCTGTTCAAGTCGAGCCAAAGTGACGCGAATGAGTCATCTTTCCATCAAGGACCTAATTGAATATGAAGGCGGAAGATTAAACCTTTCAGTCGTATCGGGGAAGGCTGGTCTGGGAAGAGAGCTCAAAAATCTTTCCATCCAGATATTCAACCGAGACAGGATATTAGATGAAGGCATGGTGGTTCCGCCCGGAATCCTTCTCCTGTCGCAGGATGACATTTTGTGGATGGCAGATGCGGCATCGGAAACAAGAAAGAATATCCTGAACACGGTTCTGGCGGCTGACATCGCTGCCATAATCCTTTCAAACGTATCGTTCCTTCCCGAGTATCTCCATCAATTTGCAGAAAAAGAATCGATTCCTCTCCTCACATCAGATTTTGATGTGTTCAGGCTGGAAAGCCGCCTGATCGGCATGCTACGGGAAAAAATTGATCACATTGTAGTGATTAATGGTGTCTTGGTAGATGTGTTCGGTATCGGGGTTGTGATTGTAGGTGAAAGCGGTGTCGGGAAGAGCGAATGCGGCCTTGAACTGGTCACCAGAGGACACAAGCTTATTGCTGATGATGTTGTGGAAATTGAGAAAAAAAAGAAGGACCGCCTGTCCGGACGCAGCACGGACCTTACGAAATATTTCATGGAGATCAGAGGCCTGGGGGTTATAAACATCAAAAGTCTCTATGGCGTAGCCGCCGTCAGTGAGGAATCAGATCTCAGCATAATGGTAGAGTTTGTCAGATGGGAAGCTGGCGCCCAATTTGACCGCATCGAATCAAAGGAACAGTTCCGAACCATTATGGGGGTGTCCATACCTTTGATAAGAGTTCCGGTAAGATCGGGGGGCAGTATGGCAACGATCGTTGAGATTGTTGCACGAAATGAAATATTGAAGCGTGATAACTACAGGGCCTCTGATGAACTCAAGGAAAGGATATTCGATAAGATCGGGAAACAGAAGGGGGAGTGACAGCGTGGATAATCTTCGAATCGCCATCATAACAGGCCTTTCGGGATCGGGAAAAACAACGGCTCTCCGCGCGTTGGAGGATATCGGCTATTTCTGCATCGATAACCTGCCGGTTATACTTTTGCCGAAATTGTTGGAACTACAGACTGACGCCACGCATAAAATAACCGACATCGCTCTGGTGATGGATGTTCGGGGTAAACATTTCCTGGAAAAACATAAAGAAATAATTTCCGATTTAAAGGAGAAGGGCTACAACATAGAAATAATATATCTAGAGGCTACCGATGAGGCCCTCCTGCACCGCTTCAGTGAAACGAGGCGGGCGCATCCCCTGTCGGAACAGCGCACCGTTCTCGAGAGCATTGGGCTTGAGCGTCACCAACTGCGCAATTTGAAGCAGATGGCCGATACCGTTATCGACACGTCACTTTATAATGTGCATGAATTAAAAGAGTTGATTCAGCGGTATTATGCGTCACCTGTTGCCGAAAAAAAGCTGATTATCAATTTAACATCCTTCGGTTATCGCTATGGCCTTCCGCCGGACGCAGATATCGTTCTGGATGTGCGATTTCTTCCTAATCCTTATTTCGAGGAGAGCCTGAGGGAGTTCGATGGCAACAATCGGGATGTTGAGGAATATGTCTTGCGTTCGGACACAAGCAGGCAGTTCATGCTCGAGCTGTACAAATTTGTTGCCTTTTTGACACCGCTTTACGAAAAGGAGGGGAAAGCATATCTCAATATTGCCATCGGGTGTACCGGTGGCAAACACCGTTCCGTGGTTGTCCTCAATAAACTCGGTGAATACTTTCTTGAAAGAAACTGCCGTGTCAATCTGAATCACCGGGATGTAAACAGGGCCTAGCGCCGTATGTCCACCTCCATCCAGTTCATGCCGATGCGATGGCCGGTGCAAATGCATTATGGTGATTTTTATGCTTACATGAACACAGTACTGTGACGTGGCCGCCACCAGCATTCTCTAGAATGTCACGTTCAGCTTTCGTTCCACATTGTCCCTTATCCAGTGCGGATCCCACCATTCCCGGGGATTAACAAATCTTGTTCCGACAAAAATGCCAAAGTGAAGGTGGTCTCCGCCCGCCAGACCAGACGTGTCGCTGCGGCCTATCGGTACACCTTTTTCAACCTGCTGTCCTTGCGACACGTTCATCATTCCCAGATGGGCATAGAAGCTGAACACTCCCAATCCATGATCCAGTATGATGCAATTACCGTATATCCCAAGGTTCCCGGCGAACGCAACGCGTCCGTTGTTAGCGGCATGGATTGTCGCATTTTTTGTTGAGGCAAGATCAATACCGACATGGATACTTTTGCTGATCTGTTTACCTTTGTAAAGGTAGGTTCGCCTGTCGCCGAACAGTGCCATAGTTGCGGCGTTCTTCATCCGTAAGAACGCTCCGGACCAGAGTTGGTGGTCAGACGTTTTTGCACAGATATTTTTGACTGTTTCAAGGTTTTCCTGTCGCAGGGTTTCGTTGATATAGACAAATGCCTCGACCAGCGTTGTGCCGGGTATGCTCGTGTTCATCTGCCTGAATTCAGGGATTTTTCTTTCTAAAAAGGCATCGCTGATGTTCATAGGACGATTACGGAAGCGTTTTTTTCGGAGATGATATGGAACTGCTAATACAACGGAGTTACCCGCCCTGTCCTCTGCCACAATTCCGATCCTGGTTGTCTTGCGAGTAGTGTCCGTAGACGTGGCAAAATATGATATATAACATGATTTGCCTGAAATTGTGGTTGGATAGGCCTGATAATGATCATCATTGACGAAAACATAAGTGGTCCGCAGTTCTTCCGAGGATCGGTAGAGTGTAACACAGGACCCTCCGGGATTGATGTAGTGCGCCGGTGTGATCTGGTAAATAGTGGGAGGCGTCGTATCGACCGTGACTGCTGCACTGAGTATACCTTTGTTATTCCGCAGAGAATAATCGATTGCCTGCACTTCAAAGACGGCTTTCCCGTCATGAAGCTGTAACGACCTCGAATCTATAGCGATGTTTATCTTCCTGCGGGCGACACCTTTGACAGGAATATTGACAATGTCAAGAACGTGTCGCTTTCCATCCTGAATAATTGCAGTGGTTATCGTTCTCAATCCACTCCTGTTGTCCGTGCAGACGACATCAATGCTTTTTTCAAGACCAATGAGTGTAAGTGTTTCTCCAACCTCGACAGAAGGCTTTTCACCTTCATAATATGTGAAATAAAACCAGATGCCAGCGGCAATGAGTGCCAGACTGAACAATACCGTCATATATCGCAGGTACTTACTCATTATAATATTCTCCATGGATATTCGTTGTTGCCGGAAGTATATAGATCAACACCTTAAATTGCAAGGAGGGACTAGTGTGCGTGTCACCGTCCGGGGGGGAACGCAACTCTATTCGGTGCCGCTTAAAACGTTGACCTCATTCAGGAGAACTGTTATATTTCCAAGGATATAGTGTGTAAGCGATATCATCAGGGTGATTTCGTGGATAATTTGACCAGTATATTCATATCTTCTTTCATCATTGCCTTCTCGGGAGCCATAGTTCCCGGTCCGGTACTTTCAATAACAATCACGGAAAGTCTCAAAAGAAATTTTTGGGCAGGGCCTATGATTGTGATGGGCCATGGCATTCTCGAGATAGTGTTGCTAGTGTTGCTGATTGCCGGATTTGCAGATTTTATGAATAATAAAAAATTGTTGAGTGTCGTAGGGCTTTTCGGAGGGCTTTACCTGCTCTGGATGGCATTTTCAGTATTAAAGGACCTTCCGAATATGAGAATGGAATTTGACTTTATACACAACAGACGGGGCGGGTTGGTCTGGGCGGGAATAGTAACAAGCCTTGCAAACCCATACTGGATACTCTGGTGGGCCACAATAGGGCTCGGGTATGTGCTCGTCTCCATGAAACATGGATACACGGGCGTCATTATCTTTTTTGTCGGTCATATTCTTGCTGACCTTATGTGGTATAGTGTGGTATCAAGCCTTATCGCGAAAGGAAAAAAAATGCTGAGTGTCGGGGTATACAGGGGAATGGTTGCTGCGTGTGCAGGCATGCTGATGCTTTTCGGTGTGATGTTCAGTGTCTGGGGCATACGCCATATAGTTGGACTTGCATGAGCGGAAGTGTTTGAGCATAATATACATAAGATACGAGGTTGAGTGGGGAATGCTTGACGTATTGAAAGGCAAGAAGATCGTTCTCGGCATAACAGGGGGTATCGCTGCCTATAAAGCGGCAGAGCTGACGAGAGAATTGGTAAAACAGGGAGCGGAAGTCAAGGTGATAATGACGGATAATGCCACGAAATTTATCACACCGTTGACTTTGCAGACACTGTCCGGGAACCCGGTCTATACAGACACTTTTCAATTGACGGGTGAATGGGAGATCGGTCACATATCACTGGCGCAGCTTCCGGATATTGTAATAATTGCGCCGGCAACGGCCAACATCATCGGAAAAATCGCCTCGGGCATCGCCGATGATCTTCTGTCAACTACAGTTATGGCGACGAAGGCACCTGTTTTGATATGTCCGGCAATGAATACGAACATGTACACCAATGAAGTGGTCATGGAAAATATGCAAAGGCTTACAGCGTTGGGGTACAACTTTGTGGATGCGGAAATCGGTGAACTCGCATGCAAGACAACAGGGCAGGGAAGGCTTGCTGCCATTCCCGATATCATCGATGAAGTTGCGGCAATCATGACGCCGAAAGATCTGCAAGGTGAAACACTACTCGTGACGGCCGGTCCTACGGTGGAACCCTTCGACCCGGTACGGTATATATCCAACTATTCTTCGGGTAAAATGGGTTATGCATTTGCAATTATGGCAAAAAGAAGAGGGGCCCGGGTCATATTAATCAGTGGTCCCACAGTCTTGCCCGTACCCAGGGGAGTGACGTTTGTGAAGGCTTCCTCGGCGGTTGAGATGCGAGATGCTGTGATGCAATACCTGCAGGAGGCTACGGTGGTAATTAAGGTTGCCGCCGTTGCGGACTACCGTCCGCAGGCGCAATCTCAATCAAAACTCAAAAAAGACAAAGGACCGTTCAGCATTAATCTTGAAAGGAATCCCGATATCATTGCCGAGATAGGAAAGAAAAAGGGAACCCGCATTCTTGTCGGCTTTGCCATGGAGACGGAAAATCTTCTGCAGAACGCATATGAAAAACTGAAAGAAAAGAACATGGATCTCATCGTTGCCAACGATCTCAGTCGTCCAGGATCGGGATTTCAGTACGACACGAACAGTGTAAGAGTCATTGATCGGTCGGGTGACATAAGGAAATTACCCTTGATGAACAAAATCAGGGTTGCAGACCGGGTATTGGACAGAATCAGGTTATTATGTAAAGAACAAAGGGAAGCAGTCAATGAATAGCGGTGAATGATCATGGCGGCACGAGACGATCTCTTGCGGATAGTGAACGATTTGAAAAATTATATACAAGAGGAAACGGAGGCGCGAGGCGCGTGTGCCGTGTTGTGCTTGAAAGGCGTGGATGAATCGGTTGAATCAATGATTGAGGATCCGCAATCGTCAAAAAGTAATGTCATCATTCCCAAGATGACGCTCCGCGATATACGGGAAGAACTCGGAGACTGTCAGAGATGCAATTTGTGTAGTACACGTAACAATATTGTCTTCGGTGAGGGACATGAGAACGCACGGCTTGTCTTTGTCGGCGAGGCACCGGGTGGCGAGGAAGACAAACAGGGGCGACCGTTCGTCGGTCGTGCAGGGCAGCTCCTGACACGTATAGTCGAGGCTATGGGGTTGTCGCGGAAGGATGTGTATATCTGTAATATTTTAAAGTGTCGTCCTCCCCAGAATCGAAATCCCAGGCCGGAAGAAATTCAGGTGTGCGAACCGTTTCTCATAAAGCAGCTCGAAGCCATTCAACCAACGGTTATCTGTGCGCTGGGCACCTTTGCCGCCAAGACACTGCTGAAGAAAGATGTTCCCATATCCCAGCTCAGGGGGAGATTTCATGCGTACCAGGGAATCCAGTTGATGCCGACATATCACCCGGCCTATCTCCTCAGGAACCCGGGTGCCAAGAAGCAGGTGTGGCAGGACGTGCAGATGATAATGGAACTGCTGAAGTAGACGTCGCACCACAGCAAAAAAAAACGCCAAGCAGGCAAAACAATAGTGTGTGGTGTGAGGACAATCGTTTTTCAAGAACCCACAAGATAAAACAAATCATGGTGCGAAAATGAGACACAAGCAATTGCGGGTCATTGTAACGATAGCGATGGTGATCATTGCGCTGGGGTTCGGATGTTGCGGGTGGGCCGCCGAGGAAGAGCCGACCGTCATGGATGTAATTACCATACATTCGGCCATTACGCCGGCTATTGCCCAGTACATAATCAAGAGTGTAGAAACCGCATATACCGAAGAGGCGGACGGGCTTATCATTCTGCTTGATACGCCGGGTGGGCTCGACACGGCGATGCGGGATATCGTGAAAGAACTTCTCAATACCAGTGTTCCTATCATTGTCTTCGTCTATCCTTCCGGCGCACGGGCTGCATCGGCGGGTGTGATGATTACCATGGCCGCACATGTCGCCGCCATGGCACCAGGGACGAACATCGGTGCAGCACATCCGGTGGCACTCGGATTCGGTGGGAAGATGGATGAAACAATGGCCAAGAAAGTGGAAAATGATGCCGTTGCCTACACCCGGGGTATCGCTGTCAAAAAGGGTCGCAATGCCGAATGGGCCGAGGAGGCTGTGCGCAAGAGTGTATCTGTCACGGCGCAGGAGGCACTGAAACTCAATGTGATCGATACCGTTGCAACGGATGTGAAAGACCTGCTCGAAAAAATTGATGGGAAAACAATTACACTGCCGACAGGCACTGTGGTGCTGAAAACGAAAGGCGCCGTTGTCCGTGAAAAAAAGATGGGACTTCGCGAGAAAATTCTTGTGACCCTGAGTGATCCCAATATTGCCTACCTGCTCTTGATGATAGGATTGGCGGGACTGTATTTCGAATTTTCTCACCCAGGTGCCATTCTCCCGGGCGTTGTCGGTGGTATTTCATTGATTCTTGCGTTTTTTGCCTTGCAGACACTTCCGGTGAACTACGCCGGTATTCTCCTGTTGCTCTTCGGAATTGTCCTTTTTATCGCCGAAATCAAAATAATCAGTCATGGCATGCTGACGGTGGCAGGGGTGATATCGCTCGTGTTGGGATCGTTGATGCTCTTTGAGTCACCCATCCCGGCCCTCAGGGTCTCCCTTGGGGTCATGATACCCACAATAATCATTGCATCTCTGTTTTTTATTGCCATTATCGGACTTGCGGTCAAGGCGCAGCTGCGGAAGCCGAGGACTGGTATGGAGGGAATGGTCGGTGTAGAAGGGTACGCCACAACCGACGTTCGCGAAGAGGGAAAGGTGTTTGTCAAAGGTGAATACTGGAATGCCTACAGTTCGAATACAATCGAAGAAGGGGAACGTGTAAGAGTTGTCGGCCTGAAGGGGCTGACAGTCCGAGTTGAAAGAATTGACGACCAGGAAGGAGGGTAAAAAATGTTTTATTATACAATAGCAGCCGCAGTAGTCCTTGTCATTTTGTTTCTGGCCGCGGCAATCAGGATTCTCAATGAATATGAACGGGGTGTTATCTTTCGGCTGGGAAGAATTATCGATACCAAAGGCCCTGGCCTTATCATTCTGATTCCGATTATCGACCGGATGGTCAAGGTTGACATGCGAATCATAACCATGGACGTACCACCGCAGGACGTCATCACCCGTGACAATGTATCCATTAAGGTGAACGCCGTCATATATTTCAGGGTCATGACTGCCAACGCCGCTGTGGTGGAGGTTGAAAATTTTCTATACGCCACATCGCAACTTGCCCAGACTACGTTGCGGAGTGTGTGCGGCCAGGTGGAGTTGGATGAGATTCTGGCGGAAAGAGAAAAGATCAACAACCATCTGCAGGAGATTCTCGATCGCAGTACCGATCCCTGGGGCATTAAAGTTGCCACCGTGGAAGTCAAGCATATCGATCTGCCGCAGGAAATGCAGCGGGCGATGGCCAAGCAGGCGGAAGCGGAACGTGAGAGACGGGCCAAGGTTATCAATGCCGAAGGCGAATATCAGGCCGCCCAGCGTCTGGCCGAAGCCGGAAAGGTTATCGCGGAGCAGCCTATTGCATTGCAGCTCAGGTACCTGCAGACCCTGACCGTGGTGGCCGCTGAAAATAACTCAACAACGCTGTTTCCGATTCCGATTGATCTGTTTAAACCATTTCTCAGATACCTTGAAGAGGAAAAGAAAAAATAATATCATAATTTGCAATGCACAGATTATGACAACCGATTGCTGTCTGTTGAAAGGAGAGTAGCGTGGAACAAAGAGAACGAACATTTAGACTCTCGGGTGCGGTGGTACTCATCGCACTGGGAATTCTTATACTTTTACATGTCGGTGGTATCTACGGCTTTGATAAAAGCTGGCCCATACTGCTGATTGTGCTTGCATTCGGAACCCTGGCTCGGCGTATCGAAGACATCGGAGGATGGTTTATCGGTATTGTGGGTATCGTGTTTATTGCCATGGAAAAATTTTATCCTTCGATAGAGTCCTGGGCTCAATATGTGCTTCCCGCGCTTCTTATCCTCCTGGGGTTGTTTTTGCTGGTTGACTACTTTAAAAAATCGAAAAAGGTAAAACCCTGAGGCAGATTGAAACGGTGCAGAGCTTACGAGACATCTACCTTGCGACAAAAACCTTAATTGTGAGTGATTTTGATGGCACGATAAGTACGGCGGACGTCGGATTCGAAATTATCAAGAAGTTTGCATCCGGCGAGTGGGAGGAGATCGATCGCGCGTACTGTGAAGGAAAAATCGGTTCCAAAGACGCGTATACGCAGATCGCAGCGCTGATCAACGCATCACGAGACGAAATGGTTGCGTATGCCCTCCGGTACGGTCGCATAGACCCGCATTTCAAGGAATTTTATCGATTCTGTACCCACAATCATCTGGACCTGACAATTGTTTCCGACGGCCTTGATTTTTATATCGATGCAATATTGCGCAAAAACGGCATAGGCGATATCACGTATTTTGCAAATAGGGTCAGGTTTTCCGACAATAAAATTTGCATTGAATTTCCACAAAGTAATGATCTCTGTGAAAAGTGCGGGACTTGCAAAAGTAAAATCATAGAACATTATCGCTTGACTTATGAAAACATCATATATATTGGTAACGGGTATTCTGATATATGCCCGGCGCAGGTCGCTGATGTGCTCTTTGCAAAGGACATCCTGTATGATACATGTGTGAAGAATGGGAGAGACTGTATCAGATATGATCATTTCGGCGATATAAGGAATAGCATGAAATAGTAGTCTTTGTGTCGCCAGGGGGCTTTTTATGCTGTACAGCGACTCTGAAATTCTAAATAAAAAGGAGAGGAGCATTCATGGAGGCGATTGTTTCTGTCAAGCCACTGCTGGCTGTACTTGTTTCGCTTTTTGGATCACTATTGATCATCTCTTTCGGGAAGAATCCTAATGCGAGGGAATCCTGTACTTTTTTTATCGCGTTTATAAAGTTTGGTATAATCATTTCGATGCTGCCGGTTGTTCTCGGCGGTAAAATCATCTGCTGTAATCTGGTAGAAGTTCTTCCGGGTGTGGGGATTGCATTCAGGGTCGACGCGTTCGGCATGCTGTTTGCGCTTGTTGCATCATTTTTGTGGATTGTAACAACCTTCTACTCCATCGGATATATGCGTCCCCTCCAAGAGCATTCACAGACCAGATTTTTCGCTTTTTTTGCCCTTGCACTTTCATCGGCCGTCGGTGTGGCGTTTGCCGCCAACCTCCTCACACTTTATCTGTTTTACGAAATGCTGTCACTTTCCACATATTCCCTGGTCACCCATCATCAGGATAAAGACGCGAAATATGCGGGACGAAAATACCTGACATATCTTATGGGGACATCCATTGGATTCTTCCTCCCGGCTGTTGTGTTGACGTATGTGTACACCGGAACGTTAAATTTTGCCGATCAAGGCATTTTGACCGGCAAGGCTCCCGACGGTATGCTGATTTTCATATTTCTGCTTTACATTTTCGGAATCGGTAAAGCAGCGATTATGCCGATTCATTCCTGGTTGCCCTCCGCCATGGTTGCACCAACGCCAGTCAGTGCGCTGTTGCATGCCGTCGCCGTGGTGAAGGTAGGTGTATTTTCGGTGTTGAGAATTTGTTTTCATGTATTCGGTCTAAACTTAATGCACACGCTTTCTCTGGATGTTTTTCTTTTATATTTCATATCAATTACTGTCCTTGTAGGATCCCTGTTTGCATTACGGCAGGACGATCTCAAGGCACGACTGGCCTATTCTACGGTCAGTCAGTTGTCGTATATTGTCATGGGCGGGGGACTTCTGAGTGCCATCGGCATGTCCGGCGGTATAATTCATATTGCCATGCACGCCTTCGGCAAGATTACGCTCTTTTTCTGTGCCGGTGCCATACTGGTCAACACAGGCATTAAAAAAATCAGCGAGATGAAGGGGATAGGAAAAATGATGCCCATCACAATGGCGGCATTTTTCTTCGGATCGTTAAGCGTCATTGGCATACCGCCTTTCGGCGGGTTCATCAGCAAGTGGTATCTTGCACTGGGGACTATCGATGCCGGTCAGCTTCCGATACTGGTGGTGCTGCTCACCAGTTCTCTTTTGAATGCAGCGTATTTTCTACCCATTGCCTATAATGCCTTTTTCTCAACGGGAAACAACTTTAATGGAACGACGATCATAAAGGAGGCACCCTTCTTTGCCGTTGCACCACCCGTATTTACCGCTTTTGTGTCATTTGTACTGTTTGTGTACCCGAGTTTTTTTCTGGCGCTGTCGAAGATGGCCGCAAGACTGGCATTGGGGATTAGTTAGTGTGCAGTGGAAACCCGGGCGTTCGGATAACCTGAAAGTAAAAACAAGGACATGGTTCGACATATCTGCAACATAATCACGTGATACTGAAGATATACACAGAGGCACAAAGGAAACGGTAATTATAACTTTGTGCCTTTATGGTATTGAGTCTATGTGTGTCAATCGAGAATAGAGGGGTGAGATGCTCAATACGCGCGCAATAGTTGTATACGTCACGAGATCGTTTCTATAGATAGGGAACCAGAGGGAAACGTGAGAAATATTTTTTCAAAGAAGAAGGTAGCCATTATCGGTGGCGGACGGGTTTGCAAAGCCATTCTTGAAATTCTGCTGGACCCGTCGTTTGAAGGATACAATTCTGGAATACGTGGTGTTGCCGATACGGATGAAAGTGCCGAGGGCATGGTATACGCGCGTGAAAAAGGAATCTTTACCACTTGCAATTACAGAGAATTATTTCGACTGTCCGATCTCGACATAATCATCGAGTTAACCTGCGATAATGATCTCATCGCCTCATTACAGCAGGAAATACCCGATCGCATCCGCTTGGTTGATCATTTTGAAGCGATGTCGGTGTGGGATTTTCTCCAAATAGAGAAGAAAAAAAGGGAAATCGGCGCGAGCCTGCATCGAAAAATAAAAGATAGATACAGCTTGGATGACGCGGTGTCGGAGGATATAAAAAAAGAATTCGACGAGTTTTCCACGCGTCTGTCCGACATTGTGAGCGAGCGGACCAGCCACCTGCAGGCTGTTGAAAAGGATCTTTTATGGCGTGATAAAGCAATCTCGCAGATCATTGAGGGTAATACCATCCCTACCTTTGTACTCGACAACAACCACGTCGTCACGCACTGGAACCGGGCGCTGGAAAAGATTACAGGGTATGCGGCCCACGAAATGATCGGTACAAAAAACCACTGGAAGGCGTTCTATCCCCGAAAAAAGGAATGCATGGCGGATCTGATTATTGACGGTGTCGATGAAGAAAGTATTAACCGTTTTTTTGACGGCAGGTCCAAGCCTTCAAGTATGATCAGGGGGGCATATCAGACGGAAGATTTTTTCCCTAATATGGGTAAGAAGGGTAAATGGCTCTCCTTTACGGCAGCACCTATTGTGGGACCCGATGGCGAAATCGTTGGTTCCATCGAGACCCTCTGGGATACCACCGAGCATAAAGACGCGGCCGATAAACTGAAAGAACTGGAAGCACTCGAAGCATCGATCCTCGAATCCATCAGTATCGCGGTACTCGTGTTGCGTGAAAGACGTATTATCTTTGCCAATGAAGCCGTTAAATCCATATTCGGATGGGAACCCGAGGACCTGATCGGTCAGAGCACGCGGTGCATATACAAATCCTATGGTGACTATGCCGAAGTCGGCCGTGTATTCTACCAGGCGCTGACACATCATCGATCATACAGTGCTGAACTGCAGTGCAGGCGAAAAGACGGGCGAGAGATTACCTGTATGGTCAGGACGGCGAGGGTCGGGGACAGTTTAAAGGAAAAAACCGTTGTTGCCACGTACGAAGATATTACGGAGCGGAAGCAGGCCGAGAGGGAACTCAAGAAACGTGAACGAACCCTCCATGAAATTATTCAAGGGAGTACAATACCGACATTCGTAATCGATAAAAACCACTATGTCACCCACTGGAACAAGGCTCTCGAGCGACTTACAGGGCATGCGGCCACGGATATAATCGGTACAAGGATGCACTGGAAAGCGTTTTACAGAGATGAAAAGCCTATCATGGCCGATCTGATTGTCGATCGGATTCCTGCCGAGAATTTAAAAAAATATTATGGTGATAAGGGAGGATCGTCACCCTTTATCGAAGGGGCCTATGAGGCGGAACTCTATTACCCGCATATAGGCCCGGGTGGAAAGTGGCTTTATTTTACCGCCGCACCGATCAAAGATTCAGAGGGGGAGATCATCGGAGCGATCGAAACGCTTTGGGATACGACCGATTCAAATCTCTTGAAAGCTGAACGCGAAAAGCACATCAGTCAATTATCAAGCCTGTGGAAAATCACCAGTGCACTCAGTGAATCTCTGGATCTGGACGAAAGCCTCCATAACGCCGTTACCGGTATCATCAACAACCTGAGTGTTGACAGTGTCGGGATTTACCTGAGAGAAGATGATTCAGACTTTCGTATTGCCTATTCCCTGGGATATTCAGAGGACTATTTAAAAAAGGGTAATGGTGTCGGACCTGACTTCGTTATCGACCAAGTGGCTGAATCGGGTGAACCTGTCATTTACGAAAATATTTCGCCGGAAACGACTCCACATGCGGAATTCGCTTTGAAAGAAGGAGTGAAGTGCGCAGCATATATTCCGCTGACATCTAAAGAGGGTGTGTTCGGTGTCATACGAATCTCCAGTCATGAATGGGATAGTTGTTCAGCTGTTGATAAGAATCTACTCGCCATTATCAGTAATCGCATTGCCGTGGCCATAGAGAATGCCCGGCTCCATCGCGAGATAAAGATGTACGGTCAAAGCCTGGAAGTGAAGGTAAAGGAAAAAACGGCCAAGCTTGAAGAGTCATACCGGGAGATCATGCGATCGGAAGAAAAGTATCGTACCATGTTCGATGCGGATCCTACCCCGATTATCATTGCAGATCGCCACACCTTAAAGATTATGGATGTGAATGCAACGGCAGAGGAATGTTATGGATACACGAGAGATGAATTTCTGGTAATGTCGTTTACCGATCTGTCGTATCAGCCGGACAACAGACTGATTGACGACATAAAAGGTCTGGTATTGCACGAATCGCGATTTTTCCCGAAGAGAATACATAAGAGAAGCGACGGACATCCTTTTTATGTCAACGTTCACTTGCGGTTGGTCCGTTTTATGGGCAAGGATTCCCTGATTGCAACGACACCGGATATTACCGAGAACGTGGAAAAAGAGTCGCAACTGATTCAAGCCAGCAAGATGGCGACGCTTGGTCAGATGGCATCCGGCATTGCTCACGAAATAAATCAGCCCCTCAACGTGATTCAGGTATGTTCGGATTTCTTCAAGAAAAAAATCGTTAAAGGGGAGGAGATCGAAAAAGACGATCTCTTTATGATGGCTGAGGAGATTGGCCGGAATGTCGACAGAGCTGCTCAGACGATCGAGCACATGAGGGATTTTTCGCGGCAGTCCGACGTCAAGCGGGACCTGTTGAATGTAAACGTGCCGATTACCGATGTATTTAAAATTCTGGGACAGCAGCTGCGCGTGCATCGGATTGATATCATAACGGATCTCGATCCGGATCTGGCGTTCATTATTGCCGATCACAACAGGCTCGAGCAGGTATTCATTAATCTGGTTACAAACGCGATGGATGCCTTGGATGAAAAGGAAGAACACTGGGCAGACCGTGAATGGAATAAGATCTTGAAAGTAAATTCTTTTCAGGAGAAAGGGGATGTTGTTGTCACAGTGTGTGATAACGGAATAGGCATGCCCGCGGAGATACAGGATAAGGTGTTCGAGCCATTCTTTACGACCAAGGAAGTCGGTAAAGGCACCGGGTTGGGCATGAGCATAAGCTATGGCATTATACAGGATTATAATGGAACAATAGACGTAGAAAGTGAGTATGGCAAAGGGACCACCTTCACTATCAGGTTCCCGATTGCGCAGTCAGCAGGTGATGATAATGACGGACAATAGGCTTTTACTTGTAGATGACGAGGAAGCGATCATTCGCGTGCTCTCAATATCGCTCAAAAGTGATGGGTACACTGTGCTACCGGCATTCAGTGGACAGGAAGGACTGCAGCTGTTTGAAAAGGAAACCCCTTCCCTGGTGCTGACAGATCTAAAAATGCCAGGAATGGACGGCCTCGAGCTTCTCAAGAGAATAAAAGAAGTGAATCCCGATACGGAAGTGATTGTCATTACGGGGCACGGCGATATGGATTCCGCAATCGAAGCCCTGCGTCTGGGGGCATCCGATTTTATCAACAAACCGGTAAAAGATGCGGCCCTGACAATTGCGCTTGCACGGGCGAAGGAAAGAATTACCATGCGCAATCAGCTCAAGGCATATACGACTGATCTTGAACATATGTGCCGGATTGCAACAGAAGAGGTACGGAGAAAATCCGACTTCCAGGATAAACTGATCACAAGTTCGAATGACGGCATTGTGGCGACAGATGAGAGCGGGGCTATTATCACTTACAACCCGGGTGCTGAAGCGATATTCGGATATTCACGTTTCGAAGTTGTCAGAAAGATGAATATAGAGAATCTTTATCCCAATGAAGTTACTGAGGAGTTCAGGCAGGGATTTCGGCGAAAGCGTGATAAAAGGGGCTGGGGTTGGCAGGAAGTAGATATAATCAGCAAAGACGGGGTACGGGTGCCGACACGATTTTCAGGTGCACTTCTTTTCGAACAGGATACCGTGATCGGGAGTGTCGGCTTTTTTCAGGATCTGAGAGAAATCAAACGGCTCCAACAGGAACTTGTTAATTCCGAGCGACTTGCCGCAATCGGTCAGACCACGGCACGGCTGGCCCATTACATCAAAAATATTCTCATGGGACTCAAAGGTGGAACATATATTGTGAATATTGGCCTTGACAAAAATGATACAGATAAGCTAAGAACGGGCTGGAGCATGGTACAAAGGAATATTGGGCGAGTATCCTATCTTGTGATGGACTTGCTTACGTACTCAAAAGAACGAGAGCCCGATTATAAGAGCTGTTGCCCCAATGATATTGCAGAAGATGTCTGCGAACTTGTGGAATCAAAGGCAACGCAGAATCAAATTGTTCTTTTGAGACATTTTGATCCGTCCATCGGTAGGGTCTGTATGGATCCCGATGCAGTCCACCGATGTCTTTTAAATCTTGTATCAAATGCGCTTGATGCCTGTCTCTTTGATCTGGAGTTGCATAAACAATGGCAGGTTTCAGTCAAGACCGAACTGATTGGTGACGCCGTTCGATTTGAAGTGACCGACAACGGCGCTGGTATGAATGACGAGGTGAGGGAAAAACTTTTTACTGCGTTCTTCAGCACCAAAGGAGGAAAAGGTACGGGTCTGGGGTTGCTGGTCACGCAGAAGCTCGTTCATGAGCATGGCGGTAACATTGAGGTTACCTCCGAAATGGGGAAAGGGTCAACCTTCATTATGACACTTCCGTTCAGGAAAGAAGCGGATAGTGAATCACATTAATCCGAAAAGCAAACAAATTCATTTTGATATTTAAATATCGAAGGGAGTCGATTATGGCGAAGAAGATTCTGACCGTCGATGATGATCCTGATATCATTGCGTTCGTCAAAACGGTTCTGGAGGAAAATGGCTATTTGCCATTGGTGGCGCGAAATGGTGAAGCAGGTCTGGCCATGGTGCGGGAAGAAAAGCCGGCCCTTGTTATTCTCGACGTGCTGATGCCAAAACAGAGTGGGATCAGGATGTACCGGGAAATGAAATTTGACGAGGATTTGAAGGATATCCCCGTGGTCGTGCTTTCCGGTATTGCCAAAAGGACGTTTCTGCGTTCTCAGGAAGCGTTAACGGAATTCGGCGACGACCCGGTGCCCGAACCCGAGGCCTATATTGAAAAACCGGTGGAGCCGGAAGAGCTGGCAGAGGTCATTAAAAAGTTAGTGAGCTAGTTGCCGAAAAACGGTTGCGGCTAAAACGCAAGATGGGATGGAAGTACTTTAATCATGGGTAGAGATGGAAAAATGAAAAAGATGCTTTTTGTTACGCAGTTCGACGAACTGTGGTTCGATGCTTTGCAGTCGCTCATGGATTTGAGGAAAGCCGGGTTTAATCATGTGGTCTTTCTCCATGTGATCGAGCGAGACAAGGTTGCCATGCGCCGGGGAAAGGGATATCTCAAGGATGAAGAAGTACGGTTGCGCGAGATGGCAAACGTCCGGTTCATTGACTGGGCTGAGGAACTTTTCGAGCAGGGTATGGAGGTAGGAGCATACATTATTGTGGGTGATATTCTGGCCAAAATCATCTCGACGGCGGAGGAGGAGGACGTCGATTTAATCGTTACCGGTCGCCATCGAAGGCCTAAACTTGAAGAGCTGTATGCAGGGTCGGAAACACTTGAACTTCTTCGAAGAACCTCGACCCCCGTGTTGGTTCACAAATATATGCTGCCCTCGGGCAAAATCAATGAAAAGCCGTTCGAAAGGCCGCTTCTGGCACTTGACTGGTCCGCCGCCAGCGACAATGCAGTTGAGTATCTGCTGACTTTCAGTGATGTAATCAGCAAAGTCGTGGTGATTCATGTGGCCAGTGAAAAAACCTTCAAAAGTGATTCTGCGATGGAAATCCAGGCCATTCGGAAAGAAAACAAGCAGAAGCTCGAAAAGGTGTGCGATGCTTTTCGCGCCGTAGGTATTGAAGCTGATTCACATCTATATATCGGTAATACGTGTGAGCAGATTGAGAAAGCAGCCCAGGAACGTGAAGCGACAATGATTGTAGGCGGGACTACGGGAAGTAAACCTCTGAAGGAAATATTTTTAGGAAGTGTGGCGAAAAAGCTGGCAGAGCGTTCGGCATTCCCAACCTTATTAATTCCCGCGAATAGAGAGGTCGTCGACAGTTAAATACGATGGAGCTGATTGCGCAATGCGAGTAAGTAAATTACTTTACGTTGCTGACACGAAGGTGTGTGAGTTATCTTCGACTGTGTGTGAGAGACTCATTCCCTTTCAGCACGCAGGTGTTCAGGAAGTGGTATTTCTGGGTACGGCTTCTTCCGATCAACATGCCGAGGGGGTGCCCGGATTTCCCGTGAAGAACAGGGTAGTTGTTGTCGATGATCTTGTGCCCGACATCATCCTGCGCGTTGCAGAGGAAGAAGGGATTTCTCTCATTGTGGTGGGATTGGATAAGGGCGAGGAGCGTTCTTATCTCAAGTCGATACTGAAAAAATTGATTGACACGTCGCCGTTACCGCTTCTGATCGTGAATGAGAAAGAGGGCCAGGGGGAAAAAGGACTGTTCGATCATATAATTTTTGCGACGGACTGGTCCGGTCCATCCGAGAAGGCGTTGAAATACCTCCTCGGATTCAAGGACTCCATGAGTACTCTGGAAGTTGTGCATGTCATTCATGAAAAATTGACAGTGAGGGATATCCGGCAACTTAAAGACCGGCTGGTAGAGACCCGCAAAGTCTGTCTTGATGAGGGGATTGATGCCGAATCACATATATATGCCGGAAAAACATGGGAGGAAATTGTCAGAGCATCACAGGATTACAAGGGAACACTGATCACTCTCGGGGCAAGTACGAAAAAAACAATGTGGAAAGAACTGTTCACACAAAGTTCTATTCTGGGGGTTGTGAGTGAGGCGGTGGTCCCTGTATTGGTGGTGCCGTAAAATCTAGTTGATAGTCATCGACAAAAAGGAGGGGATCTTAGGGATGGAAGTTACCCTATTGATTCAGGCAGCCGATGAATCGTTTCGGCTTCTGGAAAATGCGCGTGTTCAGGCTGTCGAACTACTGAATACGGCGGTTAAACTCACATCTGAAACGAGGTATGTGGAGGCGCGGAAAGTTGCTTCGCTCTTTCGCGGTGCTCAGGATGCAAAATCGGGCCTACAGAATTTTCTGGCGACATTTATACTGCTCTTTGCGTTTTGGGTGATTCTCTCGGGAAAGTTTGATGCTTTTCACCTTTCTCTTGGTGTGATCTGTACATTTATCATAGCCTATCTGAGCCACGATCTCCTTTTTGCCAATGTCAGGGTGGGAGATATCCGTGTGATCGTACAACGGTTTGTGACATATATGCCGTGGCTTATCTATCAGATAGTCACCGCCAATATGCATGTTGCCTACCTGGCATTATCTCCGCGAATGCCCATCAATCCGCAGATAATTACATTTAAAACAAAGTTGGAAAGTGATATCTCATGGGTGACCTTGGCCAACTCGATAACCCTTACACCGGGGACCATCACCATGGATATTCAGGATGGTGAGTTCGTGGTTCACGCGCTGTCAAAAAAGGTTGCCGATGACCTGAATACCGGAGAAATGGAAGATCGAGTCGCTCATATTTTCATGGAAGCAGATCATATCTACATTCAGGATGTTCTTGATGTAGCCCGGATATTCGGTGAGATGAAAAAAGTGGCGTAGCCCAGGACCTGATGGATTCGCGTTCGACGCGGAGAACGGAGTAGGTATATGGTTTTTCGGAAGGATGACATAATAGTCAATACCATTTCAAGAATTCTCATACCCTTTATTCAACTCTATGCATTATATGTCATAATGCACGGGCATTACAGTCCCGGAGGAGGATTCCAGGGGGGGGTCATATTGGGTGCGAGCCTCGTTCTGTTGCTGCTGACCCGCGGTTACGATGAGACGAGACTTAAGATACCCGAAAACAGCATGAAACTGTTCGCTAGCGCTGGTGTTTTGATCTATGCCGGTGTCGGCCTGTTGTGTTTGTTTTTCCTCGGTAATTTTCTCGATTACAGCAAACTCGCAGTCCTGTTGCACGTAGATCCGGCCCAGGCCCGCTCACTGGGAATATTAGCCGTCGAAATTGGTGTTGGATTTGCTGTCATGGCAGTCATGTATTCGATCTTCCTGGACATCTCCACGGGGGGGGTGTTGGCCGAGGATGAGGAGGAAGAATAAATACGCGTTCAGCCTTCAGCTCTCAGCACTCAGGCTTGGAAGAGATGTTGCTGAATGCTGAAAGATCAATGCGCGAAACTCGAGGTTATATATGACAACATTTCTTCTGGGGATAGGCCTGATATTATGTTTCCTGGTACTTCTCGTACTGTACCGCGTCGTATTCGGGCCAGGGGTGTTTAACAGAGTTGCCGCAATATCTGCGATCGGCACGAAAACGTTGATTATCCTCTTAATTATGGGGTTCTTGTATAATAGGGTTGAAATGTTTATCGACATCAGCATGGTATATGCGTTGCTGAATTTCATCGGTTGCATTGCGGCCGCAAAATATCTGGAAATGGAAAAATAGGGATCATGAATGTGATGACTGTTTTATCGGTCGGATTTATTGTGGGTGGGTTGTTTTTCTTTGCCACGGCAACGATCGGGCTGCTGCGGTTCCCGGACTTTTTTACACGCCTCCATGCCACCGGGAAAGGTGACACATTGGCAGTCACCCTGTCACTCGTCGGGCTTGCATGTTACGAAGGCTTTACACTGACTGGTGTGAAAATCGTTTGCATCGCCGTGTTCATGTTTCTGGCGCAACCGACGGCAACCCATGCAATCTCGCGGGCCGGGATTAAGTCGGGGCTTCAATACTGGAGAAGAAAGGAAGCACAAAAATGATGCTGTCATTCGACATCATTCTACAGGTGTTCGTTATCATCTGTGCAATAGCGGCAATCACCGTCAAAGATCTCTTAAGTGCGTGCATGATCCTTGGTGCCTACAGCTTCTTCATGTGCCTCATGTGGGCGCAGATGGGTGCCGTTGACGTTGCCTTTACCGAGGCATCGGTGAGTGCCGGCATCGGAACAATCCTTTTCATTGCTGCAGTCATGAAGACTACCAGGAGGTCAAAAGATTGAAAGTCATAAGCTTTATAGCTACCGTGTTGACAGGGGCGCTCCTGATTTACGGAACAGTGGATATGCCGGACTGGGGAGCTCCCGACTCTCCGCCCAGCCTCCATGTGTCACCTCGGTATATCACTCAGACGGAACACGACACGGCCACTCCCAACATGGTCACGTCCGTCCTGGCAGATTATCGAGGCTATGATACACTCGGCGAAACGACGGTTATTTTCACAGCGGGAGCATCCTGCATTCTGCTGCTGAGGAGACGGAAGAAACGGATGTACCGTTAAATGATACCATGAAATGAGGACAGCGTATGATGGACTTCATTATCAGTAAATATAATTTCTGGATTTATATCGTATTAATGATGATCGGCTTTTACGCAATGATAGCCAAGAAAAACCTGGTTAAAAAAATCATCGGGATGAATATATTCCAAACGGCCATCATCCTGTTTTTCGTATCGACGGCATTTAAAAAGGGAGGCGCCACACTGCCAATCCTCCTGGATATTCACAGTACCCATGGCCACGGACAAGGACATGCGGTGGCCCAACAGGCAATTGAGGTTGCGAACTACATTAATCCTTTACCCCATGTGTTGATGCTGACGGCCATTGTTGTCATGGTGGCGACGCTGGGTGTTGCGTTGGCGATTGTGATCATGATCTATCGGAAATATCATACCCTTAATGAAGATGAAATTATAAAGGCAATGAAATGATGGAACAAGCTCCGATTCTGATTGTTGTCGTACCGTTGATGTGTGCGCTCATGACCCCTCTCATTGGATGGATACGAAAGGAATTGTGCTACCCGTGGGTGATCCTGACGCTTGCCGTGTCCGCCGGATGTGCATTCATTACCCTCAATACAGTTATTCATAACGGGGTAATTCATTATTATCTGGGCAATTGGCCCCCTCCCTGGGGAATCGAGTATGTCATCGATCATCTCAATGCAATGATGGTGGTCTTAGTGTCGGCAACGGCTTTTCTTGTGGCGGTCTACTCAAAAAAAAGCATAGAGCAGGAACTGCCCGACAAAGTTGTGTATTTCTATACGGTTTTTCTGCTGCAGGTCACCGGATTCCTCGGCATCGTTATTACGGGCGATGTCTTTAACCTGTATGTATTTCTCGAAATCGCATCCCTCGCTGGATATGCATTGATCGCTATCGGCGAAGAAGGGGCACCGTTGGCTAGTTTCAGGTATATCGTGTTGGGCACGGTGGGGGCATGTTTTTACCTCCTCGCAGTGGGGTACCTCTACATCGTGACCGGTTCGCTGAATATGGCGGATCTCGCTAAAATCCTGCCTGATTTGTATGCATCGAAAGTGGTACTTGTTGCCTTTGCCTTCTTCATGGTTGGAATCGCGTTAAAAATGGCCTTATTTCCACTGCATGTCTGGCTGCCTGACGCCTATACCAAGGCACCCACGACGGCGAGTGCGCTTATTGCACCCCTTATGACAAAAGTAGCAATCTACGTCATGCTGCGGATCATGTTTACCGTTTTCCAGCCGTATTTTTCTATAGAATTCATGCCGATTACAAAGATATTATTATGGGCGGGCATTATTGCCATCTTTGGGGGCGCAATCATGGCATTGGCCCAAACAGATTTCAAACGAATGCTCTGCTACATTATTGTCGCGGAAGTGGGGTACATGGTTGGTGGTGTGGGAGTTGCAAACGCGGTTGCGATTAAAGGGACAGTCCTACATATATTGAATGACGTTGTCATGACACTGGGGTTATTCACCGTTGCCGGCATTATTACCTACAAGATGCGGCATCACAATCTGGATGATTTTAAAGGAATGTTCAAGAAAATGCCATTGACCATGGCCGCGTTTGTCACGGTGGCATTATCGATTATCGGAGTGCCACCGACGTGCGGATTTTTCAGTAAATGGTATCTGTTACAAGGTGCGGTACTTGCCGGACAATGGATGTTTGTCGTTGCATTACTGTTTTCGAGTTTGATCAATATTGTTCTCTTTTTCAGAATTTTTGAGATAGGATACGAGTTTCATACGACCCACGGAACGCATGATCACGGACATGAGGAAATGATGGCGGTTGAAGAAGCACCCCTGAGCATGTTGATGCCGACACTGATTGTCGCGGCGATTATAATCATGATAGGGCTTTACAACCAGCCGATCATCAGCAACCTCATTCAGTATGCCGTGCCTAAAATATGATTGTATCCCCCGGAAATGAAAATATTACCGGATCGGTTCCGTTCGTAAGACTATGAGACGTTTTTCCTTTCGCATTCATGCAGCGAGATTTTCGTTGCCATGTCTCTCTGTATTCACAAATAACCGGTTTCATTGATACAGGGTAGTGTGATACAAGGGTTGCGTCCGGATGTGCACTGATTATTCGCCTCTGGGATAAAGAGGTACTCGAGTGTTCCACCCGGAAGAAGATGCATTATGATACAGTGATATTGGCGAAGTATTCGAAACAGTGAAACAAACGGCCCTCAATAAGGAGGCTGCCGCTTTACAAGCAGAGTTGTGCAAGTGGCGTGGGACCGGTTATTACGTGGACCGGATATGCAATCAACCTTGCGTCCCTTCATGAAACGTTGTATGAAAAATTCATGCATGCCATGCATTCGGTGATGGCGCGTTATAAACTTTCGATTATCCGGTAGAGCGTTTATTCTCAATGACCGTCATCGTGTCTCGGGTAATGATAAAACAGTGGAGGAAATATAACATGAAAAAAATATCTGTCTTTATCCTTGGCCTCGTGGCACTCGCTTTGTTCGCGGGGCTTTCAGATGCGAAGGAATCAAAGACAATTGCAGTACTTCCCTTTGCAATCCACAGCGCTGAACAACTCGATTATGTCAAAAGCGGTATCTGGGATATGCTCCTCTCCAGACTCACTTCAGGCGAGGCGGTACAGGTAGTCGGAAAAGACAGAATTACACAGGAACTGGAGAAACTCGGGAAAACCGATTTGACGAAGGCTGATGTGTATGCGCTCGGTAAGACTCTCAATGCGGATTATGTGGTGTGGGGGAGCATTACCAAGATCGGGAACAACATAAGTCTCGACGGCAAGCTTCTCGACGTTGCAGCATACACGTCACCCGTGGGCATTTTTGAGCAGTGTCGTGGCATGGATGAGGTAATACCGAAGATCAACAATTTTGCCCGCACGATCAGTTACCATCTTGAAGGGAAGACACCGCCGGCTGTGACTGTCGCGCCGGTCCCGGCTCCCGTGCCTCAGGCAACGGTCGGTCCTGCACCGCAGGCTGCAGCGACGGCACAGGGCGAGGCCATTAATGCGCTCAAGACACCCGAAGGAACGTATACGGCCGTAATCAATCCCGATTTTATTCAGGGAGCTCAGCCTCTCGATAGAAAAGGGTTCTGGATGACGCGGCGATTTCCGACATACTTCAAGGGCATGGATATTGGCGATGTCAATGGAAACGGATTGAATGAAATAGTCGTCATTGACGGATTCAACACCATGATATTCAAAAAAGAGGGCAAGGACCTGAAGCAACTTTATAAAGCGAGAGGCAGCAAATATGATCAGTATCTTGCCGTCGATGTGGCCGATATAAACGCCAATGGAACGGCCGAGATTATTGTAACCAACATGAAGGGAAGTCGGCTTTATTCATTTGTGCTTGAATATCGTGACGGGGAATATGTTCCCATCGCCACGGATCTGAAATATTTTTTCAGAGTTATCAATCAATCCGGGACCCCGGTTTTGATCGGACAGACCCAGGGGATCGGGAAGCCGTTTGAAAATCCTATCTATGAGATCAAATGGGATGGCACGACATACTCGGAGGGGCCTCGCATGTATATTCCGCAAGGGCTGTCCGTGTATGGTCTGACGATGGATAGCGTGGACGGGAGTGGCAACGAACGGGTGATTGCCCTGGACGAATATGACCACATACGTATTTACAAAAAGACAAAAAAGCCGATCGATAAAATCGAAGTCTTCGGGGGGAGTGATGAAATGCTCTGGAGGAGCGATGAGGTTTTCGGCGGTAGCAGTAATTATTATGATTTTGACACAACAACACCTGATGACGAGGTAACGGGATCGATTGAACCGCGCACATTCATCAACACCAGGATTCACACCTACGATATCAAACAAAACGGTAAGCAAGAGATTATTATCGTTAAAAACATTTCTTCGGTCGGCCGATTATTCAGAAACATTAGATCATTTTCTTCCAGTGAGATTTATGATTTCGAGTGGGATGGATTGGGACTGTCACAGAACTGGAAGACCAAGAAGATTCGTGGTTATGTATCGGATTACCAGTTCAAGGATGTAGATAATGACGGAAAGAAAGAGATCGTACTGGCCCTGGTACTGTCGACCGGAACCATGAAACCCAAAAGTCTCTTGGTTGCGTATGATTTAAAGGAGTGAGTAATAGTCACTTGACAGTGTATGGATTTTAATGTATAAGTTTTCGTCTTTCAAACCTAAGGCGGTGTAGCTCAGCAGGTTAGAGCATACGGCTCATATCCGTAGTGTCCGGGGTTCAAGTCCCTGCACCGCCACCATGAAATGTATGGCCCGGGAATTGCCCCGGGCTTTTTTATTTTGACTGGACGCAGGCGTATGACGGCATGTTCCATTGACCTGATTTTGTTTGATTTCGGCGGTGTTCTCGCGGAAGAGGGCTTTGTCAACGGGTTGAAAGCAATGGCGGTCATGAATGGGCTCGATCCGGATACAATGGTGAAGACGGGGTTTCAGACTGTACATGATACCGGATTTGTGGTCGGCAGGGCAGATGAGGCGACATTCTGGCATGAGATACGACGCAGGACAGGTATCAGACAGGATGACACTACGCTTCGCCAGGAAATGCTTTCACGTTTTGTATTGCGCACATGGATGTTCGAAATTATCAGGGATATCAGGTCGCACGGCGTGCAGGTCGGGATACTGAGTGACCAGACCCTCTGGCTAGAGGAACTCGATGACCGCTTCGATTTCTTCCGATGGTTTGATCATGTGTTTTCTAGCTATCACATGGGTAAGAGCAAGAGAGATCCCTCGATATTCGATGACATTGCAGGAACCCTCAATCTGAAGCCTGGGGGAATCCTTTTTATCGACGATCATGAAGGAAATTGCAAAAGGGCCCGTTCGCGGGCCCTCAAGACGATTCTGTATGTCGACGAAGAGCAGTTTTTACGTGAACTCAAGGGTATCTGTTTCTTTGTCGATACAAGATTGTATAATGTCTTTATGTAGGTGTTTATCCGGAAAATCTCACTCCAGCGGGCACGGAACACGGTGCCTAAAATAAAAAGACTGATGCCAAAATCGAGAGAAAGACGATGGCAATCAAGACGGGTACACCCGAAGGTATGAGCGTCGTTGTTTCGGGGGTTGCCTTCGGACAGCCTGAGGGTCCCGGATTACCATAGTGACTCTTCGATAACAGGGTGATCGGTTGTTTGCTGAAGTGTGCAAGTTTCAACGGGAGCGTTTTGACGAATACGTACTCCATTGCCCGGGCAATACCGCTGGCGATACCGGTCACGGCATGAACGACAAGGTGAGATCCTTTTCGATAGATCAGATCCGCATCAAGATTGATGGCTCTCATTTCCGCGGGATAAATACCCGAAAGTAAAAGTAGTGTGAACGCCAGCGCAGAGAAGAAGAGGAGTTGTGTCTGGGCCATGACGTGCGAACCTGAATAGGGATGATATACCACGTCAGTGTAGGGTAAGAGCGGGTAAACGGACAGGTTGGGGAATGTTCCTATGAATATGCACAAAAATGCAGCGATACCCATGGCAATGAGCATGTTGAGCGGAGCTTCCTTTGTTCGTATACCCGAGTCATGTGAGAAAAATGCGAAAAACGGGATTTTGATACCGGCATGGTGAAATACCCCGGCCGACGCGAACAACAGCATGAACCAGATAATGCTCATGCCTCCCATCGATGCGGCACTCATGACCATCGATTTGCTGACAAAGCCGCTGAACAAGGGAAATGCCGAAATTGATGCTGCCCCGACAATACAGAAGACACACGTCAGAGGCATTGATTTGTACAGCCCCCCGAGGTCGGTGGCGTTCACTTTGCCCGTGCGATACATGACCGCCCCGACGGACATAAACAGCAAGCCCTTGAACAGAATATCATTAAAGGCATGCGCCACTGCCCCGTTGATGGCAAGATGTGTCCCGATACCGATACCGCAGACCATGAATCCGACCTGGTTGATGAGGCTATAGGCCAGGACTCTTCTCAAGTCGTTTTCTATGACCGCATAAAAAATGGGGAACATGGTCATGAGAGCACCGATCCATATGAGTAGCGATGTTCCCGGAAATGCTCGGGCAAGAACATACACGGCGGTCTTTGTCGTAAAGGCACTGAGAAAAATGACGCCCGTAATTGTTGCCTCGGGGTATGCATCGGTGAGCCAGGGGTGGAGTATCGGCCATGCGCAGTTTATACCGAATCCGAGAAATATGAGATACGACCCGATGTTGCCGCTTTCCAGACCAATATAGGTGAATTCGGTGGAGCCGGTTGCAGAGATATGAAAAAGAATACCGGCAAGTAATACAAGTCCCCCTACAATATGAACGAGGGCATATCTGAAACCCGCATCGAGTGATTTTTTTGTTCTTCGTGCCCAGATGAGAAAAACCGACCCGATGGTAAGCAGTTCCCAGAAAATAAACAGAGTGAGAAGATCACCTGCAAAGGTGACCCCCAATGCGGCACCACCGTATACAAGTCCCGCTATATGCTGCAGATCGTCGTCGACATGCAGGGCGTAGATGAACGCAATCAGTGAGATAAGGTGAAATGCATATCCGAAAATAAGGCTCAACCTGTCTATGTGTGCAAAAATCAGAGTGTGATCAAGAAATGTAATGGCAAAATGGGAACCCGCAGGTATATTAATCAGATTTAAGAAACTTACAATGGGTAAAAGCAGCAGATAGACACTTTTGGCACTCTTGTTTTTAATAAGCGGTATGAATAGGGCGCCGATGATGAAAATCATTCCCGGAGGCAAGGTATTAGTCATAGTAGTTCTCCCGTCTCTTTACGATGGGCCGCAAAATGTATTTTGCCGCCAGGACGAGCACAACGCATGCGACAAAACCATACACCGCGAAAAATTCCGGCCATTCCTCCCACGCGAAGTCGGCGTGTTTGTGAATAAAAAAGTCCCCGATGAGCAGGAGCACAAGAGAACCGAAAAAAGTCCTCAAGAGTCGCTGTACATTCTTGGGTTTGTCGAATAAATACTCTCGATCGTTTTTATTCATGATACTCCTTTGTTATATTGGCTGCTCGTTACGACGGTCCCTGCGCATCCTGCCCGGCATTCAGATTGAACTGAAAAGAATTATCGCCAGGTAGAGGGACGCAACGGTCAGGGCGATGGCAAATATTTTGCCGTAACCCGGAACGGGCTCATGCCCCAATTCCATTTTTTCTTCTTCTGCAGGGTGTTCATTTGTCATGATATCGAAGATTCCTTTTATCATTACTGAAAAACAAATTCAGTGTGTTTTATCATGTGTATGGATGTTTTTCAGACTATCATTGCGATGTACTACGGGTAGGGATGTCGTATTAACCGTCAAGAAACTCCCCCTCAAGCAACATATGTTCAAAGCGTTTCACCATGTGTGGTGGTCTTTCAACATTTAACGATAACTGTACGAAAAATAGTGGATGATAACTAGAAATAAATCGAGCTTGCCACACCCGCCCCCAAGATTGACTCAACGGCCATGATAGACTTAATTCAAGTTTTGAAGAATGTCAAAGAAAAAAATGTGGTTTATCCGAATTTATTTTAATTGCGCAACAATCACGAAAGGTTTTATAGGAGTGAGAGTGTATCTGCCACGGCGAGTCCGCGCCGTGTCGGGACAATATATCCGTTCCTGTTGGTGATAAGGCATTCTTTAACGAGTGTATCGAGGATTTTTCCTTTGTGGCCGTACAGGTCGTAATGATAGCGTTTTTTGAAATCATTTATATTAATGCCCCTCTTTGTCCTCAGACCGAGATACAGGGCTTCGAATCTTAGCTGATCTTCAGACAGATATTCCGAATCGTCAATAGGTCTGTTGCCATTGTCTATGTCGCTGATGTAACGAGACAATGAACGATGGTTCCACCACCTTGTGTTGTCGGCGAACGAGTGAGCCGCAGGTCCCAGACCAAGGTATGGTACATGATTCCAGTATTTCTGGTTGTGCCGGGATGAAAAGGATATATCCCGGGCGAAATTTGAGACCTCGTAGTGGATGTAACCCGCATCCTCGAGGATTTCGGACGTCTTCATGAAAAACTCATACTGGCGCTGTTCGTCGGCAACGCTGAGCAAGCCGCGCTGAAGAGCTCTTCCGAGGGCGGTTCCGGGCTCGATGGTCAGCTCATAGCAGGACAGGTGCTCGGGTGTGAAGGTGAGGGCACGGTCAAGGGTATCCATCCATTTTTCAATGCGTTGCCCCGGCACGCAGGAGATCAAGTCCAGACCTACATTTTCGAAACCCGCTTTACGGGCGGTTTCCAAGGCCGATATTGCCTCTTCCGCCGTATGTCTGCGCCCGAGAAACGAGAGCACGTCATTATCGAACGATTGGACGCCAATGGTGAGTCGATTGATTCCCATGGTGCGAAGTGCTTGCATAAAATCGAAATCCGCATCACCAGGGTTTGTCTCGATCGTGATTTCGGCGGAACCAGGCAAGGTATACATTGTACGAACCGACGACATGATCCGCTCAAGTTGTCGTATGGTGAGAACCGACGGGGTTCCTCCGCCGATATAGAGGGTGTCGAAGGTGTCGAATGACGGTCGATACAATGCCAATTCGGTCTCGAGGGCCGTGAGGAAGTGTGGGATTGTGGCGGTGTTCGTGACGGAATAGAAGTTGCAGTACTTGCACTTCGAGCGGCAGTACGGAACGTGGATGTACAGCCCCGGCATGTCGTGAATACTGTCCGTCATCGGATCGCTCAGTCCGTCTCTGATTTCAGAATAGCAACGAACGCACTTTGCGGTATGGCGACATTCCCTACCATTTTCATTCGTTTCTTCCCTTTTTTCTGTTTTTCGAGGAGTTTTCTTTTTCTTGTTATGTCGCCACCGTAACACTTTGCCGTAACATCCTTTCTGAACGGCGAAATAGTGGTTCGTGAAATAATCTGGTTGCCGATGGCACCCTGTATCGCGATTTTGAACATCTGCCGGGGAATCTCTTCCTTCAACTTTTCGCATGCCAGAAGACCACGCGCACGTGCCCGGTCTCGATGTACCATCTGTGCCAGTGCGTCGACCTTATCTCCGTTGACCAGAATATCGAGGAGCACTATATCGCTTGCTCTGTAATCAATCAGGTCATAGTCGAAGGAGCCGTATCCCTGGGTGATCGTTTTCAGCCGATCATAAAAATCATAAATTACCTCAGCCAGCGGCATTTCAAATGCCAGTTCGATCCGTCCGGGGCTGGGATAGTTGAGGGTGGAATTATCACCTCTCTTTTCACGACAAAGTTTCATAACCGCCCCGAGATAACATTCGGGAAACATCATTGTTGCCCTGATGTATGGCTCATTGGATGCAGTGATCATCGTCGGATCCGGGAAATATGCAGGATTGTCCACATCCACCGTTTCGCCGCTCTCCAGGGTAAAACGGTACTTAACGCTTGGGACTGACAGGATAATCGATAAATCATATTCCCGCTCCAGCCGTTCCTGCACGATATCAAGATGTAGGAGCCCCAGGAAGCCACAGCGAAATCCCTGTCCGAGCGCAACCGAAGAATCCTTCTGGAAGGTGAAGGAGGCATCGTTGAGCTTATATTTTTCAAGGGCGACGGCCAGTTCTTCATAATCGTCGGATGCGATGGGGTAGACGGATGCAAATACAACCGGCTTTGCCTCTTTGAAACCCGGCAACGGCCCCTCACACGGTGTTGCGTCAAGGGTGATCGTGTCGCCGATATTAACATCGGAGACGGTTTTAATACCGGCGATAATATAGCCGACGTCCCCTGCGGAAAGTTTGTCTTTTTTCTGGCGTGCGAGCAGGAATCGACCCACCTCTTCAACCTTGTAGGTGGTCTGCGTATGCACGAAACGAACGGTATCACCGCCTTTTACGGCACCGTCAAAGATACGTCCGTAAATGACGGTCCCGCGGTAGGGGTCATAGTGGGCATCGAAAATCAGACCGGCCAGCGGGGCCTCCGGATTACCCTCCGGCGGTGGAATTCGCTGCACGATTGCCTCGAGAATATCTTCGATGCCGGTGCCCAGTTTGGCTGAACAGGGGAGACTGGTGTACGGATCGAGACCCAGTTCCGTATCGATCTGTTCCATTACATTATCGATATCGGCGGATGGAAGATCGATCTTGTTTATCACGGGTATGATTTCAAGATCGTGCTCCATCGCCATGTAGAGGTTTGCAACCGTCTGGGCCTGAACGCCCTGCGCCGCGTCGATGAGCAGAAGTACGCCCTCACACGATGCCAGCGATCGTGATACCTCGTAGGAAAAATCAACATGGCCCGGCGTGTCGATAAGATTGAGAATATACTCTTTTCCGTCGCGGGCGCAATAGGGCAGGGTGATGGCCTGGCTTTTTATGGTAATGCCCCGCTCACGTTCGATATCCATGCTGTCTAGAATCTGGTCTTTAAAGGTGCGCTCGTCGATAACACCTGCATACTGGATCATGCGGTCCGCAAGGGTTGATTTCCCGTGATCGATATGGGCGATGATGCTGAAATTTCGAGTGTTGTTCATACGTCACGATACATATAATTTAATATTGAGTGCATATCATATTCTTGTTTATACACCAAAGATCGCATATTAAAAAGTCAGGATAGATACCAGTTTCAATGCTGATATGTCAACCGAAATCCAAAACAGCGGGGTACCTGATGACAAAAGCCTTCCGCAAAAAAAGGGAAGGCTTTTGTCGTGTCCCGTGATCGTCTATAGCGTTATCCCAGTTTCTTCAAAAGATCTTCAGATACTTCTTTTACGCCGGGCAGGCCATCTACACCGATTACCGTGACTCGTTCCTTAAAATAATTGATGCCGGCCATGGTTCCCGTCTCCGTGTCGTAATATATATTGTGTCTCTTATCGATTGCCGCCTCGTCCTGATCATCGGCGCGCGCGCTCAGTTCACCGCCGCATACGCGGCATACGAATGTGCCGTCTTTTTCGTCGGGTTTGATGGCGTCGATGAAGATATTATTCGGGTGATTATTATCGTTGACGCACAGTCTCCGGCCCATAATCCTGTTTTTAGAGGTCTGCCTGTCGAGTTCGATCTCAATGACATAGTCCAGATCCATATTTTCATCCTGCAGTGCCGTGTACATCGCTTCGGCCTGTGCAAGATTCCTCGGAAAACCGTCCAGCAGCCAGCCGCCTTTGCAGTCATCTTCTTTGAGCCTGTTAAGAATCATGGGGATGGTGATTCCGTCAGGAACCAGTTCACCCTTGTCGATATAGCCTTTAGCCTTTTGACCCAGCTCAGTGCCCTTTGAGATGTTTTCACGGAAAATTACACCGGTTTCAATGTGGGGTACACCATATTTTTTCTGTACGATTGCGCCCTGAGTACCTTTCCCGCTTCCATTCGGTCCGAAAATCAAAATGTTCATGCTCTCAAACTCCTTTCAAAACACTTTTTTTGCACGGAAGTAGCACCCTTATAGGAAATTATCGAGCTTATGGCAAGGATAAAATTATTTTCCTGCCGCCGCCGTTTTTACCTTTGCCGTGAGATTCAGCAGAAACGAACGTCTGTCCTGGAGAACGGTACCCGTATCTTCATATTCTTCCTTGAAGAGGGCCGTGACAACCGCTTCCTGGTCCCCATCGAAGCGGTCAAGGTAGCGATCGATCTTGGCTTTGAACGCCTGTGCAGCCGACAGGGCTTTCTGTATGTGGTGCTTGGCGTCCTGTCCGGTCAGGATATGGATGTGGGGCAGGAGCAGGTACTCGACGTCGAGGGCAGCAAGCTTGTGCAGGGAGTTCATATAATCACTGTAACTCGAAGAAAATTCGGGCTGAATATCGTAGGTGCCATTAAGGACCCCCGTTGCCTCACCTGGAATCAGTGCCTTCAGGCGGGGGATGTAATATGATACGGAATCCCGGGTATGACCGGGGGTCGCAATCACGTGAACGGTCCAGCCGTTTCCCAGATCAACGATGTCACCGCCGTCGAGGGGAACGTCGACGGCGAAGGCCTCAAAGGATATATCGGCATCGCCGACGTCTTCCTCGAATTGTGATTTAAAGTCTTCGTTCAAGCTCTGTATCAACTTGATGGCGTTTGGTTTTTGCAGGATTTCAGCGGAGAGTCTGCTGGCGGCAATTTTTACGTTTTTGATGTGGCGTTTCAAAAACGGAACGGCACCACAGTGATCAAAATGTGCATGAGTCAGAAAAATGTAACCCAGTCGGTCCGCGTCAGTGAGATGGAGTGTGAGATCGTTAAGATATTTGGGCCCTGCAACCGCCAGGCAGGCATCGAAAAGAACCGGCGGTGTGCTCATCATAAGGAAGGCCGGAATGAAATGGTATCCCAGCGAATAAAGACCGTCACAAATCTTTCCCGTCTCTTCGCGTATCATGTGATCTCCTTTCACTGCCTGGTCTTTCGTGTATACCAGTCGTGACGGGATGCTCGCGTACGCCTACTCATCCAGGGCCACGAAATCATCTCTCTTCGGATAAAAAACATCGATTAATGTGCAGGCCGTCAGGCACTTGCCGGAATGTTTAAGCAGAGAGGGGATGATAATCGATGACGGGCCGTCCACGGTCTGGGTCTCTCCGTCAATCGTAAATTCGAGTGTTCCCTGCATCACGTTCAAAATCTGTTCGTGAGGATGGGTATGTTCCGGAAGTGGCGTGCCGGCATCGAATGTCCAGAACGCCAGTGTCATGTTGTCGGAGTGGGCAAACTTAACCCTGCCCCCCGGTATCAACTCCCGCGCCTCGATTTCATTAAGCCTGTATACCCGCATTGAAGCTCCTTTCTCGTATCGTAAGGATAATGTCTTTTCGATATTTGTTTTAAAAGATGAGGCCGGTTGTGTCAAGTGTTCATGGCAGGGTTCATCACCTGACATACTACAATGGGGGGGGATATCTCAAATTGCGGGCACTGCGATCCCGCTGATGACAGGATTCACAAGGAGCAGCGGCAGTATGGTGCCGACCCGGTATACGCTGTAAATGGCGGCAGTCACCGGTGCCGGTCACTGCCGCCGTGTATGGCGCAGGGTGTTTATGACGCGGTTCACATCAGAGATGTGACCGCCACCCCGGTTCTTCCATCATAGGCTGGAAAAACATGATGTACGGGCCGCGCATTACATGTGCCATGACGCCGTCGTCATGAATTTTTCTGATATCGTGATTGACAAGGACTTTTGCAAATCCGAGCTGTGCCATTTCGGGTGCATCCCACTCGCTGTGGATTATGTATTCAGCCGGATGCGGCATGGCGTCGGGGGTCTTGAAAAGGGGTTTGACATTTTTGGGCGGATGTGCGCCCAATGTCTGCAGGGCCTCTCCCATGGATTTCGGATCAAACATGAAACTTCCCAGTGCACACACACCGATCTGATGCAGGATCATATATCCCAGAAAACCGGTCGATTCCGATATTGCGTCCATGGTATCAATGACACCCTGCTCGAAGACTTTTTCCTTGCCGGGTTTCACGGTATGCTCGGCAATGGCCACGCAGCGCTGGGGCGTGGCAAATCGCACAAACTCCTTTCGCTGCTGCAGGTCGGATGCAAGACCGGTGATCTGTCCCATGGACCTGATCGGTGGCATTTTGGCTTTTACAACCCGGTAGACCGGCTCCCAGGGGCCTTCAATCACCATGGAAAGACAATGGCCGCAAAGTTCAAAGATACGGTCAAACTGCTGGGCATGAAACTCATCATGGTCCCGCCACGATTTCCACATGGTGTATTGATAATTCCTGAGGGGGTTCAGTGTCTGTTCCATGTGAACGCTGCCGCCGCCATAACGGCCTGCGAGGGGCAGGATGCCCGTCTGGTAATTGGCCTGAAATCCGATGAACCCCGGGTGGGTTGCCGTCGTGATGCAGACCCGGGGGCCGACCTTGTGCATCTGTTCAAAACTCTCTTCGCAATTGGCCACTTTTGACATGTTAAGGGCAAGATAGATGGGACTTTCGGGTACTTTTTTTGCTGTCATGGGGAACTCCTTTCTATAGTGTTACGACATAAAAAGATTAATTTGCGCGACCGGTCGCAATAGACCGGAACAGCGCAAAGACACAGTTCACACTGTCAGTTCAAGCGCTGAGCATAATGCGTGTCTCGGCAAGAACACTTCCCGCATGCGGACATATGACCGGGGTCGGATCAGTTGACGTGTTTTTCCTGAGTGGTAGTCAAACGGAATCATCGGGTTGAATTGACAGTCTATGTTATTCACGCAATCAGTTCAGTCCTATAGAGGGTTTATTGAATGAGTACGTCCTGAAAATTTGTTCCAATGCCGAAGCGTCGAGAGGTGTCCCTCACCGGAGGCTCCCTATCGCATCCGACTTCGCAACCGTGTGCCGCTGATGAGTACACAATATCCGGGAAAACAACTTTTGCAACCACCGGGTGTCCGACAACGATACCGTGAGAAAATGTGAAGACCTGCTCCGCTCTATTCGTGTGAAAAAACGATCGGCTGGGTTCGATCAGAGTTCGTATCTGCATCGTATCGGGCTTGAGTATCCCTCTTTATGCAGCCACTGAATCCAATATAACATCGATTTTCCCAAGTGTCATGAGCTTTCCCTCATCCGGACCCCGATTCTGAAGGTCGTTGCTTTGGTGGTGCGGGATAAGGGTATGCCATCAAGCCCAAATCCTATGATAAGCGTTCCGCATTTGTCGATGTGGGGCGCAGACGCCATGTGTACGGCCCTGTAGTCGCATTGCACGTCAGATCGACGGAGAGATCAACGGGCTCGAGAGTTTCTGCTTCGAGTGAATGGTGCTGCGCGACCCATGACATCCTTCCTGTCGGTTGGTATTCCGTTACCATTACTTACGAGGCTTACGATAGTACAGGGTCTGCGGTATGCAAAGCAGATTGTGACGATGCGTCAGGTTACCGGACCTTGTGGCGGGGCCATTCCTTTTACCAGAAATTTTCTATTATAAGGAGAATGAGTGCGAGGATGACCACGACGGGAATAACAACGATCCAGTGGTGCACCTGCAACAGTCGTGGAATGGTCAACTGGGTGAATGGTCCTCTGGAAAGAATTAGTCTGTCGAGTCTCGGATATAGTGTGGCAAAAATGCCAGCCCCGGTCAGAATGCCGATCATGCCGCCGAAGAGGGCATCGAGAGAACCCTGGCCGACGGCACCTGCAATTGTACCGGGACAGTATCCCAGAATTCCGAATCCGATACCGAAAATCAGACCGCCGATCACGGTACCGCCGAGTGATCCCGGTTTGGGATGAAGTTCTGCCAGCCCAAGGCTTTTGAGAAAGTGCACGCCGAGTGTTCCGACCATCACGGAGGTCAAGATAATCTTAATCACCGTGAAATCTTCAAGAAGCAACTGACCAATAATGACATTATAGTGTGTAACGCCCCCTTTCTGGAGCAGAAACCCGAAAATGATTCCGAACAAAAGCCCCATGATCAGTTGCAGATTTTTCCTCGAGTGAACACCTGTCAGCATAAAACAATCCCCTCACGCCAGGATATGAAAAATAAAAAATGCCGTCGCCATGCCGCCGGCAAAAAAACAGATGACGGCAAGCCAGCTGCTGACGGCCAACTGTAAGGTGCCGCTGATGCCGTGTCCGCTGGTACATCCACCTGACCAGCGTGAACCCACGCCGATCAAAATCCCGCCGGTGAACGCACCCATCAATCTCAGTATGGCCGAAGAGCCGAAGACCTCACACCAACGCATGGGTAGCCATTCAACATGTGCCATGCCCGACAGTTGTGCCGAGATAAATGACCCGATGATAATTCCGACGACAAACATCCATTCCCAGTCAATGACGGGTGGAAATAGCTTGTAATAGGGGTGTTCGAAGACACGGGAACGGCGAAAAAGACGTGCAATTATACCACTGGAACGGGCAAACGCCGTCGATGCGCCGATCGGTTTATCGGAGAAGAGAAACGTCCAGCAATTCAAGAGTCCGATAGCAGTGCCGACGATATATGGCGACCACCGCTCCATTTCCAGCCATTCCATGCTCGGATATCCTCCTGGTATTGTGCCGCAGATTAACCTCGTTAAACTGTTTTACTGATCATAAAATAAACGAAACCAACCGATATCAGTATGTAAATAATCGTCATGATGCCGCCTGCCCTTACAAAATCGATATTTCGATATCCTCCGGGCGACATGATGAGAACATTCACATGATGGGTCGGCAGTATAAAGCAGTTCGACGCACAGAGGGCAACAAGCAGGGCAAGGGCCCGCGCATCAAGTCCCGTCAGATGACCCATGATCATCACAAGGGGAACAAGAAGCACCGTGGCTGCCGCGTTTGACATGAACAGGGCCAGAACGGTGGAAAGGCACGCCACCGCCAGAAGGATTACAATGGGAGAACTTCCCTGGAGCAGGTGCATCATTCCCTGTGCAATATAGAGGGCGGCTCCGGTTCTGTCCATTGCGATACCGAGGGGAATGAGTCCCGCCAGGAGAAACACGGTGCGCCAGTCAATGGCCTTGTAGGCGTCATCGATTGAAATAATGCCGAGAAGTATCATAACCAGCGCACCCGTCATAAGACCCAGTGCAAGAGGTACTCCCGACAGGGCCAGAATGATTGCGCCGATAAAACAGAGCGTTGCGGCAAGAGGCCTTGATTCGGTGCGGAATTTTCTCGTTTCTACCGGGGTTGCCAGAACGAAATTGATGGTGTCTGCCATGGCTTTTATCCGGCTCCAGCGCCCGTGGACGATAACCGCCTCGCCCGCCTGAAGTGTCCAGTCCGAGAAATCGCCGCGCTCTTCACGATCACCACTGAGCAGCATGATCGGTTCAACACCGTATGTTTTTCGCAGGGCCACCTCCTGGAGAGTGTGACCGATGACCGATGAACGCACGGGAATTATCATTTCCGCAAAACCGACGCTTTCGGTACTTCCAAGGGGCCCGAAGGGTGTCAGATCTTTTTTATACATGAGTTCGTAGTCGGACACAAAGTGGACAAGATCGGTCTGATCACCGAGTAGGGCCAGCTTCTGGCCTGCGGCAAAGGGGGTATGACGCCAGGGGGCGTACAACACGTCGTTACCTTCGGCAAGGGCCAGAAGGTTCAGTTTATATTTTGACCAGAGCTCGGCTTCTTCCCGTGTTTTCCCCACCAAAGGGCTCTTTGACGGAATTATGCACTGATATATCGTTGTCGGTAATTTCCACGTTTTGATGAGCTGCTGCTGGGGTGACAAAGCCTTCTTTTTCCCGGGATCTGCCGGGGGAAGTAACCTCTGTCCCCACACAATAAAGCAGATGATGCCGACTGCGAGCAGTGCCGCCCCGATGGGTGTCACGCTGAATAAACCGAACGGCTTCTGACCATTATGCCGAAGAAGGTCATTGAGCATCAAAAGCGGTGTGGATCCGACCATACTGAGGTTGCCCCCCAGGATCGCGGCGAAGCCCATGGGCATGAGAAGACGGGATGCCGGGATGCCGGTCCGTTTGGAAATTTTCAGTGCCGTCGGCAGAAACAGCGCTGCTGCGGCAATGTTCTGCATAAAGGCGGATGCCAATCCGACGGTCGTCGACACATACCCGATCAAATGTCTTTCATTAGACTTGGCCCGCCGTATTATCGGCAGTGCAATCCTGTTCATTGCACCGGACCTGTCCACCCCGTGTCCGAGAATCATCACGGCGATAATGGCTATCACGGCATGACTGGCAAATCCGGCAAATGCTTCGGCAGGTTCGACAAGTTTCAACCATGCGAGGGACAGCATGACCATAATAGCGATGATATCAACACGCACGAGGTCACTGACAAAGAGAACAACCGTTGCGGCAAATATGGTAAGGACAAGAGCAATCTGTAAGGTCATAAAATTCCCTCTCGGTGCGGGCGGAAGTCGCGAACATCAGCCACCGATTTACCATCCCAAAGGGCATGCACCGTGGACTATTATACGTGAAATGCCCCATATGGCAATATAAATCAATAGGATCAATACGTTGTCCTGATTATCCGCTGCGGCGATCCCGGGGGATCCGCCTGCGTGCATGACTGTGTGTCTACAAGGGCCAGAAGAGCGGTATGAGGAATACCGTGAGCAGCCAGAACAGGATATTCAGCGGAATTCCTATCCGGGCATAATCGGAAAAGAGATACCCGCCGGCTGCGTAAATCATCGTGTTGGTCTGATATCCAATAGGGGTCGCAAAACTTGTAGACGCGGCGAACGTAATCGCCATAAGGAGGGGTCGCGCACTGATCCCCGAGATGTCTGCTGCAGACAGCGCGATGGGGACCAGGAGCACTGCCGCGGCATTATTGGACATGAACGCAGTCAACACAGCGGTGATCAGGTAAAAGGCGGCCAGAATCACATACGGTCCAGAATTGATTATCGGATGAAGCACTGTGCTCACGAGCCAGGCGGCGGTTCCTGTCTCCTGCAGCGCAAGGCCGAGGGGAAGGATGCCGCCCAGGAGAAAAATAACCTTCCAGTCAATGGCCTTATAAGCCTCCTCAATGGTGATGCATCTTCCCAAGACCATACCGACGGATCCGATAATTGCCGCAACGAGAATCGGCACGATATTAAAGGCGGCAAGCATAATTACCAGAAGAAGAATTGACAGCGACATCAGGGCACGATCTCTCCGAATATGAAGATCGGTTAACTCGTTGGTGACAACCAGATCGGTTGAATCCATGATTTTCTGCACGGATTCTTTATCACATTCCAACAGCAGCGTGTCGCCATCATCAAATACTATATCGACTAGACGATCACGCAGAATTTTACCACGCCGCTGGATGGCCAGCACGACGCATCCGAAGCGCTGCATATAATCGGCTCCCCGCAATGTCCTGCCAAGAAGTCTGGAGCGCGGTGGCACAAGCGCTTCGATCAGCTCAAGCTCGTCGGATTTGAGCTTCTGATCGTCGATGATCGCGTCGGCCTTGGTCTCGAGTTTGTAGTTGTCCTTCATCTTGAGCAGATCACCGGCATTTCCATGCAGCAGGAGATAATCGTCTTCTCTTATCATGGTGGCCTTGGCGCGCCAGGTTGCCTTGCCGTTTCGTATAATTTTAATAAGATCGATATCCTTTAAATCCGTGTTCCCCAGTTCGTGCCATCGCTTGCCCAGGAGGGGCGATACCTTGCGTACCCTCATTTCAGCAAGATAGTCTGCCAGCCTGTATTTATCAATCTGTTCATCTGCTCCTTTCCGTTTTGGTATCAGGTACGGAGAAACAATGAATAAATACGCAATTCCTGCAATGCTGAGAATTATTCCCAAAGGGGCAAACTCGAAAAGATGAAAACGTGACAGGCCGTGTTCAACCGCCAGGGAATTAACGAGAATGTTCGTCGATGTTCCGATGAGGGTGCAAACGCCGCCGAACTGGCTTGCAAACGAGAGAGGGATCAATACGCGTGAGGGAGCGATCCGGCGTGCTTTGGCCAGCACAACGGCAACCGGGATCATAATGGCGACGGTGGCGGTATTGACAAGAAATGCCGAAAATAATGCGACAGAAAGACAAAGGATGAGTAACAGCCTGCGTTCCGATGTACCTGCAAGTGCGTTCAGGCGACGTGCCAGCCAGTCCACGATGCCTGTTCGTACAAGCCCGGCGCTGATGACAAACATGGCGGCTACCGTGGCCGTTGCTTCATTTGAGAACCCATAGAGTGCCTGTGCCGGTTCGATCAACCCGGAAACAAGCAGCACCACCAGTATACAGAGCGCTGCCAGGTCGATCCGAAGCTTCTCCGTCACGAAAAGAAACGCGGCACCGATAACGACAGTCAAAAGGAATATGTGTTCGGGATTCGGCATAACCCCCCCTACCTGTAATGGAATGCTGACATGACGCTATGAGCGATAAAATCTTATGAGTGTTTCCGGTGCAACGCCCATCAGGTACAATGTGATTAACAGCCAGTTTCGTAATGTGCCGCGTACGATACCCTCTTTTTCCCATCGACGGGGAGACGTACAGACGGGTTTCCCGATGATGTAAATTTTGTTGTGGCTATTTTTGATTCTCTGCATCAGTTCGACGTCTTCCATGAGTGGGATACGGGCATATCCGCCATAAGAAAAAAAATGACTTCGCCTCAGAAAGATTGCCTGATCACCGTAAGGGATTCGCGTGATACGCGAACGAAGTGACGCAACTTTATCTATAAACCGGTATGCCGTGCGGTGTGAGTCGATTCGAAGGTCGAATGCCCCGCCGACAATAGTGTTGTGCTGCATTGCCGTGTCTATCGATTGAAAGGCGTTACGCGGCAGTCGCGTATCAGCATGCAGGAAAAGAAGAATATCTCCCGTCGCATACAAAGCACCTGCGTTAAGTTGTGTCCCCCGGCCTTTTTCGGACACGGTTGTGATTACTGTGCCGGAGCGGATGGAACGTATCGTGGTTCCTTGAGGGTCGCCATCGACGACGATGATCTCGATATCGTAGTCTTCCTTTCTTGTCTCCAGGTGGTTCAGGGTATGGTTAATTACTTCGGACTCATTTATGACTGGAACGATAACTGAAAATCTGGTTTTCGTCTTGGAAGATGCCATGGTATGGTTCCCGTCAATCGAGTAGATTGATTTCTCGAAGGTATGTAAGGGTGTGTGAATGTAAAAAGGCTGTCGTTTTGTGTCTCTGTTGCAGGTCCTGCAAATCGTCGATTGTATCGATGTCTCTCCACGGTGCGAGGCATTGCACGGTGCGGTGATGAGCGCGAAAGAGCTGCATGGTCCTCGCGTACACCGTATCGGTCCCCCATTCGATATTGTCAAATACTGAGGGCAGAAACGCGCGACGCGTGAATCCGATGAGGTAATAGCCGCCATCCAGCGCCGGTCCGATTACGGCGTCATGAGTATCGAGTGCGCCCCACGCCTCTTGTAAGATTGCATCCGTAAGATCGGGAACATCACTTCCTATCAGGATGGCATTGTGCATTCGCATCTTGGAAAAGCAATAAATAAAGGCATTTTTCATTCTGCCTCCGAGGTTGTTTCCACATTGTGGCACGTAATCGCGTGCGCCACCAAACATGTTCATAATCTCGTGTTTTCTGGCAGACGGGTGATAAAAAACGATGATGGCGTATCCCGATTTCGTCAGCATCTCACGCACATCTGCAATAAACGCACGGTAGAGATGTAGCGTCATGTCTTCATTAAGAGCTGCCGCAAGACGGGACTTGACCTTGCCCTTTTCGGGATACCTGACAAACAGTAATATCTGCTTTTCATGTTTCATGGAATGATCTCAGTCAATGTCTGTGAGTGAGATTCAATTTCTAGCACCATTCGACGTCATCAAAGGAGGCTCCGGGTTTTACCACGAAAGTGACACGAATCGATATTACCCCGGATAGCATTGCGAATCGTGAGACTGGTCGAATAGTGTGTCCAGGGTTTCAATTATAGCTGATTACATGCTCTAAGCGAAGCACAATATTGACGGCTTCGTAAAAACACGACTTTCCATATGGATAGTCTTCCTCGTGTATGGGCAACGTGCTGCATACGCACGCGACGCTTTTACCGTCATGTGCATGCCTGAGTGTGGAATTTTCACATTGTGATATGTTATCTGAAGTTTCTTGACTAATTTTACGAAGTCAGCTACGTAAACAAGTTAGAATTATAAGGGTTTTGTATTCTTAAGAGCGGACATACTCTGAAGATCATGAATGCTGATAATTTTCCACGGCAGTGCGCGACATCGATGTTCGGCAACCGCAGCTCGCGATAAAAAATTCGGCAGGTAAGGCAGGAAATGAAAGACCGTTACAAAATCATTATAATCAGTCTCCTCGTGGTCGGTCTGGGAGTACTCCTTTCGTATTTTCACGTGTACCTCAAGAAAGGTATCATTTTAAGCCACTTTTTTTATATTCCTATCGTTCTTGCAGGATTCTGGTGGAGAAAAAAGGGGATATGGATCTCGGTGGGCCTTGGGTGTCTGCTTGTGTTGAGCAGCATGATATTTCTGCCCAAGGATCTTGCTCATAATTGTGCGCGGGCGGTAATCTTTCTCGCTGTCGGGTCAGTGGTTGCCGTTTTGAGTGACACGGTTGACAAGAGAGAAACGGAGCTCATAAAAAGTAACGAGCGATACCATGCCCTGTTCAGGAATATCGGTGATGGCGTCGCCATTTATGAGCCTGTCGGCGATACCCAGGATTTTACCATTCTTGATTTCAATACAGCCGGTGAAAAAATCGACGATGTCAGCAAGGATAGTATCGTAAATAAGCGGGTTACGGATGTATTCCCCGGCAGTTTCCAATCCGGTCTTATCGAGGCCCTGCAGAGGGTCGGCAACACGGGGCGGGCGGAGCGGTTTCCCCTCACCCACTATGAAAACGGCAGTATCGTCTCGTGGAGAGAATACTTTGTCTATAAACTTCCGTCAGGGGAGATTGTCTCCGTTTTCCGGGATGAAAGTGAGACAAAAAAGGCTGAAGAGAGAATAAAGCATCTTAATGCTGTCTTGCGAGCAGTGCGCAACGTAGATCATCTGATCAAGAAAGAAACGGATCCTCTGAAAATAATTCGTGGTGCGTGTGATAATCTGGTCGACACGAGGGGATATCTCAACGCCTGGATCATCACGATCGATAAAGAGGGAAAGTTTGCCATTCTAGCCCAAACCGGTCTGGATCATAAGCTGGATGCCATCGTTGCGCGGCTGCAGGAGGGGGTATTCCCCACGTGTGCACGCCAGGCATTGTCCAGTCCGGAGTTGATCATCACACGGAATCCTGACACCACCTGTGCGGGATGTCTCTTGGCGAAACAATATCCGGACATGAGTGTGATGACGAACAGACTCGAATATGGAAGTGATGTGTACGGAGTCTTGACGGTCACGCTGCGTGAGGATCATGCCAGTGATGAAGAAGAGCAGCTGTTGTTCCGGGATTTGGCCAGTGATATAGCCTTTGCCCTGCATAGTATTGACCTGGAAGCGGACCGTGTGCGGATGGAAGATGCGCTGCGGGAAAGCGCGCAGCATTTGAAAACGGTACTGGAAGGGTCGCCGATGCCCACCTTTGTGATAGATGAAACGCATTCGATAAGGTACTGGAACAGGGCCTTGGAGGAATTAAGCGGTCGAAAAGCAAAAGACGTTGTGGGGTATGAACACCCGTGGCTTGCGTTATACAGCGAAGAAAGAGCAACCCTGGCCGATCTTCTGGTTGACGAGCGATTTGACGAAATCCCGGAACTGTATGAAGGCAAATACAGCAAATCACAATTATCGGACGAGACATACGAGGCGATAGACTTTTTCCCCAACATCGGGGACAAAGGAAAATGGCTGCGTTCGACAGCATCTATCCTGAGGAGTTCGAAGGGTGCTATTATCGGTGCCGTAGAGACTGTGGAAGACATTACAGACCGAAAGAAATTTGAAGATTTCTTGCGCGACTACACCGAAGCCCTTGAGAGGAGCAATCAGGAATTGGAAAAGTTTGCATATGTGGCGTCTCATGACCTGCAGGAGCCGCTTAGGATGGTTTCGAGCTACATGCAGCTATTATCGCGACGGTACAGAAGTAAACTGGATAAAGACGCGGATGAATTTATCGATTTTGCCGTTGACGGAGCCAAACGAATGCAGATTCTGATCAATGATCTTCTCGCGTATTCAAGGGTGGGGACACGAAGCCGAGAGTTTGAACAGGTCGACTGTACGGCCATTCTCGGAATGGCCCTTGTGAATCTTTTCTCAGTCATCGAGGAAAGTGGCGCAGTGATCACTCACGATACGCTGCCATCGATTATGGCGGATAAAATTCAACTGGAACAGCTTTTCCAGAATCTGATAGGGAATGCCATCAAATTCAGGGGGAACAAAATGCCGCAAGTGCATGTGTCCGCCCTGCGCGACGGCGATGCGTGGAGATTTTCCGTTGTCGACAATGGCATCGGCATTGCGCCCCCTTACCAGGAAAGAATCTTTGAAATATTCCAGCGACTGCACGGCAGAAACGAATTCTCGGGAACCGGTATCGGACTCGCCATCTGTAAGAAAATCGTGGAACGGCACGGCGGCAGAATATGGGTTGAGTCGGAAGAAGGAAACGGTTCGACATTCAGTTTTTCCATTCCCGATCCGGTAGAGTCGGTATAGTATGTGCCGAGGTGAGAACGAAAATATGCGTGAGAAACGAAAAAACATGGAGGCGGTAAAATAAATGATGGGACGCGTGATTGAAATTTTATTGATCGAAGATAACCCTGGTGATGTGCGTCTGACGGAAGAAGCGCTCAAGGAAGGAAAGGTGCTCAATAATCTGAATGTGGTCGAAGATGGTGAAGAGGCGCTGAAATTTCTGTACAGACAAGACAAGTACCAGAACGCTCCGCGGCCGGATCTGATTCTCCTTGATTTAAATCTTCCGCGGAAGGACGGGCGTGAAGTAATGGCAAAGCTGAAAGCGGATATGACGCTGAAACGAATCCCCATCGTTGTGCTTACAACCTCACAGGCCGAGCAGGACATCATTGAATCATACGAACTCGGCGTTAATTGCTACATCACAAAACCTGTCGATCTGGACCAATTTCTGGACGTTGTGAAATCAATCGAAGATTTCTGGCTGACGGTTGTGACATTGCCCCTGGAGTAAGACCATGGAGAACAGGCCTACGACAATCTTATTGATCGAAGATAATCCGGGCGATGCCCGGCTTATCAGGGAAATGCTCAGGGAGAACAGGAATGCCAAGTATGAGGTACTGTGGGCGGCGCGGCTGGAAGACGGCCTGACGCGCCTTGCCGAACAACACATAGACGTCATACTGCTCGATCTTATACTGCCGGACAGTCGGGGTATCGAAACCTTTCAGAGTGTTCGTGAGAAGATATCCGGTGTGCCCATAATTATTCTGACGGGGCTGGATGATGAAAGTATCGCCCTGCAGGCACTGCGCGAGGGTGGGCAGGACTACTTGGTGAAGGGGGTTCTCGAAAGTGACCTGCTGCAGCGGGCGATTCGGTATGCAATAGAACGAAATCAGGCCGAGAAGGCGTTGCGGGAGAGCGAGGAATTCAGTACCGGCCTTTTGAACAATTCTCCCAACCCCATCATAGTTATAAATGAAGATACGTCGGTCAGGTTCATCAATCCCGCCTTCGAGAGGTTGACAGGATTTTCATATGCGGAAACTATTGGTATTAAAGCCCCGTATCCCTGGTGGCCGGAGGAAAAAAGACATGAGATTCGAAAAGACTTAGAAAAGTCGATGCAGGAGGGCATAAGAAGGCTGAAAAAAATTTTTATAAAGAAGGACAGTGAGCGGTTTTGGGTGGAAATAACATCCAGAGCGGTACAGCGCGACGGGACTTTCAAATATTATATCGCAGTCTGGATCGATGTGACCGATATTATACGTGCAGAAGAAGAACTCAGAAAGCATCGCGATCAGCTCGAAGAACTCGTGCAGGAACGAACAGTTGAGCTGAGTAATGCAAACATCAAACTGAGAGAGGAGATTGCGGAACGCAAAAAAACCGGTGAGGCGTTAAAAAAGAGAGAGCAGGAGCTGGAAGAAAAATCACACTATCTTGAAGAAGCAAACACGGCGCTGAAAGTGCTGTTGAAGCATCGGGAAGAGGATAAGTCGGAGCTTCAGGAGAACGTGCTGTCCAACGTGCGGGAACTTATCATGCCCTACATTGAAAAATTAAAGATGGCCCGAAACAACAGCGCGGAACAGGGTGCCTATATCAGTGTGATAGAAACCAATCTCAATAATATAATCTCGCCGTTTCTCAGGAATGTCACATTGAATCATTACAATCTGACGCCGAAGGAGATCCAGGTGGCCCATCTTGTCAAGGAGGGCAAAACAACGAAAGACATTGCTGAATTACTGCACATATCGACGCGAGCCGTCGAGTTTCACAGAGATAACATCAGAAATAAACTCGGCCTGAAAAACAAAAAATCCAACCTTCGTTCTACCCTCCTGTCACTTCAATAACATCAGGTTATGCCTGGTATTATGCCTGAATTTAATTCGTATTGATTTTCAGAAAATCACGATATAAGGTGAAATCAATTCAAAGGTTATTTGACAGAAAAACATAACGTCGTGAAGTTTTTCCGGTAGGGAGCAGTTACAAACGGGGGGTTTTTTAGGAAGGAGGTCTGAGTATGGCGTACTTCGAAGATGGAAATGCGAGTGTGGTACTGGATGAACAATGTTCAGATTGTCCTCTGGGGGAAAAGCAGTGCCCGGTGTACATGGCCCAGACACTGTTTAACTTTGAACAAATTTCGGAAGAAAACACTGCGTTGCGGCAATGCCTGCTTTTTCTGGTCGATGACGCCGGTGTGTGCCAGGTCAAAAAAATGATCGAGACGGTCTGTCAGGACCTGGATCAGCGATACCGGTTTTTGAACCAGTACGCATTTCTTTTGAAACAGTTCAATAAGCGAGTTGTAAACTGTTGAGGGGTGTTACTGACGGGAGAAGAAAAACGGGCGTTATCGAATGGCAGCTCACAAATATTGTGGAATTATTGAGAAAACATGTACAAGCCAATGTAAGCGCTAAATAGGGACGGTACTGTCCACGTGACGGACCGTACCCGCTCATACCTTTGCCACTCCTGCCGGTCATTCGGTGTTATCCTCATCTTTCTGACCGCAACACTTCAATGAAATCAATATAGGATGTCGATTGTTCCCTGGTATTATCCGAGTCGTTCATCACCCCAATTCGTGCGATGGCAGGCGGTGGAACTCCGAATGCGTCTTTGTAATCCTCTAGGATGTTGATTTTTTCAGTCACCCATCTTCCCGCGTTTTTCGTGCCCGCCTCGAGTACGATCATCTTGGTTCGGTCCGTGTAAGGGCTGGTTATGATCCGGTTGCGATGTTCGCGGTTTGCCCAGATGTAATTCAGGCTGCTGTGGGGCGGGTATGCACCGTATAATTTTTTTGCGATGGATTACTTGATGCGTTCTCCCAACCCGGCATTCGCAGGATCATACGTGAACATTATATAAATACGAAGAGGAAAGTCGTCCCCGGCTTTTGCGCCGGCATCACCGTTCGTGTATACGGCGGTGATTTTCCAGCGCCACGTTACGATGGGGGAATCGTAGACATTGATTTTCGTTTTATGCAGAATGGCTGAAGCCGAGGCTTTGCTGGCGGCGCGAAGAAATGATGTTTCATTTACACCGCTAACAGTGTAAGTCGTGTGTTCCGTAATCTTCGGAAAGGTGATAGGGTGCCAGTTGTACAGATCGTTGAACTCTTCGCGGAACAGGACACTTTGTTCGGCTGTGGCGATGCACACACAGAGGGCCAGACAGAGCACAACGATTATGGACTGCGGCACCTTTTGCATGTGCATTATTCGGCTCACTGGTTCCTAGGTTTTTCTTTGCTCCCAAAGCGGGCATCGGTGTCTGATGCACTCCTTGTTCAATTCAGACTGCCCGCAGACGAGCGGTTCATCGGCCCGGATGACAACCGGGAAATATCGTTCTGAAAGTTCGGCGGCAGCCGTAAGACCGATCCAGCAGTCACGCTGACAGCATCGCGGTGCCTTATACGCGGCAATCTTTTCCAGGACATGGTGGGTGGCCTGCTGTACGATCTGCCGCTCGCGCGCAGTGTACGGGTTGGATTTCAGGATGACGGAGAATGCGATACCTACACCGCTGGCGGCGCCGCAGATTCCGAGAAAGGCGCACGCCCCGCCGGCAACGGTTGTGCCCCTTTCAATTGCCGTCAGGATATCGCTTTCCGAAATTTTACCACCCAGGTTCCGGTAGACGGAAAGAATGACCGCCGGAACGAGGGAATGGTATTCCGGTCCGTGCATGGGAACAGCCGGGTGGGACCTTATCTTTTTGAAGAGACCGATTACATCCCTGTAATGCGATTGCAAACAGATTTCCCGGATTACCTGCAGCGCATCGCGAGAGTGGCATCGATCACAGACATAATGTCCCTGCGCACAAAGCGTGTGAGTGTGAAACACTTTTCTACAATAAAAGCACTCGACCCTGCGCCCTTCGTTCAGATAAACGATATCGCTGCCGCAGATAAAACAGCCGGTTGCATGTTTCGCAACCACCTCGATCGTCGTTGTGGTTGTCGGTTTTTCAGGCGGCACGAATACGGCACAGGTAATGTCCTGTTCCACGTTGGTGACGTTGCCTGTCGAATCCAGCACAAAAAAAGAATTGTCGATTTTAAAATCAGGCGGCAGTGCGATGCTGGTTACTCTGCCTCTTTTCAGAATCTGGCCGCTGTCGGTCATGACGGCAGCGAAAGGTCCCCGGTAGATGATATCCCACTGCGCGGCCCGTTGAGGTTTGCGGGCCATATAAGTGATTGAATAAAAATCATATCCGTTAATCTGGCGGTACAGGAATCGCTTCACGATAAATATTTCCTTAAAATCGATATCCTCGAGCATGGCCACAAGTTCCGCCTGCCGCATGGCACCACCGATACACTCCCCGCGCAACGTTTCGTTGTATTTCATCTCGAGCGGTATATCTTCAGTGCACACGATATCGGAAATACAGATTCTGCCGCCCGGCTTAAGTATTCTAAAAATTTCTCTGAAGGTCCGCCGTTTGTCAGGCGAAAGATTGATGACACAATTTGAAATGACCGCGTCGACGGATACGGTATCGACTGGAATCTTTTCGAGAAACCCCCTGCGGAATGCAATATTATCATATCCGAGATTTGCCCTCACGGATGTTGATGAATCCGTCGCGATACGGATCATCTCCGTTTCCATGTCGATTCCGATTACCTTTCCTGAGGGTCCGACTTTTTTCGCGGCAATGAAACACTCGAGGCCGGCACCGCTGCCCAAATCGACGATGGTTTCGCCTCCGCGGACGTCACAGTCGAGAACGGGGCTGCCGCATCCGTAGCTTCGAATGCGGGATCTGAGCGGTATATGGGCAATATCGCTTTCAGGGTAATTGACGGGATTGATGATATCTTCGTTCACCGTCGCTGCGGCCTTTGAATAAAATGATTTGACCGAAAAATATCCATCCTTTCCGGGCAGAGAGAGCACGCAGTTGGAATGTGTGAACCCGACCGACGCACTGTTCTCGTCACACTCATAGAGCTTTTCGCCCATTCTGGACAGCAGCCCCAACGTATCGACACTGTCATATCCTGTTGCTTCCCTGCTGAGGAGATACAAGGTCATGCGGTAATACAGCTCCATATAGGGATCGTGTCCGACAAACGTCCGACCTGCGATATAACTGTGGTCTATATCACCGCCGCCGATGATGTATTTCAGAACATTGTCATAAGTGGGAATGTCGATAACGGATGCCTTGCGAAGCCTGCCTAATATTCGACTCGATTTCCAGATTTTCTCCAATCCTTCACGAACCGACCCTGCCGCGAGAGCTCGTTCCCCAACCAGGGCCGGTGATGGGTAGACGATTCCGTCAGGTCCTACGGCCAGGCTCTCCCAGCCTGCATTACTCAGATCGAATCGGGTACCGGAGAGTGAAAATACCTGTGATTTCAGGATTTCGGCATTGTCTATCGATATGCCGAGACCCTCGGCTTTTTCATACGATTTTACCAGTTCGGCGAAGATAATTTCCGGGTCCACGAACATGGCTGCGTTGCTCCTGCCTTTTTTGAACAGCCACAGGTAATGGACGTTTTTGATATTATATTGATGTGCAATATCAACAATACGGTCCATTTCGTGTACATTATAGCTGTTGACGGACATTGCAAGATTGACCGGAAAGGTTTTCGATGCAGCATAGTTCAGTGAATCAAGCAGCGCTCGGAATGCACCTTCCCCCCGCAACAAATCGTGATTTACTTCGAGCCCATCGATACTTAACTGCAGGTGAAATCGATCATGTGGGACTGTACGAAACCATCGGTCAAATTTTGTCAGAGTCCTGCCATTGGAGAGGACGACAACATGCGTGTCCGCATCTTGCAGGATGGTATCGATAATTGTCGTAAATTCAGGGTATACTAACGGTTCGCCACCTGTAAAATAGAATACTCGGCACCCCAGGGCACTCGCCTCTTCAATAGTTTTCAATACGAGACGATAATCAAGACTCTCTCCCGAATGCATGTTCGATGAAAACATGCAGTGCCGACAGGACATATTGCAGCGATTTGTGATATGAAACCAGCATTCCCTGAGATGGAGCGGTGTGCGATAAACGCTGCGTCCCTTATATGCAGAGACAGTCGGGCATTCAATGCGGGAAAGGAGGTTGTGGATAAGCTGCAGTGAGTAATTGAAATTCTCATTGTAGTGGCGGTGATAGGCAAATGCCGTATCGGTTACCGACATATTTTTTTTGAGGTGACGAAGGACCATGTCGGCTCTTTTCGTTGGGATAAACCAGTCCGGTTTTTCAGGGTTAACCCAGACAGGAATGTTGTTGTACTCGACACGTTCATAACATCTGTATCCGGTATAGCCCTCGTTCTCCTCATTGTGCGATAGGAATTTCTGATACGCAGGCATGGTGTGTTCATCCCCCTTACTGTCGTTGTTTCAGCACTTGCATGCTTTCGGTTCCCCCGTCTTGGCAGGGGCATGCCGGTATGAATCCCGTTTGCGATTCAACGATTCAAGTTCCAGTCGTAGTGCAGGTAATCGATGTGAAGGGTAGTCGAGTGACGACGTATAAACTGCCGGGTGTTGTCGTCGACTAGGTAGTCGAAAATGAAATCAAGAATTCCCCCTCGCCGGCCAAAGTCATTATCGTACCACCGGAAAATTTCAGAGAGTAACATTCCGTGTTTTTCCGGGAAAATCAGTACTTCTGATGAGTTTACAAAACTTTCGGCTGCATCGTCAAGCTGATCGTAAATGTGCCTGCTGTCATAATAGTCGATGGGCGCACAGGAACGGGAACCGCACACAAGGGCAAAATGTATGCGTGGATCTGACGGTACCATGATGAAAGCCCTGCGCGGATCTTTGAACGAGAAGGGCTTGACGGGGGAAAACCACGGCCGGGCATTGCCCCGCAGGACTCCATGCTCGATGTCATCGGCCGAAAAATAGTACTGACCGATGGCATATTTGACCCGTCTGAAAAATGCGGGGATTTCCTTTACCGAATGTTCTATGCCGAGCGACACAATGGCATCCACGACGATCGTATTGTAAAGGTTAATCCAGAACGCAAGTTTTTCCCTGCGCCCTGTGAGGCATACCGGGTCGAAGCGCTTCAGGCCGTTTGTAAGGAGCCGGTAATCCTTAAATTCGCGGGAATGTCGCAGGCCTTCATAGTCCACAAGGCCCCTTCCGGTGTCGTAAAAACGATCACGAAGGGTCCTGATGGAGTGCATCAATTCTCCGGCCAGCCTGGGCGGATCGATGTCAGGGATGTCGTTGCCGTCGTTGAGAATGATATCATGGGCGAAAAGCCGTGAGATGAATGTGCCGATTCCGGCACCGGGTTCTTCGCTTATATAGAATTCATTAACAAGATCGATGAACAGTGCCGCCGTCCAGCTGAAATTATTACTGCCGTAGCCCGTTCCGTCGAATGAATCGAAATATTCGTAAAATCCGAACCGGATCGGGAGCTGAAGGAGATCTTTGCGGAGTGAGTCTGCTTTTAGAGTATATCCGTAGCGTTGAAGCCCTTGGGCAAGCATCCAGTTTATGTTCATCCAGACGGGGCCGCGCCAGTAATTGATCCGATCGAATCCCTCTTTTTTTATGTCATAATTTGGTATCGTAAAACAGTTACCCTGATGCAGTGCGCAGAAAGAACATGAATTCAGGTGCATATACAGCTTTTCCGCCTGTGCCTCAGTCGCCGCAGCTGCATACAGGGGCATAAAGCCGGCCGCCGTATCGACCTCGAGAAGGGTCTGGGAGACAAGATCGAAGGCATCAAACATTTCATGTTCTTCGTGCCAGAGTTTTGTCCGGATGGCAGCGGCAGTCCGTGCGTGCCATGACTGTGCTGTGGCGGGGGATTCACCGATTTCTTCGGCAATTCGCGCCAGGGATTCGTTTGCCCGACAGAGGATCGAGTTGAAGAGAGGATCCTGAATGAGGAACGGACAGGTACCCCTGATTTCGAATTCGTCGTAGTTGTGTTTTCGAAAGAGGTCGACCAGATAAACATAGCGATCGTAATCAAAATCGGTCGGACGCATTGAAGGATTATCTACATGATCCAGATCGCGTCGAGTATAGGTTGGCAGGGCGTTTCTCTTGACATGTATGCGCCTGAGAGGAATGTCCCAGGTCGGAGAATTATCAATTCCGGATTCCCAGGGGTGCCGGATATATGCAAGTCCTTCATTGTAGGGATCGCGCTCGCGATACAGATACTCATGCTGTGCCATTATCCGTGGGTACATCCGTTCGAGAAATGTGCGTATACCCTTGTGCTTGCGGGCATTTAGAAAAATTTTTTCGACGACAATGGCATGAACCGGCGGCATCGTAATGCCCGAGGTCAGTATGCCGGGAGGGCTGTGGGGCGAGCGTTCGGCCTGCCA
>Ga0272442_10000488_pt1 | contig 63687 bp, 56 predicted proteins | sample SSMForm2O_FD_200262 | JGI IMG/M metagenome (GOLD analysis project Ga0272442, IMG submission 200262) | Marine sediment archaeal communities from Little Sippewissett salt marsh, Falmouth, MA, United States - SSM-Form-2O | ecosystem: Environmental > Aquatic > Marine > Wetlands > Sediment ...
CCTTTATCTGAACAGGGAATGCGTGCCTTTTATCTGGCCCAGGCCGGACTGGAAGAGGCTAAAGCGGAAATAAAATGGCTTGAGGCTGATAATGATGATTTTAATTCAGGAGACTGGGTAACTGATCTGTACCCGGCTTCGGGTAATTTTATTTTTCAGTATGATTATGATGTCGATCCGGGAACGAATGCAGGTGAACGGGAGATCATTGCCACCGGACAAGTACTTGATGCCGGAGACAATGTGATCGCATCCCGGACTTTGCGGGTAATGGTCACCGGAGTGGATGATGGTCTGGTTGCTCCGGACGGAGAAGACGATGACGGCAATGTCGATCAGAAAGCCTGGACCTGGAGGGAAATGTGAGCTGAGCAAAGCTCAGCTGATTACACGGATTAGAGAGGATTACACAGATTACGCAATAAATGTTAAATGTTAAATGTTGAATTTTGAATTATAAATATGTAGGGGCGGGGCTTGCCTCCGCCCGTAAAAAGTAAAAAGTTAAGAAAATAAATTACAAATGCAAAATGAGATATAATAAAGATTTGTGACTTGTGACTTGTGACTTGTGACTTCACTCGCCCGAAGACTTTCAAGGAAGAGTATCGGGCTCCCGGATGTCCGAAGAGAAACGGGGAAGAGGATGCCGGACATAGTGACTTGTGACTTGATGTATCTGTGTTCATCATAAATTTATCAGTGTTAATCATATTTAAAGCATATTAATTATGAAAAAGTATAAATACACAGCCAGGGATGAACGGGGAAAGGTGAACCGGGGAGTGATGATGGCAGTCAATGATGTTGAACTGGCCAATAAAATATCCAATCTCGGTTATTATCTGACTGATTTCAGGGAAGCCAGAGATTCGGAATTTTCCGCAGGTAAGTCCAAAACAGTGAATATGAGCGCCAAGGACCTGCTTGATTTTACCATTCAGCTCAATACTCTGATCGATGCCGGACTGCCTCTTCTGGAAGGATTGCGCGATCTGGCCAGAGAAGCGGAAAATGAGCGTATCCAGAGTCTGATCGATGATGTCAGATTCAAGGTCGAGGGAGGTACTTCCTTAAAAGATGCCATGTCCGCTTATCCTGAATCTTTTCCCCAGTTATATGTTTCCTTGATCGGCGCCGGTGAAGCTACGGGGAAACTGCCTCAGGTCCTTCAGGACCTGGCCGGACTTCTGGAATGGCAGATGGACCTGGTAGGAAAGATCAAAGAAGCTTCCATCTATCCTTTAGTCTTGTTCTCAGTGATGGTCGGAGTGGTTCTGCTTCTGGTGATCAAGGTCATACCTATTTTTGAACCGATGTTCGACGATATGGGTGTGGCCCTGCCTTTGCCGACCCAGATCGTAATGGGTTTCAGCCAGCTGGTCAGGAGTTACTGGTATGTCTGGGCCGGGACTATTTTTGCTTTGATCGTTTCTTATAAGATCTATTATAAACAGGAAAAAGGCCGCTACCGGATTGACAGCCTGAAACTGAAACTGCCTGTGTTCGGACAATTGCTGCGCAAGATCGCTCTTTCCCGGTTTACTCATACTTTTGTCCTTTGTTTCCGTACCGGCCTGAATCTGCTTACTGCTCTTGATATTTCCAAAAAGACTACAGGCAATTACCGTATCGAGCAGGCTATTGCCAAAGCCAAGGAATCGGTCAATGTAGGAGAGAAACTGGCTACTTCTCTGCAGATGTCGGGAGAATTCCCGGGCATGGTCATACGTATGATCGCAGTAGGAGAGCAGTCCGGTGCTTTGGCCCAGACTCTTTCCAAGGTGTCGGAATTTTACGATAAAGAAGTCACTGCTACTGTTAAAAAAATATTTGCTTTGTTTGAGCCGTTCATGATTGTTATAATGGGTCTGGTTGTGGGGGGCATTGCTATGTCTATATTTTTACCTTTGTTCAGCTTGATCGGCCAGGTGGGAGATTAATGGCAAATTGCATTGGAATAGATATCGGTAAATGTGCGGTCAAAGTAATATTGATCGAGCATCAGAAAAACAGCCGTATCCGCCAGGCTTTTAAGTTTCCTTTTCCCCTGAAACAGGGTTCTCAGTCGGAAATAGATTTTGACGTTTTAAAAGAGGAACTTTTGTCCCGGCTGCCTTTAAAGGATTGGCAGAATTCCAAGGTGGCGGTAAATATCCCTTCGGCTGAAGTCAATGCCCTGGTCTTGACTCTGCCCAAGATCAGGAATCCTAAAGAGCTGGCTACTGCGGCAGTGGCTGAAGCCAAGCGCAAAATGGTGCCCACTCCGGGTCCGGAAAGTATTTTTGAGTCTCTGGTTGTAGGGGAGACTCTGGTGGGAAAAGTTTCCCGTCATGAAGTGCTGGTGATCAAGACTGAAAAAAAATTCGTTGATTCCATACTGAATTTTTTCAATCATCTGGCCGGAATTCATCCGGTTTTGATTTCTCCCACAGGCAGCACTATTGTCAATGATTTTTCCGATAAGTCTCCGGTCTTGTCCGAAGATACTGCTTTTATAGATCTGGGCTATGAAACTCTTGATATTTCGATCACTAAAAACGGGGTTATTTATTTCAGCCGTAATGTCAAATTCGGGGTTAAAGATATTATTTCCCGGATTTCTGCTTCGCTTTCTTTTTCCCGGGAAAAAGCGGAAAAGCTTATTATGGATAAAGGGGTGCCTGAGATCGATTCCGAGCTTGACCTTAATGATAAGGTGCAGGTGGCAGAGGAGATCATGCGCCAGAAATACGAGACCTCTCTGCTGGGACCTTCCGGCAATGAGGTCATCCCCCTGGAACTGCGTGTGCTCTGGAACACAGAGATCGAACGTATTATCCATGAGATCAGGCGTACTCTTATTTTTTATAAGGAACAGTCTCAGGGCCGCAGAGTTGAGCATATTTTCTTTTTCGGCGGCGGGGCTCAGATCAAAGGTCTGGTGCCGGAAGTATTAAAAAAGATTAGAGGAAACCATATCCGGGCTTTATCTTCTCTGGATCTGGGACTGGAGACAGATGCCGGAGCTGCCTTGGAATTTGATGAGAATCAGTTTATTTATTCTTCAGCTCTTTCTCTGGCGCAAAGTATTGCTTTTGATAAAAAGCGGAATAATGTGATCAGTTTCCTTCCTCTCAGCCTGAAACGCAAAGATATTATTTTGCGCCGGCAATGGGCCGGTATGATCTGCGGTACTTTTTTGATCGCGGTGCTGGCTCTTTCCTGGTTAAGATTAAAGATCGATACTGTAAATTGTATTCGGAGAAACAGTTCTCTGAGCCTGGAAATGAAGCGTACTGAAAAGATCAGAGATAAACTTGAATTGATGAAAAAAAAGAAAAACAGGATTTTTGCCCAGTATGATGAAGTGGACAAACTGGAATCCGGGCGCCTTGATATGCCGGAGGTGCTTTCGGTCCTGAATTCCTGCGTCCCCGCTCAGGTTACCCTTTCTTCCTGTTATCTGGGGCCGGATGAAAAAGCGGTATCCGGATCAAAGTCCGATTCCCAGTCTAAACGGCGCAGAACCAAAAAATCCGCATCCGAACCTGAGGCTGAACCGCCTTCGGATAAATATGTATTGAAAGTTACGGCGCTTTGTGTTTCCGATTATGAGCAGGCTCTGGTTTGGGCTTCCGATTTCCGGCAGGCTTTGCAGGACAGCCCTTTTTTTGCTAAAGTCAGCATCATCTGGCCGGAATTGGAAAAGGTCAGCCCTGATGTTCTGGCTGAAAACAAGGTGTCTTTGACTGAGAATATTCTGCGGACATTTTCTTTGAAAGCCGATATTGCGGAAAATAAAAAATGAAAAGTTTTAAAATAATTCTGGCAGTGATCTCTTTGCTGGTGTGCGGGCTTTTTTTTCTGGTCTTTTGTCAGTTCAGACAGTGCGCAGCCGCCAGAACTGAGACTGATGAAAAAAAAGCCATAGTGGAAGAAACCCTTGAGTATAAAAAGAAATCAGAGATCCTGGAAAAAGAACTTGTTCAGCTTCAGGATAAGCTGGATAAAATGGACCGGAAAGTGTTTTCTCAGTCAGCCGCGCCCATGACTTTATTCGAAGAGCTGTCTTTGTCTGCTAATAAGAATAATCTCAAGCATTTTACTTTTTCCTATGTCGGCCAAAAACAGCCTGTTTCCGAAACCGAAAAAAAAGTTAAAAAGAAGAAAAAACCGAAAAAAAAGAAAAAATCCCGCAACCCGGCCCCGGCTGAATCAGGTGCGGCAAAGATCATACCTTTGTCTTTTATCCTGGAGTGTGAAGGAGAATATTCTGATCTGGTATTATTTCTGCAGGACCTTTATTCTCTGGAGCGCATCGTGTTTCTGGAAAAGATCGAGATTTCAAGGGATTTATCGTTACTGCCCCGCCAGAAAATTATTTTGACCATGTCTGCCTATAGTTTTGCTCAATAGTTTATCCCGGTTTACGGATATAGTGGTATTTTTGTTGCGATATGATATAATAACTTTTGTTTTTTCTTAAATTTATCGCATTCAGGCCGTATGTGCTGATATGGGGTTACAGAAAAATATTTTTGAAGACATACTGAAGTTTTTTTTGGAACGCAGTTTAAGCCTGCGTTTCGATATTTGTACTTGCGATAAGTGCAAGGCAACCATGATGTTGCATCTTTTGTCCCGTTTTACCCCTCATTATGTGGATGTTTCCGACCCCCGCTATAAGGAGATTGAACAGGAACTCGGCAAAAAATTTTATAAAGAGATATTTGCTGCTGTAAATGAGGCGATAAACAGGGTCAGTGCTCATGCCCCTCATGCTCAGGGCTCGGATAAGGAAAAAGAATTTGAGATGCTTTTGCATAAGATCAGGGCTGACCGGGGAATTGATTTTACTCAGTATCATACCAGTATTCTTAAACGCAGGCTGGCGCCCCGTCTTTTAGCTAAAAAAGTAAAGTCATATGCCGAGTATCTGGAAGTTCTGGCCAGAGACCCTGAGGAATACCAGAAACTTTATGATGTATTCACCATAAATGTATCGTCTTTTTTCCGCGATTCCGCGGTATGGAGAGGAATCCGCACTGTAATGATCAAGGCCCTGTCCAAAGCCAGGGATAAGAATGATTCGGTACGCATCTGGAGCGCAGGCTGTGCTCAGGGCCAGGAACCTTATTCTCTGGCCATATTATCCCGGGAAATAGGTGATTTCAAAGTGCCGTTGATTATCTATGCTACGGATATAGACAGGGAAAGCCTTAAAACAGCCCGAAGCGGTACATATGAGGCTGCGGACGTAAAAAGCACCATGCATAAACTGGCCGGAGGACATTGTGTCTTTAATCTGCAGAAATATTTTGATTTCAGGGAAAACAAGGCCATAGTCAAAGATGAGATCAAACAGATCATTGAATTCCGCACCCTTAACCTGACTTCTCAGGATACCATACCTGATGCGGATATCATACTTTGCCGCAATGTGTTTATTTATTTTACAAAACCGCTTCAGGAAAGAATTGTGGACAAATTTTATCGTTCCTTAAAAAACGGCGGATATTTTATTATCGGCAATACGGAAAATCTGGTTTCCGAGGCAAAGTCTGTTTTCCGCGAAATAGATGCCATGAACCGGATCTATCAGAAAATAGGCGAAAACTGCTGATCTTGCCGCCTTTTCTGTACGGGATTGACTTTCCTTGAGACTTTGGTATAGTGTTATGTTTTCTGGTAATATTTTAAAGGTCATAATTTTGATTTCGTTTTGCTTTGCCGCGCCTTCTGTTTTTTCTCAGCAGAAAATAGAAGATTTTTATTTTTCCAATTACGGAGAAAACGGCGATAAAAGCTGGGAGGTAGAAGGCAGAGAAGCCATGGTCTTTGACAGCCGGGTTGAGATCGATGATATGAACGCGACTTATTACGGCAAGGAGAAAAAAGTCGCTGTCAGCGCGGAAAAAGGCACTTTGACTAAACCGGAGATGGACACGTATCTGGAGAAAAATGTCCGGGTGCGCAGTGATGACGGAGCGACTTTGTTTACTGAATCTCTGAACTGGGCCCGTGCTTCCAATGAGATCGCTACTGAAGATGAAGTTGTGCTGAGAAACGGTGAATTTACGGTTGAAGCTGAAGGGCTTAAGTCAAGAAATACTTTAAAGCAGGTTGATTTTGAAAAAAAAGTCAAAGTCAATCTGGCCGGAAATGAAGAACGCCGGACTATTACTATTGAGTGCGACGGACCGCTGGAAGTCGATTTTCAGACCGGTAACGCGGTTTTTTATAATAAGGTAAGTGTGGATTCCGAACAGGGCCGTATGTTTTCCGATAAAACTACTGTTTTTTTCGATAAGGACAAAAAAACAGTGATCAAGATCGTGGCTGAAGGCGATGTAAAAATGATCAGGGATGAAAATGTTACTTTTGCCGAAAAAGCGGTTTATATTGAACAGGAACAGAAATTATTTCTGGAAGGCAGTCCCAGACTGATACTTTTTCCTGAAAATGAAAATATTAGAAATTAAAAACCTCAGTAAGACCTATTCCGGACGGCAGGTAGTCAAAGGAGTGTCTTTGAACGTGCGCCGGGGAGAGATCGTGGGTCTGTTGGGCCCTAACGGAGCAGGCAAGACCACTACTTTTTATATGATCGTGGGGGTTATTCATCCTGATCAGGGCAGTATCCTTTATGATAATCAGGATATAACTTATCTGCCCATACATAAGCGGGCCCGTTTCGGTATCGGTTATCTTTCTCAGGAACCGTCAGTCTTCAAAAAATTGAGCGTGGAAGATAATATCATGTCAATACTGGAAACTCTGCCTTTGTCTTTGTCTGAGCGCAGACAGCGTTTGAACCGTTTGTTAAAGGAACTGAATATAGATCATTTGCGTAAAAGCAAGGCGTATACTCTGAGCGGAGGCGAGATGCGCCGCCTGGAGATCACCCGCAGTCTGGTGACCAATCCTTCTTTTCTGTTGCTGGATGAGCCTTTTTCCGGTATTGACCCGATAGTGGTCAATGAAGCCAAAGAACTTATCGTAGAACTGAAAGATAAAGGGATCGGCATTCTTTTGACCGATCATAATGTCAGAGAGACTTTGTCGATTACCGACCGGGCTTATGTCATTTACCAGGGAAATATCCTGATATCGGGGACTTCCCGTGACCTGGCCGATGATCCCCGGGCCCGGGAGATTTATTTAGGAAAAAATTTTCAGATTTAGAGAAAGGAGCAAAAATGAAAGTAGACATTGAAAAAATTGACGCGCTTAAAAGAAAATTGATAATCGAGATCGATTCTTCCGAATACAGCGGACAGAGAGAAAAAATGTACAAAGAGATGGGCAAGAACCTTAAAGTGCCGGGGTTCAGAAAAGGCAATGTGCCTCTGGACCTTCTGGAAAAACATCACGGTAAACTGCTGAAAGAAAAGTTTCTGGAATGGGCCATACCTTATTATTATGAACAGGCTTTGAAAGACAATAATCTGACTCCGGTGTCCATGCCCGGGATCACCGAGGTAAAGGCTTCTGCCAAAAAACTGACCTTTAATGCTGAAGTAGAGTTAAAGCCGGAGATATCTCCGGATGAAAAAGCCTATAAAGGGATCAAGATAAAAGACAGCAAACTGGAAGTCAAAGACAGTGAATGGAAAAAGCTCTGGGACAGCCTTAAAGAAAATACTCAGAAGGCTTATGGACAGGACCTGGATGATGAACAGATCGCGCGCTGGGCCGGTTATGCTTCCGTAGAGGATCTGCATCAGGCCGCTTTGATCGAATTAAAAAGCGTTAAAGCCAGACAGCGCCGTCAGGAAATAGAAAATCAGGTGGTGCAGCATCTGCTGAAAAAGATAAAAGTAGAAGTACCGGTTAAAGTGGCTGAAGAGCATACGCGTAAACTGGTGGGCCAGGAAATGTATAACCTGAGAGCTAAAGGCGTGTCAGATGAGGATCTGAAAAAGAATCTCAAAGATCTGGAAGAAAAATGCAGGCCTGCGGCTGTTGATCAGGTGAAACTTTACTATATTCTGGAAGCCATAGCTGCCAGGGAAAACCTGAAATTCGATTCTCAGAACATTTTTGAACGGGTAATGGGTTATCTTTTGCATTTGGCAGAATACAAATAAGATTATAATCAAGAGGAGGAACCGCGATGGCTAACGAAAACAGGTCTCAGATGTATGTGCCTATGGTAATAGAACATACGGGAAGAGCCGAACGGGCTTATGATATCTATTCCCGTCTGCTTAAAGACAGGATCATTTTTATCGGTACTCCTATTGACGACAATGTTGCCAATATAGTCATCGCTCAGCTTCTTTTTCTGCAGATGGAAAATGTAAACAAGGATATTAATATTTATGTCAATACTCCGGGAGGAGTAGTTACTGCCGGTCTGGCTATTTATGATACGATGCGGTTCATGAAATGCGATGTGGCTACTTACTGTGTGGGTCAGGCCGCAAGCATGGGCGCTGTGCTTTTGACTGCCGGTGTAAAAGGTAAAAGATTTGCTCTGCCTAATTCCCGGATCATGATCCATCAGCCCTGGGGCGGGGTGCAGGGCAGTGCCGAAGATATTTCGCGCCAGACCAATGAGATCTTGCGTTTGCGGGAAAAGGTAAATGAGATCCTGTCTCTGCACAGCGGCCAGTCGATCGATAAAATAAGGCAGGATACTGATCGTGATTATTTTATTACTGCCGAAGACGCTAAAGAGTACGGATTGATCGATAATGTTATTGCTCCGTCTGATATGAAACGGGAAAAACAAGATAATAACTGACCGGATTTCTGCTGGTCCGGGACGGAAAGAAAGAGCAGAACAGTAAATCAGTCTCAGTTTCGGAATGTGGGGCAGTACCAGTTCTGAAGACGGAGACAAAATCTATGCGGAGGTGAAAATTATGCCCAGAAAATATTTGATGACCCCGGGCCCGTCGCCGGTACCGGCACAGGTGAGGGAAGCTATGTCCAGAGAAATAATGCATCACCGTACTGATGAGTATAAAGAGATCTTGACCAGAGTTCATCAGAATCTTAAATATATTTTTGCTACCGAGAATCCGGTCCTGGTTTTTTCCGCTTCAGGTACCGGAGCTCTGGAAGCGGCAGTAGTAAATTTTCTTTCCCCCGGGGATAAGATAATCGTGGTCAACGGCGGTAAATTCGGGGAACGCTGGTCAGGGATTGCTAAAGCTTATGGTGTCGAGGTCATTGAATATACCCTGGAATGGGGTGCTGCTCCTGACCCTTTAAAGATCAGAAAGCTTCTGGAAGAGAATAAAAATGTAAAAGCGGTTTACACTACCCTTTGCGAAACATCAACGGGAACTGTTTATGATATTGAAAAAATAGCTGCTGTGGTCAAAGCTTTTCCCGCGATTATGGTTGTAGACGGGGTCAGCGGTCTGGGACAGGATGAATTGCTGACCGATGCCTGGGGCGTAGATGTAGTAGTCAGCGGATCACAGAAAGGGTTTATGCTTCCGCCTGGTCTGGCTTTTTTTTCAGTCAGTCCTAAAGCGGAAAAGCTGATCGAAACTTCAACTTTGCCCAAATATTATTTTGACCTTAAAAAAGCTCTGAAAAGCTATGCCAAGAACGACACTCCCTTTACTTCTGCGGTAGCTTTGATCGTGGCTCTGGATACTGCTTTGAGCCTGATCAAAGAAGAGGGCCTGGAAAAAAGGCAGAAAAAATTCCGGCTGATGGCTAAAGCTGCCCGGGCCGGAGCCGAGGCTCTGGGGCTGGCTGTGTTTTCTCAGCGGCCTTCTGATTCAGTTACTGCGGTCCTGGTCCCTCAATCGATTAAATCTACGGACCTGGTTAAAAAATTGAGAACAGAAGAGGGCTTGAGTATTGCCGGCGGACAGGAAGCAGTTAAAGAAAAGATTATCCGTATAGCTCATATGGGCTGGATAAATGAACAGGACCTGTTAATGTGCTTTTCTCTTATAGAGAAAGTCCTTAAAGAACTGGGCTATGATTTTCCTGTAGGTGCTTCTTTAAAGAAAATACAGGAGGTTTTGTATGCCTAAAGTACTTGTCTCTGATAAATTGTCTTCTGAAGGAGTGGAAATATTAAAAGAAAGCGGTTTTCAAGTTGACGTTAATACCGGTCTGGAAAAATCAGAATTGATCAGGATCATCAAAGATTATGATGCCATAGTGATCAGAAGCCAGACTAAATTGAGCGAAGACGTGATCGAGGCTGCTGAAAAACTGAAATTTATCGGCCGAGCCGGTGTAGGGACAGATAATATCGATAAAAAAGCAGCGACTAAAAAGGGAATTGTGGTGATGAATGCTCCCGGAGGAAATACTGTTTCTACCTGTGAGCATGCTTTTACCCTGATGCTGTCTCTGGCCCGTAAAATACCTTTTGCTCATGCTTCTTTGCAGAATAAAGAATGGAAACGGTCTCAATTCAAAGGTGTGGAGCTTAACGGCAAGACTCTGGGTATTATCGGTCTGGGCCGCATCGGCAAAGAAGTAGCTAAGAGGGCTCTGGCTTTTAATATGCAGGTCCTGGGCGTGGACCCGTTCATGTCCCAGGAAGCGGCAGATGCTCTGGGTATTACTCTGGTCGATCTTTCCGAACTTCTGCAGAAGTCTGATTTTATTACTGTTCACACTCCGCTTACGGATGAGACCAGGGGCATGATCGGAACAAAAGAATTGGCTGCCATGAAAAAGACCTCCTTTATCATCAATTGCGCCAGAGGCGGTATTGTTGATGAGAAGGCTCTTTGCCAGGCTTTAAAGGATAACGAGATTGCCGGGGCCGCTCTTGACGTTTATGTGGAAGAACCTCCTCTGAAATCGGAACTTTTAAATCTGGAAAACATTATTACTACTCCTCATCTGGGTGCTTCTACTGCCGAAGCTCAGGTAAATGTGGCTATAGAAATAGCTTACTGTATCAGGGACGCGCTGCAGGGTAAAGCAGTAAGAAACGCGGTAAATTATATTCAGCTTGATCCTGAGACTTACCGGACCTTAAAACCGTTTATGGAATTATCCGAGATCATGGGCAAATTTGTATCTCAGCTTCTGGACGGCAGACCGGAATCGGTCAATCTCAGTTATAAAGGAGAGATCGCTTCTTTTAAAGTCGATCCCCTGGGAATGTCTTTTGCCAAGGGATTTTTGTCTCAGGTCCTGGAAGAGGATGTTAATCTGGTCAATGCTCTGGCTATTGCCAAAGAAAGAGGCATAAATATCGAACAAAGCAAATCACCCCAGGAAATGGAATACGTAAACCTGGTAAAAGCTTCGGTAAAAACTGATAAAGGGACCAAAAAGATCGAAGGTACTTTATTTGCCAATAAACAGCCCCGTTTCGTAAAACTGGATGATTTCCATATCGAGATCATTCCTTCCCCTGTGATGGTGGTGATGAACAACTGGGACAAGCCCGGTGTGGTCGGTAAAGTGGGCACTATACTCGGTTCCCATAATATAAATATCGCCGGGATGAGCCTGGGCCGCCGTGCTCCCGAGGATGTGGCTGTAACTGTGCTTAATATCGATGCTTTGCCTGAAGACAAAGTGGTTAAGGAAATTACCGAGAATAAGAATGTTATCGCTTTTAAGCGGATCAAGCTGTGACAGGTGGTGTAATGAGCTATTTAAGATTGGCCGTTTTGCTTCTTTTTTGTTTTGCCGGTACTGCCCGGGCTGAAGAGATAGCTCTGGTTTTTACAGGTAACACTTATGCTTCTCTTTATGATTGCGGGCATTGTTCTTCCAGCGTGGGCGGAGCAATATCCCGCCGTGCTACTGCTTTGAAAAAGATCAGAAGCGAAAATCCTTTTTGCCTGGTTGTAGATGCCGGTAATTTCACTGCCGGAGGAATCCTTGACGAATTTCATTCCGAACGGGCTTTGGACCGGCAGAGAACAGGGCTTTACCTGAAAGCATTGTCTGATATGGGTTATGATGCTCTGGCCCTGGGTGACGAAGATTTTAATTACGGTATTTCGTTTCTGAAAAAAAACCGGGCCCGGTATAAACTGGATTTCCTTTCCCTGAATGAAGGGGATAAAGCAGCCAGACCGTATCTGCTGAAACAGGCAGGTTCGCGCAGCATAGCTTTTATTGGTTTGACCAGTGATCTGGTATCTCAGCGTCAGGGCCGTACTGCCGTTGATTTCAGAAAATCTCTGGGCCGGGTGATATCTTCACTTAAAGGCAAGTGCGATCTTTTTGTTCTTCTTTCTAATATGGGAGATAACCTTAATAAAAAAATAGCGGAAGAATTCCCCGAAATAGGGGTTATTATTTCTTCCGGTAATATGCATTCCATGATCCCTTATGAAAAAATCGGATCTACAGTGCTTTGCCGCCCTGCTTATCAGGGTAAGGAACTGCGCGTACTTCATCTGACCCTGGAGGACAGCGGTCTGACCGGAGTGTCTCTGGACCAGGTCCAGTTAAGTAAAGATATTGAGGAAGATCAGAAGATAAAAGATTATCTTCCGGTTTGTTTCTGCGATGCAGACTGTTTTTCTTCTGAATCAGGGCCCAGGGTCTGTAAGAATAAAGGTAACGAAAATGCTGTCTGCCAGACTGGCCCGGCTGCTGATGTCCGGGCAGTGGTCATCACTGATACGGCCTGTCCTTCCTGCGCCATTGAATATACCGAAGATTTTTTAAAAAGCCGCATCCCGGGTCTGGATATAGATGTTTTTGATTTCAGGGATAAACCGGCTCAGCAGTATATCTCAGACCATGACTTAAAGACCGTACCTTCTTTCCTGTTGCTTTCTTTAAGCAGCGGTAAAACTGATTTCAGCCGGTTTGCCGATTTTGCCGTGCAGAAAGGCGATCTGGCCGTGATCAAGTCTGAATATTCCGGGGTCTGTATGTTTTTAAACCGTGAACTCAGAGAAAAAAGAGTGGACATATTCGCTGATCTGGCTGACCCTTCATTTCCCGGATTAGCCCTGTCCCTGGCTCAAATCGCCAACAAAAAAGATATTGGTTTTAATCTGTATTTTTATTCCGGTATCAGCGGTCCTGATCCGGTGCCGGCTCAGTCTTTTAATCCGGACGAAGAATCGGACCGTTTTCGAGCCGTGCAATCAATGTATCCGGATAAGTTCTGGGCCTATCTGTCCAGAAGAAGCTCTGATCTGTCCAATACCTGGTGGATATCTCTTTTTGAAGAAATGGGTTTTGATTATAAAAAAATACGTTTATCTTTGCTGTCCCCGCAGTTTATTAAAGAAAAAGAAAGCGCTGATGCCCTGCGCCGGGAACTGAATATTAATCAGGGTTCCGCGCTTCTGGTGGGCAATAAATATTTGTTTCGGATCATGAAACTGGATGAGGCTGAATTGCGTAAGCTTCTTGATTATGTGGGCTCCGCTGATTAGGGGCGGGTATTTTAAATACGGTTCGGAAGATCACTATTCATTTATAATTTTCTTTTTTCTTCTGCTTCCGTTTAAAAGGAGGATTTGTTATGGCAAAAATATTTTTTATCGATGTGACCAATAGAGACGGAGTTCAGACTTCGCGCATCTGTCTTTCCAAGCTGCAGAAGACAATGCTTAATCTTTATCTGGATAAGTTCGGTCTGTTTCAGAGCGAATACGGTTTCCCTGTGACCAACCATGAAATAAATTATCTTAAGGCCAACCTGAGGCTTAAAAAAATGGGGGCCATTAAACGGATGCGTCTTTCCGGATGGGTAAGAGCGATTAAAAAGGATGTGACTGTTGCTTTGAAAAATGTACCCGGATTAAAGCATATGAATGTATCCATTTCCACTTCCGATCAGATGATCAAGGGTAAATTCCGGGGCAAGCTAACTCATGCCGATGTAATCAATAACATGATCCAGGCGGTAAAGACTGCTAAAAAAAACGGGATAAAAGCCCTGGGCGTGAATGCCGAAGACGCTTCCCGGGCTGATCTTGATTATTTGACTGAATTTGCCCAGGCTGCCTCAGCCGCCGGTGCCGACCGTTTTCGTTATTGCGATACTTTAGGCCATGATACTTCTTTTTCCATTTATGACCGTATCTCGCATATCGCTTCCAATGTGGAAATACCGATCGAGCTTCATTGTCACAATGACCTGGGACTTTCCGTGTCTACGGCTATTGCCGGGGCCAAAGCGGCAGTCGATTCAGGCCGGGACGCTTATATCAATACCTGTGTCAACGGCATGGGCGAAAGAGCAGGCAATACTGATCTGGTCAGCGTGATCCTGGCTTTGCGTTACGGAGCAGGTTTTAAAAAATATCGCACCGATGAGAATATAAATCTTAAAGTAGCCTGGCGTATGTGTAAGTATGCTTCTTATGCTTTCGGCATACCTTTGCCCATAAATCAGCCCGGTATCGGAGCTAATGCTTTTGCCCATGAATCAGGCATACATGCTGACGGTGCCCTTAAAGACCGGAAAAATTATGAATTGTATGATTATGAAGGTTTGGGCCGGGGCGAAGTAGAACTGGTCGATACCGGAAGAAAGATCACTGTGGGAGAATATTCCGGGATCAAAGGGTTCCGCAATGTTTATGAGAAACTGGAGGTCAGGTTCAAGGATGATGCTGAGGCCCGTAAGATCCTGGAACTGGTCAGATATGCTAATGTGCATAATCAGAAACCTTTGACTGAAGAAGAACTTTTGTTTATCGGTCAGTATCCCAATGTGGCTAAAGAAATATTTTTGATGGAGCCCTGAATTGTCCGGGGCAGTTTGCCAGCAGCAATGAACAGCTGAATTATCAAGGAGAAACTAATGCCGAAAAAAGAGAATCTTGTGGTAGTAGGACTTCAATGGGGCGATGAAGGCAAGGGAAAAATAATCGATTATTTTTCTGCCGGAGTGGATGTTATTGTCAGGTTCCAGGGAGGCAATAATGCCGGGCATACTGTTGTGGTCAAAGATAAAAAATATATTTTTCATCTTATACCCTCCGGTATCCTGCGTCCCGATAAAATATGCGCTATCGGCAATGGTGTGGTCATAGATCCCGGGATTTTGATCGAAGAGATCGAGTTTATTAAAAATGCCGGGATCGAAGTTTCTCCCCGGCGTTTGAAACTTTCTCTGCTCTCACATATCATCATGCCGTATCATAAGATCATGGATTCTCTGCGTGAAACCAAGCGGATCGAAAAGATCGGCACTACTAAACGCGGTATCGGTCCCTGTTATGCCGATAAGATCTCCCGTCTGGGTATCAGGCTGGCTGATCTGATCGATCCGGATATGTTTAAACAGAAATTAAAGGAGAATCTCAGCGAAAAAAACGATCTGTTTACTAAAGTTTACGGAGAAAAAGGTTTTTCTTTCAAAGAGATCTATGAGGAATATTCGGAATATGCTGAAAAATTAAGGCCTTATGCCTGTGACCTGGTGGATTTTCTTTATGCTCAACGAAAAAAATGTTTTCTTTTTGAAGGGGCCCAGGGCGCTTTTCTGGATTTGGATTTCGGCACTTATCCTTTTGTCACTTCTTCGCATACTCTTTCGGGAAATGCTTTGATCGGCTCAGGCTGTTCTTTTATCCCTGTGGATAAAGTGGTGGGAGTAAGCAAGGCTTATACCACCCGGGTAGGGGAAGGCCCTTTTCCTACGGAACTGGATGGGGATATCGGCGCTTTGTTCCGGGAAAAAGGAAAAGAATTCGGGGCGACCACTAAACGGCCCCGCCGCTGCGGCTGGCTTGATCTGGCTTTGCTGCGCCGTTCAGTGATTTTGAATAATGTCAGTGAGATCGTACTTACTAAGCTGGATGTCCTGGATTCCTTTGAGGAAATTTCTTTTTGTACCGGATATCAGGATTCACAGGGCAGGGCTATCGAAAGTTTTCCTCTTGATCTGGGCCGGGCGGATCCGGTTTATGAGAAAGTTTCCGGATGGCAGACAGGGGTCGATTCTTTGCGCAATTATGAAAAACTTCCGCTGAAAGCGCGTCAGTATATAGAGATGATCGAGAAATTTTTAAAGACCAGTATCAGTCATGTTTCTGTGGGGGAATTGCGGGAAGCAATCATAAAGAAAGGAGAGTAGTATGGGTCCTTTAGCCTTTGCCTTCGTTACATCTCTGGCAGCACTTTTGTTCTGTTTTTTTGTCAAGCTCTGGATCTTCAAAAAAGACGAAGGAACCGATTCCATGCGGGTGATTGCCGGCTTTATTAAAGAAGGGGCCAGCGGTTATCTGAAACAGCAGTATAAGATCGTAATCTTGTTTTTTATTTTTGTTTTTGCGGTAATGATGTTTTTAAAGATGAATGTGGTTGCTTTCGGTTTTCTGGCCGGAGGTTTTTGTTCCGCTCTCTGCGGCTGGATCGGTATGTATATATCCACCAATTCCGGCAGCCGTACCGCCTTTGCCGCTAAGACCAGCCTTAACTCGGGGCTGCGGGTTGCTTTTTCCGCCGGTACTGTGATGGGTTTCTGTGTCGTCGGATTTGCCCTTTTGTTTTTGTCTATTTCGTTTTTTGTTCTGCAGAGGATGTACGGTGATGATCTTTCCCTGATAACTTCGACCATGCTTTCTTTCGGTATGGGCGCTTCCTGCTATGCGCTGTTTGCCCGTGTCGGCGGAGGTATCTATACCAAAGCCGCTGATGTAGGCGCTGACCTGGTCGGTAAGGTCGAGGCCGGCATACCTGAAGATGACCCCCGTAATCCGGCTGTGATCGCTGATCAGGTGGGAGATAATGTGGGTGATGTGGCAGGTATGGGCGCTGATCTGTATGAGTCTTATGTGGATTCACTTTTAGCGGCAATGGCTTTGGCTGTTACTGCCGGTTTAGGATTAAAAGGAGTATTCCTTCCTCTGGCTTTAGGCGCTGCCGGTGCGATTGCTTCCTTGTTCGGCTATTTTTTCGTCCGTACCAGACAGGAGACACAGACTGCTCTTTTGTTCGCTTTGCGCCGGGGAGTGATCGTGGCTGCTGTTTTGATCGTGGCTATGTCCTACTTTTTTATCCGTAAATATTTTGAATTGCCTTTAGGTATTTTCTGGTCTATACTCTGCGGCCTGGGTGCCGGTATCCTGCTGGGCCTGATCACTGAGTTTTTTACCTCAGCTTCTTTTTCTCCCGTAAAGCAGCTTTCTAAAAGTGCTCTGGGCGGACCTGCGACTCTGATCATCGGCGGAATATCTCTGGGTATGATGTCTACGGTGGTGCCTTTGCTTTTAGTCTGCGCCGCGATATTTTTAAGTTTTTATTTTGCCGGAGGCATCAATGATTATGCCATGGGCCTTTACGGCATAGGCATAGCCAGTGTGGGCCTGCTTTCCACTCTGGGAACCACTCTTGCTTCCGACGCTTACGGTCCGGTGGCTGATAATGCCGGGGGAATTGCCGAAATGTCCGATCTGCCGCCTGAAGTAAGGGAAAAAACCGACCAGCTTGATTCTCTGGGAAACACCACTGCTGCCACGGGTAAAGGTTTTGCCATCGGCAGCGCCGCGCTGACCACTCTGGCTTTGATCGTGGCCTTTAAGGAAAAAGTGCGCATGGGCGGAGTGGATATGGATCTGTCTCTGCTTAATATCAGGCTTTTGCTGGGACTGCTTATCGGAGGCATGCTTCCCTTTGCTTTTTGTTCTCTGACTATTTCTGCCGTAGGCAGAGCAGCCGGGTTTATCGTTGACGAAGTACGCCGTCAGTTTCGTGAGATTACCGGGCTTCTGGAAGGAAAAGCTAAAGCTGAATATACCAGCTGTGTGCAGATCACTACTCAGGCTGCTCAGAAAAAAATGGTATTGCCTGCGCTTCTGGCTATAATTTCTCCGGTGGCAGTGGGACTGCTTCTGGGAGTGGAAGCTGTGGCCGGGCTTTTAGTGGGATCTCTGGTTTCCGGGTTTGTTCTGGCTGTGTTTATGGCTAATGCCGGAGGCGCCTGGGATAATGCCAAAAAATATATTGAAGAAGGCAATCTGGGAGGAAAAGGATCTCCGGCCCATAAAGCGGCAGTAGTGGGAGATACTATCGGAGATCCCTTTAAAGATACCTCCGGTCCGTCGCTGAATATATTGCTGAAATTGATGTCCATGGTCTCTATTGTCTTCAGTCAGTTTATGATCATGTATAGTTTTTTCAAGTAAACAGTGCCGGTTTGGCAAACAGCTTGACTTAAAGGGGGGCCTGTGATATTCTTAAAACAATTTAATAACAAATATACAAAAGGGAGGAAAAAATGAAATTATTCAAGGTCAGGACTTCCCTCATTTTGCTTCTCATTGTTTTTTTTCTCAGCGGTTGTTCTGTGGTTTTTCAGAAAGGAAGACGTTCTGATCTGGAACGGATCCAGAGTCTGGAAGAGGAATTGTCTCAGCTTAAAAACACTCAGGGTGTACTGGAACAAAGACTTTCCCAGGAGATCGAAGACAAACAGGTCAGATTGTCCATGCAGGAAAAAGGTCTGGTTGTGACTTTTGTGGCTGAAGTCCTTTTCGATTCGGGAAAGGCCAAATTAAAAGAACAGAGTTTTCCCATTCTGGATAAAGTCAGCCGGATTCTGGGAGAAGAAGTCCCCAGAAACAGGATCAGTATTGAGGGCCATACCGATGACCAGCCGATTAAATTTTCTCCCTGGGATTCCAACTGGGAACTGTCGGCCCAGCGTTCTTTAAGCGTACTGCATTATCTTTCCGGCCAGGGCATAGATCCTCAGCGCCTGTCTGCTACAGGTTTCGGCGAGTTTTCTCCGGTTACGGAAAATGACAGTGATGAGGGCAGACAGCTTAACCGCAGAGTGGAGATCGTAATTGTTCCCATGCGCAATACATCCCGCGGGGATAGTGCAGGCGACGATACGGAAGAAATGTTCGAGGAGGAATTAAAATGAATAATCAACCCTTGATGCTCAGTATTCTGCTGGGGATAATTTTGATCCTTATCATCGGAGGTGTTTCTCTTTCTTTGCAGAAAAGCAAAGCTGCCGTGACTATGCAGCAGTATCTGTCGGAAAACATAGATCTGCAGAAGAGCAATGCCCAGCTGGACCGGGAAAATAATGAACTTAAGACTGAGCTGGCGGATCATCAGTCTAAAATCGAAGTCTTGCAGAAAGAAAAGTCCTCTCTTGCCCGTGAACTGGAAAAAACTCAGAAGCTTAAAGAGACGATAGAGGACAGATTGAAAGAAGAATTGATCAAAGAAGCGCCGGCAGCAGAATAAATTCATTCAGATCTTTAACTGAAGAGAAATATAAGGGGCCCTGAGGCCCCTTTGTTTTTATAATTTCGGAGACAAGAAGTAAGATGGGACTTCCTGAGCATGTCGCGATCATTATGGACGGGAACGGCCGCTGGGCCCAAAAGAGAGGTCTGCCCCGCAATCTGGGCCATAAACGGGGAGTGGACCGGGTTGAGGAAATAGTCAAAGCTGCCCGGGCAAAAAATATCAGAGCTTTGACCCTGTTTGCTTTTTCTACTGAGAACTGGACAAGGCCTAAAAGCGAGATCAGGATACTGTTTCTGTATTTATATGATTTTCTCCGGAAAAAAAAAGATATTTTTCATAAACAGAACATAAGGGTCAGGTTTATCGGCAGAAAAGACCGCCTGCCGAAAAAGCTGCAAAAAGAGATTGCCGCAGTCGAAGCCGAGCCTTTGCTGGCCGACAGTCTGGTGGTAAATGTGGCTCTTGATTACGGCGGCAGATATGATATTGTCAATGCTGCCCGTATTCTGGCCGTACGTGCGGCAAGAAAAGACATCAGGCCTGAGCAGATCGATGAAGCTGAATTTTCGTCCTGTCTGTCTCTGTACGGCCTTCCTGAGCCTGACCTTTTGATCAGGACTTCAGGCGAACAGCGTGTTTCCAATTTTCTTCTCTGGCAGCTGGCTTATGCTGAGTTTTATTTTACGGATTGTCTCTGGCCTGATTTCGGCCAGGCTCAGTTTGAAAAAGCATTGCGTCTTTATTCTCTAAGGGAGCGGCGTTTCGGCACGATCTCTTCCGGGAAAAAAGGAGAAAAGTAAAAATGAAAAAAAGAATTCAGACTTCTGTGCTTTTGGGGATAGTTGCCTTGCTGGGCCTTTTTTATTATCCTCTTTTCGGGATCGTGGTCAGTTTGTTTATCGGGTTCAGCCTTTATGAATTTTTCGACATGGTCGAGGAAAAAGGGGTCAGGATGTTCAAACTTTTCGGCATACTGGTAGGCCTTTTTATCCCTATTACCATATTCTTTAAAGTTCCCATCAAGGAGGGCTGTCAGTTTTTATTTGTGGTCCTGGGCCTGTTTTTTTTGTTTTTGATGGAACTGACCAAGAAAAAAAGACATCAGCCGGTACTTTCTCTTTCTTCCACTGTTTTCGGTATTCTTTATATTTCCTGGTGTTTCAGTTTTTTAATCCGTATCCGTCAGCTGGAACAGGGTATCTTACTGGTAGCTTTTTTGATCATTGTGACCAAGGCCGCTGATATCGGAGCTTATTTTTTCGGTTCGCGTTTCGGCCGGATGTCTCTGGTCAAGAGGGTCAGCCCGCAAAAGACTCTGGAAGGAGCTGTCGGCGGGTTTGTGACCAGCCTGGTCGCCTGTTTTTTGTTTTATTCTGTGATCGGTGATCTGAGTTTTTTCTGGGAAAAAATGTTTATCAGCGCTGTTCTGGCCATTGTGGGACAGCTGGGGGACCTGTTCGAGTCTTTGATCAAGCGGGATTGTGAGATCAAGGATTCAGGTGCTGTTTTCCCCGGTATGGGAGGGTTCCTTGATGTGATCGACAGCCTTATTTTTACAGCACCGACCTTTTATCTTTACGTAACAATGCTGAGATGAAAACAGTAAATATTTTCGGTTCAACCGGGTCCATAGGCAGATTCACTCTGGACATTATCCGTTCCAGGAAACAGCAGTTTCGTGTGCAGGGGCTTTGCGCCAATAATAATATTGCTTTGCTTAAAAAACAGATCAAAGAGTTTTCGCCCCGGGCAGTATGTCTGGTCAATGAGACTAAAGCCGATAAAATCAAAAAGATCCTGCCGGCAGGAACAAAGTTTTTTTACGGGGAATCCGGATTAAAGGAATTTTCTTTGCTTAAGGCTGATTTGGCGGTCATGGCTATATCCGGGCTGGCTTGTCTTAAACCTCTGCTTTCTGCTCTGGCTGTCTGCCCCAGGGTCGCTTTGGCCAATAAAGAAGCTATGGTCTGTGCCGGGCCGATGATAAAAAGAAAAGCTAAAAAATACGGAACAATACTTTTGCCGGTGGACAGCGAGATCAATGCTTTATTTCAGCTTTTGGGCCTGATCAGAAAAAAAGAACTGGATAAGGTATTTATTACTGCGTCCGGCGGAGCTTTATTTGATTTCAGCAAGAACAGACTTAAAAAAGCAACGGTCAAAGACGTTCTGGCTCATCCTACCTGGAGTATGGGCAAACGGATCACCGTAGACAGCGCTACTCTGGTCAATAAAGGTTTTGAAGTGGTGGAGGCGCATCATTTTTTCGGGCTGGATTATTCGCAGATAGAAACCGTTATTCACCGGGAATCCCTGGCTCATGCCTTTATAAAAAGTAAAGACGGTATTTATTTTTCCTGCATGTATGATCCTGATATGCGTCTGCCCATAGGTCATGCTTTGATGTGGCCGCAGCGTTTGGAGCAGAGCAGGCCAAAAGAAATGTTTTCTTCCCGGTTCAAGGCCTGTACTTTCCGTGCTCTGGACCGTTCCCGTTTCCCCTTGTTTTCCGCTGTGCTTGAAGCCGGACAAAAAGGAGGGAACAGCCTGACAGTTTTAAATGCCTGTGATGAGACTGCTATTGAATATTTTTTACAGGGCCGGATCTCGTTCTCTGTTTTGTCTGAGATCATACTTGAAATAAGTTCTCATACCGAATACAGCCGGTCCGGGTCGTTAAAAGAGATATTGCACTGGGATTCTCTGACCCGCCGGAAAACAAAGGAGTTAATTGAATGGAAATACTGATGCAATGGCTTGTCTTTTTATTTGTTCTGGGCATACTGGTCCTGGCCCATGAATTCGGTCATTTTCTTGTTGCCCGCAAAAACGGTATCAGGGTGGAACGTTTTGCTTTTGGTTTCGGCCCTGTTCTGATCCGCTACCGCCTGAAAGAGACCGATCTTCTGGTTTGTGCCGTGCCCTTGGGCGGATATGTGAAAATGGCAGGAGATGCCCGTAATGACAGCAAAGGCGAAAATGATGAGTTTTTTGCGAAATCAGTGGGAGCCAGAGCACAGGTCGTTTTTGCCGGGCCTTTGTTTAATTTTGTTCTTTCTCTGGTAATTTTCTGGGCTATTTTTATCAGCGGCACTGAACAGCCTCAGCCTGTGGTCGGTCAGAATCTTTATCCTGTAGATAATCAGCTTTATACTGCTCAGGAACTGCGGCTGTTAAAAGAAAATAATATTCTGGGAAAAAATTTGACTTCTTTTATCAATGAGAATGAGCGTGTCTTTTATTTTTATACCGGCAAAGAAAGCGCTCTGCAGCTGCAGCAGAAACTGGCTGATCTGGGCCTTGACCGGGCGGAAGAAATATCCGGTCTGCTTCTGGCTACGCAGACTCCTTCTTTCCGGGCCGGGGTCAGGCCAAAAGACAGGATCATCTCGGTTAACGGAGAAGAAGTCGATTCCTGGGAAAAAGCTGCTTCTCTGATCCGGGACAGTAAGGAAAATATCAAATTAGAAATTGACCGTCAAGGCAGTGTCTTGGACCTGGAGGTAATTCCTGAACAGGTTAAAATACCCGAATTGAAATGGTTTATGCGCATCGAAGAAAAAGAGATATCCCGTATCGGTATTTTTCCTTCTTATGAAAAAGAAAAGTATTCTTTTTTCCGCGCGGGCGGGATGGCTTTGCGTAAGATCTGGCTGATCACAGCCATGCTGTTTAAAGGTCTGTTTTTTACGATTATGGGAGCTGTGCCTTTTAAAGAGTCTTTTGCCGGGCCTATCGGAATATTCAAGATCACCGGTGCTGTGGCTAAAATGGGACTTAATTATCTTTTTGATCTGATCGGAGTGCTCAGCGTCAGTCTGGGAGTGATCAACCTTTTTCCCATACCTGTTCTGGACGGGGGGCATTTATTTTTTATGAGCCTGGAAAAAGTCAGGGGTAAGCCTGTGCCGGCAAAATGGGAAGATGTCCTGACCTGGATCGGCCTGGGCCTGCTTTTGTTGTTTTTATTATTCGTTTCTTATAATGATCTGGTAAGATGAAGACAAGAACAGTAAAAATCGGTAATCTGTCTGTGGGCGGCGATTCTCCGGTGCGGGTTAAAGGCATGCTCAAGACTTCGGCAGCCAGAGAAAAGACTCTGGCTAAAGAAGCGATCGAACTGGAGAAAGCAGGGGCTGAAGCTTTGCGCGTGGCTTTTAAAGAAGAAAGAGATATCCGACAGATAAAAGTTTTACGCCGGGCCGTGGGCCTTCCTTTGGCCGCAGACATACATTTTAATCCCAGATTCGCCTTGATGGCCATTGATGCCGGATTTGATGAAATCAGGCTTAATCCCATGAATCTAAGCAAAAAAAAGGATGTGCGGGAGATAGTGCGTTCTGCTGCCAGAGCCGGGATATCGATCAGGATCGGGATCAATTCCGGAGGGTTTCAGCGCGAATATGCTTCTCCTTCCGGTCTGGCCAGAGCTATGGTAAAAAAGACTTTAAATTATATAAAGCTTTTTGAAGATGAACATTTTTTTGATATAATGGTATCTCTAAAAGCTTCAAGTGTGCTGACCACTGTACTGGCTAACCGTATTTTTGCCGGCCAGTGCCGGTACCCTTTACACCTGGGCGTAACAGCGACCGGACCGTTTCTGGAAGGAGTGATCAAGTCTTCTCTGGGGCTGGGCCAGCTGCTTTCTGAAGGAATCGGTGATATAATCCGGGTTTCGCTTACTGCTCCGGGCAAGAATGAGATATATGTGGCGCAGGCGATTTTGCAGTTTTTGGGTATAAGGGATTTTTTTACTGAAATTGTTTCCTGTCCCACATGCGGCCGCTGTCAGGTCGATCTGATGAAACTGGTAAACCGGTTTAAAGAAAGGATAGCTGAGGAAGATCCGGCAGAATTGCCCAGAACCATTGCTTTAATGGGGTGTGTGGTCAATGGGCCGGGGGAAGCTACCCAGGCTGATATAGGTGTGGCTTTTGGTAAAGATAAAGGCGCTATTTTCAGAAAAGGAAAAATTATCGGTACTACGACCCAGAAAACCGCGGTCGAAGATATGCTGAGGAGAGCACGTAATGTTGTTAAGTAAGACTTTTATACCGACTTTGAGAGATGATCCGGCCCAGGCCGAATGTGCCAGCCACAGACTGCTTTTGCGGGCCGCATATCTGTATATGCTTTCCAGCGGCATGTATGTTTATCTGCCTCTGGGCCTTCGCGTGCTCAATAAGCTTTGTTCTTTGATCAGAAAACATATGAATGATGCCGGGGCAGTGGAACTTTTGATGACAGCTTTACAGCCTCTGGAGATCTGGCAGAAAACAGGACGGGATAAAGTTCTGCAGGATGTGATGCTTAAGTTCCAGGACCGCAAAGGAAGAAAACTCTGTCTGGGACCGACCCATGAAGAAGAGATCACGGAAATAGCCAAACGCTATATAGCTTCCTATAAACAGCTTCCGGTGACCCTTTATCAGATCCAGACCAAATACAGAGATGAAGCCAGGCCCCGTTACGGTCTGGTCCGTTCCTGCGAATTTATCATGAAAGATGCCTATAGTTTTACTTCCGATCAGGCCGGCCTGGATGAGATCTATGAAAAGATGCTTTGCGCTTATAAACGGATATTTAAAGAATGCGGCCTGGATTTTGTTACGACCCTGGCTGATTCCGGTGCCATGGGCGGTAATTATTCCCATGAATTCATGGCCCCGGCTGATATCGGAGAGGATATCCTTTATTATTGTCCGCAATGTGCGGAATATTATAAAACAGAAGGTAATTGTCCTTCCTGCGGTAAAGAGCTCAGCCCTAAACGCATGATCGAAGCCGGTCATATTTTTAAGCTGGGCACCAAGTATTCTTCTGCTATTGATGCTGCTTTTCTTGACCGGCAGGGTAAACGTAATCCTGTGATCATGGGCTGTTACGGTATCGGTGTGAGCCGGGTCTTAAGCGCGGTCGTGGAGCAGAATCATGATGAGAAAGGTATTATCTGGCCCAGATCCCTGGCTCCTTATGATCTTTTGATCACTGTTCTGGATGTGGATAATGAGACTCTTTTTGCCGAAGGACTGAAACTGCAGGACCGGATGGAAGAGCAGGGATTTTCGGTTCTGCTTGATGACCGTAAGGAAAAAGCCGGAGTTAAATTCAATGACGGGTATCTTATCGGGATACCCTATATTGTGATCATCGGCAGAAATTTTCTTAAAACGAAAAAGCTGGAAGTAGAAAACAGGCTTACCCGGGAAAAGATCGAATGTTCTGTCGGGCAGCTGCCTGAATTTTTAAAATAATGATCTCTAAAACAGTTGAAAGTTCTTTTAAAAAATACGCGGAAGAAATGCTGGCGTGCCGTGATCTGCATTTGTTCCGGTTCCGGGTTTTTGCCAGAGGCAGGATTTCTGTGTTCCGGCTGATCATCGATCACGCTTTCGGCGGGGTCACCATAGACGAATGCGCCTGCTGTAATAAGCTGCTGCGCGTTTATCTGGAAGAACAACAAGTGCCGGGCGAGGACTTTGAGATCGAAGTCTTTTCTCCCGGGGCTGATATGAAATTAAAGTCTTATCCTGATTTTAAACGGGTAACCGGTAAAACAGTTTTGATCTGGCTGGACCGGCCCTGGAACGATAAGACTTACATAGAGGGTGTCTTGAAAGAAGCTGAAAAAGATCATATAGTATTAGAGGGAGGAGAAAGGATACCTTCCCGGATAATAAAATGCGCAAAACAAAGGATTGAACATGAATAAAGAGTTTATAACTATGATCGAACAATTGGAACGGGAAAAAGGAGTCAATAAAGAGGTCCTTATCGAAGCGGTAAAACAGGCTCTGGCCATAGCTGCTAAAAAAATAGCTAAGATGCATGATCCTGATGCCGAAGAAGTGGAGCCGGAAGTGGATATTGACATGCAGAAAGGCGATATCAAGGTCTTTGTCGAAGGCAAAGAGATCGTGTCCAAAGAATTCGGACGCATTGCCGCTCAGACTGCGCGTCAGGTGATCATTCAGAAGATCAGAGAAGCGGAAAAAGAAAATATTTATAATGAATTTAAAGATAAAGAAGGACAGATCGTAGGCGGTATTGTCTACAGAATCGAAAAAAGAGGAGTGATCCTTGACCTTTTGGGTAAAACAGAAGGGATCATCCCCAACAGTCTGCTTTCGGTCATGGATAATTTTCGTATGGGAGAAAGGGTCAAAGCTCTGCTTCTGGAAGTGAAAAGGGAAAGAGGGGCCCAGATCATTCTTTCCCGTAAACATGAAGGCCTGGTAAAAAAATTATTTAATCTGGAAGTACCGGAGATATATGACGGTATAGTGGAAATTAAAAATATTGCCAGGGAAGCAGGAGAAAGGACCAAGATCGCGGTTTTTTCCAAAGATGATAAAGTGGATTGTGTGGGAGCCTGTGTGGGCATCCGCGGATCCAGAGTAAAAAATATTATCGAAGAACTGCGCGGTGAAAAAATAGATATTATCCGCTGGCACGAAGATATAAAGGAATTTATTAAAGCCAGTCTGGCTCCGGCTGTAGTTTCCAAGATCGAGATCGACCGTGATCTGAAACGGGCTAAAGTCCTGGTGGCTCAGGACCAGTTATCTCTGGCCATAGGTAAAAAAGGACAGAATGTAAGATTAGCTTCAAAACTGGTAGGCTGGGAAATAGATGTTCGTACTAAAGAGGCTATTGAACAGAGCCTGAAAACCATAGGCGCTCTGTCCAGTGTCGGAGCACGTACTGCCACGTTACTGGTTAATGCCGGTTATTCCGGGATAAAAGAACTGGCTGCGGCTAAATCTGAAGATCTGGCCAGAATAAAAGGGATCGGCGCCAAAAAAGCCGATAAAATTATTGAAGAAGCGAAAAAAGAACAGGAAGGTACGGGAACTGCATGAGGATATATCAGTTAGCTAAAGAATTGGGTCTGGATTCTAAATTGCTTATGGACAAATTGCGTGAGCTGAATTTTCCGGTTAAAAGCCATATGTCAGTGGTTGATGCCGATACTGCGGAAGTGATCAAACACGAGATCTCTGATCTGAGAAAAAAAGAGATCGAAGAAAATGTGATCGAAGTCGAATTTCCCATAACTTTAAAAGATCTGGCTGTAAAACTGGGGAAAAAGCCTTCTGAGATCATCAGTGTTTTGATCAAAAAAGGTAAATTTGTAAATATTAATCATTCTTTTGACGAAAAAACCGCTAAGGAACTGGCTTATCAGTATAAAGTCAACTTAAAAGCTCAGCGTTCCAGAGAAGACCAGATCCTGCAGACTGAAAGCAAGGGCAAAATGGTGAGCCGGGCCCCGGTAGTGACTTTGATGGGGCATATTGATCACGGTAAGACTTCCATCCTTGATTATATCCGTAAGAGCCGTATTACTAAAAAAGAATCGGGAGGCATAACCCAGCATACCGGGGCTTATCAGGTCGATTGCGCTAAAAAAGGAAAAATAACTTTTCTTGATACTCCCGGGCATGAGACTTTTACTGCCATGCGGGCCAGAGGAGCTGAGATAACCGATATGGTGATCCTGGTGGTGGCTGCTGATGAGGGAGTAAAGCCTCAGACAGAAGAAGCTTACAGCCATGCCAAAGCTGCAGGTGTGCCGATAATGGTGGCGATCAATAAAATAGACCGCCCTAATGCAGATGTCGATATGTGCAAACAGCATCTTTCCAAGCTGGGCCTGGTGCCTGAAGACTGGGGAGGAGAAACTATTACTGTCAATGTTTCGGCCAAGACCGGAGAAGGTATTGACGATCTTCTGGAAATGATTTTGCTCCAGTCGGAGATGATGGAATTAAAAGCTGACGGAGAACGCAAAGGACTGGGCACAGTGGTTGAGGCCAGATTGTCCAAGGGCCGCGGATCTCTGGCTGCGATCTTAGTTCAGGCCGGGTATATCAGAGTAGGTGATATCTGTGTCTGCGGACAGGCCTGGGGCAGGATCAAAGCCATGCATGATGACAGAGGAGCAAAACTTAAAGAAGCCGGCCCGGCCACACCTGTGGAAATACTGGGTTTGAATGCTGTGCCTTCGCCGGGAGATCAGTGTTTTATCGTGCCGGATGAAGCCAGTGCCAAAGAGATAGTAGAGACCAGAATGGAAAAAGAGAAACTGGCTGCTCAGACAGCGCCGGCCCATATGAAACTGGAAGACCTTTATTCCAAGGTCAAAGACGAAGAGGTCAAGCAGCTTAAACTGATCCTGAAAGCTGATGTCGGCGGCACTCTGGAAGCAGTAGTCAGTGCTTTGAATAAACTTTCCACCAGTGAAGTAGCTTTGGAAATAGTACATAAAGGAGTAGGTTCGGTTATTTCTTCCGATGTGCTCCTGGCTGAGGTAAGCGACGCGGTTATTGTCGGGTTTAAAGCCGCGGCTGATGCTTCGGTGAAAGATCTGGCCCGGTCCAAAGGTATTGAGATCAGGAATTATCAGATCATTTATGAATTGATCGATGATATACGGGCTGCTATGGAAGGCATGCTTACGCCCGAAGTGCGCAGAATATTTCTGGGCCGGGCCAAAGTGCAGAAAGTGTTTAAACTTTCCCGTGGAGTCATTGCCGGGTGTATTGTGGAAAAAGGCAAGATCCAGCGTGATGCCAAATTCCAGCTGATCAGGAATAATGATGTGGTTTTTGAAAGCAAACTTAATTCTTTGAAACGGTTTAAAGACGATGTGCGTGAAGTCAATGAAGGCATGGAGTGCGGTATCAGCCTTAATTACAGCAATATTCAGCAAGGCGATCTGATCGATGTCTTTCTGGAAGAAAGCATCAAGCGGAAACTTAAATAAAATTTACTTTTTTAAAAATAAATCTTAATGAACCGAAAACGAATTTTAAGCGGGATGAGACCTACGGGTAAACTGCACCTGGGACATTGGGTCGGTGCTCTTTACAATTGGATCTCCCTGCAGGAGAAATACCGCTGTTTTTTTATGGTTGCCGACTGGCATGCCTTTATGAGCGAATATAAGGACTTGAGCCGGATCAGAGAATCAGCTCTGGATAATGTGGCTGACTGGCTGGCCTGGGGCATTGATCCGGAAAAGTCAGTGGTCTTTGTCCAGTCCGAGGTGCCCCAGCATCTGGAACTGTTCATGCTTCTTGCTTATATCACTCCTCTGGGCTGGCTGACCCGCTGCCCCACCTTTAAGGACCAGATCCGGCAGCTTAAGGAAAAAGATATCAATACGTATGCTTTTCTCGGTTATCCTGTGCTGATGTCCGCGGATATCCTTCTTTACAAGGCAGAAAAGGTCCCGGTAGGTGAAGATCAGCTTCCTCATCTGGAACTGGCCAGAGAGATTGCCCGCAGATTTCATTTTATTTACAAACAGGAAGTGTTTCCTGAGCCTCAGCCTCTTTTAACTCCCAATCCCCGTCTGTTGGGCCTGGACGGGAGAAAAATGAGCAAAAGTTATAATAATTCTATTTTTCTGGATGAGGATGATGAATCCATCCGTAAAAAAATGCTGTCCATGTTCACTGATCCTGAGCGCTTGCGCAAAAATGATCCTGGACACCCTCAGGTCTGTAATGTCTTCAGTTATTACAAGACATTTTTGCCGGAAAAAGAACAGGAAGTCTATGACTGGTGTACAGGGGCGCAGCGCGGCTGCCGTGAATGCAAGCAGATCCTGGCTGAACAGATCATTTCTTTTCTGGCCCCGAAAAGAGAGGCTAAGAAAAAATTATTAAAAGAAAAAGATTTTGTTTATAATATACTTGATGAGGGGAAGAAAAAAGCAGCGCAGGCAGCGGCGGAAACTCTGGCTGAAGTAAAAAAAGCTTTGAAGATTTAAATCCGCTTTTGTCCGCATCTGAGGCAACAGATCCGAAATGAAAATTAAACTTGAACTTTTTGAAGGGCCCCTGGCCTTATTGCTTTATCTGATCAAAAAAAATCATCTTGATATCTATAATATCCCGATTTCTCTGGTGATCGGACAGTATCTGGAATACCTGGAGCTGATGGAAAGTCTGGATATCGATCTGGCTTCTGAATATATGGTTATTGCCGCTACCCTTATCAGTATTAAATCCAAGATGCTTTTGCCTAAACCGGAAACAGAAGAAGATAGCGAAGAAGACCCCAGAGAAGAACTGGTCCAGAAACTTCTGGAATACCAGAAGTTCAAGGAAGCAGCCGATTATCTGCGCAACCGGGAACTGGACCGTAACCGCTATATTTCCAGGCCGGCAGCGGACTGTCCGGGAGAGGTCTTTTTTGAAGCTTCGATCTTTGATCTGATCACTGCCTTTAAATCAGCGCTTAAAGAAGTACCTAAGGATGTTTTTTTTGAGATTGTCAAGGATGAGTTCACTATCGAAGAAAAGATACATGATATACTGCATCTTCTGGTCGATAAGGAAAGAGTGGGCCTGACCGATGTTTTCCGCCGGGCCAGGAATAAACATGAGATCATCGTTTCTTTTCTGGCTATTCTGGAATTGATCAGGCTTAATGAGATCATTGCAGTGCAGCATGATCTTTTTGCCGAGGTGGAGATAGTCAGACGCAGTAATGTGGTCTCAGCCGCTTAAAAAAAAATTATGGAAGAACAGCGTATAGTAGATTACAGACAGGAGAATGACGAAGAAAAAGTACTTTATCTTTCTCTTCGTCCCCGGGTCTTTAAAGAGTTTATCGGCCAGGGCCATGTGGTCCAGCCTTTGTCAGTAGCAGTGGAAGCTGCCAAAAAACGCGAAGAACCCCTGGAACATGTTCTGCTTTCCGGGCCTCCCGGTCTGGGAAAGACTTCTCTGGCTTATTGCATTGCTCAGGAAATGGGCACTAAACTCGTTTCTACCAGCGGTCCGGCTATTGAACGTGCCGGTGATCTGGTAGGTATTTTGACTAATCTGGAAAAAGGGGACATACTTTTTATCGATGAGATACACCGTCTTTCCCGGGTAGTGGAAGAATTTCTTTATCCTGCCATGGAAAATTTCCAGATCGATTTTATCATCGATAAAGGCCCCTATGCAAAAAGCATAAAATTCCATCTGAAACCGTTTACTCTGATCGGAGCTACTACGAAAAAGGGTATGCTTACCGCTCCTTTGCGCAGCCGTTTCGGATTGTTTTTTGATTTTGATTTTTATCAGCCCCGGGAACTGGTCCGGGTGGTTAAGCGGAGCGCCGAGCTTCTGGAGATAGAGATAGATGAACAGAGCTGTATGCAGATCTCTGAACGGTCACGCGGTACGCCCAGGCTGTGCAACCGCCTGCTGAGGCGAGTGCGCGATTATGCTCAGGTCAGAGGAGAAGGCCGGATAACTCCTGAAATAACAGCTTTGGCCTGTGAAAAAGTACGCATCGATTCTCAGGGTATGGATGAGCTTGACCGCAGATATCTGAAAACTATAATTGAAGTCCACGGAGGCGGACCTGCGGGAATCGAAGCTATTGCTGCTTCTCTGGGCGAAGACCGGGATACTCTGGAAGACGTGGTTGAGCCGTATCTCTTGAAAAAAGGCTTTATCCGCAGGACTCCCCGCGGCAGAGAAGTTACCGGCCATACTTATACTCACCTCGGCCTGTCTTGTCCCGGCCAGGCACAGGAAAAACTTTTTTGATCTGTAAAACCGGATCCTGATCGGTTTCAGACTGGAATCAGGATTGTCTGAGTAAGGACTTGTTTTTTGTTTATGAACGAAAGACTGGCAAAAATTCTGATTATCAGCGGTCTTTTTCTGATTTTGGCCGGATTGGGCCTGATCTTCCGTGCCAGACTGAATTTTCCGGTTTTGGGCAGACTGCCCGGTGATTTTGTTTTTAAAAAAGGCGATTTTACCGTATATTTACCTTTGGCAACTTCTTTTTTGATCAGTCTGATAGTTTCTTTAGTGATTTATTTTATTTCAAGGAGATAATCTATGTTTTCAGTCAAGTTCAGAGATAAAACCTGTAAAGCCAGACGCGGTGAATTTACAAGCTGTCACGGCAAAGTTCAGACCCCGGCTTTTTTCCCCGTAGCTACCCAGGGCACGATCAAAGGCCTTTCTACCCGCGATCTGGAAGAAATCGGAGCTCAGGGAATTCTGGTCAATGCCTATCATCTGAATTTGCGTCCCGGTACTGAGATAATCAAGGCTGCCGGAGGCCTGCATAAATTCATGGGTTTTGATAAGACCATTGTCAGTGACAGCGGCGGTTATCAGGTGTTCAGCCTGGAAAGTCTGCGTACAGTAACTTCTCAGGGTGTGGAATTTCAGTCGCATCTTGACGGCAGCAGAATATTTTTAACGCCGGAAGATGTGATCAGGATACAGCTGGACCTGGGCACTGATGTTGTGCTTCCTCTGGACGAATGCGTGAAATATCCGGCATCGCACGAATATGCTCGGCAGGCTGATCAGCGTACTCTGGAATGGGCCGGACGTTCTCTTGATTATTTCCGGGCCTCGGATTCTCGATCATCTTTTTTCGGTATTGTCCAGGGCGCTACTTATCCTGATCTGAGAAGAGAATGCGCGGAAAAACTTATCTCTCTGGGCGTGGACAATCTGGCTGTGGGCGGTTTAAGCGTAGGCGAACCTGAAAATCTGCGTTATCAGGCCCTGGCTGAGGTAACCGATGTTGCGGCTGAACAAAAAAAAGATTATCTGGTTTATTTTATGGGCTATGGAAAACCGCGCGATATTCTGGAAGCGGTTACCCTGGGTGTAGACCTTTTTGACTGTGTAGTGCCTACCCGCTACGGACGCACAGGCAGTGCTTTTACCTCGGAAGGTAAGAAAGTCATACGCAATGCCGAGTTCAGCCGGGATCTCAGGCCTCTGGATCAGGATTGCGACTGTTTTGTCTGCCGGCGCTATTCCCGCTCATATCTGCGTCACCTGATCAATGCCAAAGAGATGACCGGACTGCAGCTGATAACCTATCATAATGTCTACTGGTATAAGAATTTTATCCGCAGGATACGCGAAAGTATAGAACAGGGCAGATTTCTGGAATTTAAAAAAGAATTTCTTTCTAAATATATAGATGATTAAGATGATGAACACTGATGAATAAAATGTCTAATTGACCTAATTTCTAATGTTTAAAAATAAACAAATGTTTTTGGAATTGGATTTTGGACGTTGATATCGCTGCATCTGGCTTGTTTCTCTTAGCTTACTAGAGTATAATTTTCTATCGACTAAACGTTAATGGTGAATGAACTTATCGCAAAGCGGAGACGTAACCGTTAAACGTAACCTGATTTTATTGGCGACTTGTTTCTCTTAGCTTAATAGAGTATAATTCTCTATCGACTATCGACTATCGACTATCGACTATCGACTATCGACTATCGACTATCGACTATCGACTATCGACTATCGACTATCGACTATCGACTATCGACTATCGACTAAATGTTTAATGTTGAATGAACTTATCGCGAAGCGGAGGCGTAAACCGTTAAACTATAAACGTTACGGGCATCGTAACCGTTAAACTTAACCGATTTTAAAGTATGATTATCGACGTAATAACAATTTTTCCCGGTATGTTTGAGCCTGTGCTCAATGAGTCTTTGATCAAAAGGGCTCAGGAAAAAGGCCTGCTTAAGATCAATCTGCATGATCTGCGCCTTTACAGCGAGGACACTCACCGTAAAGTAGATGCGCCCCCTTTCGGCGGAGGCCAGGGCATGGTCTTTACCCCTCAGCCTTTGTTTTCCGCGGTGGAATCTATTCTGGGCCATCCTGCCTGTCCTTTGAAAAAAAAAGATCCTCTGGTCAAGACTGTTCTGTTCAGCCCTAAAGGAAAAATCCTTGATCAGAAAAAAGCTAAAGAGTTTCTTGCCTGTGAACGGCTGATCCTGATCGCTCCCAGGTATGAAGGTATTGATGAGCGGGTCCGCGATCATCTGGCGGATGAGGAGATCTCTCTGGGCGATTATATACTCAGCGGAGGAGAATTGCCTGCCATGGTCTTTATTGATTGCCTGACCAGACTGATACCGGGGGTGGTTTCTGATCCGGCCTCGATCAAAGAGGAAAGTTTTGAAGATTTTTTGCTTGACTATCCTGTGTATACCAGGCCCCGTGATTTTCGCGGTATGCTGGTTCCTGAAGTTCTTACTTCCGGGGACCATCAAAAGATCAGGTCCTGGCGCAGACAGAAAGCGGAAGAATTGACCCGGGACCGCAGGCCCGATCTCTGGAAAAAGCGTAAAAACACCGATAAATGAGCATTATTCGCTGATTTTTCGTCTTTTTCCAAGTTAAGGCTTTTAAAATTCAAAAAATACGGTAAAATATAAAATTATTTCCATGGGAGGAGTTTACCCCTTGACTTGAGATAAATATACAGACAAAAGTATTACAGGAGGTTTTTATGGGCAAGTTATTTGAGATCGAACAGGAAATGAAAGAGAATCTGAAAAAAGAATTTCCTGAATTTAATTCCGGAGATATTATCAAGGTCTATTATAAGATCAAGGAAAAAGAAAAACAAAGAATCCATCCTGTGGAAGGGATAGTGATCAAAACGCAAGGCGCCATGCACAGGAAAACTTTCACCCTGCGCCGTATTTCTTACGGTCAGGCTTTTGAGGTTACTTTCCCTTTTTATTCTCCTTTGATCGATAAGATCGAGGTGATCAAAAAATCCAAGAGGAGACCGCGCAGAAAACGTCTTTATTATTTAAGAGGCCGTGTCGGTAAAAAGGCTATGGCTGCCTGAAGCGCTAATTGACACGAATGATCTTGCTCATAGCTCATGGCTCATAGCTCATGGCCGGAAAAGAGAAAAACGCGGAATTATGAATGCTGAATCGTAAATTATGAATGAAAGATAATTCAGAATTAAAAATTCATCATTCAACATCGAAGAATCAGCGGGTTGTGGGGCTGGATGAAGCAGGACGGGGGCCGCTTTGCGGTCCGGTAGTGACTTGTGCTTTTGCTTTCAGCCGGGATGATCCGCAGTTAAAGGTAAAAGATTCAAAAAAACTTACTGCCTTGCAAAGGCAGGAGCTTTTTGAACGTTTAAAAACCTGCGGTATTTATGCCGTAGGTCTGGCTACTCCTGAGGAGATCGACAGATTGAATATCCTTCAGGCAACCATGCTGGCTTTTAACCGTTCTTTGCAGATTTTATTTAAAAAACAGCCGTCTTTGAAAAAATCTCTGGTCATTGTGGACGGAAACTATTTCAAAACTGACCTGGACATCGAATATCAGTGCCTGAAAAAAGCGGATGATCTGGTCAGGGAAGTTTCTTCCGCTTCGATCATTGCTAAAGTTTTCCGTGATCATCTGATGGGTGTTCTGGACTGCATTTATCCGGAATGGGGTTTTACCGGTCATAAAGGCTATCCTACCAGGGCGCATCGGGAAAAGTTAAAAACGAGCGGGCCTACTTTTTTTCACAGAAAAAGCTTTTGCCTGAAATATGAATAAAGGCGCTTTTTATGAATATAAGGCAGAACAGTTTTTAAGTATAAAAAAATACCGCGTTCTGGAACGTAATTTCCGTTCCAGATTCGGTGAGATCGATCTGATCGCTTTTGACCGGGATACGATCGCGTTCATTGAAGTTAAAGCCAGACATTGTTCCTCGTTCAGTGAACCTCAGGAAGCAGTGAACCGGGCTAAACGCAGCCGCTTGCGCGGTGCTGCTTTGAGTTATGCTGCCCGTTTCCGTAAGGACCGTGCTTTCCGTTATGATGTGGTAAGTATTGTGCAGGGTTCTCATTGGCGGGTCTATCGGCTGTTTAAAAACGCTTTTTTACAAGATGAAGGAATATAAAGACTTATTTCAGGATTATCTTCTGGATTTGGGAAAAAAGACACCGAATCCCGGAGGAGGAAGCTGCGCTGCCCTTGGTTTTTGTCTGGGAATTTCTCTGCTGCAGATGGCTTTGAATTATTCTTTGCCGGATCCGGCAGAGGAAACTGAAAAACTGCAACAATTGGCAGATGAAGTATATCCTGTGATCGATGAAGACGGCAGGATCTTTGCCGCTCTGGTCAAAGAGAAGGATGTGCAGGCCAGAAAAGTCCTGATCGATAAAGCTCAGGAAATGGTTTTACGTCTGGGTGAAAATTGTTATCAGGCTCTGCAGACGGCCCGGAAAATAGAAAAGAATATAAAAAAATCTCTGGCCAGTGATTTTTATCTGGGACTTAAATTTATTGAGACCGCGCTTTTTGCTTCTATCCAGAATCTGAACAGCAATCAGTTGATGTTTAAACTGGATAACAGGGAGCTTATCGGGCGTCTGGAAAAATATAGGCAAGAATTCGGCTTATGTCTGAAATAGTCAATATCCGTCCTCTTATCGACAAACTTAGAATTTCATTGATATCTTCCGGAAAAAATCTGGCAAAAAAAGCTTTGGCTGCGGTAACTGTCGGCTGCGACCATGCTACCTGTGTTTATATTTCTTCCCAGCAAAAACTGGCCAGAGAATTGAATGTCGAGTATCAGCTGCATGAACTGCCAGAGAATATTTCTCAATCCCGGCTGGAAGCTAAAATCCACAGCCTTAATCTGGACCCGGGGGTTAAAGGCATAATCATTCATAAGCCTTTGCCTGCGGAGATCGATCAGTTTTCTCTGTTTTCTCTGATTTCGCCGGACAAGGATATCGAGGGAGTCACTCCCTTTAACCTGGGCCGGATAGTTTTGAAACAGCCGCAGTTTATCCCGCCCACGGTTTTAAGTGTCCTGGCTATAATTGATCATTCCCGGATCGAGCTTTACGGCCGGGATATCGTTTTGGTAGGATTCAGCGCTCATATCGGAAAACCTTTGAGCCTGATTTTGGCTGACCGGATGGCTACGGTCAATATTACTCATATTGCTACCTGGGAAAAAGGCCGTCTGCCTGATTATATCAAACAGGCTGATGTGGTCATCTCCTGCGTAGGCAAGCCCGGTGTGATCTCTGGAGACTGGATCAAACCAGGGGCGGCAGTGATCGATGTGGGTATTTCCCGATGCAACGGCAAAGTTACCGGAGACGTGGAATTCGAAAAAGCGGCCGAAAAAGCTTCTTTGATCACCCCCGTACCCGGGGGAGTAGGTCCTCTTACCACCTGGTTTTTATTTAAAAATTTTATTGAGGCGGAAGATCATGCTGAATAAAGATACCCGGATAACTGTACTGGGCGGCGGGCAGGCAGGATTGTCTTTGATCAGAGCTCTGCGCAGTCAGGGATCAAAAGCAGCGGTCACCCTTATCGATAAGGACAGATATTTTGTCGATAAGTCTGATATTTTTTCTCTGCTTTTGAATTCGCGCCGGTCCGGGATCATAGACCGGCAGGATTTTTGCCGCGAGCATAAGGTTTCTTTTGTCATGCATTCTGCTGAGCGGGTTAATTATAAACGGAAAACCGTATTTTTTAAAGAAGAGGACCCGGTTACTTCCGATATCCTGGTTTTAAGCAGCGGTCTTTATTCGCGTGATCTGGATATCCGGGGCGACCACAGGGAAGGTTTTTTTTATTTTTCCGATATTGATCTGTTTAAGCTCAGAGACCGTCTTTCCCTGGCCGAAGATATTGTGATCTATGCTTCGACTCTTTCCGGTTTGCGTATGGCTTATTCTTTGTCAGGTTTGTCTAAAGATATAAAATTGTTTACCGGAGATTGTTCTTTTCTGGGATCGGAAAAAGAGGCTTTGTGGGAGAGATTGGTATCCGGAGGCATCGATATTTATGAGAATGTATCTCTTTTGGAGATCGTGGGAGAAAGATCTGTAAAAGCAGTAAAAACTTCTCTGCCCCGGGTTTTTTCCGCTCATCTGGTTTTGGCAGACAGCGGGCTGACTTCGTTTTCCCGGCTTTTGCCGGAAGGGCAGAATCCCTGCTGCGGACAGACCTCTTTCCCCGGAGTATATATGATCGGGGCTGTTTCCGACCGGGAAGCTGAGCATAAAAAATATTTTTCCGGGTACAGCCGGACAGCTCAGGACCAGGCCGTTATCCTGGCCGGGGTCCTGGAACAGGAGCCTGAGACTGAGGCCTGCTGGCCCGGGTTTGTTCAGGAGGAATTTTCGGCTTTTGTCTCTAAAGTGTTTATGCCCCGGGAGGAGATATCCTCTGATCAGTGCAGGGCTTGAATTGATTTTTGTCAAAGATGCAGACGTTATTTGTTTTACATAAAAGACCAAACAAAGACAGGAGGTTGTTATTATGGCAGAATGGATAGGCAAAGGTAAAAGAGCAAGACGTTGTTACGGCTTTGATGAAGTTGCTCTGGTCCCGGGAAAAGTGACTATTAATCCCGAAGAAGTAGATACTTCCTGGGAATTCGGGTCAAAAAAATTTGAAGCTCCTATTTTGGCCGCGGCTATGGACGGTGTGGTTGATGTCAAGTTTGCCGTGGAAATGTCGCGTCTGGGCGGTATGGCAGTATTGAATCTGGATGGAGTTCAGACCAGATATGCAAATCCGGAAGAGGTATTGGCTGAGATATCAAACGCTGACCCGGAAAAAGCTACCAAGCTGATCCAGAAATTATACACTAAACCGATAAAAGAAGAATTAATCGGCAAGAGAGTGGAAGAGATCAAATCCGGCGGCGGTTATGCTTCGGTCAGCTGTATCCCTCAGAACGCGGAGCGTTTCGCCCAGATCGCGGAAGATTCAGGTGCGGATTCTTTTGTTGTTCAGTCCACAGTGACTACTGCCCGGCATCTTTCCAGCAAATATAAGCCCCTAGATCTTTATAAATTCTGTGAGAAAAGGAAAATTCCGGTAATACTCGGCAATTGCGTTACTTATGAAGTGACTTTGGACCTGATGGAAACCGGATGTTCCGGGATACTGGTCGGTGTGGGGCCGGGAGCAGCCTGCACTACGAGAGGCGTGCTCGGTATCGGAGTGCCTCAGGTCACTACAACCATTGACTGTGCTGCGGCCCGTGATTTTTATTATCAGAAAACCGGTAAATATGTATCGATAATCACTGACGGCGGAATGAGGACCGGGGGCGATGTCTGTAAGGCTTTTGCCTGCGGCGCTGACGCAGTCATGATCGGTTCTCCTTTTGCCAGGACCAAGGAGTCGCCTGCTGCCGGTTATCATTGGGGCATGGCTACTTCTCATTCCAATCTGCCGCGCGGTACCAGGATCAGGGTGGGAGTGACCGGGACTCTGGAGCAGATTTTGTTCGGACCGGCGACAGTAGATGACGGGTCACAGAATCTGGTCGGAGCTCTGGCTACCAGTATGGGCACTCTGGGAGCTAAAGACATCAAGGAAATGCATTTTGCCGAAGTGATCATTGCTCCTTCCATTCAGACTGAAGGGAAACTGTTTCAGGTTGTCCAGAAAGTAGGGATGGGAAAATAAACAGCTATAAGCTGTAAGTCCTAAGTCTTAAGCTCGGCAACTATTGAATGATCGGTCAGTCTGCGGCTGATAGTAAGAAGGTAAGAACGGTTCTGATATCTTTATTCTTTAGCCCCTTTTTGCTGTTGGCCATTGACTATTGACCACAGACCATAGACCATTGATCATTGACTGCCTGTTCCTGAAAAGGAGCAGGCAGTTTTTTTTGTCTTTTTTCCCTCTTAGTTGACAGGTCAAGATGTTGGTTTATAATAGTGTATACTCAGTACAGCAACTAAACTCAAAACAAAAGGAAAAACGATGAAAAAAGCAAAAGACCTCATTTTAATCCTGGATTTCGGTTCTCAGTACACACAGCTGATCGCGCGCAGGGTCAGGGAAATGAAAGTTTTCAGTTTGATCAAAGCCTGCGATATAACTGCCGCGGAAGTGAAAAAGATTAATCCCAAAGGGATTATCCTTTCCGGAGGTCCGCATAGTGTTTATGAGGATAAAGCGCCTGTTCTGGATAAAGACATACTGGATCTGGGTATACCTTTGCTCGGTATCTGCTACGGGATGCAGATCATGGTCCGGACCCTGGGAGGCAAAGTAGCTGAGTCCAAAAAGAGGGAATACGGCAAAGCCGGTATGTACATAGACAAGACCGACAGCCTTTTCTTTTCCTTACCTCCGCAGATCATTTCCTGGATGAGCCATACAGATCAGGTGGTCAAGCCGCCGCGTGATTTTGTTTGTCTGGCCCATACCCCGGACACAGCTTTTGCTGCTTTGGGCAGCAGCCAAAAAAAGATCTACGGAGTTCAGTTTCATCCTGAAGTGGTTCACACTCAATACGGCCTTCAGGTACTTTCCAATTTTCTTTTCCGTATCTGCGAATGTTTTTCTACCTGGCAGCTGGAAGATTTTATCCAGAGCCAGTGCAAAGATCTTAAAGCCAAAGTAGGCAAAAAATCGGTTATTTGCGGTCTCAGCGGAGGAGTGGATTCTTCGACTCTGGCTGTGCTGATCCATAAAGCTATCGGCAGTAAACTGAAATGTATTTATGTCGATACAGGCATGATGCGCAAGGGAGAAAGCAAGAATGTGGTCAAACTGTTCCGTGAGAATTTCAAGATCGATCTTAATCATGTAGATGCTTCGAAATTATTTTTATCCAAATTAAAGGGGGTCACAGATCCGGAACAAAAACGCAAGATCATCGGGCATACCTTTATCGATATTTTTGAGGCAGAAGCTAAAAAGGTGAAAAACGCCGATTTTCTGGCCCAGGGTACTTTATATCCCGACGTTATCGAATCCATACCTCTTTTCGGCGGGCCTACGGCAAAGATAAAATCGCACCATAATGTGGGCGGACTGCCGGAAAAAATGAACCTGAAACTGATCGAGCCGTTTAAGAACCTGTTTAAGGACGAGGTCAGAGAGATTGCCCGGCTGTTAGCCATGCCTGAAGTATTTATCGGCCGTCATCCTTTTCCCGGTCCCGGACTGGCTGTTCGTATCGTGGGTGAGATCACCCGGGAAAGACTGCGCATTCTGCGGGATGCGGATGCGATCCTGGAAAAGATAATTCGTAAACGCGGTTTATATGATCAGATCTGGCAAAGTTTTTGTGTTCTCCTGCCTTTACGCACTGTCGGAGTTATGGGCGATCGCCGTACTTATGATTATGTGGTGGCAGTGCGGGCAGTGACCAGCCTTGACGGGATGACTGCTGACTGGTTTAAAATACCGCATGATGTGCTGGAAGAAATATCCAATAATATAATCAACCGGGTTAAAGGAATTAACCGGGTTGTTCTGGATATCAGCACCAAACCTCCGGCAACCATTGAGTGGGAATAATTTAAGCGATAAGCAGTAAGTCGTAAGTCCTAAGCCGAAGACAGGTTTTTTATTTACAGTTGCTTAAGACTTACAGCTTACGACTTAGGACTGTTTTTATATGCACACACATTCCGATTTTGTCCATCTTCATGTTCATACTCAGTACAGTCTTCTTGACGGAGCCTGTTCTCTGGAACGTCTGGTAGATAAAGCGGTACAGTGCCGCCTTCCTGCTTTGAGTATTACCGATCATGGCAATCTTTTCGGTGCGGTAAAGTTTTACAGCCTTTGCCTGAAAAAAGGTATAAAGCCTATCATCGGCTGTGAATTGTATATCGCGCCTGAGTCCAGATTCAAGAAAGAAGGACGGGTTAATGATGAGACCAGTTATCATATCCTGCTTCTGGCTAAAGATCAGCAGGGTTATTCCAACCTGGTGCGTCTGGTCAGCCAGGCTAATGTCGAAGGTTTTTATTATAAGCCCAGGATAGACCTGGAACTGCTGCAGCAGCATCACCAGGGCCTGATCTGTTTGTCTGCCTGCCTTAAAGGAGAAATACCTTCCGCTATACTTAAAGGCGATCTGGATGCAGCTTATAAAAAAGCCGATATGTATCAGTCTATTTTCGGTAAAGGCAATTTTTATCTGGAAGTCATGGACAACGGCATGCCGGAACAGGCGAAAATAAATAAATATCTGCTGAAAATGTCCCGCGATCTGGATATCCCTCTGGTCGCTACCAATGATATCCATTATATCAATCGCGACGAGGCCTTTGCCCACGAAGCTCTGCTTTGTCTTCAGACTCAGACTACGATCAATGATCCCAATCATTTCCGCTTTTCCAGCGATACTTTTTATTTCCGTACTCCGCAGGAGATGAAAGAATTATTCAAAGATTATCCCGATGCCGTACGCAATACTGTAGAGATCGCTAAAAAGTGCAATTTTGATTTTGATTTTTCCCGGATACATCTGCCCAAGTTCCCCATACCTGAAGGGGAAGGGGGGGAAAGCCAGTATCTGAGAAAATTGTGTCTGGAAAATCTGGGCCGCAGGTATCCTGAGATCAATGACGAAGTGAAGCAGCGTCTGGACTATGAGCTCAGGATAATTCATGATATGGGGTTTTCCTCTTATTTCCTTATTGTCTGGGACCTGATCAGGTTTGCCAAAGCGGAACAGGTCCCGGTAGGTCCGGGCCGGGGTTCTGCCGCAGGAAGTATAGTCAGTTTTCTGCTCGGCATCACTGATATCGATCCGTTGAAATATCAGCTTATTTTTGAACGGTTTTTAAATCCGTCCCGTATTTCCATGCCAGATATTGATATGGATTTTTGTTATGAAAACCGGGCCCGGGTCCTGGAATATGTGGCTAAGCGCTACGGCAAGGAAAATGTGGCTCAGATCATCACTTACGGTACTTTGCAGGCCAGGGCTGCGGTAAGGGACGTGGGCCGGGTCCTGGGCATGACTTATTCCGAAGTTGACCGTATCGCCAAAATGATGCCTCCTTCTCTCGGCGCTCAGATCTCTCTGCGTGAAGCTCTGGCGATCAGTTCTGATCTTAAAAATGCCTATAATAACGAAGATAAAATAAAACAGCTTATTGATACAGCGATAAAACTGGAAGGTCTTTGCCGGCATTCTTCGACTCATGCCGCGGGAGTGGTCATTTCCGACAAACCTTTGATGGACAGGATACCTCTGGCCAGAGGCAGCGAAGGTGAAATCGTAACCGGAATGGACATGTCTTCTCTGGAAAAAGTGGGCATGCTGAAAATGGATTTTCTTGGCTTAAAGACCCTTACTGTGATCGAACAGGCGGTCAAAATCATCAAACGGACCAGGAATGTAGATCTGGATATCGGGTCGATTTCTCTGGAAGATGAAAAGACCTTTCAATTGCTGGCCCGGGGCGATGCAGTAGGCGTGTTTCAGCTGGAAAGCAGAGGTATGCGCGATATTCTGGAAAAGATGAATGTTTCTCAGTTTACCGACCTGATCGCTGTTCTGGCCCTGTATCGGCCGGGACCGCTGGGCTCAGGTCTGGTTTCTGATTTTATCGAACGTAAATTAGGCAGAAAACCCATAAAATATCTTCATCCCAAACTGGAACCTGTACTTAAAGAGACTTACGGGATAATACTTTATCAGGAACAGACTATGCGTATTGTCCATGATCTGGCCGGGTTTACTCTGGCTCAGGCCGACCTTTTGCGCAAAGCTATCGGCAAGAAGATACTGGAAATCATGCAGGAGCAGCGCTCTCAGTTTATTGACGGGTGCCGAAAAAATCATATCCCGGGTCAGATCGCGGAAAAAATATTCGATCTTATCGAATATTTTTCCGGTTACGGGTTTAATAAAAGCCACAGTACCGCTTATGCTTTGATATCTTACCGTACTGCTTTTCTTAAAGCTAATTACGGGGTAGAGTTCATGGCTGCCCTGCTGACCAGTGAACGTACCAATACAGATAAAGTAGTGGAATACATACATGAATCCAAGGCAATGGGTATTGATGTGCTTCCCCCGGATATTAATACCAGTTTTGCCAATTTTACGGTTACGGCAAATAATGATATCCGTTTCGGCCTGCTGGCTGTGAAAAATGTCGGTGCTGCTGCTTTGGAAAATATTATTGCCGTGCGCAAAGCGCGCAAATTCGAAAGTTTTTTTGATTTTTGCGAAAGAGTGGATTCCCGCTCGGTAAATAAAAAAGTCATTGAAAGCCTGATCAAGTGCGGGGCAATGGATTCTCTGGGCCTGCGCCGTTCTCAGATGATGTCTTTGCTGGACGATATACTGGAAAAGAATATGCGCAAGGCAAAACGCGATAAGCGGCAGATGCTTTTATTTGATGAACTTCCTTCCGATGAACCGGTTATACCGGATATTGAGGAACTGCCTCAGGAAGAGATACTGTGTTTTGAAAAGCAGCTCCTCGGTATTTATGTCAGCAGTCACCCTTTGCAGGCTTATGAAAATATGACCAGGTGGTTTGAGTTCAATAAGATAAGCTCTTTTGAGGAAAACACCTCTGATTCAGAAGTCACGATAATCGGGGTTGTGGAAAAAATAAAAAAATTGACTACACGCCGGAAAAAAGAAGAGATGGCCATTATCAGGGTAGAGGATGATTCTTCTCATGTTGAGGTCATACTTTTCCCTCGTACATATGAGACCTGCGCTGTTTTTATCCAGGAGTCAGCTGCGCTGTTAGTCCAGGGCCGTTTGGAAACTAAAGAGAGAGTGCCCAAGATAATTGCTTCCCGGGTCATACCTCTGGATCAGCTCTGGTCCAACATTAAGCAGATGAGGATAATCATCCGCGAAAAAAATTTAAACCTGGGCAGGCTTAAGTCTGTTTTCGCGGCCAATAAAGGAACTGTGCCGGTAGGTTTTGTCCTTGATCAGAAGCGTTTTTCCGGAGTAAAAGTCAAAGCTTCACAAAGCTTTCATGTCCGTCTGGACAGCTCTGTGATCAGTGAGATCGCTGACCTGGTCGGGGAGAAAAACTTATTCTTGACACTTTAATATTAAGGTGTTACAGTTAAATTGACCATGACTAAAAGAGATATTGTACTTAAAATCAGTGAGCAGACTGGGATCAAACAGATTCTTGTCAAGGAAGTGGTTCACAAGACTTTTGACACCATTTTCGAAGCATTAAAAGACGGACAGAGAATTGAGATCCGCAACTTCGGTGTTTTTTACCGTAAGCTCAGGAAAAAGAAGATCGGGCGCAACCCCAAGACCGGGGAAGTGGTCCCGATTCCGGAGCGTATCACGGTAGCGTTCAAACCTGGTTTAGAAATGCGGAAGTCCGTCACCTAAAGTCTTCCCTCCCAGATGAAGAATAATCCAAAAGACAAGGGGGTTTCTTTTGAACATGTCAAGGGTACGGTGGATTTTTATCCTCCGCAAAGTACTCTGGTGCGTTCTTTGTTCTCTTCCGCTGAAAAAATCTTTAAATTATACGGATATGAAGAAATAATCCTGCCGATTCTGGAAGAAAGAAAAGTATTTATAAAAAGTGTAGGCGAAACCACGGATATCGTGGAAAAACAGATGTTCAGGATCGAAGGCCGCGATCTTGTGCTCAGACCTGAGGGAACGGCTCAGGTGGTGCGTTTTTTTAAAGAAAAAAGTCTGCACAAAAAGAAAGATTTTTACAAGTTTTTTTATCTGGGCCCGATGTTCAGAGGAGAACGGCCCCAGAAAGGGAGATTGCGCCAGTTCAATCATCTGGGCTGTGAAGTGTTCGGCTCGCACAGTCCTTATATTGACGCGGAAGTGATCAAACTGGCTTTTGCCGTGCTGAATGCCTGCGGTGCTCCCAGGGTCAAACTGGTCATTAACAGCCTGGGCTGTGCGAAGGATAAACAGCGTCTTATTGAATATATTTCCGCTCAGCTGGCGCCTAAAGAGGCCCGGCTTTGCGATTTGTGCCGGAAACGGATCAAGACCAATCCTTTACGGGTTCTTGACTGTAAGTCCAAGTCCTGCCGGGATATTGTGGCTGAAATACCTTTGGGCAAAGATCAGCTTTGCCCGGACTGCCGAAACCATTTCGAACAGGTCCTGGATCTGCTGGAACGTTTTTCTCTGCCCTATACCTATGACCCTAAAATGGTGCGCGGTCTGGATTATTATACTCATACTGTCTTTGAGTTTATTTCTTCAGATCTGGGTGCACAGGATGCCTGCGGCGCAGGAGGAAGATATAACGGTCTGGTCTCACGCATGGGCGGGCCTGATATCCCGGCTTTGGGTTTTGCCCTGGGCCTGGAGCGGATCATGCTGATGCTTAAAGATCAGGCTGAGAATGCGGTTACTGATACTTTCGTGGTCTGTACTTCTTTTGCCATGGCCGGAGAAGCTTTGAAAATAGTGGATTCTCTGCGGTCTGCCGGTATATCTTCTGATATGTGCTTTAAGCAGAAATCATTGAAATCTCAGCTCAGGGCAGCGGAAAGGCAGAACTCTTTTTATACTGTTTTGGTGGGTGAAGAAGAGCTAAAAGAAGGTTGCCTGATAATCAGAAATATGAGAGAATCAACACAGGAAAAAATACCTGTAACAGAACTGGTCTCTGTTATCTCGCAAAAAATCAATATTAAAAAATAAGAGGAGCATCGATTATGTTAAGGACACATACCTGCGGAGGATTAAGGGAAGAAGATATCGGAGGCTCGGCTGATCTTTGCGGCTGGGTCAATTCCCGGCGCGATCACGGTAAGTTGATTTTTATCGATATCGGGGACAGATACGGCATAACTCAGGTAGTGATCACCCCCAAGCCTTTTCCTCAGGCCTATGAACAGGCCAAGAAATTGAAGACAGGCGATGTGATCAAAGTTTCGGGAGAGATCAACCGCAGACCGGCAAAGACAGAAAATCCCAAAATACCCACAGGGCTGGTAGAGATCTTTACCCATGATCTGGAGATCCTGGGGCCTGCCGCGGAATTGCCGTTTATTCCTGAAGATGACATAGAAATATCGGAAGAGGTCAGGCTCAGACACCGTTATCTTGACCTGCGCCGTCCTTTAGTGCGCGATAAATTTATTTTACGGCACAGATTTAATCATGCTTTTCGCACGTTTCTTGATCAGGAAGGATTTCTGGAAATAGAAACTCCTTTTTTGACCAAATCAACGCCTGAGGGAGCGCGTGATTTTCTGGTCCCTTCGCGTATGACTCCCAATACTTTTTATGCTTTGCCTCAGTCTCCTCAGCTGTTGAAGCAGATTTTGATGGTCTCCGGGTTTGATAAATATTATCAAATAGCCCGCTGTTTTCGTGACGAGGATCTGCGCAGGGACAGACAACCTGAATTTACTCAGCTTGATATGGAAGCTTCTTTTGTCGATGAGGAAGATATTTACGCTGTGACCGAAAAGATGTATGCGTTTGTTTTCAAACAAGTTCTCGGTATAGATCTGAAAATACCTTTCCCCCGTATAACTTACAGGGAAGCCATGGAAAAGCATGGGTCTGACAAACCGGATATCGGTGAGGGGGATTACCGGTTTTTATGGGTGACTGATTTCCCGCTTTTTGATTATGATTCCGAAGAAGACCGCTGGAAACCTTCGCATCATCCTTTTACTGCTCCCTGTCCTCGGGATTGTGATCTTCTGGGCAAAGATAACGGGGCAGTTAAAGCCCGGGCCTATGATCTGGTTTTTAACGGCAGTGAGATCGCCAGCGGTTCGGTCAGGATACATGATCAGGAACTGCAGCAGCGCATTTTCAGTGAGATCGGTATCTCGCCGGAGGAAGCTCAGCAGAAATTCGCTCATCTTTTGCGTGCTTTTCAGTATGGAGCTCCGCCGCATGCAGGTATTGCTTTCGGTCTGGACAGGTTATATGCTTTGCTTACCGGTTCGGAAAGTATCAGGGAAGTAATTGCTTTCCCTAAAACCCAGAAAGGTTTTTGTCTTTTGACTGATGCGCCTTCTGCAGTGGATGAAAAGCAGTTGGCTGAACTTTCTCTGGAATTGTCGGTTCAGGAAGAAGGAGGTGAATCGTGAGGAATATCGCTTTATTATCTGTTTTGATGCTATTGGCAAGCGGCTGTCTGGTACGTTCTTATACAGTGGAAAAACCGCGCAGCGACCTGGATATTTCCGGCAACCGGGGCGTTCTTTCCGGAGAAATCCCGCAGGATGAAACTGAGATCGAAGCTAAGACCCGTAAGATGACTGTGTTTGAAGTGGAACTGGGATCGCACAGGCCGGAAAAAAAAGCAGTAAAAAAAGAAGCAGAGGCTGAAGAGACAGAAGCAGAAGAGGAAGTTTCTTCCGGCGCTTCTTATCGGGAAGATGAAACAGATCTGTTTGAAGAAGAATTTGTAATAGAAGAAGATTTTCCCTCTCAGCCGGGCCAGGAATATACGGTTCAGAAAAATGATACTTTACAGAAGATTTCGGAAAAATTTTACGGTACAACCAAAAAGTATCTTAAGCTTTTCGAATATAATAAAGATGTGATGAAAACCCCGGACCGCCTTTATCCCGGGATGAAACTGATGATCCCGGCTTTAAACTAGGATGGAAAAATTAGTTGAAGTCAGTGACTCGGATTTTTTAAGAACTGTTTTCGGCATTGCTGACAGAAACATCAAAACCATTGAATCCGCTCTTAAAGTCTCAGTGCTGTTAAAGAGCCAGGGTCTTTTGATCTCCGGTGACAAAGAAGCTGTAGATAAAGCTGCGCGCCTGATCAAGCGCATGCGTAAATTGTACAGGGAAGGGGTATCTTTAAATCCCGAAGAAATATCGGCCATAGCTCTTTCCCGGGAATCGGGAGAAAATACTCTGCGCATTCCAGTTCCTTCCTTAAAGAAAAAATATATTTTCCCCAAAACTCCGGGACAGAGAGAATACGTTAAGGCCATGCAGGAGTTTGATATTACTTTTGCCATCGGCCCGGCCGGTACAGGCAAGACTTATTGCGCCATGGCTATGGCGGTCAGTGCTTTGATCAGCCAGAAAGTGAGCCGGATAATTCTGACCAGGCCGGCGATCGAGGCCGGAGAGTCTTTAGGATTTTTACCGGGAGATATGCACGAAAAACTGGGGCCGTATCTGCGGCCGCTTTATGATGCTCTTTATGATATGATCGATGCTGATACTATAGAAGAATATCTGGAAACAGGTATTTTGGAGATAGTGCCTCTGGCTTATATGCGCGGCCGGACTTTGAACAGCGCTTTTGTTATTCTGGATGAAGCTCAGAACTGTACTTCCGAGCAGCTGAAAATGTTTTTGACCAGGCTGGGTTTTGATTCTCAGACCGTTATTACCGGAGACATAACTCAAAGCGATCTGCCGGAAGGTAAGCCGTCCGGGCTGCTGAAAGCTTTAAAAATACTGCAGCCGATCAAAGACATTGCTTTTATTTCTCTTACGAAAAAAGATGTAGTCAGGCATCCTTTGATACAGAAGATCATACAGGCTTATGAATCAAATCCGGCAAAAAATTGAACAATACTGAAATCAGGGGGGGCTATTTATGGCAAAACAGAAACCGGGATTTTTAAGTAAAGAAAAAAAAGACATCGGGGTAATAATCATACCCGCAGTTTTTTTCCTTTTTAGCGGATTTGTCTTCAAACTTTTTTCTGTTGATTTTTCGCCTCTTTTTTTGGCGGTACTGTTTTATGTCTATGCCCGCTATATGCGCAAGATCGAAAAACTGCCTGCTTATATCGATCTGCTGATCCTTACCGGATTGGCTGCAGTGCTGTTTCTGTCCATCAAACAGTGGTTTCTGTTCAGTGCCGTAAAACCGGAGCGGTTTATCCTTAATGCCCTTTACGGCGGCGGCACGATCTTTTTTGTTTTGCTGGTCATGCTTTTATTCGAAAATCTGGAACTTTCCCTTTTGTTTTCTTTTTTTGCCTCGGCCCTGGCCGGGAGCATCGAAAAGGGTGATTTTACTCTGACCATCTCTCTTTTTTCCGCTGCTCTCTGTACTTCTTTGCTTTGCTACCGTATCCGGCGCCGGTCTCAGATCATCAATGCCGGCACTATCGGAGGATTGGCTTTTTTTCTGATCCGCCTGGTGGTGGAGGATTATCAGAGCTTTTCCATGATCAGTATTTCCGATTTCAGTTTTTTATTATCCATAGGCAGGGAAGGGCTGGCCTATGCCTTGTGCGGTCTGGGCGGAGCGCTTCTGGTCAACGGAGCTTTGCCTATCGGTGAATATGTGTTCAAGACTGTTACCAGTATCTCCCTCCTGGAATTGTCCGATTTCAACCATCCTTTGTTAAGAAAGATGATCCTGGAAGCTCCCGGCACTTATCAGCATTCTCTGGTGGTGGCTAATCTGGCTGAAAGCGCTGCGGAATCTATCGGTGCCAATCCTTTGCTGGCCAGGGTAGGGGCTTATTATCATGATATCGGCAAAATGACCAAGTCTAACTATTTTGTGGAGAATCTTATGCCCTACCGCGATGCTCATAAGGATTTGAAGCCGTCTATTTCCAAAATGATCATTATGAACCATGTGAAAGAAGGGGTGGATATGGCCTTGAAACACAGGCTTAATCCCAGGATTATTGATTTTATCCAGCAGCATCACGGTAAAAGCCTGGTTTATTATTTTTATCATCGGGCCAAAGAACTGGAGCCTGACAAAGAACGGGAATATCAGGAAGAATACCGCTATCCCGGACCGCGTCCGCAATCCCGGGAAGTGGCCATTGTCTCCTTAGCCGATGCTATCGAAGCGCTTTCCCGCACTCTGGAAGAGCCGACTCCTTCCCGTCTGGAAGAAATGGTCCGGGAAGTAGTGCGTAAGAAATTTTTTGAAGGGGAACTGGATGAGAGCAATCTTACTTTGCGGGACCTGGAAAGAATAACCCGGAGTTTTGTGCGGGTTTTGAATGCTATTTTCCATACCCGGATCAATTACCCGAAAGATGAAAGTACATCTAAAAAATCTGCAAAAACTAAAGAAGATTGACCGTTCCGGCCTGAACAGAAAGATAAAAGAGGTTTGCCTCTGCTTATCCTGTGATGACCGGGAAATGGAAATAGTGCTTTGCGACAACACTATGATCACCCGGTTGAACAAAGAATTCTTTGCTATAGACCGGCCTACTGATGTTATTTCTTTTTGTCTGGAGGATGAGATCAGCCGGGGCATCTGGGGCGAGATAATTGTTTCCGTGGAAGCAGCTCTTAATTACAGTGAAGCTCACCATTGTCTCTGGGAAGAGGAAATGCTGCGCTACATAATACACGGCATCCTTCATCTGATGGGTTATGACGATCATACCCCGGCGGAAAAAAGAAAAATGCGGCGCAAGGAAAATCAGCTTTTGCAGAAAATAGGATAGAGGCAAGAGGCAAGAGGATTCTTGGGGTATATCTTTGAAATTTTATCAGTGTTCATCATAGTTTCTCATCTGTGTTAATCATCTTAATAGTTTTATTATGGTAGAAAAAGACACCGGTTTTGTTTTAAAACGGATAAATTTCAGAGAGACTTCGATAATTACCACTCTTTTTACCCGGCGTTACGGAAAGATAAGCGGTATCCTGAAAGGTTTTTATTCCGGTAAAAAAGAGTTTACCTCGTCCATGGATCTGTTCACTTTTAATCAGTTCGTGCTGTATCCCAAAAAGACCAGCATCTGGCTGATATCTTTTGCAGACCTGATCAAAGACTATCCTTATTTAAGGAAAGATTATGCTAAAAATAGAGCAGCGGCCAAATGTGCTTCTGTGATCGAGTCAGTGCTTCCTTTGTGGGAACGTAATGAGGAGATATTCCGTCTTTTTTTTCTCAGCCTGCGTTATCTGGAAAATTCGGAACCGCGCAGAGTGATGTATACTTTTTTGATTAAATTTTTGACTTTTTGCGGGCTTAAACCTGAACTCAGGTCCTGTCTTTCATGCGGCAGAGAGCTGGGAAAAAATATTTTTTTCAGTCATTCTATGGGCGGGCTGGTATGTCCCGGCTGCCGTTCGCGCTGTTCTGATGCTTCTGCTCTTTTGCCGGAGACAGCTTCGACAATAAATTATATCCAGCATAACGATTTTCCTCATATTTTAAGGATCAGCCCCAGCACACGCTGTTCCGACCAGATCCTTTCTTTGCTGGACCGGTTTTTGATGTATCATGTTAATTTCAGACTATTAGACAAGGCGGTGTGTTTATGATTTATGAAGACAGGATTGAGACTGATCTGGAAGCAAAAGCGAAAAAATTTCAGGCAAAGACCTTTACGGTCAGGGATCTGGATAAAGACATGCTTCTGACCATGCCTTTTGATTACCCGGAACGTAAAACTCTGGTGGAAATGAGCTGTGACGAGTTCACCTGCCTTTGCCCTTTTTCCGGCCTGCCTGATTTTGCCCGGATAGTAATCAGTTATGTGCCTGCCCGAAAGCTTATCGAGATGAAATCTTTGAAATATTATCTGTATGCTTTCCGTAATCTAAAGGTGTATAATGAACATGCTGTAAATAAGATCATGGATGACCTGAAAAAAACGCTTTCTCCCCGCGAAATTACAGTAACCGGTTATTTTACCTCACGAGGAGGCATCACCAACAAAGTCACTGCATCCTATATTGCCGGAAAAAGTAAAAAGGCAAAAGTAAAAAGTAAAAAGTAAATACAATAAATGTCTCTGATGGGCTTGTCCCGAAAGAAGCATCTGGGTCTGCTTCTACAGGCATGTTTAATATCTCTGTGACTATTTTCTTGTCACTATCGGCTATTGACTATAGACTATCGACTATATAACCTGTACTCACTATGAAAAACGAACAAGTCGCTCAGATTTTTCGTAATATGGCCAGGCTGCTGGACCTTAAGGAAGATAATTTTTTCCGGGTCAGAGCTTATGATAAGGCCGCTGATCTTATTTCCGGCCTGGGCAAAGATATTGCTGATCTGGCTGAGGCTGAGGAGCTGGAACAGCTTTCCGGGATCGGACATGATCTGGCGGAAAAAATAAAGGCCATAATTTCCACCGGCACCTGTCCTCAGTATGAATCTTTGAAAAAAGAGATGCCTTTTTCTTTGCTTCAGCTTTTCAAGATACCGGGCCTGGGCCCGAAAAGCATCAAGCTTTTTTATAGATCTTTGAAGATCGATTCTCCGGAGAAACTGGAAAAAGCGGCGTTGTCGGGCAAATTGCTGGACTTGCCGGGGGTAAAAGAAAAGACTGTGGCCAATGTCCTGAACGGCATTGCTCTTTTAAAAAAAAGGCAGGAGCGTCTGCCTTTGCCGGAAGCTTTGTCCGCAGCCGATATTTTTGTCTCGGCCCTGCAGAAGATCAAAACAGTTAAGAAATGTCAGATTGCCGGGTCATTGCGCCGCAGGCGGGATACGGTCAAAGATATTGATATACTGGTGTCTGCTTCTTCCCCTGAGAAAATAATGACTGCTTTTACTTCTTTGCCTCAGGTCAAACAGGTTCTGGCCCGGGGCGAGACCAAAGCTTCGATAATCTGCGATAAACATGATCTGCAGGTAGATCTGCGTGTGGTAGAGGAAAAATGTTTCGGTTCGGCTTTGCTTTATTTTACCGGTTCCAAACAGTTTAATATCAAGCTGCGCCATCTGGCCATAGAGAAAAAATTAAAACTCAGCGAATACGGGGTTTTTGATGCAAAAGAAAATTTTCTGGCCGGCAGAAGCGAAAAAGAAATCTTTTCCCTTCTCGGCCTTGAATTCATACCTCCGGAAATGAGAGAGGACAGGGGAGAGGTCGAGCTGGCTTTAAACCGTAAATTGCCGGTACTGGCCGAAGCGGCTGATCTGCAGGGCGATTTTCATGTGCATTCGGTTTACAGCGACGGCAAAGCGACCCTTGCCGAAAATGCAGCTGCCGCTCAAAAAATGAATTATTCCTGGCTGGGCCTGGTCGACCATTCGCCAAGCCTCAGGATCGCCGGAGGTCTTCCGGAAGAAAAAGTTTATCAGAAGATCGAAGAAATAAAAAAAATGAATAAAAAGCTTAAAGGTCTGACCCTGCTTTGCGGCACGGAAGTGGATATACTTAAAGACGGAACTCTGGATTATCCCGATTCTTTGCTTAAAGAATTCGATCTGGTCATCGCTGCCGTGCATACCGGTTTTAAACAGAGCCGGGAACAGATGACTGAAAGACTGGTCAAAGCCTGTAAAAATAAATATGTCCATATCCTGGCTCATCCCACAGGACGTATTCTGGGCGGACGCAGTCCTTATGATTTTGATTTTGATGAAGTATGTAAGGCTGCTGCCGGTTCTGGTGTGGCTATGGAGATTAATTCCTGTTCCGAGCGTATGGACCTTAATGATCTGCTTTGCCTGCAGGCGAAAAACCATGGACTTAAATTCGCCCTGGGCACTGATGCCCATACTCTGACCGGTCTGCATACGATCGGTCTTGGTCTGTCTATTGCCAGACGGGCCTGGCTGACAGAAAAGGACCTGCTGAATTATCGGACATTAAAAGAATTGAAAAAATGGCTAAAAAAATAATCTGCTTTGGTCTGCTGTTTTTTTTGACAGCCTGTTATCCGAAAAATTTTCGTGATACTTTTGTTTCTGCCGGCACTTTTGTCACGGTTATTTCTCCCTGTCCCCGGGCAGCAGCTATAGTTAAACAGGAATTCGACCGTCTGGATAAACTTTTCAATCCTTTCCGCTGTGACTCGGAATTGTTTCTTCTTAATCAGAGCCAGGGCCTCTCTCTTAAACTTTCCTCTGAGCTTTGTTCTCTGCTGCAGACGGCTAAAGATATTTTTGTTTTAACCGGAGGCAGGTTTGATCCTGCTCAGGGAACTTTGTTTCTGCGCTGGAAAAAATTTTTAAAAAACGAAGCTTCTTTCCCCCTTGACCGGGAATTAAAAAAGATAATTGTCAGTAAGGGCATGGATGCAGTGCTGATCGATCGAGAAAATAATACTGTAACCATTACTGAACCCGGACTTCATCTGGACCTGTCCGGAATAGCTAAGGGTTATATGGTTGACTCTGCCGCGGCCAGGCTGAAGGAGGCAGGCATAGACAGTGCTCTGATCGATGCCGGGGGGGATATCTACTGTCTGGGCCTGAACAAAGGAAATAGCTGGAAAATAGGTCTGCGCCATCCCGGACAGAAAAAAAATACAGTAAAGGAAATAGCCTTGTCCGGATCAGGCATAGCTACTTCGGGAAATTACGAGCAATTCACCGATTATCAGGGCCGGCGTTATTCTCATCTTATCGATCCCCGTTCCGGCAATGCCCTGGAATCCGGTATTTTGAGTATTACCGTGGTTGCCGTCAGTTCGGCTGCTGCCGATGCCTGGGCTACTGCTTTCTTTTTCATGGATAAAGAGGAAATGAAAAATTTTCTTGCAACAGATTCTGATATCCTTAAAATTTATGTAATCAGCAAAGATAAAGGAGGAATAAAAACAGATGTCTTTCAGCCCTGAGATAAAAAAAATTATCGACAGCAAAGGGAAAAAACAAATTTCCATGCTGACCTGTTATGATTATACTTTTGCCCGGGTCCTTTCCGCTACCGATATCGATATGATCCTGGTCGGGGATTCCATGGCTAACGTTGTTCTGGGATTGGAAACCACCAAAGAGATCGGGTTCAGAGAAATGCTGGCTCATACCGCAGCAGTGAAAAAAGGAGCCCCGGAAAAATTCGTAGTTGCTGATATGCCGTATAACTGCTGTCAGAGAAACCGAAAAAAAACTTTGTCTTATGCCCGGGCGTTTATCGAAGAGGGAGGAGCTGACGCGGTAAAACTGGAATGGTTTAAATCCTGTCCTCAGGTTTGCGCTGAGTTGACTTCAGCCGGTATTCCGGTAATGGGACATATCGGGCTTACTCCCCAGACAGCGGATAAGATCGGCGGATTTAAAGTGCAGGGCAAAGACCAGAAAAGAGGATTGGAACTTATTGAGCAGGCCCGTATTTTTCAGGAGAATAAAGTCTTCAGTCTGGTCCTGGAATGTGTCCCCTGGAAACTGGCGCAATTGATCAGTTCCGAGATCGCTGTGCCTACTATCGGTATCGGTTCGGGAAAATACTGTGACGGACAGGTCCTGGTTTTTCACGATCTGCTCGGCCTTTATACCAGAAAAGTGCCTAAATTCGTCAAAGCTTATGCTGATCTGGCAGGGCAGATCTGTTCTGCTGCGGATAATTTCAGCCGGGAAGTAAAGCAGGGAAAATTTCCTTCGGAAAAGGAAAGTTATTCCCTGGATGAAGAAGAATTTAAAAAAATCAAAAAAAATATGAAAAAAACTTAAATTTCGTATATAATATAGTCCTTATGCTTCAGAAAGATCTTAATAAAATTGTGTCTTTAGCCCGGCGCCGCGGTTTTGTTTTCGGCGGTTCCGAAATCCACGGCGGTTTGTCCAGTGTCTGGGATTACGGTCCTCTGGGCGCTTTGATCAAAAAAAAGATAAAAGATATCTGGTGGAATGAATATGTGATCAAGCGTGAAGATATTGTCGGACTGGATAGCGCCATAATCATGAACGAGAACGTATTCCGCGCTTCCGGTCACCTGGAAGGGTTCACCGATCTTCTGGTCGATTGTCCTCAGTGTAAAAAACGTTTTCGGGTGGATAAGATCAAAAAGATAGGGGAAGACCTTTTCCGCTGTCCTGACTGCGGGTCACAGATCGATGCTTCCTGCAACAAACCCCGTAAATTCAACCTGATGCTTAAGACCAATATGAGCGCTTCCGAAGAAAATCCTCAGTATGCGTATCTCCGTCCGGAAACAGCTCAAGGTATTTTTACCAATTATCTTAATGTACTCAATTCCACGCACCGTAAACTTCCTTTCGGCATTGCCCAGATCGGCAAAGCTTTCCGCAATGAAGTCACTACCGGAAGTTTTATTTTCAGGATGAAAGAATTCGAACAAATGGAGATCGAGTTTTTTACTTATCCGGAAAAAGCCGATGAATGGTATCAGCACTGGGTCGAGGAACGCTACCGTTTTTATAAAGAGATTCTGGGTCTTGATCCCGAGTGCCTGCGCCTGCGTGAACATGAGCCTGATGAACTGGCTCATTATGCCCGGGCCTGCACGGATATCGAATATTATTTCCCTTTCGGCTGGAGCGAGCTGGAGGGTATTGCTAACCGCAGTGATTATGATCTCAGATGTCATTCCCGTGTTTCCAAAAAAGATATGCAGTATTTTGATCAGAAAAGCGGAGAAAAGTTTATTCCTTATGTGATCGAACCTTCTTCCGGTGTGGACCGCATGTTTTTTGCCGTGTTCTGCGATTCTTATCATGAAGAAGAAGTCAAAGGCAGGATGAGGGTAGTGATGAAATTGAGCCCTGCTCTGGCTCCTTATACTGCGGCAGTGTTTCCGCTGCTCAAGAAAAACAGCGACTGTGTATCTTTTGCCAAAGAGATTTATCGGGATATAAAAAAGAACGTGCCTGCTGTTTATGATGATTCCGCGGCCATCGGCAAATTGTACCGGCGTCAGGATGAGATCGGTACGCCTTTCTGCCTTACCGTGGATGTGCAGAGCCTTGAGGACCGCTGTGTTACTGTGCGCGAGAGAGATTCCATGGTCCAGACCAGGGTCTCGGCTGAAAAAGTAAATGATTTTATCAGCGATAAGCTGAATCGGGTATAAATGTTTTGTTCATAGTGTCAGTAAGGGTGTTGCCTAAAGCCCTTTAGGGTTACGCAAAAGGAGGTTTTTCTATGGCGAAGAAAATGGTCTTCTTCTTTGGTAAAACAAAATCAGACGGAAATTCCACAATGAAACAGATCCTCGGCGGTAAAGGGGCCAATCTGGCGGAAATGTGCAGTATCGGCCTGCCGGTACCTCCCGGGTTCACTATAAGCACTGAAGTTTGTAAAGCTTATTATGACAATAAAAGAAAATATCCTGCCGGATTAACTGACCAGGTTGACAAAAATCTGAAACTTCTGGAAAAAGAACTGGGTAAGACTTTCAGTGATAAAAAAGATCCTCTTCTGGTTTCTGTGCGCAGCGGAGCTGCGGTGTCCATGCCGGGCATGATGGATACTATCCTGAATCTCGGGTTGAATGACGAAGCAGTTGAAGGTCTGGCGGAACTTACTTCCAATCCCCGTTTTGCCTGGGATTCTTACCGCCGTTTTATTCAGATGTTCGGAGATGTGGCCATGGGCGTGCCGCATCATGCTTTTGAGCATGAGCTGGAAGAGATCAAAAGGGGTATTGCCAAAAAGAAAAAGATCAAAAATGCCGCGTCTCTGGTCCAGGAACAGCTGAACAAAGTGGTCCCTGACACTGCCCTTGATGTGGAAAATCTTAAAAAATTGGTAGCTAACTATAAAAAGGTATATAAAAAATATACTAAAAAGAATTTTCCCCAGGATCCGAAAGAACAGATGTGGGGAGCGATCAATGCTGTGTTCGGTTCCTGGAATAATGACCGGGCTATTGCTTACCGGGAACTGAATGATATTAAAGGTCTTTTGGGTACAGCAGTTAATGTTCAGGCTATGGTTTTCGGCAATATGGGCGAAGCTTCCGGTACAGGAGTGGGTTTTACCCGCAATCCTTCTACCGGAGAAAATCATCTTTACGGTGAATATCTGATGAATGCCCAGGGCGAAGACGTAGTCGCGGGTATCCGCACACCCCATCCCATGGATGATCTGAAAAAACAGAATAAAAAGATCTATGATCAGCTTCAGGCGATTCGTAAAAAATTGGAAAACCATTATAAAGAGATGCAGGATTTTGAGTTTACTATTGAAAACGGTAAGCTGTTCATGCTTCAGACCAGGAACGGAAAACGTACCGCTCATTCTGCAGTACAGATCGCTGTAGATATGGTCAAGGAAAAATTGATCGATCAGGAAACCGCGATCACCCGTATTCAGCCGGAACAGGTCGATCAGCTGCTCCATCCCATGTTCGATCTGATGGAGGAGAAGAAAGCCAAAGTGTTTTCCAAATCAGGTCTGCCTGCTTCTCCCGGTGCTGCTGTGGGCCAGGCTGTATTTACAGCCAAGCATGCCGAAGCCTGGAAAAAAGCCGGGAAAAAGGTTATACTCTGCCGTCTGGAAACTTCACCGGAAGATATCCGCGGTATGCATGCTTCAGTCGGTATCCTTACCGCCCGGGGCGGTATGACTTCTCATGCTGCGGTTGTGGCCAGGGGCATGGGTAAATGCTGTGTGGCCGGAGCCGGTGATATAGTCATGGACGAAAAAAACAAACAGATGCGGGCCAACGGAAAAGTGATCAAAGAAGGTGACTGGATTTCTTTAAACGGAAGTAAAGGCGTTGTCTATCTGGGACACATTAAGACTATTCCGCCTCTGGTTTCCGGGCCTTTTGAGACGATCATGAAATGGGCCGATAACTACCGCAAACTGGGCGTACGCACCAATGCTGATACTCCCAAGGATACGGAAGTAGCGGTAAAATTCGGGGCTGAAGGCATAGGCCTGACCAGGACCGAACATATGTTTTTTGAAGGGGAAAGGATTGTGCCTTTCCGCAAAATGATTCTGGTTGCTCCGGAAGTTAAACGTCTGCGCGATTCTATTGCTCAGGCCAGGGACGCAGCTGATAAAAAGGATCTGGAAAAACAGCTGGAAAAACCTCTGGCTCAGTATCTCCAGGCATTAAAAGAACTGCTGCCTTTGCAGAGAAAAGATTTTGAAGGTATATTCAGGGCTTTGAAAGGTAAACCCTGCACCATTCGTTTGCTGGACCCGCCGCTGCATGAATTTTTGCCCCATGACGAAAAAGGACAGAAAGAACTGGCTAAAGCCATGGGCCTGACCTATGACAAGGTAAAAGAAACAGTGGATTCTCTGCATGAATTCAATCCCATGCTTGGTCACCGCGGATGCCGTCTGGGTATGACTTACCCTGAGATCACGGAAATGCAGACCAGAGCTATCATTGAAGCTGCTTTGAAAGTTTTTCAGAAAAAGATCAAAGTCATACCTGAGATCATGGTGCCTTTGATCGGTAATGTCAAAGAGCTTTCCGCCCAGAAAAAGATAATCCTGGCTACTATTGAAACCATTGTTAAAGCCAGAAAAATGAAAAAATTGCCCTTTGCTGTCAAGATCGGTACAATGATCGAAGTGCCGCGTGCGGCTATGACTGCTGATGAAGTAGCGGAAGTGGCTGAATTCTTTTCTTTCGGCACCAATGACCTGACTCAGATGAGCTGCGGATTTTCCCGTGATGATGCAGGAAAATTCCTGGCTGATTATGTCGCAGCGGGTATCTATGATTATGATCCTTTCCAGTCTCTGGATGTGTCCGGTGTAGGAAAATTCGTGCGTTTGGGCGTGGACCTGGGCCGTTTGACCAGAAAAGACCTTAAATGCGGTATTTGCGGCGAACACGGCGGTGATGCCAGGTCCGTAAAATTCTGCCATTATATCGGGCTTAATTATGTGAGCTGTTCTCCTTTCCGCGTGCCCATTGCCAGACTGGCAGCGGCTCAGGCAGCGATCGAGGAAAAACAGGCTCAGAAAAAAGCCGGCAAAAAAAGAAAAGGTAAAAAGTAGAGAACTGCCTATGGATGCAATTAAGGCCTATTTAGAGCGTATAAAGCATATTCCTGTTTTGACCAAAAAAGAAGAGGAAGAGCTTATAACTAAAGCTTTAAACGGAAATCTCAAGGCGCGCCGGAAACTGATCGCTGCTAATCTTAAGCTTGTGGTTAACATAGCTAAGCATTACAGCCATTTCGGCCTGCATTTGATGGACCTTATTGCCGAAGGCAATATAGGCCTGATGAAATCCATTGATAAATTTATTCTGGAAAAAGGATTTCGTTTTTCCACTTACGCGGCCTGGTGGATACGTCAGGCTATTACCCGGGCTTTGATCGATCAGGGTAAGACGATCAGGATCCCGGTTTACATGAGCGAGCTTATTTCCAAGTACAAAAAAGCCAGGGAACAGCTTCGCCAGAAATATCACCGCGAGCCTACTCTGGGCGAGATCGCCAAAAAACTGAAGATCCCGGTTGAAAAAGTAACTGATATCGAGCTCTGGTCCACCAAAAAGGCTTCTCTGGAAGCTCCGGTAGGGGATGACGGAGAATCCAAGCTGGGTGATTTTATCCGGGCTACCGGTTATTCCGATACTCAGTCTGAGATCGATAAGTTTTTTCAGCACGAAGAGATCATGAATCTGCTTAATACTGTCAGTGACAGAGAGCGCATGGTCCTGGATATGCGTTTCGGAATTACTGATCAGGGCAAGACCTATACTCTGGCGGAAGTGGCTAAAAAACTTGATATCTCCAGAGAAAGAGTCCGTCAGATCGAAACTGCAGCTTTAAAAAAGCTGAAACTTTATGTCGTAGAACATCAGAAAGACGAATTGGATATAATTTGAATATCATGGATTTGATCAGCAAGATCAGGAATATACCTGATTTTCCCAAAAAAGGCATTCTTTTCCGCGACATCACTACTCTGCTCAGTGATAAAACTGCTTTTAAAACAGCGGTTGATTCTCTGGCCGCAAAATTAAAAGGCAAAAAGATCGAGTATATACTCTGTGCTGAAGCCAGGGGTTTTATCTTCGGCGGAGCTCTGGCCTATAAACTTAACTGCGGATTTGTGCCTGTGCGTAAACCCGGCAAACTTCCTGCCAGTATTTACCGTCACACCTATGATCTGGAATACGGTAAAGATGCTCTGGAAATGCACAGAGATGCTTTTCCTAAAAAAGCTTCGGTTTTGATTTTGGACGACCTTCTGGCCACAGGGGGTACAGCTCAGGCTCTGGTCAAACTGGCCGGTAAGCTGGATGCAAAAATATCAGCCATTGCTTTTCTCATCGAACTTACAGATCTTAACGGACGCAGAAAATTAAAAAACCTGCCCATTTATTCTCTGATCAAATACTGATCAGGAAATCAGTCCTAAGTCTTAAGCCGTAAGTCCTAAGCCAATAAAATTTCTAATTAAACTAATTTCCAATGTCTAAAAAAGATACCTTGCCGTCAGGTTAACTAGTTAGTTTAAAAAATCAGCGACGCTACTTTTGTAAACTAAATTTTAAAAAAGCCCTGATGCTTTGAGCGGGGAGACTCTGCACCTAAGGATAAAGGATAAAGTAAATGTGGATACCAATGCAAAATGAAAAATGCAAGATGATTCTCGTTTTTGCCGCGCAAGCGGCCCCTAACCGCTAATCGTAACCCTTATAATAATCTGTGTAATCCTCTTTAATCGGTGTAATCAGCGTGCAAAGCACGCCCGAAAATGTTAATTTGGTCTATAGTCAATTGTCTATAGCCGATAGTAAGAGTGTAGATCTAATTCTGCGGACTGTGGATTATTTTATTTATTTTTCCCAACTCATAACTCATCATTCATAATTTATAATTCTACATGAGCCATGAGCCATGAGCCATGAGCTAGATATGCGCCCAGGCCGAAAGCGCTGCCGCGCAAATGATGAATGCTGAATTTTGAATTATGAATGAAATATCGCGAAGCGAATACGTAACCTTAACCGTAAGCCGTATATCCGGCATTTTCTTCTTTGGAATTTCTTCGGATATCCGGGAGCACGGATTTCTTCTGTGGAAGTCTTCGTGCGAGTGATACGGGCTTCGTAACCCTAACCGCTAATCGTAACCCTTATAATAATCTGTGTAATCCTCTTTAATCGGTGTAATCAGCGTGCAAAGCACGCCCGAAAATGTTAATTTGGTCTATAGTCAATTGTCTATAGCCGATAGTAAGAGTGTAGATCTAATTCTGCGGACTGTGGATTATTTTATTTATTTTTCCCAACTCATAACTCATCATTCATAATTTATAATTCTACATGAGCCATGAGCCATGAGCCATGAGCTAGATATGCGCCCAGGCCGAAAGCGCTGCCGCGCAAATGATGAATGCTGAATTTTGAATTATGAATGAAATATCGCGAAGCGAATACGTAACCTTAACCGATAACCGATACGGGCTTCGTAAACGGTAACCCTGTTTTACGGCCATTTCACTCGCACGAAGACTTTCACAGAAGAAATCCGTGCTCCCGGATGTCTGGAAGAGAACCGCTGAAGAACACGCCAGACATACGCTCGTCCGAAGAGGACGAGTGAGAGAATCGTCCTCGCGGATGTTCGAAGATTACCAAAGAAGAGAAAACCGAACATACCGGCAATTTTTCTCCTAAGCCGAAAATGTTAAATGTACTGATTTCTAAAAGCTGGGGCAGAGGTGGTAAGTGTATTCATGCGCCCAGGCCGACTCGAACGGCCATTTCCGGCTTAGGAGGCCAGCGCTCTATCCGGCTGAGCTATGGGCGCATTGATATACAATTGTAAAGGTAAAAAAGAAAATTGTAAAATAAAAAATAAAAAAATGCAGTAAAATCTGCTTAAATTGCAATTTCATCGTTGAGCGGTAACCCGGGGGCTGTGTTTTTATTTCTCCTGTCTGTATACCCTGATTTCGGTTCTTTTCAGCCTGAAATCTGGTATGTCCGGATATTGTAGGACAGTCCTGTACAGGCCCCCTGAATATGTGAAAACGCTTTCAAAAAACTATTGACAATCAAGGCATTATTTGATTAAATTGTAGTAAGTGTCCGGCTCTTTGACATTGCTTGAGTGATCAAAGAAATACAACATAGCAGTTGTACCATTCACGACAAATTTACTCATGGAAAGAAAGGGGGTGGGGAAAAAAAATCATTAATAATTCCAAGAGTTTGTCTTAAAACACTGTGAATGATATAACATAGATGGTTGCTTAAGTGCAAGGAATGTTAACCTTGTTGCAGATAAATAAGAACTCTGAAAAGGAGGCTCAGAATGAGTAAGAAATTAATTGCTTTAGTGGCTATTTTTGCTGTAGCTTTGACAGGTACAGTATTTGCCGCAGTAGAGAACATTAAAGTCAGCGGTAATTACACTATGTACGGGATCGCACGTAATGATTTTGATTTCGGCACAGAAATCGGA
>Ga0272442_10000489_pt1 | contig 63667 bp, 40 predicted proteins | sample SSMForm2O_FD_200262 | JGI IMG/M metagenome (GOLD analysis project Ga0272442, IMG submission 200262) | Marine sediment archaeal communities from Little Sippewissett salt marsh, Falmouth, MA, United States - SSM-Form-2O | ecosystem: Environmental > Aquatic > Marine > Wetlands > Sediment ...
TGAAAAAAAGAAGACCAAAGAAATACAACTTAATGAACAAACCTCGTGCTGAACTAAGAGCAGCTTTGATGGGAGGTTAACGTTATGTCAGTGCCATTCGTACCAGGTCCATTTTTTGAGAGGGAGCAAGACTTGGGTCTGCATTTTTAGGGGTGATTCCCGGGTCAGACATGGTCAAGAGAGCAGATAATCCAACGTCTTAGTTCGTTGATGTTGAGGTAAGTAAAGAACTCACATGTCACCCCTGCGAAGGCAGGGATCCGGAGCATAAAAAGTGGATTCCCGCCTTCGCGGGAATGACAAATAGTGTCTCTGCAACAGGGGCGATTTGATGGATTTTTCCATTGTGCGGGCTTTCAATAGTCAAGATTCAATTGTCAATCGTCAATTTACGATCATCCGTGCTTGCCGAATCTTAGCGAAATAGATACAATTCCACACAATGGCAAAAGACGTGGATATGAATAAAGTGGTTCGTCAGCACCTTGAGATGGAGCAGTTTTTTAGCGGGTTTACTCTCAAGAGCGCTGCTGAAGAATCCGAGTCAAACGTACAGGAGGACACGCTTGTCCCGAGAGGAGTAGAAGGAATGGCTGTCGCCGAGAAAGCTGCTGAGTTGGAGAAAATTGCCGAGGAGGTTCGTCAATGCCGCCAGTGCGGCCTGGGATCGACACGGACAAACCCCGTGTCCGGCGAAGGGAACCCGGACGCCCGCATTATGTTCGTCGGCGAGGCGCCCGGCGCCGATGAGGATGCGCAGGGCCGGCCGTTTGTCGGACGGGCCGGCCAGTTGCTGGATAAGATCATCAATGCCTGCGGTCTTAAGCGGGAAGATGTTTTCATCGGCAATATCTTGAAATGCCGCCCGCCGGACAATCGCGATCCTCGGGCCGAGGAGATCGTAAGCTGTCTGCCCTACCTTCAGAAGCAGATCGAGATTATCGAGCCGGAGGTGATCATTGCCCTGGGCGCCCACGCGGCCAAGACGCTGCTGAACACCACCAAGCCCATCGGCCAGCTCCGCGGCCAATTCCATGAGTACATCGCCGGGATCGGTCGCCCTCCGATCAAACTGATGGCGACCTATCACACGGCCTATCTGCTGCGGAGCTACACCCCTGAGAACCGAAGGCGCGTCTGGGAGGACATGAAGAAGGTCCTCGCCGAACTCGGTTTACCTGTGCCGGAATGATCGGAAAAAAACGAAGCTTGTAGCCGGTTCAGAACGCTAAGTGCACGTGTGAGAAGTAGCACGGGCATCCTGCCCGTGAGTTCCACGGGCGTCTCGCCCGAGGAACGCGATCAATGGCAGGGCCAAGATGGCCCTGTGACTCATGGGCAAGATGCCCATGCCACGATAAACCGGTTTCTCACACACACTCTAAGATGGTAAGACACATTTTTAGTGGAAATGTGTGTTGATCTGAAGCTCTTCGCTTTTGGGGCCGCCTCTGAGCAATTCCTGTAATTGCTCGAATTGCCCCGGCTTCATATGATAGCTATGCGCGTGATCGGGAAATGTGCCGTCATGGATATCTTTGGCGTACGTATTGAATGCCTCAATCGTGCGTCCGGCTAATTGACCGAAATCCCGTGCAAATTTCGGGCTGGGTCCCTGAGTTAATCCCAGGATATCGGTAACAATGAGTATCTGCCCGTCGCAATGCGGCCCGGCTCCACAGCTAATGACCGGCACATCGCAACGGCTTGTGATGATCTGGGCCACTTCCACGGCCGTTCCCTCAATTAACAAGGCGCCGGCTCCGCAATCGACCATTTGCTCGGCAAGACGGATCATCTCAACGGCGTTGCGGGCCGTCGTGCCCTCGGCCTTGAATCGTCCGATCTTATTGATGTTTTGCGGCCGGATGCCGATATGCCCCATGACCGCGATGCCGGCATTGCTGACGGCCTTAATGACGTCCAGGTCCCCGCAGTTCGCCTCGATCTTGACCATTTGCGCCCCGGCCTGGCTCATGAATCGCCCGGCGTTCTTGACGGCTTCGGTCTGACCCACCTGGCACGAGAGAAACGGCATATCCGCCACGAGAAAGACATTCGGCGCCCCCCGACGGACCGCGGCGGTGATCGTGACCATGAAATCCATCGTCGCCGGAAGCGTCGAATCGTATCCGAGCACGACCTCGGCCGCCGAATCGCCCACGAGGATCATCTGCACATCCGTCTGCGAGATCAGTTTGGCGGTGGTGTAATCGTAGCAACTGACCGCCGCGATCTTATGCCCCTGACGCTTGGCTTCATGTAAGTCCGTGATTGTGAGTCGCCCGTTCATGGTTTTGGTCTCTCTCTAATCCGAATATTCTGAAATATCACAGTCCGGCCGTTAAAAAGTAGCATATGAAAACAACGTCCTGCGATCAAGCGTAAAGTAGTGTAGATAAGAGGTTTGGTCCGCCACTATCCGAAAAAAACACAAAAATATTACAAATTTCACGATATTCGGCTTGATTTCTTCAAGAAAATTTGTATTTTTAATCTTGATTTCTTACTTTTCTCTAAAGAAATTGTTGCTGTCTACACGATGATAATTAAGGACGATTAATTAGACAGAAAGGGATTTTAAAGCAGCAATTATCAGGTTTTCATCACCCTCCTCCGAAGCCAGATTCTGTAGTCATTAGAATCTGGCTTTTTTAGACCCATTAATACCAAAATAGGTAATCATTCGAACGCTACGCATGTTAACGAGGGAAATATGGGATACCTTTAGCATTTACACACAGAGAGATACTCCCCCTAATCTAAAAAAGTACCTCGTCAGCCTCTGAAAACGACTACTTCGCTGTTGGGCCGGTGGGCTTGACATCTTTCGTGTTCAGACCGAACGACCCGGCCCAGGTGCGGATCTTTTTCCAAAGCTCCTGAGCGATTTGCGGATTCTTGTCCAGCGCATTGCGGCGCTCGCCGATATCGTCTGCGAGGTTGAATAGCCTGGCATCGGTTCCATCAGTATTGATAAGCAGCTTCCAGTCGCCGTCGCGGACGGCCAGACTGGGACTGATGAAGTCCGGATTACCCGGACGAAGACGGGAATAGGGCTCGCCGTATTGCCAGAAGACGGGCCGGCTGCGCGGGCGAGGATGGCCGAGTAAAACGCGGTGCATGTCTTCGCCGTCATGACGGACGGTATCCGGCAGTTTGACGCCGGCGACGTGACAGAAGGTCGGCGCCAGATCGATGCCGCACATGACGCTTTCGGTATCGACGGACCCTGACGGAATCACACCTTTCCATCGGGCGATAAACGGCATGCGGATACCGCCCTCGTAGAGGCTCCATTTGCGGCCGTAAAGCGGGCCGGTGAAGCCGGGCGGATCGAAGCCCTTGCGATAATAGTGCGGCCAGTCGGTGGGGCCGTTGTCGCTGGTGAAGACGATAAGCGTCTCTTCGGCCAGCCCGGCGGCGTCGAGGCCGTTGAGCAGCCTGCCGATCTGGCGATCCAGCTCCTCTAACACGGCGAAGAACTTCTGCTCGAACGGATTGTCCGTAACGGCTTTCCACTTCTCAACAGCCTCCTCGGGCGGGACATGGGCATCGTGGACGTCGTTGGGAAAAAGCTCAATGTAAAACGGGCGATCGGAATTGTGACGAATGAATTTCAAGGTACGATCCACGTATCGCTGCGTCGATTGGTGCTTGGGCAAATATTCGATGTCGCCCCGGCCGAGCTCGGCGCTCCGGCCGGAAAGGCCTTTCTTGGAGAACAGGATACGGTCTCCGAGTCCTTCGAAAGCGACCAGTGATTCATCGAAGCCGTACTCTTGCGGCAGCGGCGCGTCGCCGACGTCCCGGCCGCCGCCAATGTGCCATTTACCGAAGTGGGCGGTGGCGTAGCCGGCCTGCTTGAGAATCCGAGCGGTCATCGGTGCCTTGGGATCGAGCCAGTTGGCCATTTGACGCTTGCGATTGTTGGCGCGGGATTCAAGGTAGGAATGAACCCGCCAGCGGATGGGGTACTGGCCCGTCATAACCGCCACGCGCGAAGGCGAGCAGATGGGCGAGTTCGTGTAGAACTGCGTTACGCGCAAGCCGTCGGCGGCGAGACGATCTATATTCGGCGTCTTCATCGAGGGATTCCCGAAGCAGCTCGGATCGGCGTAGCCCATGTCGTCGATGAAGACGAAGATGATATTAGGCCGGCGTTTACGATCCTTCGCCGAGCCGAAAACCGGTACGGACAATCCCAGAACACCCGCACCGCACATTTTGAGAAACGCTCTTCGCTGCATGATATGTCCAATCAAATAACTTCCGGATCTTTAAGCGATTCGAGTATAGCTGTTGGATTAGGAAAAATCAAGATGGGCGATATGGAGCTGGCGGGTGCCGGTTTTTTGGTCGATGCCGTCGAAACAGATCGCCTCGCCGGTGCGATTCCAGCGGGGGTGGAAATCGCAGCGCAGGTGGCCGGAGATGTTGCGTCGAATTTTCATATCGAGGGTCACAAGCGTTTTGCCCTGTTTGGTTTCGACGTTGTAGAGGATCAGCGATTCGTTCAGTCCGTGTTTGTGATCGGTGGCCAGCCAGTTGGCGTCGGGCCCGAAGGTGCAGTGACCATCAAAATCGAGCATCCCTTCGCCGAGAACTTTGTAATCGGCCTGGCCGTCGGTGAAAAGGACATGCCGTCGGCCCCGGCTTTGATATTTGAAGGTCGCGATGATTTCCCGGTCGTTGCGCCAGTCGAAATGGGACACGCTGCTTCCATAGGGGATGACCTCGCGCAAATTGCCGCCGTCACGGTCCGCGGTGAACATCCCGGTTTCCAGTTTCCCTTTCTCCATCGAGCGGCCGAGGAAGAAGAACCGGGTGTCGCTCTTGTTGAACACGGTATGATTGCACCACAAATGGCGATCTTTCAATTCCGGGCGACGGTCCCTGATGAGTTTGTAGAAATCGAGCACTGAAACCGCTAACGTGCGCTTGCCCGTTCGCATATCCATGACGAAGACGCCGTCGTTGTCGGGGTGGGGGACGTCGATCGTCGGGTCTTCGATCCCCTGGTAGCTGACGGTTTTTCGCAGGCGGCCGAGCCGGCCGTAGGACAGGCTCAGGGCGTATCGGCCGGAATGGCCTAAGCCGTTAATCGCGGCCGGGAGGATTCGTTTCTTTCCGGTCTGAATATTCATTACCACAGAGATAATCTGGTTGCCCCGACGGTCGTTATAGAGGATTTCATCGTCGTTCAACGGATTCCAGTGGAGCATGGCGCCTTGCTGAAGGTTCCAGGCGTGGGTCCGGCCGATCGTCTCGAACGCGCCGGATGTCGCATCGACCAGACCGATGGCCGCCGGCTCATCCTGCGTGGGGAAATGATCCTGAAACGGACTCTCCAGCGAGAGCAAATGCGTGCCGGACCGATTCCACGGGCAGATTCCATAATAGCCGAAGAAATGATGCCTCGGACCGCGCGTCAGTGTTTGAATGCGACACTTGGGCAGTCCGCTTTCACGTTTTGCGAACGTACGCAAATTTGAAAGACTGAGTATCACCCCACCGGTCAGCGTCTGTTTCAAAAAGTGCCGTCGAGAGTTAAACATCATCATCTTCACCTGAAACAAGTTTTAAGTTGCGTACCCAAATCGGTTGTCTCAAATGATACCTGTTGTCCTGTCCGGGGGCAAATACATTTACTTGTTCATAAAGAAACAATGAAAAATGCAGTCGAGTAAAGTCCGTCGAACGGAGCCGAAAAGAAGCGTTGGCGCTCTCAGCAGGCGCGCGGGCGGGCCTTGCCCGTGATTTGTGCCGTAATTGACTTGAGAATACGTCGTTCCTCCAAGGCTGAACCTCCGCCATCATCCATCTTGAATCGCATGTCGCGGATCACAAATCCACTCAGCCGGAGATGGCTCTCCAGCTTTGATTGAGCTCTTCCATCAGCTTGATGACCTCGCGGATCATCTGCGGATCGCGCTTGGCATTGGCTTCGGACAGGTGCTTGATCATGAATAAGTAGAGCTTGCGAAGATTCGAGGCGACTTGGCCCCCCGCGTTCATATCCAACACCGCGTTGAGCTCATTGATAATATCCAAAGCCTTGTTGATATATTGCCCCTTGGCTTCGTGATGGTTGGCCTCTAATTCGATGATCGCCTGTTTGAGAAACTTGATCGCACCCTCGTAGAGCATCACGATGAGGCGGCCTCTGCTTTGCGTTGTGACTGCGTTGTCCTGGTATGTTTTAATTCCCTGCATGACATCGACTCCTTGGAGCCAAGCTCCGCCCTCTACGCAAGGGTTTTTAAGCCCTTTTTAATACCACGCCTGTTAAAACATGATCGCGCCCATCCGTTGGCCGATCATCCCTCCCCGGATGAATCATTCGATCTCCTTACGTCGTTGCGGCTATCCATTCAGCAGGCTCAATGCCAACTGCGGCATCGTATTGGCCTGGGATAACATAGCGACGCCGGCCTGGGCCAGGACCTGGTTCCGGGTCATGATGGCCATTTCCGTGGCCACATCAACATCTGAAATACGGGATTCGGCGGATAACAGGTTTTCCGTCTGATTATTAATAACCGCGATGGTACTTTCCAGACGGTTCATTTTATACCCGAACCCGGCTCGGGCGGCATCTTTGGTGGTGATGGCGGTCCCTAAGGTGGCCAGGGCTGCCCGGGCGCTGGCCGCCGAACTGATGCTCGCCGTCGAAAGCCCCAGGGCACTGCTGGTCATGTCGCTTCCGTAAACGTCGATCTTGTCGGTCGTGGCCGTTCCGAACTGTATCGATATCGTGGCCGTGGCGCTATTGAGAAGGTTGTTGCCGTTGAACTCGACGGCCCCCGAAATACGGTTGATCTCCGCCGCCATCTCGGTGAATTCGTTGTTCATAATGGTTCGCTGAGCGCTGGAATACGAACCGGTGGCAGCCTGTTCGGCCAACTGTTTCAAACGCACGAGCGCGTCGTCGATGCTCCCCATGGCGCCTTCGAATGTCTGGAGCATACTGATGCCGTCCAAGGCGTTCCGAGAGCCTTGTTGGAGGACGGCAATGTCGGCACGCATCAATTCGCGAACGGCCAGGCCGGCGGCGTCATCCTTGGCGCTGTTGATCCGCAGGCCCGACGACAGTCTCTCCACCGATTGGGCCAGCGCATCATAGCTCGAACCCAAGTGCCGAGCGGCATTGGCCGACATGACATTATTCTTGATTGCTAACATACTGATCACTCCTTTAATTTGTACTTGACCCGTTTGTCAAAAATCCGTTGTCAAATACGTATTGTCAATGAGCCTTCCTTATACATCATATCGGGCAACCTATTTTGACTTAGGTCCACGTCTCCGTGGAAAACAGTCAACACGTCCCACGGAAACGGCCACGTTCAAGAATCATTATCGAAAGGAACGCGAAAAACTTTAAAAAAAACCCGCCCACGGCGAAAAGATAAATTTAAACCTTAAGGCACAGGCTCAATAGTGACAAATCATGAAGGTCTAACACATTTGGTATGAGCGTGCGCAGCCTTCAGCATTATTTTGATGATATCTCGTCTGCTGATGACACCGACGAGTCTTCCTCCGGAAGTGACGGGGACTCGCCTGAAATCATTATTGGCCAGGCATTTGCACACATCCAAAATGCATTCATCCTCCTCAAAGAAGATCACCGGCTGTGTCATGAAGTCGGAAACAGGCTTATTCACCAGCACCTCAAGATCGATGTTAAATCTCAGGATGTCTTTTTCGGAAATAACAGCAATTAAGGTCATATCCTCCTCAACCACAGGGATGCCACTAATATTATGTTCGACCAGGATTTCCATCGCTTCGTGGACAGGGGTGTTCGGCTTGACGCAATAAACGGATTGCGTCATGATATTTCGTGCCTTGAGCATAACGTTCGCCTTTCAGTAAGTCGATCTGGTTTTATGTCTATCAACGGCCCAGTCGTAGTGAAAAAGCATTAGCCGGAAATAGCTTTCCAGCTTTGATTCAAATCCTCCATCAACTGAATGACATCTCGGATCATCTGTGCATCGCATTTAATGTTCGCTTCAGAAAGATGCCTTGTCATGAAACAGTAGAGCTTGCGAAGGCTCGAAGCCATTTCCCCCCCGGCGTTCATATCCAGGATCACATCGAGCTCATTGATGATGTCCAGGGCTTTGTTGATATATCGTCCCTTGGCTTCGTAATTGTTGACCTCCAGTTCCTTGATCGCCAGCTTCATAAACTTGATGGCGCCGTCATAGAGTAGAACGATGAGCCGGCCTTTGTTTTGCGTCATCACGGCGCTGGCCTGATAGGTTTTAATTCCTTGCATTGCATGTGCTCCTTGGGATCGAGCTACGTTTTGGTACGAAGATATGAGTGCCTTAGCACTCAATTCCGAAGGAGATAACCCACACCATTAATAGACCGATCATCTTCCCCTGAAGGGTTTGATTCAATCGTCAAAGAATACTCCGTTAAGTTAGCAGGCTGAATGCCAACTGTGGCATTGCATTGGCCTGTGTTAACATAGCGACGCCGGCCTGGGCCAGAACCTGGTTCCGGGTCATCGTGGCCATTTCGGTCGCCACATCGACGTCTGAAATTCGGGATTCGGCGGCCATTAGGTTTTCCGTCTGATTATTGATGACCGAAATGGTGCTTTCCATACGGTTCATCTTATATCCGAATGCGGCCCGGGCGGCGTCTTTTGTTGTGATGGCGGTTCCTATGGTGGCCAGGGCGGCCCGGGCGCTGGCGGCCGTACCGATGCTCAACGTGCTAAGTCCCAGCGCGCTGCTGGTCATATCGCTGCCGTGAACATCGATCTTGTCGGTGGTGGCCGAACCGAATTGAATCGATATGGTAGCCGTGGCACTGTTGAGGAGGGTGTTGCCGTTAAACGCGACGGCGCCGGCAACACGATTGATCTCGGAGGCTAATTCGTCGAACTCGTTGTTCATAATGGTTCGCTGCGCGCTGGAATAGGATCCTGTGGCGGCCTGTTCGGCCAGTTGTTTCAACCGCACAAGGCCTTCGTCGATGGTTCCCATCGCGCCTTCGAACGTTTGGAGCATACTAATGCCATCCAGTGCATTCCGTGCCCCCTGACGGAGCACGGCGATGTCAGCACGCATCAATTCACGGACGGCCAAACCGGCGGCGTCGTCCTTGGCACTGTTGATCCGCAGTCCCGACGACAGTCGCTCGATCGATTGGGCCAGCGCATCGTAGCTTTGGCCTAAATGGCGAGTCGCGTTCACCGACATGATGTTGTTCTTGATGGCTAACATACACTTCTCCTTAAAACTGAAATCGCACTCGTCTCGTCATCATCTTTCACCTCGTACCCGCTTTCTTTGGCCACTGTTAAGTGTCATCCATCGAGATCTCAAAATGGGCGCAGAAACTCGCTGCACATATTCAAACGATTGTCTAACTTGTTTTTCTTTGCATCGGCCCGGCGGAATGTCATAAAGACAATACGCCGTTCGTAAAAAATGCTCAAAACAACCTGGAATCCACACAACAATCCATTGTTGATATTCACCCGAATGAGCGAGGACCTGCAATGACAGTGATCAAAGGCTGCCGTTTTCGCTTGCCGTACGAACGTTGGAGGCGTACACGGATTCAGTTCGCGCACACGTTTCCACCGGTGGTAAAAGACCACTTTCGCATTTTTTCCTGCCGATGTCGGTCATGATAGCGAATCACATTATCAACTCGTCGTGATATTCACCCTGTTGGAGGCATCATCTTCCTGAGAAATGACCGTTTGACCGCAGCACTTTTGGGGTGATAAACATCGGTGATAGATTCAGCAAAAGTATGGTGCAAAAAGAATGACTGAGCGAAAAGGGGTCTAAACAGCTTTGGGTAGGTTTAAACGTTGTTGAGAAGAAATCCTGGTGTAAGACCGAATCGGAAGGTGATGCATAAAATCTCAACTGATAACCTCGCTATCATTTCACTTGTCAAGGAGCGCTTTCGCAGAGTATACAAGACACCATATCTTTACTCTCTCAAAAAGCCTCAAAGAGAGCACGTCCTGAAACATTGCAAATCGTGGACGTTGTAATCTTCAAAACTTGTTATCGAAAAAAATGTGAAATACTTTAGATAACTCTCGGAGAAAAATGCGAATAAAAAAAGAAGTCGTCTTTTAACATGGAATCTTGATCGGTGAACAAAGAGACGGTTAGAATGGCCCGAGGCCTTTGAGATTGCTTTTTAGAGAGGTGTTGTTACGAACAAACGAGACGCCGTCAAGCACAAGTGGAAACAGAAGAGCACGCCGGAGATGGCGTTCGTGCCCTATCCCGACTGCATTCGATGGCCCGTCACAAACGGCGCCGACGACCTGGAATTCATGCGCCGCGGGTATCATCCCGCCAGATAAAAGGGCTACGAGAAACATGACATAATGTTCAAAAGCCAGACGATGTGTCATTTTTTGTGCGTGATAGCGGTGCTGAAATAGCTGACTTCTCAGGGTTGCGCCGGGCAATTGGCTTTCCGCTGGGGAAAAGTACTTGTATTTGAGCCTGACATAGGTTATAGTGTGGATCTTAATATTGGATTCGAATCGCGGGCTTGGTTTTCAAACGGAATAGACAATGAGCACAGAATCACCTGAAAAGACAACGACTGGAACACAAGCGGGCTGGCTGCGTCGCAATCTCATTAAAGCGATCATTGTTCTGGTGGTGATAGGGGCACTGGTCGCGGCCTCGAGAATCCCCCCCAAAGACCGTCAGGTTGAAGAGACGGGGGCGCCGCCGGTCAATGTGTCGATTACGACGGTAGCGGCCGAGCCGGAGCTTGCCGATACGTTCACGTTGCCGGCGGTCATTGAGCCGAATCGCGTCGTGACGGTTGCGGCCGAGGTTGCCGGCCGGATCGAGCGGATCGGCCCGGAAAAGGGCGATACGGTCTCCGCCGGCGATCTGCTCGTGGAGCTAAATTCCGACCTTCTGCGCCCGCAGTTCGAGATGACCAAAGCGCAGGTCGAATTCAACCAGATCGAGTTCGAGCGTATGGAAAATCTTGTCAAAGATAACGCCACCGCCCGGCGGGACCTCGACAATGCCAGGACGCAACTGGACGTCAGCAAGGCCCAACTCGATGAGATCGAAGCACGCCTGGAGCGCACCCGCATTCTCGCCCCTCTGTCCGGCGTCATGAATAACAAGCTTGTCGAGGAAGGGGAATACGTCGATCCCGGTATGCCCGTCGCTGAGATTGTGGAGACGGATACGGTCAAGGTGGTCGTGGAAATTCCCGAAAGCGATGTGGGTTTTTTCAGCGTCGGCGACAAAGCGGACGTTCGAGCGGATATCAAGGGCGAAGAGAACGTGCTGACCGGGGAATTGATATTTATCAGCGAACTGGCCGATTCGATGACCCGCTCCACGCGCGTCGAGATTGCGCTGGAGAACAAAGAGCGGCTGCTGCGAAGCGGGCAAATCGTTCAGGTTCGCCTGACGCGACGCATTCTGAAGGATGCGATCCTGATCCCGCTGCTGGCCGTGATACCGATGGAGGACGGCAAGGCCGTTTATGTCGTCAATTCGACCGAGGCGAAACGCAAAAACGTCGAGATTGGGATTATCAAGGGGGACCGCATTCAAATCATAAGCGGTTTGAAACCGGGCGACCGGCTCATCACGTCCGGCCATCGCTTCGTCGCGCCGGGGCAAACGGTGAATATCGTATCGGAGAAGAAATAGCCGCCATGCTCCTGACCGACGTTGCCATCAAAAATCGAACCACCGTGGGCGTTCTGGGCCTGATCATCATTCTTGTCGGCAGTTACAGCTACATGTCGCTGCCCCGCGAGGCGGCCCCGGATATCCCGATCCCTTACATTCTGGTCACAACCATGTATGAAGGCGTCTCACCGGAGGATATCGAGACCTCCGTGACGATGAAGATCGAGAAAGAGTTAAACGGCATCCGGGGTGTGGAGGAAATCACATCGAGCAGCGCCGAGGGGATGTCGTTGATCAGCGTGGAATTTGATCCGGATGTGCCCAGCGAAGTCGCCCTGCAGCGGGTGCGCGACCGCGTGGATTTGGCCAAGGGAGAGCTGCCCCTGGACACGGAAGAACCCATTATTAATGAGATCAACTTCGCCGAGCTGCCGATCATGCTCATCAGCATCTCGGGTAAGATCTCCCCGGTCCAGCTTAAAGAGGTCGCGGACGACGTTCAGGATGCCCTCGAAGCGGTGCCCGGCGTGCTCAAGGTCGAGATGGCGGGCGACCTGGAGCCTGAGGTTCGATTGGAGTTCGATCCCGATCGCATCGCCAAATACAATCTGACCGTCGGGGAGATTTTGGCCCTCATTCCGTCGGAGAACGTGAATATCTCCGCCGGCGGCCTGGAGACGGATGTGACGAAATTTAACGTGCGCATTCCCGCCGAATTCGTCACACCGGAGGAAGTGGATCATTTACTCCTGACCGTACGCAACGAAAAACCGATTTATCTGTCCGACGTCGCCCGGGTCCGATATACCTTCAAAGACCGAATCAGCTACTCCCGCCTCGACGGCACGCCCAATATCACGTTAAGCGTCAGCAAGCGCGTCGGCTCCAACGCCGTCCATGTTTCCGATTATATTAAGGAAGTCATTAACAAGGCGCAGGAGCAGGCCAAGGGCGTCGTCAAGTTCGATATCACGTATGATATGTCGAAGATGGTTCGCAACATGGTTGCGGACCTGGAAAATAACATCGTCTCGGCACTGATCCTGGTCACGGCGGTTCTGCTTCTGTTCCTCGGCTGGCGTCCGAGCACGATCGTGGCGATGATCATTCCGCTGAGCATGCTGATTACCTTTTTCCTCGTTCAGATGCTGGGATACACGCTGAACATGATTGTTTTGTTCAGCCTTATCCTCGTGTTGGGCATGCTCGTGGACAACGCGATTGTCATCGTCGAGAACATTTACCGGCATCTTCAACTCGGACACAATCGCATCGACGCGGCGATCCTCGGCGCGCGGCAGGTCGCCTGGCCCGTGACGACTTCTACGTTTACGACCGTCTGCGCGTTTTTACCGATGATCTTCTGGCCGGGCATCATGGGCGATTTTATGAAGTACCTGCCGATCACCCTGACCATCGGTTTGCTGGCCTCGCTCTTCGTGGGGCTCATCTTCAATCCCGTGATTTGCTCGATCTGGGCGGGGCGCTCGCCGGCCCCGCGTCAGAAGGACCACTGGTTTATCCGCGGCTATCGCCGAATCCAGCACCTGGGACTGCACAATCCGGGCCTGACCTTGTTCCTGGCATTTGGTTTGTTATTTGCCATCGGGACTCTCTACGGCAAAATCGGCCAGGGCGTGGAATTCTTCCCGGAGGGCGATCCGGACCGTTCGGTTATCAATGTGCGCGCGCCGCAGGGGACAAACATCCACGAAACCGACGCCATCGCCCGCCTGATTGAAGAACGCGTCCAGCCGTTCAAACCGTGGCTCGAACATATCGTCACGAATGTGGGCTCCAGCGGAAGCACGGGAGAGCTTATGTCCAGTACCGGCGGCCCGCACCTGGCCAACGTGACCCTTGTCTTCTACGATTTCGCGGATCGCGAACGGCCTTCAGCAGAGATCGTCGCCGAAGTCCGCGAGGCCGTATCCGACTTAACGGGCGCCGAGATCCAGGTCCAGAAAGCAGAAATGGGCCCGCCGACCGGTGCGGCCGTGACGGTGCGCATCATCGGGGAGGACTTCAAGACGCTCGAACGTCTCAGCGAGCAGGCCAAGCGCACGATCGCCGGCGTACCCAACGTCGTCAATCTTAAGAGCGATTTCGAGGCTGCACGCCCGGAACTGGCCTTCATTGTGGATCGTCGCGTCGCCATGCTGCTCGGCGTCAATACCGCCACGGTAGGTCACTTTCTGAAGATGGCCATCTTCGGCAGCAAGGTTGGGACGTATCGCGAATATAACGACGAATACGATATTACCGTCCGTCTGCCGGTGGAGGACCGGGCAAAGGTGGACGATTTGTACCGGTTGCAGGTTCCCAATACCGCCGGCAAAGCCGTGCCGCTTCGCTCGTTGGGCCGGTTCGAGTATCGAGGGGGATTCGGCACGATTAACCGCGTCGATCAGAAACGCGTCGTCACGCTGACCGCCGACGCCGAAGGACGTCTCAGCACCGAGGTGCTGGCCGACGTTCAGACGCGCCTGGCCAAGCTTGAGCTGCCGCCGAACTATGAGATTCGTTACGCCGGGGAGCAGGAAGAACAGCAAGACGCCCAGGCGTTTCTTTCCAAGGCCTTCGGCATCGCCCTGCTGCTGGTGACAATGGTGCTGGTGATTCAGTTCAATTCGCTGATGATTCCGCTGATTATCATGACCACGGTGGTCCTTTCGCTGATTGGGGCCTTGATCGGTTTGCTGGTCTGTCGTTTGCCTTTCGGTATCATCATGACGGGGATCGGCATTATCAGCCTGGCCGGCGTCGTCGTCAACAACGCGATTGTGCTGCTCGCTTATACGCGGCAGTTGCAGGAACAGGGGCTGGACCTCGTCTCGGCCGCGGCGGAGGCCGGTGTGACCCGTCTGCGCCCCGTTCTGCTCACGGCGATGACGACGATCACGGGCCTGATCCCGATGGCGGTCGGTATTTCCTTCAACATCCACACCTTCACGCTGGCGACCAAAAGCGAGTCCACCCAATGGTGGCGGAATATGGCGGTTGCGGTGATCTTCGGCCTGGGTTTCGCCACAATCCTCACGCTGGTCGTCGTGCCCTCGCTCTATTGCCTGCTCAGCCGCCTCTGGCTCAAGCTGGGATTGGATCCCACCGCTGCAAAACCGCATACCGAGGAAGAAACGGTCGCCGCCACAGTCACCTGAGAAGGCTCTGACTCCTCACTGAGCGGTCGGGTGATAGAATTCCACCTCCCAGATGCGGGAGAGGTTACCCGGCGTGCTGGTCACCACCAGGCGAATCCGATCCGAGCGGACAGGCGAAAACGTCCAGATCGTCTCCACGGACGCATTTCTTATCACCCGTAATCCCCGGGCATCTTCCCAGGCTCCGTCATGATCGTACTGCAATGTAAAACGGCCAATCGGGTCTTTCGAAATATGGCCGTCGAACCAGCCGCTGATGATTCGCACGGCGCCGATCGTGCGAGGCTCGGACCATGAGAAGGTAATATCATCGGGCATTTCCGAGGCATGACTCACCCAGCGAAGCCGGTTATCCTTGATGTCGAACCGGCCGTCGTTGATGTTTTCCTTGGGATATCTTTTTTCGTCGTAATTCGAGGAAACCGAGACTTTAGCATCCCGCGCGAGATTCGGACCGGCATTATCAAGCCACTTAGAGATATCTTCGCCGACCATCATTGCTTTGAGCTGTTTGAGATAATCCGTATAGACGCGGCGTGGAGGGCTGTTGTGCTTCTTGCAGAGCGATGCCGCCATACCGACGACCTCGCCCATCATGCCGCAGGTTCGCATGACGCGCACCGCCCCAAGGGCCTCGTGCGTAACGCTGACATCCCGGCCGGCCATGAACAGGTTTTCGATATTGCGAGAGTACAGACACCGGTAGGGAATCCAGTAGGGCTTGGTGTAATGGGTATAATACGCTTTTGAGATGAACTCATCGCCCTCCCAGCCGTCGTTGTATCTCGGGTCGGGCAGGTGCAGGTCGATGCTCCACGTCGCCGGGACGCATCGGTCGGGATAGATCACACCGTTCACGACGTCGTCCTTGTTGAGGATGATATCGCCCAACAAACGCCGCGACTCCCGCTTACCTGAAATATAAGCGGCCCAATTGAGTTTATGATTCGTAAACTGACCGTGAACATTCTTCAATGCGTCCCACGCGCCGTACATCGCCCTGAAATTCAGGTCCCGGATGTACTCTCCTTTTTCAAAGGGATCATAATCGAAGCCGCTTTCCCAGTACCAGCCTCCCAACTGCAACTCCTTCATCGGAAACGGTTTATCGCTCAGATCAACCGCCCAGGGACATCGGGGAAACGACACCGGCTTGCCGGTATCGGCTACGTTCCACAAATTGCACCGGCCCATATGACCGGTCGTCGTCATCTCATAATCGGCGCCGACGAGATAGCCGATGCAACCGTCCCCCGTACAATCCGCAAAGTACGTGCCCACCAGACGTTGCCTCCGACCGGTTACGATATGCTGTGCGATCACCGCGACGATGGTCTCACCCTGCATCTCGACCCGGTTTGCACGGTGGTTTAAAAAGAGCGTAATATTCTCCTCGGCGCGGACCAGCTCGATTCGTCGTTCGTCCTCATAGAGTTCCGGCTTATTGTCCGGCCCGTAGTGCGCCCGCCGCGCCGGCTCCAGCTCTCGCACAATATCGCCGATCCGCAGATACGGTTCGTAATTCGTTCCGCCCCCCAGCCAGACGCGGACCTCCGAGCTATTGTTGCCTCCCAGGATCGGCCGGTCCTGAACGAGCGCGACCTTCACGCCGCGCCGGGCTGCTGAGAGCGACGCACAGGTCCCCGCGATCCCACCGCCGACAACCACAAGATCGTACTTTCCCGCTTCGACAGGTCCTTTGGATAATCCCAGTAACGATCGTCTCCACGTTGCCATGTCGGGATCTTCGTTCGGGGGTGCAAAACTGAGATCGTTCGTGAAGAAAATCGCATCACAACGTCCCTCGAATCCCGTCAGATCGTGCAAGGCCAGCTTCACTTTCACCTCGCGAATATCAACCGTGCCGCCATCCTGCCAATGCCACCCGGCTCCCTCGGTACCGAAGACAGTATCAAGCTTTTGGCCGGCTACACTGATTTGAAACCGTCCCGGCGCGCCCGGTTTTTTCCAGGGAGCCACCCAGTCCCGAGTCCGAACCCACACCCTGTATCGGCCCGGCTCTTCAAAAGCCACGGTCGTTACTGCATCGGTCACCGGAACGCCCAAGCCGTGAGCCAACAGAAAGGGCGAACCCATTTGGTCCATAAACTGTTGATCGAGCACCCAACCGCCGAGGTCCTGAAAGCATTCCGCCTCGACAAGGACGGCGTTTGCCCGAGCTGGAGAAAACGCTCCAACGCTTAGCATCACAACGGCAGACATTAACACATGAATACTTGCATGTCTCATTGGAACGTACCTCCAGAATTGAATCGTCACATCTACCATGGATCCCGCAAACGGCAAGCGCATAGCCGGTTAAGATACATCTTTTCGATAAAGCATCAGCCGATAGGATTTGTATTTTTTGAATTGCTCCGCCGTTCGACTGCCGCCGGAATACTTTTCGTTCAGTTTTTCTATATCCTCGCGAAATTTCCAGGTGACCAGCTTATAAATCTTCGGATACCTGTCGGCCAGGAATTCATTCACCGTATCCATCACCGGCTTGCCCACATTCACCAGGATATCATTCATGATATCCATCGTCGGCGCCGTTTGCTCCGTAATGTCGATATCCTCAACGAGTGTGAAGGGACACGTCTCGATATGCGTGAAAAAGTTCCTCAGCGGATGCCCGCCCTTCTGCTTGCCCTCTCCCTCCACGTCTTTCTTGAAGATATCACATATGAGCATGTGCCCCCCGGGATTGAGAAATTCGGCTGTTTGCTCCAGGGCTCTTAATAAGGAGATGTATTGGAAGCTCTCGACGAACATAACCAGATCGTACCGCTTGTCCGTCTGCATATGCTGGTACTTGCAGTTGAAAATATGACTTTGATCGCCGACGGATTTTCGGGCTTCCTCGGTCAGATGCGTACTGGGGGAAACGCAATCGACCTGGTATCCCATCGAGATCAGCTTGCGGGCGACCCGCCCGGCGCCGCAGCCCACGTCGAGAATCGTCTTGACGCCCTCAGGAATATGCGATAAAAGGAATTTGACATATTCATCCTGTGCGAGACGCACATTCGCGATATCAACGTCCAAATCCTCCGGCCAGTACCCGTAATGCAGGTGCTCCATCTTCAGAAAGTATTCCCCGCAGATCCACCCGATCTTTAATCCGACTTCCCGGGAACTGACTTTTCGCTTTGGCTTCATCCTAAAACCCCATATGTCGTATACCGTATGTCGTATCGTGTCGGCCGACATACGACCGATGTACGACGAGCATACTATACCAGTTCTTCGGAGCACCGTGAAGGTTGAAAACACGCACACGAAGGAAAACCTTTGTAACCTGAATATTTACTACAAAATTCCTGATGGACTCTTATAATGGTAGGGTGTGCACCCCATCAGGGGTCTTAAGGACAGCACACCTTCCAGTAAAGGAAACTCCAGTTTTTCAAAGGAGATCGACAAATGACAAAAACAACGACCCAAGGCAACCGGCTCCGATTTGAAGGCGTCTTGTATAAAACGGGCACGACGGCGACATTACTGCTTTTTCTCTTTTGTGCGGTTATCCAGGCCCGGGACAAAGCCGCATCGCGAATCACGGCGACCGATTTGCGATGCGAATACCTCCGCGAGCCTCTGGGCATTGACGCCGAGCAGCCGCGATTGAGCTGGAAGCTCAAGGCAAAAAACCCGAAGCAGCGAGGCCAGTCGCAAACGGCATACCACATCCAGGTAGCCCGCTTGAGACAACAACTTAACCGTAATAAAGCCGACCTGTGGGATTCCGGCCAGGTTAAATCAAACCAGTCACAACTCATACCCTATGGCGGCAAGCCGTTATCCTCGAATATGCGATGCTTTTGGAGGGTACGGGTGTGCGACGACGGTGGAACGTGGTCGTCCTGGAGCACCCCGGCCCGGTGGACGATGGGATGCGCCAAATCTTCGGACTTCAAGGCGAAGTGGATCGGCTCGGACCGGATGTTCGCCGAGGTGAAGAAGCTGCCCCCTGAGGGCGATTATCTCTCCGATCCCTGGCTTCGAAAGGGGATTGCCCTGAACAGGCAACCCCGCTGGGCGATTATTCACGTCGCCTCGGTGGGGTACCATGAGCTTTACGTCAATGGCGCGAAGGTGACGGACGCGGTGCTCATGCCGAATGTCGCCGATCACACCAAGCGGGCGCGCTACGTCACTTACGACATTACCGATCATCTGCGAGCCGGCCGGAACGCCATCGGTTTGTGGCTGGGAACCTCGTGGTCGGTCTATCCGTTGTATAAATCCGAGGATAAACCCCAAACGCCCATCGTCGCAGCCCAGGCCCACATCGAAATGCCGGGCGGCAAGGTCCGGCGGCTCGTTACGGACAAGACGTGGAAAACGCATCCCAGCCCTAACGTCCTGCTCGGCATGTGGAATTTTACGAACTTCGGCGGCGAATACTACGATGCGTCCAAAGAAATACCGAACTGGTGCAGCCCCGATCTGGACGATACGAGCTGGAAGCCGGCAACCGTGTACAAACCCGATTTGACACTGTCGGCCGAGATGGTCGAGCCGAACCGGCGCGTGAAGAAAATCGAGCCGGTCGCCGTCAAGGAAATCGAGGGCCAGGGCTACCGCGTGGATATGGGCGTGAACTACGCCGGCTTCGTCGAGCTTGACGTTAAGGGTGAGCCGGGCGATATCATCGAATTGCAATTCTCGGAAGATCCCAAGAAGATGATCACCCATAAGCTCCGCAGCGCCTATCGCATCGGGCCGAACGGCCGGGGAACCTTTCGCAATCGCTTCAACTACGGATCGGGACGATGGATTCTCATCAAAGGCCTGAGATACAAACCTGCTTTAAAGGACGTTCGGGGCTATCTCGTGCGGACGGATTATCAGCGGGCGGGATGGTTCGAGTGCTCCAACAAACTGCTCAACGATATTTACAACATCGTGCTGTGGACCTATGAAAATCTCACTGTCGGCGCGTACGTCGTGGATTGCCCCCAGCGCGAACGTATGGGCTACGGCGGCGACGCCCACGCCACAACGCAGACAGCGATGAACAATTACGACCTGGGCCCTTTCTATACGAAATGGTCCCAGGACTGGCGGGACACTCAGGGCAAAGATACCGCCTGGGGTCTCGGTGAAAAAGCCACGAACCAAAACGCCCCGACGGCGCCCGGGAATCTGCCTTATACGGCCCCGACCTACTGGGGCGGCGGCGGGCCGGCCTGGAGCGGCTACTGCGTCACCCTCCCGTGGTACATGTATCGCCACTACGGCGACACACGCATTCTCGAAGTGAACTTCACCACGATCCGGCTCTGGCTGGACTTCCTCGAAAGCAAATCGAAAAACGATATGCTCGTCCGCTGGGGCGGGCAGTGGGACTTCCTGGGCGACTGGCTCTGGCCCGGCGCTCAAGGGGTTAACGGCGATACACGGGAGACCTTGTTTTTCAACAATTGCTACTGGATCTACAACCTGAAAACCGCCGCAAAGATCGCCGATGTCCTGGGCAAGAACGACGCCGCAGCAAAATACCGCCGTCGTGCCGAAACAGTTCGCCGGGCCGTTCACAAGGAATTCTTCGATCCGAGTGAAAACGGTTACGTGAACAACTTGCAGGCCTACCTGGCCGCGGCATTGCTGGTCGGACTGCCTCCCCAAGAGCTTCAAGCGAAAGTCTTCAAACGCTTCGAGGACGAGATTCTCATCCATCGCAAAGGCCACTTCTGGGGCGGAATCACGGGTGGCTATTTCATCGTGAAAAACCTGCTCGAATTTGACCGCCCGGACCTGATGTTCGAGATGGCCACGAAGGAAGATTACCCGGGCTGGGGGGACATGCTCCGCAAGGGTGCGACGACGGTCTGGGAAGCGTGGGACGGTCGGAATTCGCTGCTGCATAGCTCGTACTTGCACATCGGCGCCTGGTTTATCGAAGGGCTGGCGGGTATCCAGCCCGATCCGAAAGGCCCGGGTTATAAGCGCTTCATTATCAAGCCGAGTGTCATCAAGGGCTATCCACTCGACTGGGTCAAGGCCCGGTTCGAATCCCCCTACGGCACGATCCGGAGCGAGTGGCGGATTCGCAGCGGAAAACTCACGCTGAAGGTCTCCGTCCCGCCGAATACGACCGGCACACTGTATTTACCTACGAATGACCCAAAATCAATCAAGGAGGGGAATCATCCTGTACAGAAGGCTCCCGGCATCAAGCACTTGCGCGATGATGAGAAGGGACGTTCCGTATTGGAACTCCAACCGGGTAGTTACAATTTCGAAGCCGTGTTATGAAAAGCACTTTAATCCGGGATTTCAAATATAGAGGTTAAATTGGCTATCAAAAATCGCATTGTGTTTGTGGTTGATTTATACACCTATGCTCCAGTCGATAGGAGAAGCGAATGAACTGCCGAATATACCGTCTCGCGATTCTCGCCACCGGGGTCATCGCCCTCGCCTGGACGTCTCTTGGGGCTGCTGCTGAAACCGTGCCTGCGAACGCGGGCTTCGAACAGGGACAACCGGGTCAGGCTCCGGACCATTGGCGTGTTCCCAAAGTGCCCGGCTATCACGTACTGGTCTCCGACGAAGATCCGAAAAGCGGCAAACAGTGTGTGACGATTAAGCGGGGCACGGAGAAACCAGGCCCTTTCGGAAACGTGATGCAGAAAATCGATGCAACTCCATTCCGAGGGAAGCGCGTACGCTATCGGGCCGCGGTACGTACGGAGATCGACGGCCAGAATGGCAGGGTACAGCTCTGGATGCGAGTCGACCTGTCCGCGAAGAAAGGGCAGCCCAACCTCGGATTCTTCGATAATATGGCCAATCGCCCTATTCGCAAGAAGGACTGGGACTATTATGAGATCGTAGGCGACATTGCCGAAGATGCCGAGACGATCAATCTGGGTATGTTCTTGCGAGGCAGCGGGCAAGCATGGATGGATGACGTGTCGCTGGAGATTGTCGGCCAGGACGTAAAAGTTACCGGCCGAACGATGGGCGGCATGTCGTTTGACAGTATCGGCCCCGGCCTGCTCGAAATTACCGGTGCGATGGAAATGAAGCGCAAGCCTTCTTTGGCCGGTCGTATGGCGGAAAAGCTGGGCTTTGGAGCCAAGAAGGCCGATGACGAGAAGGAACAAATCGCCAGCGTTTTGATTCCTCTTCCGTTGGCCTATCGGCAGCAGGTTCCCGTGACGTACCAACTGGCCGTGGACCCTCCCGAGGCGGCGACCCGGGTCACGATCTATCAAGACACACCGCATAACCATGTTGCAAAGGTGTCGGTCGCGCTCGGCGGTAAACGCGACAAGGCCGAGATCAGATTCCGCTCCCTCGTGCTCGTGGGTCCCTCATCGTTTAGCGACGTCCCGGACCGGGCCGAAATCCCCGACCAGTGGCCCGAGGAGTGCCAACTGTGGCTTAAGTCCACATGGTGTGTCAACTCGCAGCACGAGAAGATCCGGGCATTGAGCAAGGAGATCCGTGAAAACGCCGACGACGTGATGACCGTTATTGCCGGGGTTAAGGAGCGGGCCGGCACGGTTTTTGCAAACGCGCAAGGCCGGGTCAAGAACCTGACGGCCGTCGAGGCGTTGACAGGCACTGGATCCTGCACGAGTTGTGCCAACCTTGTGGCCGCCCTGTTGCGGGGGTGCAAGATCCCGGCCCGAGTCGTTGCGGGGTATCCGAGTTGGACCGGCCCGCTGCAAACGCACTACATCGTCGAGGCCTACGTGCCTCAGTTCGGTTGGTATCCGATCGAGTCAACCCGGTGCAAATCGCCCTGGCCCAATGAGTACCAGGTCAACGTGGCCATCGTCCCGCCGAAGTACGAAACCAGGGAGCTTGCCGACTGGAGAGCCCTGGCTGCCGGCGGCGTGCCGTACTTATCGCTCACCGAGATGCCGGACGCTCCCTCCGGAATCATCGTGAACGGGACCATTGATCCGGCCCAAAATTGCGACCACCAGTGCAAGATGGTCCGCAAGTTCCCGACCGACGACGGCCAATGGGACGCTGTTCTTGGCGCCGCCAATGCACGATGGCAGATATGGCTCGCTTCCGAACCGCAGGCGGACGAAGAAGGCCAACTGATTCTTGGCCCGAAACCCGACGCCATCGATGCAACGTCACCATCCGAGTTGATGGAAGAACTAACGCGTTAGCTGGAAATATCAAGTTGAAATGCATTAATATAAATTTGCAGACAGATGGAGTAGAAACTATGAAAGAACAAAGCCAAACAATCCTAACAAGACGAGATTTTATGAGTGGCGCCGCGGCGCTGGCCGCCTCGACGGTGATGTCCCGATACGCCCGGGGCGGCATGGCCGCGAGCAAGCCCAATTCCAGGTTTAACGGGGTACAAATCGGGGCCATTACGTATAGTTTTCGAAGCATGCCCAGCTCCGCCGAGGACATTCTTAAATACAGCCTCCAGTGCGGGCTGAGCTCGCTCGAACTGATGGGCGGACCGGCGGAGCAATTCGCCGGGATTCCGGCCGGCGGACGGCGACCCCGCGGACGGATGAGCGAGGAGCAGCGAAAAACGATGCAGCAAGCGCAAAAGAAGCAACTCGATTGGCGCCTGTCGGCTTCGATGGACAAATACCGCGCCCTTCGCAAAATGTACAATGACGCCGGCGTCAACATTCATATCGTCAAGTTCGGCAATATCGGCAATGCGAATATGACGGACGAGGAGATCGACTACTATTTCAACGTGGCCAAGGCGCTCGGCGCCAAGGGGATCACGCGCGAGCTTTCGGAAGAGGCCGCCAAAAGACTCGGCCCTATTGCCGACAAGCACAAGATTATGATCGGCTTCCATAACCACACACAGCTTAAGCCCACGACCTACGACGGACCGATTTTGTCGTATGGAAAATATCTGGGAATCAATCTCGACGTCGGCCATTACGTGGCCGGAACGAATGAGTCCCCGATCCCGCTGATCCGCAAGCACCAAGACCGCATTCTGAGTCTCCATTTGAAGGATCGCAAAGTCAATAACGGCCCGAATATGCCCTTCGGCCAGGGGGATACGCCGGTCGCGCTGATCCTCCAGCTCATGAAGAAGGAAGGCTGGACGTTCCCCGGCGACATCGAGCTCGAATACCGTATCCCGCAAGGCTCGGACGCCGTGGCGGAAGTTAAAAAGTGCGTCCAATTTTGCAAAGAAGCGTTAGCATGACTATAGAATTGACAATTGACGATTGAATATTGACTATTGAAAAAGTGATGGGTGGCAACGATGAAACGATTGGCGGATCTCAGGCTTTGTGAAACGAGATTTAGAGTCCATTCCCAAGCTATGTTACTGATGTTGTTCATCGTTGTCACCCTTACGATTCAGGTAAAAGCCGATCCATTGCCCGAGGTTCGAGTGAGCCATATTCGCCGGGTATTTCATAACGGACAGCACAACGCCTTCACGGACCTGATTCGATTCAAAGGCAAATTCTACCTGACGTTTCGCAGTTGCCCGGACGGCCATATGGTTCATCCCACCTCGTCGATCATCATCCTCTCGAGCACCGACGCCAGGCAATGGAAACCGGTCCATCGCTTCAGCGTCTCGAAGCGCGATACCCGCGATCCGCACTTTCTCGCTTTTGGAAATAAACTCTTCGTTTATACCGGGACCTGGTACAGCGGCGCGACCACCCTCAAAAGCGAAGACTACGACCTGAACAAACACTTAGGCTACGGCGTCTGGTCCGAAGACGGCGCAAACTGGACCGATCCCATCATGTTAGAGGGAACGTTCGGCCACTATATCTGGCGGGCCAACACGTTCGACGGCAAGGCGTACCTGTGCGGCCGGCGGAAGAGAGAATTCGTCATGGCGCCGAGAGGTGAACGCGAGTTCGTCGAGTCGGCCATGTTGGAAAGCGACGACGGATTGATCTGGCGCACCCGCACGCTGTTTCAGGAAACGAACGGCGACGAGACCGCGTTTCAATTCGAGTCCGACGGGAGCATTATCGCTATCGGCCGGCGAGGCAGAAACAACGCCCAACTGCTGAAATCGCGCCCGCCTTACACCCACTGGGCACGCAAAGATATCGGCCGGTACATCGGCGGGCCGTTACTGGCGGTATGGGCCGGACGCTATGTTGTCGGCGGACGAAACAACGCCGGTGACAGAGGATATAAGACCTCGATGTGCTGGCTGGCGGATGACCAATTGCATGAATTTGCCGAACTGCCCAGCGGCGGCGACAATTCTTACCCGGGCTTCGTCGAGCTGAGCCCGACCCGCGCGATGATGTCGTGGTACTCTTCTCATGAACGAGACGCGAGCGGCAAAACCATCACCGCCATTTATATGGCGGATTTGGATATTGTGAAATAGCAGCGACGCGCGTTGAGCCTGATCTATGTGCTTACAAGAGTTTTGCAAAAGTTCAGTGCTTATTTGAATGACGGCGCCCAACCGTTTAGCGGCGTTTGCCCAATGTGCGATTGATGCTCTCGATTTGTTCCGACCATTTACGCACATCGATACCGGTGGTTGCTTCTTCCCCGGACCACAGCCACTGGCACCAGCGTTTCAATATAAAGCGAAATATCCGCATACTCGCACCCTCTTCTCAAATCCACTATCAAATGTCCCTCTTACTTATAATTATACAAAAAAACACCTCCTGAATCCAGCCTAAAAATTGAAAAGCGGCGGTCGATCGCCATCTGATGCCTTCAAAACTTCTGACGGCGTTCTTTATCGGGCAGTCGGTCATATAATTTGTTCCCATTGACAGCCGGATTCGGAAGCAAATCGCCCTCGATGGCATGAAGCCATCGGGTATGCGAGGCCCGATGATGTGTACTATGGTTGGTGCGAGAACCTGTTAACAAAGCGGATCGGGTCGAAAAGAAGAACTGTTTGAAAGAAAAGAACACAATAGTAAAATGACCACCGGAGTTGCAATCGTCTCGAAGATTGGAGACTCCTTTGTCTCATTCTTGCTGACGGCCTACAGGACCCGGGTTATGGAGAAATGATATACTCGATAGTGATGGAGATTACATTATGGAGAAATCTGCCTCTTCAAATCAGACGGAAGTTGAGACAGATCCATCCGTATTGAAGAATCTGGATTCTTTCCAGGATATGAAATTCGGTTTGATGATTCACTGGGGTGTGTACTCGGTCTGGGGCGCCGTGGAATCGTGGCCTATTTGTGATGCCGAACCTTATGGGCGGGATGTGCTGGCCCAATGGGAGCAATCGGGCAAGAACGTCGAGACGTTTATGAAGATGTATTTCAATTTGAACACGCAGTTCAATCCGACCCAATTTAATGCCGAGGCATGGGCTGATGTCGCTCATGAGGCCGGGATGAAGTACCTGGTCTTCACGACCAAACACCACGATGGATTCTGCATGTACGATACCGGGCAGACCGACTACCGGATCACACATCCTTCCTGTCCGTTCCATAAAAGCTCAAAAGCCGACATCACAAAAGCCCTGTTCGACGCCTTCCGTCAGCGTGACTTCAACATCGGTGTGTATTACTCCAAGGCCGATTGGCACCATCCCGATTATTGGAATCCCGCCTATCCCCGTCTCGCCCGCGAGGTCAACTATAATCCCGCCGAGCATCCGGCTACGTGGACCGCGTATGTGGACTTCGTGCACAAACAAATCCGGGAACTGATGACCGGCTACGGGCCCGTTGATATTCTATGGCTGGATTCGGACTGGGTACGGGCCCCGCGCGAAGATATCAACATGCCGGGTCTGGCTCGAATGGCCCGGGACCATCAGCCGGGCCTTATCGTCGTGGACCGGGCCGTGGGCGGTAAGTATGAAAACTACAAAACGCCGGAACAAACCGTCCCGGATGCGTTCCTCGAAGGCGTGTGGGAGAGCTGTCTGACGATGGGGGAGCAATGGTCGTACAATCCGGCGGACAAGTACAAATCCGTGCGTCAACTCATCCATACGTTGGCACGAATCATCGCCAGAGGCGGAAACCTGCTGCTCAACGCAGGTCCGGATTCGCAGGGCCGCCTCCCGGAGGAGGTCGTGGACCGATTAGCCGGGATTGGCAGGTGGACCCGGATCAATGCAGAGGCGCTTTATGGAACGCACGCGATATGGCCCTACGAACAAGGCAACGTATGCTTAACAAAGAAAAGTGATACCGTGTATGCGATCTTTTTGGCCGAGGATGGCCAAACCATCCCACCGACAAGCTTCACGATTTCCGGCCTCCGCCGCGTAGAGGCCGTCCACATGCTCGGCGCGGCCCAACCGGTGACCTTTCAAATGGACCGGAACCACCTGACAGTTTCATTGCCGGAAGCCACGCGTCATCGCCCACCCTGTGAGCACGCCTGGACATTCGCTCTAACGGGGGCGGAATTTTACAGCAAACATTAGGAATGCAATCAGGAAAAAACCCATGCAATACGGCTATTTCGATAATGCGAACCGGGAATATGTGATCACCCGGCCCGATGTGCCGACCTCCTGGACAAACTACCTTGGCCTGAAAGACCTGTGCACGGTTATCAGTCACAATGCGGGTGGGTATTCCTTCTACAAATCGGCCCAGCGCGGCCGCATCACGCGATTCCGCCCGAATGCGGTTCCGCCGGACCGGCCGGGGCACTACGTGTATGTGCGGGATGACGACACGGGCGAGTATTGGTCCGTCTCCTGGCAGCCGGTGGGCAAGAATCTCAATAAGGCGAAATACATATGCCGTCACGGTTTATCCTATTCCATTTTCAGTTGTCGCTACAATGGCATCCAGGCGGAACAGACCTTGTTCATTCCATTGGATGATGATGTGGAACTCTGGGATGTTGTGCTCGCCAACAAGAGCAAACGCACGCGTCATTTGAGCGTGTTTTCGTATGTCGAATTCTCTCTGCATAACGTGGACCTGGACAACCAGGATTTTCAAATGGGCCTGTACGCCGGCGGTTCCAGCTATAAGGACGGTATCATCGATTATGACTTTTTTTACACCCCAGGGCTCCATCACTTTTTTACTGCGAGTTTCGAGCCGGACAGCTTTGATTGTCTTCGGGACAGCTTCGTCGGACCGTATCGCACGGAAGCGAATCCGATCGCCGTCGAAAAAGGCGAGTGTTCGCTTAGCCGCCAACTGGGCGGCAATCATTGCGGCTCGCTCCATAAACAGTACAAAATCGAGCCCGGGCAGAGCACACGTTGCATTTTCATGCTCGGTGTCGGCTCTCGCGAAAAAAAGGGACGGTATATCAAGAAAAAATACTCCCAATGGGCCAACGTGGATAAGGCTTTTACGGCCCTGCGAGAACACTGGCAGGATAAGTTGTCGATCTTTCAGTGCGAGACGCCGGACCCCGGCATGAATACGATGATCAATGTATGGACACTCTACCAGGCGCAGACCTGTGTCACATGGTCACGATTTGCATCTTTTATCGAAGTGGGCGGCCGGACCGGATTGGGCTACCGCGACACCGCCCAGGATACGATGAGTGTAGGGCACACTAATCCGGGCAAGGTGCGGCAGCGTCTTCTGGAATTATTGCATGCCCAGGTCTCCGCAGGTTTCGGTCTGCATCTGTTCGATCCGTTGCTTCTGTCGCCGGAGCAGGCCGACGACCAGGGAGAATCCTCGCTACCGACGGTGACGATGGGCGACGATTCTAAGAGCCGGGTGCGCATTCCCACGCTCAAAGACGTCTGCGGCGACGATGCCCTGTGGCTGGTCGCCGCGGTGTGCGAGTCCGTCAAGGAAACCGGCGACATCGAGTTCTTCGATGCCGTTGTTCCGTTCGCCGATAAGGGGCAGGCCACGGTGTACGAGCACATCAAGCAGGCGCTGGATTTTTCAGCCGCACATGTCGGTCCGCATGGCATCGCCCAAGGGTTGAGAGCGGATTGGAACGACTGTATCAACCTGCGGGGCGGGGAATCAGCCATGGTCTCCTTTATCCATTACTGGGCGTTGCACATCTTTATCGAAGCGGCCGAGCACCTCGGCAGACGGAAGGATGTGCGCAAGTACAAACGTATGGCCCGGAAGACTAAAACGGCGTGTGACGATTGCCTTTGGGACGGACAGTGGTATCTTCGAGGGTTCACCGCCGCCGGGCGGAAAATCGGTACGCGGGAGGACCGCCAGGGTAAACTGTTCCTCAACGCGCAGAGCTGGGCCGTCATGAGCGGTCTGAGCGCGGGACAACGAGCAAGACAGTGTATGGATGCCGTGAATCAACACCTGTTCAGCGAATATGGACTGCACCTTTTATGGCCGGCGTACGGAACGCCCGACGACGACATTGGCTTCGTGACACGCGTGTACAAAGGCGTCAAAGAGAACGCCTCCATCTTTTCCCACCCCAATCCCTGGGCGATCATCGCCGAGTGCATGCTGGGTCGGGGGGATCGCGCCGTCAAATATTACAACGCGATGCTGCCCTACCGCCAGAACGATATCATCGAAATCCGCCAGGCGGAGCCCTATTCCTATTGCCAGTTCATCATGGGCAAAGATCATACACGTCACGGCCAGGCCCGGCATCCCTGGCTGACCGGATCGGCGGGCTGGTTTTACATCGCCGCCACGCAATGGATCATGGGCCTGCGTCCAACATACAAAGGCCTTGTCGTCGATCCCTGCATACCCGGGCAATGGAAGGGATTCCGCGTCACACGTAAATGGCTCGGAGCGACCTACACCATCACCGTGCGCAACCCCTCCGGTGTGTCCAAAGGAGTCACCTCAATCGAGCTCAACGGCCGGGCCGTATCAGGGCCTATACCGCCACAACGGAAGGGATCCGTGAATCACGTTATCGTGACGATGGGGCATACTTCTTAGACGTCCGGCACCAGGCGCAGGGTTACGATCTCAAAAGGCCGCACGGAAAAAGTCACGCTGTCGTCTTGCACTTTCAATGATTCGCCGGTTTGTTCGAGTAAATTCGTTTTGCAGGCGGCACTTAGCGTAAAGCCGGTTTTTAGGGTCACTTCCCCTCGCCGGCGCATGCTCTCATACATCCTGACGATAAGACCGTTTCCGTCCTCCGCCTGCTTGACGGTTTCGACGACCACATTCTTTTGATCGACGCCGACAACCGGCTCTATCTGACGCAATTGAGCTGTTGGGTCTGTCGGCTCGAAGACGATCACCGGATCATTCAATCCATAGGCCGCCGCCGGGACCCGATGATCCAGCGGACCCGCGTGCGGCAAGAGACTGTATTCGAAATGATGCCGTCCCTCATCTGCGGACGGATCGGGCATTGTGGTGCCGCGCAGCAACGTCATGCGGATCACATTGTCTTTGATATCGTGGCCGTACTTGCAATCGTTAAGCAGGCTGACGCCATAGTCGCCTTCGCTCAGATCGACCCATTTGTGCGCACAGACCTCGAAACGCGCCCAGTCCCAGCTCGTGTTTCGATGGGTCGGCCTTTGGACGTGACCCCACTGGATTTCGTACGTGGCCTCATTGGCGTGGATCGCCACAGGAAAAGCGGCTTTAAGCAGAATATGTTTATCGCGCCAGTCAATATCCGTTTCGATGTCCAGTTGCCGGCTGTTATGGTTCAGACTGATGCGTTGGGTGTATTCGCTGTTCAGCATTCTGCGCTTCACTTCAATGGCCGCGCGAAGCGGTCCTGCTTCAACGACGCGAATGGATTCAGCCGGATCGGCGGTCCACATCTTGTCATCATAAAACATGTCGATGTCCCAGGCGTCCCATTCGATGGGACGATCTTCGAAGGCCTGAAATTCATTGGCGAGCGCACCGTCGCTGAGCACTTCTCTGTTATTGGTCTTATCGTAGAGGCTGACAATGTCCCCATTCTTGTTCAGTTTCACCCGCAGGTGATCGTTCTCCAGGAGGCATGGCGAGGCGTTCAAGTTTGTCCGAGGGATTTCCGTTTGTCCCGGCTCGGCGATCAGGGGCATAATCCCCAGAGGTCCGACCGGGCCCGCGTCAATCAAAGTGCCCCCTTCAACGTGCTGGGTAAGCACCGCTTGTCCGTCGGGACGCCGCAGAGATTCATTCGGGGCCGGCTTATCGTCCCACAAGATCGGCCCGTTCTGCTCAAACGCCGTGGGATTCGCCAATATCAACCGGCCTCCCATCGTCCCGGCGATACACGCCAACGCCGTCGAACGCACCGACGAGGCGATCTGTTCGATCTGCTCGTATTGTTGAAGGGACTCGGAGTACACTTGCCTTATGGACGAACCGGGAATGATGTCGTGGAACTGATTCAGGCAGACAAGTTCCCATGCTTCTCGCAATTGTTCCTGAGGATAATGGAACGTCTTATCCATCAGGCTCGCCTGGCTCGCCAGCCACTCGGCATCATGAAGCATAAACTCGCTCTTCCGGTTCGCCCTTTTGTTTCGACTCTGTGTCGTGTAGGTCCCTCGATGATACTCAAGGTAGAGTTCTCCATTCCACGTCGGCAGTCGATCCGCGGCAGACTGCTCCAGCCCGGCGAAGAAATCGATAGCTCGACCGTGCTGCGTTCGGGGCAGCCCCGGGAAGTTGGCCATCTCACGAATATTCTCCAGCATCTCGCGAGTAGGACCTCCTCCGCCGTCCCCATATCCGAATGCCGTCATCAGACCCGTGTGGATTTCCTTCTGCCGGCAGCTCGTCCACGTCTTGTAAATCTCCTCCGGCACGGCCTTCCCGTTGTACGTAACCGGCATACCGGAACCGGGTGTGGTGCCTAAATGGGTGAGCACTTTGGTCCCGTCGATCCCTTGCCACCAGAAGCTGTCATAAGGCATACGATTGTACTGATTCCAGGCGAGCTTGGTGGTATAGAAGTACTTCAAGCCGGCCTGACGGGCCAACTGAGGAAGGCTATAGGGATAACCGAACACATCCGGCAGCCAGAGGATGGGACTCTCGGCCTCCGGACCAAAATGCTCGGCAAAGAAAGTCCGGCCGAGAAGGAACTGCCGAGCCAGCGATTCGGCCCCGCTGATATTACAGTCCGCCTCGACCCACATGCCGCCGGTCGGTTCCCATCGGCCTGTTGCCACGCTGTCTTTGATGCGCCGGAACAGCTCCGGATAATCCTGACGGACGTAGTCATACAACTGGGGCTGGCTTTGAGCGAACATGTACTCGTCGAACTCGTCCATCAGGGCCAGGACCGTGTGAAACGAGCGTCCACATTTGCGTCGTGTTTGCCACAAGGGCCAGAGCCACGCCACATCAATGTGCGTATGGCCGATAGCGGTTACGTCCACATCCAGGCTCGCGCCGGCCTTTGCCAACTCGCTCCTGAGCGCCTCGTGAGCCGTCGGCACGCTCTCATAGAATGCCTCGCCGAATGGCTCTCGAAGCTCCAACCGCTTGAAGGCCCGATCCAGGGCATTAAGGATGCGGCTTTGGGCGGGCTGGTTTGCGTCCAGCACAGAGGCGGTCTCCGTCGCAACGCGAGCCGTCGCGATGAAAGACCGTGTCGCCCGGTCGATCTGTACGATCTCGGATGTCTGCATGAAGATCTTCATCGCCGGCGGGTCTTCAAAACAGCCCCACCTTCCGGTGTAGCCGTGCAAGGCAAGGAGGTGCTCATTGCCGTCGCAGTGATCGGGGGATAGATGGATAAGATGATGATACTTGTCGCACCCGGCCGCGGGCCGGCCGTCTATAGACACCAGCGCTTCAGGATGGCAGAAGTCCCAGTTCTGAATCTGGCCGATATTCAGAAGGAGCCCCACGGGACCGTGATGAGCCCATTCGTGCGGAACTTGAAACCGGCCTCGCATGGTGAAACTCGTATTCCAACGCCCCCAATACGTCTGTGGCTCGATCAAAGTCCAATGGCTGTCGTCGATCTCGGGATCCACCTGGCCCGGTTCGCTCGCATCCGCGTGCTCCATGTATCGAAAGGCGCCGATGCTTTCCCGCCGTCGGTACTGCAACGGCTCGATCAGCACCAGGCGTTTTTGAATTTTTGCAAGCGTTAAACGCCTTTCATGCTCCATCTCTAACTCCTGAATTCTACCCTGAGACACTTTAAAGCTCCATCTGCGAAGCCGGCCAGAGTCTATCGGAAAAGGTTTGACCGTTCAAACATATTCATATACACTGCGCGAAATGCAGGCCAGCCAGAGTAACGTGAGCGAATAAGGATTCCAAATGACACAGAGACAGACGATTCAAGGACCGGGCTTACCGAATATCCCCTGGGAAGAACGGCCTGCCGGCTCCAGCGCCGTGATGTGGCGATACAGTGCCAATCCCATCATCCCACGCGATCTGATTCCGACCTCTAATAGTATCTTCAACAGCGCCGTGGCGCCGTTCGAGGAGGCTTTTGCAGGCGTCTTCCGCTGCGATAACACCTGCCGGGAAGCATGGATTCATGCCGGGCGAAGCGCGAACGGAATCGATTTCGAGATTGATCCTGATCCCATCCGGTTCGTATGCGACGAGCCTGAGATCGCCGAGCATCTCGAAGCCTACGATCCCCGCGTCTGCTGGATAGAAGATCGATACTACGTCACGTGGTGCAACTTCTACCACGGCCCGACCATCGGATTGGCCTGCACGCATGACTTCAAAACGTTCCATCAGATGGAGAACGCCTTTATTCCTTACAATCGCAACGGTGTCCTGTTCCCCCGCAGGATCAACGGACGGTATGCGATGTTGAGTCGGCCGAGCGATACCGGGCATACGCCTTTCGGCGACATCTTCTACAGCGAAAGCCCCGATCTATGCTATTGGGGCCGACACCGGTTCGTGATGGGCACGAAAGGCGGCTGGCAATCCAAAAAGATCGGAGCCGGACCCGTCCCGATCGAGACGACGGAAGGATGGCTCCTCATCTATCACGGCGTGCTCAACAGTTGTAACGGATTCGTCTATAGCATGGGCGCCGCGCTCTTGGATATTGATAAGCCCTGGAAGGTCATGTACCGGGCCAAGCCTTACCTTCTGTCGCCGCAAATGCCATACGAGTGCATGGGAGATGTCCCGAACGTCGTCTTCCCATGCGCGGCCCTGGCGGACGCGGACACGGGGCGACTGGCGATCTATTACGGCTGTGCCGACAGCGTCACCGGTCTGGCCTTCGCCCGGGTGGACGAGGTCATCGACTTCGTGAAGACACATTCATCGCTGTGAGGAAAGCGGGTATGACGTCGCGAGAGCTTGTAACTCGATCCCTGGAATTCGCGAACCCGGCTCGAATACCGCGCCAAATGTGGCTATTGCCGTGGGCGATACGTCGCCATGGCGACCACGTTAGACGCATCCAAGCGCGTTTTCCGGACGATCTTATTGGGTCCCCTTATTTCTGCCGGGATACGGCCCCGGGCCGGGGCGATCCATACGAGGTGGGTACGTATGTGGACGAATGGAATTGTACGTTCGTGAATAAACAGGCCGGGATTATCGGCGAGGTCAAAGAGCCGCTGGTGGCCTCATGGCAGGACCTGGACAAGGTCAGAGAGCCGGTGGAGGCCTTGACCGTGGACGCAGGCAAAGTCGCTGAGTTTTACCGTGGGACCGACGGGTTCGTAATGGCGCCGTGCTGCCCGCGCCCCTTCGAGCGTTTGCAATTCCTGCGCGGGACCGAAAACGTCATGACCGATCTTGCCCAGGGTACGGACGAGTTGCTTCTTTTACTGGATAAGATTCACCAATTCTATGTGAAGGAAGTCGAGTTGTGGGCCGGCACCGATGTGGACGGTATCATGTTCATGGACGACTGGGGCTCGCAACAGGCCATGCTCATCTCCCCGGCTCTGTGGCGCGATCGATTCAAGCCGCTCTACAAGCAATATATCGACATCATACACGCCGCCGGAAAGAAGGCGTTTATGCATTCCGACGGCTGGATTACAGATATCCTGCCCGACCTGATCGAGCTGGGACTGGATGCCCTGAACGCCCAGGTCTTTTGCATGGGCCTGGAAGAGCTGGGCTCTCGCTTCAAGGGCCGAATCACCTTTTGGGGAGAAATAGACCGCCAGCACTTGTTGCCCGACGCGCGGCCGGAAGAGATTAAGAAAGCGGTACAACAATTCAATCACTCTTTCTACGATAACGGCGGGATCATCGGACAGTTGGAATTCGGGCCGGGGGCTAATCCGGAGAATGTGTATGCGGCATTCGAAGCCTGGGACCGCTTTTCAAATCCCAAAACAGAATTGAAGTCGGCAGAATGGAGAACAGACGCGTGAACATCAACAATAATACTCATAGAAGAATCGTTACCCGTGCTGCAGCAATTTTGTGTGTCATCGTATGGGGCATCGGGGCCACAAGCGCACAAACAACGATCACCGATGAAACGAAATCCGTTGTACTGAAAAAAGGGCTGGCCATTGGAGGCATAGGGCAATACGGCCGCAGCCCGGTCTATCGGGATGCTCTGGTGGAACAAATCGTCTCCGGTTCATGGTCCGAGCCTAAGGCAGGCGACACGATAGACTCCGCCGAAGGAACTCAAAGGACCTGGCAAGAGATAGAAGCGGATGAAAATGGATGGTTTACAGGCCGGCGGACTCGCGGCGGGTACATTTATGTGCGTGTCGATTCAGATGCACGACGTATCATGTTGCTGCATATGAAGGGCAACAGCATGGCCTATGTCAACGGCGTTCCCCGTGTGGGCAGCCGGTACCAGTCCAAAGACAAGAGTGAGTCCTGGGAGCCGGACTTCTCATACGTTCAACTGCCTGTCTTGTTGAAGAAAGGACGCAACGATCTCTTGTTTCAACGGACCTGGCGTTCGCGCGGAAAGGTGAAAGCCACGCTTTCTCGACCCGGCGCAAACATCCTTTTGAACACGACCGACATGACGCTTCCCGATCTGCTCGTGGATCGACCGCTCGATTCATTCGGCGCCGTAGTAATCATCAATGCGACGAACCGTGTGCAAAGAAACTTAAAACTGAAGGTGACTTGGCCGGAACGGCATCCGACGACGGTTGACGTTCCGATGATCCAACCTTTGAGCGTCAGAAAGGTTCCCTTTCCTCTTAAAAACGGGGCCATCGCGGCCTCCGAAACAGGCCATCAGATCATTGAACTGACACTCCTGCGCAAAAACAAACGAAAAGAAGTGTCACTCGATCAACAACAAGTCCGTCTCAACGTCCGCGTCCCTTCCGAGCCTCACAAGCGTACGTTCGTCAGCCGGATCGACGGAAGCGTTCAATACTACGCCGTCAATCCGGCGACACCATTGCCGGAGGATGAGTCTTTACCCGCTCTGGTGCTGAGCGTTCACGGAGCCGGTGTACTGGCTCTCAACCAGGCAGGTTCTTATCATTCCAAAAACTGGTGCAATATCGTCTCACCAACGAATCGTCGTCCTTACGGATTTGATTGGGAAGATTGGGGGCGCATCGACGCCCTGGAGGCGCTGGACGATGCCAAGGCGAAACTGGATTATCATCCGGAGCGCGTTTATCTGACGGGACACTCGATGGGCGGCCATGGAACGTGGATTCTCGGCTCGCTTTATCCGGACACATTCGGAGCCATCGGTCCCTGTGCGGGCTGGCTGAGCTTCTGGTCTTATCGGGGAGCCCAAAAGGCGGAGAATCCTTCCGCTATCGACCGAATGCTGATGCGCGCCGAATCCGCCGGCGATACTGCCGCACTCGCCAAAAATCTGGCGGCGACGGGTATTTATATCCTCCACGGCGCCGATGACAACGTGGTTCGCCCTGAGCAATCACAAATGATGATCGAACAGCTCAACACCTTCCATAAGGATTTCGTCTATCACGAAGAGCCCGGACAAGGGCACTGGTGGGATGTATCGGACGAACCCGGCACAGACTGCGTGGATTGGGCGCCGATGTTCGACTTCTTCGCCCGGCACGCCCTGCCTTCCGACAAAGCGGTCCGTCAGGTTGACTTCGTCACGGTCAATCCGGGCATCAGCGCCTGGAATTATTGGGCCGGCATTGAAGACCAGATCGAACACCTCACACGCAGCTCGGTTCGCATCCGCGTCGATCCGGGATTACGACGGTTCGTCGGCACGACCGACAACGTGGCTCGTCTAAGCCTCAAGCTGGATATCCTCCCCGGCCCGGAAGCCATTAGCATCAGACTCGACGACCAGACATTGACAGACATCCCTTATCCCGCGAAGGACAAACAAATCTGGCTGACGCGAACGAACGGCCAATGGACGATCTCAGGCCAAGCAGCCCCATCCATGAAAGGGCCGCACCGATTCGGACCCTTCAAGACGGCCTTCGACCACCGGATGGCTTTCGTCTTCGGCACGCAGGGTAATGCGGCGGAAAATACCTGGGCGCGAACGAAGGCGCGGTTTGACGCCGAGCAGTGGTGGTACCAGGGTAACGGTAGCGTGGATATCATTGCAGATCTGGATTTTACGCCCACCAGGTTCGCAGACCGTGGGGTCATTCTATACGGGAACGCGACGACCAATGCCGCCTGGAACCAGCTCCTGGCCGATAGTCCGGTTCAGGTAAGCTCCCAGGCCGTAGCGATTGAAGGCCGGCGTGTAACGGGCGAGAGCCTGGCCTGTTTGTTCCTGCGCCCCCGTCCGGATAGCGATATTGCGTGCGTTGCCGCCGTCAGCGGTACGGATATCAACGGTATGCGACTGACGGACCGAATCCAGTATCTCTTTGCCGGCTGCAATTATCCCGATTGCATGGTCGTCGGACCTGAGATGTTAAGAAAAGGCGCCGAGGGCGTAAGAGCAGCCGGCGTTTTCGGCAGTGATTGGAGCGTTAAGTCCGGCTCGTTCGCCTGGGCGGACCGGGAAACCCCGGAGCCGAATGAATTGCCGGCCTACATCGGTCCGGACCCAAGGCCTTTTGTCATGCCCCGGCATTACGTTTGCGGGCGAGCCACAGGCCCGATGACGGTCGATGGCAAACTGGACGAACCATCCTGGGAAAAAGCTCCCTGGACCCAACGCCACCTCGATATCGAGGGACAGATGCGACCGGTGAAACCGAGATTTAACACGCGGACGAAGATGCTCTGGAACGATCGGTATTTCTATGTCGCCGCCAGGCTGGACGAACCGCACGTCTGGGGGACGATCACCGAAAGAAACGCAGTCATCTTTCACGACAATGATTTCGAGGTTTTCATCGATCCTGACGGAGACAGCCACACGTATTACGAGTTCGAAATAAACGCTCTCAACACGGTGTGGAACCTTTTCATGGACAAACCTTATAAACATAACGGCAATGCCGTCATCAGAGAGATGCCCGGCCAGAAGAGTGGCGTCCATGTCAAGGGCACGCTCAACAATCCCGGCGACACCGACGAATACTGGACGGTGGAGATTGCCTTTCCGTGGAAAGGGATGGCCGAACATGCCCATTGTGCCTGTCCGCCCGAGGATGGCGACCAGTGGCGGGTGAACTTCTCCCGAGTACAATGGGGCCATAAGGTTGTCGATGGTAAATACGTGCGCGTACCGAGCAAAGAGGAGAGAACCGATGACTTGCACGAAGATAACTGGATATGGTCACCGCAGGGCGTAGTGAACATGCACCGTCCGGAAACCTGGGGCTACGTCCAGTTCTCAATCCAGCCCGCCGGCACCCCGGTCGAGTTTGTGCCTGATCCGACGGCCCGGCTGCGCTATCTTTTGCATAAGATCTTGTATGCCCAGGAAGACTACCACCTGAAAAACAAGCGATATGCAACAACACTGAAAGCGCTCGGTTTTGATGAATCCACGCACAAGACATTGACGGAGACGATAACATTGCGAGCCGACGACGGCAACTGGGAAGCGAAAGGACAAGTCGCTCTGTCCGGCGGCAAGACCCAAGCCGTCTGTATTCGTCAGGATGGAAAGGTCTGGACGGAGTAAGGTACGTTTACACCAGAATGCGATGATATTCGTCGAGCATGATGCGGTAGCTCTCCGGGGGCATGCCCTTAAAAATACAGTTCGACGTTGAGAAAATGTATCGGCTTCCCACCCCGCCATAGGTCATACAATGCCGGACCGATTCGCGAATCTTCTGCTCATTGACGTCCTGGAGCATGCCGCAATGGACATTGCCCATCAGGATCCAATCCGGGAATTGCTCTCGAACGGCCCGGATGTCCATGTGGCCCTGGGGGTCCACCGACTGGTATCCATCCACGCCCGTCGCATAAATTTGATCGAGCAGCTTATTGACGTCTCCATCCGAATGTAAAAGAGCTTTTCGATCCAGGTCGTGGACGGCGCCGACGATTTCAGTAAGATACGGCGCCACGAACTCGCCGAAATGTCCCGGCGAGATAAAGGGTCCCGTATTGAAACCGAAGTCGTAGCATAATACAAAGAAATCGGCGCCGGCATCCACCTGACGTCGTATCCGCTCCTTGGCCTCGTCACATTTTTGGCGTGCCTCAGCATGGAGCTGATCGGGATGTTCGAACATCCTGACGGCGAAGTCCATCATGCCTTCCCCGTCCGGCATGTAAAAAACACCTCCCCAATCGTGCACGCGCACGAGCGCCTTATCGCCCACAACATTCTTGACTTCGGTTATCCCCTTCTCGCCGTGCTCGTAACTGAAATACGCTGAAGCGTACCCCAACTCTTCCACAAGCCGCAATTGAAGCTCGATGTGAAGCTTCAATAAAGCGTCCTGACGGGCTGCCTCCGAACTGTAATCCTTCTCCCGGACGGCCTCAATGTCCAGTCCAAACATTTCTTTGCCAAGCTGGAACTCCAACTCGAAATGCGGCGGACGATCCGACACCTTACCGTTCAAAACCCTAAGCAGTCGATCCTTGTTTGTCATGCACATCAGGCTCCGAACGGCACTCTACGGCTCGATGACCCGACCGTCATCACGATCATCGACCTGCATGGTGCGCAGCCGCCGATACATATACACAATGTCGTAGAGGCCGCCAATGATAAACCACAGGGTCACCGCGATGGAGGTGGCATAGATGAACCACGTCCAGAAATGCCAGAAACGCAACCAGGATTCATTGGGGATTCCCCCTTTTCTCAGCAAATGCCAGGCATTGCCGACAAGAAAAACGATAAACCAGACCAGGGGCCAGGCCAGCGTGATGCCGGCAACGATTTTGTCGGAACGCGTGAATTCTTTGGTCCAGCCCAGTTTCTCGAGAAGAGTTTGCCTGTCCTCGGCGGCGAGCGACATTTCCCCCTCGATGGTGTATTGACCGCGGTGGAGCATGCGATCCATATTGAAGGATTTTTGCCTGCCCAGTAGCGAGACCAGCAGATAGGACACAATGACTGCAACAATCACCCAGAAGGACATCTCCTGCCCCGTCAACGTGAAGATGGGCGTTAGAACAGCCACGAGCGTCTCGTTCTCAAGTCCGGCGAGAAATCCGGCGCCGCGATGCTGAATCCCAAACCCTATGACCGTCAAGACCAATCCGGTGATCATCGCCGTCCAGGCCGCCTTCGTCGTGCCACGGTTCCAGTACAGCCCGCCGATAATCACGGCGCCGGCGCCGCCGACGAAGATGCTTGCAGACAGGGCGCAGAACATCTGGATACGCTGAACATGCTCAAAATAAAGGCTGAAGAAGAAAATGAAGATGGCCACTCCCAGGATAGACAATCGCAGCAACCAGAGGTGCTGTGCGGGAGAAAGAGGCTTCTTACGAAACGGGAGGACGACATCCTGAATGAACATACTGCCCCAGGAATGCAGGTAGGTATCATGTGTGCTGATGAAGGCGCCCAGCATCGCCGCACACATCAGCCCCAGCAGAATCTTAGGGAAGACCATTCCCATAAACAAGGGCCCTTTGGCCTGGCTCTGCAAGGCTTCGATACGCTTGAGATCATCCGGATTAGTGACATCTTCACGTCCCTTGAGATCGTCCGGCGCCACGGCCGCCACTCGGGTCTTCAAAGCGGTTGACGCCTCGGCATAATCCGGATGGCGCATATAGGTGCGAAGGCACAGAGGAACGATCAAGACCACCAGCATCAACACGCGGAACCGCCAATGACTGAGCATCATGGCCATTTTTGACTCATGCGCGCTTTTCGCCGAGCTGTTGTATCCGGCCGTGCCCTGCCAGCCCATCGCGCAATAGAAAAAGATCACGATGCTGATCAGGTAAAACCAGATATTGAAGTTCTCCTCTTTGCCCATATCAAAGGGATTAATGAGGGATTTCCCCGGCTCCGTGACCAGCAGCGTATCGGAAATATGCCCCCAACGGAACGTATAAAGGAGATATCCAATCACAACGGCAAATACGACATAGGCAAAAGCCCCCTGGATGAAATCCGTCACCATGACCGCGATTTGTCCGCCCAGGAAAGTGAACAGCAGGGACATCCCCAGCAGGAAGACCATGATCGCGACGAATGTGGATATTCCAAAGCCCGCCAACGCAAACGTCTCCGGCAGGCCGCAATACCATATAAAGAAGCGCGCCCCCACCGAGGGAAAGATGCCGAAGTTGATAATACCCGATAGAAAAGCCACCAGGCCGGCAAATACACGAAAATTCCGGCTGTAACGCATCTCGAAGAATTGGGCCAGCGTCAGTGCCCGCGTCTGCCGGAACCGATAGAATACCCACCCGGATACGCCCATAATAATAATCATGGGACCTTCCATGAACGGCCACCAGATGGCATTGTATCCCACGTCGTGGTATTGTTCCAGGTAGCCGACCAGGGAAATCACCCCCATCATGGCCATGCTCATGGCGACGGACAGGAGGTAGCGCCCCCCGCATCGCTGAGCGGCTAAGAACGCCGCGACGCTTTTTGTGTAACGCCGGGTGGATAGAGCACCCAGAACGAGAATCCCAACCAGACCCGCGACGATGACCCAGTCAATGACATGCATATTCATCGTGTTTTTGCTCCCACAACCCATATTTCCCAACAGGACGCCCCATCATACCAATCCTCCCAAGATATTCAAAGTTTCCGTCGGGAAAATCACAACGGAGGCGGGAATGCGACCGTAAAAGAATTTGCCACGAAGCACAAACGTGCTTACAATGTCCCTGGAATTGACCGTGCTGTCTAAGAAAGGAGTGCCGTATGAATCTTCACTGGCTTGATATTGGCACATTATCCGTTTATCTGGGGGGGATCATCGCGACGGGTATATACTTTTCGAGGAAGAACACGAGCACGGAAGAGTACTTCGTGGGAGGCCGGTCGTTCGCCGGCTGGGTTGTTGGATTCAGCCTGGTGGGCACGTCCATCAGCTCCATCACTTTTCTCGCCTTTCCCGCGGACGCTTTCAAAACCGCCTGGCTGCGATACCTGCCGAATCTCATGCTGCCTGTCGGGATTGTGATTGCATCCTACGTTTATCTGCCTTTCTTTCGCCGGGGCAAGATTACGTCGGCCTACCAGTACCTCGAGGGACGTTTCGGGCCGTCTATCCGGGTTTACGGCGCCGGAGCGTTTATCATCACGCAACTCGTGCGACTGAGCATGATCCTGTATCTGCTTTCGCTCGTCCTGCATGAAATGCTCGGATTAAACCCCGTCATGTGTATTATCATCGGAGGAACCTTTGTCGCCTTGTACACCATCATCGGTGGAATTGACGCGGTCATCTGGACGGATGTTGTCCAGACGCTCGTTCTAACGCTTGGCAGCATTCTGTGCCTGGGGATCATCATCCATAAGCTGCCCGGCGGCCTGGGACAGATTTTCTCCGTGGCGATAAGCGAAAATAAATTTTCACTTTCCGAGTTGACCGATGGCAAGCTCAGTCCCGTACCGTGGGGCTTTTCGCTGGAACGCAAAACGGTCATGATGATGTTTTTCCTCGGGCTGATTACCTGGCTGACCGAATACAGCACGAACCAGAATACGATTCAGCGATATTGTGCCTCGAAGAGCGCCCATGAGGCCCGTAAAGCGATGTGGGTGTGTGTTTGCTGCAGCCTGCCGATCTGGACGTTCTACATGTTTTTGGGAACGAGCTTGTTCGTGTTTTTCGATGCCTTTCCCATGCCCGAGACCACGGAGATGCTGACGGGCGCACGCAAGGCGGAACAGGTTTTGCCCTTTTTCATTATGAATTACCTACCGCCGGGCGTCACGGGGCTGGTTATTGCCGCCGCGCTTGCCGCCGCGATGTCGTCATTGGACTCGATCATTAACGCGGTAGCCACCGTCGGCATCGTGGACATCTATCGCCGCCACCTTGTGAAGGGCCGTGATGACCGGCATTACCTGAAAGTGGCGTGGGTCTTTGCCAGTGTCGCAGCGGCGGTGATGATAGTTGGGGCGATTCTCCTGGCGAAGAGCGATACTAAAACACTGCAAGACACCGCAACCGTACTGGCCTCCTTATTCGGCGGAGGTCTGCTGGGGATGTACATGCTGGGTTTCCTGACGAAGAGGGGGGACGCCCGCGCCGTCGGGTTCGGGATCGGCGCCACCCTCCTGTTCACCTGCTGGACCATGCTTTCGAGCAAACAGTTACTCCCGAAGGCTTTAGAGGTCCCATTCGATTTATACTACACCATCATCATTGGCAACTTTGTGATGTTCATCGTCGGGTTTATCGCCGGAACGTTATTGCCGAAGAAGAAACGTGATTTGACAAACCTGACGGTCTGGACACAGGACGGAACGCCTTTGGAATGATGAGGATTACTTAAGAGCTTTCCACAATGCAGAAAAAAAGACAGACAGATTCTCTCAAAGAGAAAACAACAAAGACTGTTCATCCTTTTGCCGACGGTGTGTGGCCGGTAATGTTGACCGCATTTACCCCTGAAAAGCAAATCGACTGGGATGGCGTGGACCGACTGACGGACTGGTACATGGCTTCGGGCGTCGCAGGATTGTTTGCGGTGTGCGGATCGAGCGAGATGCGCGAGCTGACCTCGGAAGAACGCCTTGCGCTGGCCGAACGCGTCGTGAAACGCGCGAACGGTCGTGTACACGTGGTGGCCACCGGCACCTTCGGAGGCGCCATTGCCGAACAAGCGGCTTTTGTGAAGAGAATAGCCGAGACCGGCGTTGCCGCCGTCGTGTGTCTGGTCAATGAGCTTGCCGCCCGGGACCAGACGGACGAACGCTGGAAAGCCAATGCCGAACGATTGCTGGAGAAGACCGGCGAGATTCCATTGGGACTCTATGAGTGCCCTACTCCCTATCATCGGCTCCTGAGTCCCCAGCTTCTGAGCTGGATTGTGTCCACGAAGCGGTTTTTCTGGCTGAAAGAAACCTCGGAGCAGATTGATTTGATCGCGAAGAAGATCGCAACGGTGCAAGATACAGGCCTTCGCTTTTACAACGCCAACACGGTCACGTTGCTATCGAGCCTGCGCCTGGGTGCTAACGGATTCAGCGGTATCGCGGCCAATTTCTGCCCGGCTTTGTTCGTTTGGCTGTGCGAACATTTTAAAGAACAACCGCAATCAGCCCAGCGCTTGCAACGGTTCTTGAGCATCGCCGGGGCATTGAAAGGAAACAAGTATCCAGCCTCTGCAAAGCAGTTCCTGGCGCTTTCAGGTATGGACATTCACACGACCTGCCGCGTGCGTGACGTCACATTCGGCGTGGACGAAATCGGCATGATTGAAGCGCTCCGGCAGGAAATACAGGCATGGCAGAAAGAGCTTGGGCTGCCCGACGTTGCGCCCTGATCGCATGCGACCACGGCGAAGGCTCTCCGCGTGATAATTCACTCGTCCAAAAGCACTTCACACGTAACGATCTTCTTATGACCGAATTGAATCGAAATAACATTTTCTTTGACGGGCAGTTGTTCCCTTCTCTCTTCATTCATATTGGTCAGCCAGGCCTCTTTGACCGGGCGGAAAAACGTCATCTTTGCATCGACATCCTTCAGAGTCGGGTTGAACAGACGCAGTACGAGTGAGTCCCGATACTCGCACTTCTTCAGCGCACTGAGGACAATGTCTTTCGAATCAATATCGATCAGACGCATCTGTTTTGGCAAATCGCCTCCCCCTCTGCCCGCCTGGGCGGCTTCCAGGGGGAGAGTGAACTTTTCGGCCTCGCGATACACGTCCCCTTCCTGCCAATTTCCGGCGTGCGGCATCATCGCGTAGCGCCACTCATGCGCGCCCATCGACTGCGCCAGCTCCATCCAGGGATAGACATCCCACTGGTCAATGACGGGCGACTGCATCGCGGTAAAGCCGCGGACCAATGTAATGCAGAGCGTCCGGCGGTCATCGTCCACCGCCTCGAACTCTCTAATGCCGTCATTGAGGATCGCCAATCCGAGCTTTGCGTCGCTGATATCGACGAAGCGATGCATAGGGTATTGCGGGTTAGGTTTGCCGTAATAGAGACTCCCTTCGGGCCGGTCAATGGGGCGTTCGATGACGTCAAAAGCCGCCTCCGCGGCTGAAACGGTGGCTTTGATATCAGTGGGAAAGCAGACACGGACTCGATGTTGCTTGGCCGGATTGTCTAACCTCGTCGTCACCTCGAGCCAGCGTTGTCCCTGGCGCAATGTGAATGTCGATTCGATAGGCATACGAACCGTCGTCTTGCCCCGGCGACAACGGCCCTGGTCTGTCTGAAGATCCTTCGGAACGGCCATCACATGCTTCACTCGATAGCACGTGAGAAAATCGCTCGTCTCTTGATGCTCGATCGTCGCTTTCGTGCCCAGCGTTGTGATGATTTCATCCTGCTCGGGCGCTATATGCACCCAGGGATGACCGCTCTCGCCCCCATCCTCAAAGTAATGCTGATTCTTGAATTCGCGACCGGACTTTTTGTCCAGGATGTTTAAACTACCGTCGGTATTGATTTTCACCTTTAAAAATGCATTCTCCATGATCGGCCCATCTTTATGGCCGCCAAGATCTATTGCCGACGCGCCCAGATTCTTTTTTTCTCGACGAAGGTGATACGTCTTATATCCAAAGGCCGGAACGTCGTTCAATTGAGTATGAAGAGTCACCCGCTGCGAGCGTTGCTGAAGCGAGATATCCTGTAAATTACGGACAAGCGTACCGACGGATTGGCGTTTCGTCTCCGCGTAAGGAACGATATCGCCGCCAGGCTCCCGGATTGAGAATCCTTCGTAGCCGCACTTGTCGGGCAGATCCACGAACAGGGTGACAACCTCATCGCGCGGATATGGGCAAGGATTAAACACTGTTATCACCGCTTCGTGCACATCAATATCTTTATTGTTAATGCGTTTCTGAATGGCGGACATTCCGCGTCTCATGACACCCTGGGAAATGATCGTCGCCTGGTCGAAGCGATACATCATGTCCTTTTCCATCTGGTCGATCCCCGCGCCGCAAATCGTATCGTGAGGGTGGTTTTGCAGCAAATACCGCCAGGCCAAATCAATCGCCGATTTCATATACGGCCCCCCGAGCAGCCAGCCCAATGTGGAATAGGGTTCCGCCCAGCGCTGGATCGCGGTCTCGGTCAGAGCGTTTCGCCTTTTGATGCGCGAGCGGCTGGAGATGACGTCGCCGAACAGGTGCGTCCACTTGCCCGTTGCACCGGGGTCTCTGCTCTCGCCTCGGATAACGTAAGGCTCACCAAGCTCCTTCTGCATTTCGCGCATAAAGTTCTCCAGCGAGCCCTGGCCGATCTCGTGTCCCATCTCCTTCAGGATGGGGCGGCAGGCATCAATCAGACGCCGTTCTTCGGTATCCGGAGAGGAGGTATCAAAACCTTGCATACAAGCGATGTGACTCGTGCTGAAGTGTCGGCCTTCATCGGCTACGAGCTTTTCTAATTGTTTGGGTAATATGTCCTCGTTCCATTGTTTGTCGTGCGGGTTCAAAACGTAGTAATGGGCATCAGGATGATGATTATTGCACAGGCGAAACGGCAATGCACCCCGGTCCCAATCATACCACCACTCATCCCGACTCATTCCGTAGCGGACCATGCGATAAATGTAGAAGTAGTAGCTGAAACGAGACAACGCTCCGAAGCGGCAGCCGGTTACTCGTGAGCCATCCGGCCCTTCCATGACGAATTCGGACCTGGGCGTGTTGATGCCGCGATAGAAAATGATGGTATCGATATCGAATCCGCGATAAATCTGCGGCATTTGCGATGTCTGTCCGTAAGAAAAAGGCGTATAGCCGATTTTGCTCACCTTGCCCCATTTGTTCGCAAGACGGTGCCCCACGACCAGATTGCGCACCAGCGATTCACCGTTGACGATATATTCCTCCGGCAGCGAATACCAGGGACCGACGACGAGCCGGCCCGATGTGACATGTTTTTTGACCTGTTCTTCCCTCTCCGGGCGAAGGTCCAAATAATCCTCCACCGCGATGGTCTGGGAATCCAGCAGGAACGAGTGGAACTCCGGATTTTTGTCCAACAGGTCTAAAAGATCGTCCATAAAATCCAGCAGAAGTAAGCGAGTTTCCTGAAAAGGATACACCCACTCACGGTCCCAGTGCGTATTGGATATAACGTGGAGTTTGTAATGGGATTTCGTTGGGTCCGAGCTTTTGTTGTCTTTCATTTGGCCTTCCAATTGACTCATTCACATCCTGTAAGTGCTACTTCGCGGCAACCTCCAGCCGGACCGTGTCTGCCGGCGGTTTGAGTTCCCATCCGGATTCGGTTCGACGCATTACAACCTCCCCGAGGATTTTGTCACTCAAATCAAACGCCTGCACGGTGATCGCCTTCGCACGAGCAACCGCTCCGATGGTGGCTCGCACATCATGCGGCGCAAATGTCCCGCCGGACGTTGCAAGCACGAGTCGGTCCACGTCTTCAATGGTGATGATCGAGAGGCCGCTGCCTTCCTTCGCGCCTCGCACGGCCACGCTGCCGGCGGTCGCGATGCCATCCAAGCTGCGCCACGCGCCCCGGCCATCCATGAAAATACACTCGGGTGAGCCGGCGAAATCGTATCGCTTTCCATTGATCGATTCCGAGCATTCGTAGAAACCATCCACACCGATGGCGAGCCAGCCGAACGGCGGAAGGTTGTGCCTATCGCCCCGGTATTGGATTTCCCATGATTCTTCCGTGTTGCCGTTGATCCAGATGCGCAGGTCTTCGGGGTAATGGATGTAAATCTTCGATGTACGCCAGTCACCGCTCGCGAACGCCTGAGAGGAGCTGACGAGACCGCGATCTGTGCCGTAGCGGATTTCCCGCGGTTTGAGCATGGCATATCTCGATTGGAGCGGCTGGAGCATGTAGTACGACCGGCAGGTCTGCCGAATGCCGTAGCTTTCCTCAACGAGCCAGCCGATATGACCGTAGGCAATCGTCGCCGCCAGGAATTGATCGATGCTCGTAACGATGTTCTCCGGCTTCTGCCAGTCTTCCTTGTCCTTGAAGAATTGGCGCGTCCACGGCACGCCGATATCGACCGAGAGCGGGTGCATCTTGAGCAAATCAAAATGAGGCAGGTACGGATATTTCCAGAGCCGCAGGCTGCTGTACGTTATGCCATAGTTGCCGACACAAAGGCCGGCGTAGAGCCACTGATGATTGCCCTCGGACCAGCAGTGACCGTCGTACACGTCCTGATCGTGCAGGAGCAATTCGCCATACGCATAGAAGGTCGCTGCGAAGGTCCCGGCCCCCGGAACGCGTGCATCGAAATCCGTTCGGTCCCACGGGCTGACAGACGTGTGCACGTCGGTATAGGCGGCATTCGTACCGAACTTGCTCTGAACAAGCGGGGCGAGCTTGCGGTCCATCTCGACGGCGAAGAGCGCCTTGGGCGAATAGCATCGCGCCCAGGCGGTGACCAGATTGCCGTCGGATCGGCGCATCACGTGGTCGGTATCCCAGTAGGCGTTGACCGGCGCAAAGTCAGTGTAGTTCGTGTAGAGGCCCGACCGCCAACCGAGCGAACGCTGGGCGGCGACGTATTTTTTGAGCGCGTCATCACCGCCCTTGCCCGGTGCGGCCTTCTCGCGAAACGTGAAGCTCTCACCGCCATCGCGCCACGTAATCTCATGGTTGCATTGGGTCAGCATCTCAATGCCGTACGCACGCAGCTTTTTTGACCGCTCGTGCTCTTTCTCGTAGTTAGCCGGCCCCCAGCTTTCCTGCCACAAACGCGTGGCTGCCTCGCGCCCGCGCTTCGCCGGAGGGTTCGCGATTGTCGGCAATGTCTCCTCGAAAACGGGCGAGAATGTGACGAAGAATCGCTCGTAAAGATCGTTCCGCCGGCCGTCGGTCTTCGGACGATAGCGCACGCCGCCGTTCAATTGAACCGTATCCCCTTCGATCTTGTCCACGACATAAGGCGCAGAGGCATTCGAGCGATACCAGTCCATCCAGACCGAGGCAAAGTAAGGGACTTTTCCCTGTGACATCAGGACGTTCAGATGATGGCCTCCATAATTCATGTAAGGCAACAACAGCAACTCCGGGTCCTCGACGCCATCGATGCGCCCGTACGAGAGTGCGGTGGCCAGTCCGCCGATGCAGATGCAATCTACGACGAGGCTTTTCTGCCACAGGCGTACGGTGGACCGGATCACAACCTCCACACCATTGACGGTCGTTCGCCAGGAGGCTTCCAACTCATCGCCGGTCGATTGCGCCTGGATCAGTCGAGCGTCTGCAGGCTCTGCGACGAACTTCAGCCCGGCCTCCGCCATGGCTCTACAAACGGTGTTTCCGTTGAGTTTGACGCCCACGGGCTCCCAGAATCTCTCGCCCGTCTTGATCTCATACTCGATCTGCGTGTCCGCATCTTTGTAGATGAACCGCCAGCCCTCACCCGCCCGTTCCAGCGTCGCGCTGAAATCGGACGTGAGGTTGTCGGGCAAAATCGTCTCCTGACGCGTGGGGAAAGGCAATCGGCCGGAACCTGTATTCGCCCCGGGCGATTGGCCGGGGAAAGGATCCACGCCACGCTTCGGACGCGGCTTAAAGGAAAGCGGAGCAGAACTCTCATGAAAGAACACGAGGTCCTCGAAAAAGAGTTCACGGTCCTCCTTATTGGAGCCGCCCGTAACGCGCAGGCCCGCGAAACGAAGAGGTTTCTTGTCGAGCAGACTCGGCGGTAGAACTTTGTGGACCAGCCACCACTGCTTCCAACGGACCTGGGTGAGATCGAGTGTGTGTGCTGCGTTGTCTTTATCCAGGATGAGTAGTGAGATCGTGGTTCGCGGCGTCCCCGGATCGGGCGACCAGGACCAGTTGTTTCCGTAAATCCAGATGGTCGCAGCCGACGCGGCATCGGGGATGGGAAGCGGCGTCCGCGGCCGAAGGACCACGGTGCTCTTGTTCGACGTGCCACGATAAATGAGCCGGGCGACCGGCGATTCCCACACGCGCTGCCTCTGTGAACCGATCAGGTCCGCCACGGCGCCCGCGGCGCACTCGACCTGCCAGCCTTCGAGGGAATCGAAACTAACCAGAGGTGTGTGTGGCGGTTTGCGGTTGGCCCATGCCATCTCGTATGGCCTGGGCCCCGGCGCCTCCTCTGCCGGCATGGGTTTCGCGGCGTGGATTCTCACGGAAGCCGATTCCACGCTCGGTGCAAGAACCAATACGGCCAACATGATACAGATTCGCGCAGCGAGCGAAGTCATCACCGCGTGGTGCAAAGATTTCATATCCGACCTCACTTTCCATAGACGCGACACGGCCACGATGGCCTGGTGACGCGTTGGGTAATATTCGAACCATTGGGTATTGTAACCCCCTCTTGCTCCCGAGACAATGAATACTACGAACCCCATCCCAACAGGGTGCCCGATTCGACGGAAGTTCTTGCCCTATGCATCTTCAGGCGATAAGATAGCTTCTTCCATGTAAAAACCATTAAGGATGAATTGTTGGTTTTTTGAAGTGTTGATTCTTATGAAAGGAATCCAAATGAATCGCTCGTTGGTTTTCACCCTCATCGCCGGCCTGTTCGTCCATTCCGCCCTCGCCCAGGATCAGGCAAGACTCTTGCGATTCCCGGCTATCCATAAGGACCGGATTATCTTTACTTACGCCGGCGATCTTTACAGTGTGTCCTCCGCCGGGGGCGTCGCCCGAAAGCTGACCGGTCACGACGGTTTTGAAATGTTCGCGCGGTTTTCGCCCGATGGTAAGCACATTGCCTTTACAGGGCAGTACGACGGGAATACGGAAGTCTATCTCATGCCCGCAAGCGGCGGCGTCCCTCAGCGGCTGACGTACACAGCGACGCTCGACAGGGACGACGTGTCGGACCGGATGGGACCGAACAATATTGTCATGGCCTGGACAAACGACGGTAAGGATGTCGTTTTCCGCTCCCGGATGCGCTCGTTCAACAGCTTTAACGGGCGTCTCTATTCGGTGTCGAAAGCGGGCGGCCTGGCGAATGAACTGCCCCTTCCCCGTGCAGGTTTCTGCTCCTTTTCGCCGGATGATACGAAGCTGGCCTACAACCGTATATTCCGTGAGTTTCGCACGTGGAAACGTTATCGCGGAGGGATGGCCGACGACATCTGGATCTACAACTTCAAGACGAAGAAGATCGAGAATATCACCGACCATCCCGCACAGGATATTATTCCGATGTGGACCGGCCGAAAGATATTCTTCCTCTCCGACCGGGATGAAAACAAGCGGATGAATCTCTATGTGTACGATCTCGACTCGAAGCAAACCAGGAAGATCACGCATTTCACCGACTTCGATATCAAATTTCCTTCGCTCGGCAAAAGCGCGATGGTTTTCGAAAACGGCGGTTATCTTTACCGCCTCGATGTCAACACCGAGAAATACGAGAACGTCATTGTCCGGATTCAAGAGGATCTGAGCGGGAGCAGGAGTGAAATCGTAGGCGTGTCTAATAACGTCACGAATGCCGAAATCGCACCGGACGGAAAACGCGCGTTGTTCGGCGCCAGGGGGGACGTTTTCACCGTGCCCGCCAGGCACGGCGCGACTCGAAATCTTACCGAGTCGCCGGGCGTTCACGAGCGGAACTCCAAATGGTCGCCGAACGGCAAATGGATCGCCTACATCTCCGACGCGTCCGGCGAAGGTGAAATCTATATCGTCCCCCAGGACGGCGGCAAACCGGCAAAGCAGATCACGCGAAACGCTGAGACGTATAAATATCGAATCGAATGGTCGCCCGACAGCAAGAAAATCCTCTGGGCCGATAAACGGCTGCGCCTGCGTTTCGTCAGTGTTCGAAGCGGGAAAATCACCGAAGTGGACAAATCCGATGAATGGGAATTCAGGAATTATTCATGGTCGCCCGACAGCCGGTGGATACTCTACGTCAAACCTGAGGTGGAGATGATGAATAAGATGTACCTCTATTCGCTCAGAGACAAGGAATCCCATGCGCTGACCGACGGATGGTACTCGGTGTCCAATCCCATATTCGCATCCGACGGCAAGTTCGTCTTCTTCGTCTCGGATCGGGATTTCAATCCGATCTACAGTCGAACCGAATGGAATCATGCCTACCGGGACATGTCGAAGATCTACCTTCTGACCCTGACGAAAGAGACCGATTCTCCGTTCAAACCGAAAAGCGACGAAGTCGAAATAGAACGCAAGGAGAAAGCGGAGAAGAAAAACAAGGTTGAGACGGACGATCCAAACGAAGCCGCACACAAGCCGAAAAAAAACGGACAGAAGAAAAAAGAGCAAAAACTAAAAATTAAAGTCGATATCGACGGAATAGAGGATCGCATCGCCGTGCTGCCGACCGCCATCGGTAATTATCGAAACCTAACGTCAGTCGGCGATCATCTGTACTACAACCGAAGGAGCAGCCAGGACAACAAGAATCAACTGCTGATGTACAATCTGAAGGAGCTAAAGGAGATCGAACTCGGCGACATCGGTACGTTTAAAATAGCGGCCGATCAGAAGAAAATGCTGGTCGCATCCGGCGGGAAATACGCCATCATCGATCTGCCCAAATCAAAAATCAATATGAAAGAGACCCTCGACGTGTCCGGCATGGACGTCTATCTCGATAAGAAGAAACAATGGGCGCAAATCTTCGACGAATGCTGGCGACAGATGAGGGAATTCTTCTATGTGCCGAACATGCACGGCGTCGCTTGGAAAGCCATGCACGAACGTTATAAACCTCTCGTCGCCCATGTGAATCACCGGGCGGACCTGACCTATATTATCGGAGAGATGATCGGCGAACTCAACGTCGGTCATACCTACGTGGGCGGCGGAGAATATCCCAAGCCGAAGCGGATACCCCTGGGTCTTCTCGGGGCGGAAATCAGTCGCGATCCGAAATCGGGATATTATAAAATCGAAAGGATCTTACGCGGCCAGAACTGGAATAAATCCACCCGCTCTCCACTCACTGAAATTGGGGTCGATGCCGGCGAGGGCGACTACATTCTCGCCATCAACGGCACATCAACCGACGATATGGAAAACATCTACACGTCGCTCGTGAACAAGGCGGGCAGGCAAATAACGCTTAAGCTCAATTCAAAGCCGACCCGCAAAGGAGCGCGGGACGTCGTCGTCGTGCCCACAAGGAGTGAAGAAGACCTGTACTACACCAATTGGGTCCAGACCAATATCGAGAAAGTCAGCGACGCCACGGACGGTAAAGTCGGCTACATCCACGTACCCGATATGGGACGTCGAGGTCTGAACGAGTTCGTGAAATACTTCTATCCGCAGATTCGCAAGAAAGGATTGATCATCGATGTGCGCGGGAACGGCGGAGGAAATGTCTCCCCGATGCTGATCGAACGCTTGCGGCGCGAGATTGTGATGATCGACTTCGCCCGAAACGGCGCGCCCGCCACGGACCCGTCGGCCATGATCTACGGTCCGATGGTCTGCCTGGCGGACGAATTCTCCGCCTCGGACGGCGATCTCTTTACGTATCGCTTCAAGACACACAAACTCGGAAAAGTCATCGGCAAACGAACCTGGGGCGGCGTGGTCGGCATTCGAGGCTCTTTGCCGCTCCTGGACGGCGGCTATCTCAATAAGCCGGAATTTTCCCGCTACGACGTGGAGGGCCAAAAGTGGATCATCGAAGGGTACGGCGTCGAGCCGGACATTTACGTCGATAACGATCCCGCCAAAGAATACATGGGAATCGACCAACAGTTAAATAAAGCCATCGACGTGATCCTCGAAGAATTGAAAACAAAAGAGAAAGAGGTGCCGCCTTTGCCCCCCTACCCGGTGAAATAATCGGAAAAACCAAGTTCGCGAAAACATACCGGCGCTATTTTTCATTGCGTTATACTTAACGTCTAAATGGATAGCGTAAAGGCTATTCAAGAATATCATGTATTTATGCAGACAATATCTTGAATAGTTCATGAAGATATTTTGCCTTTGACATTACCTCACGTTACGCATATCCTGTCTACGAACGGAACAGGCGTCGGGAGTTTCTTGTCCAAAGGTAGGGTGCGATGAATCGCACCAAAAACGAATGGGATAAAACCATGTCGAATGATAGCCGTTAGAGAATAGGTAATAAAAGCAATTGGTGCGAAATATCGCACCCTACATGCTTTGTATAAGATAAAGAAAATGAGCAGGAAGTATATTGACATCGCATTACTTGTGGTTGGCATCATTGCTGTTCTCTTAGCGATAAAGACATCACATGATCCCTTTCCCTGGAATAGTACACATCCTCTTATAGAATTTTTAGAAGACCTTTTTGACAAGTTCGAGACCGGAAACGAAGTGATATTTAGCCTTTCAGTAGGAAGTGCAGTCAGCATTCTATTCTATTTTCTCATCGTATGGTATCCCGAGAGAAGAAAAAGAAAAATCCTTAGAGAAAGCCTTAAGCAGAACTATTATCGTTTCAGGCTTTCCACTATTGGTATTTTGCTACATAGTTCAGACCACTGTTGTGATTCCCACCTTCAGCAAAAGTTAAATGATCCAAAAGAATTTCGGAAGTATTTCCAAGAGGATGTCACAGGTTCAGGAGAGCGATGGTATGATGTTCAGAATAATCTGGAAGAATGTCATCTCCAAGAACTGCGGATCGAGTTAGAGATTCTACGAGATGAGTTGGCATATATTATATCTCAAATTGATATATCAGAACCTAAAACACTCGATTTTTTCAAGAACCTCTCTAAATATGTGTACAGAATGAAGCAGAAGTCCCTCGAATATGATGATGTTAAGAGTCTGAGTGGTTTTCTTTGGGAGATCTTTGCAAATTGGGATTTTTCGACGGGATATGTAGAAGAAGATATCATCGAAAAGATGATTCAAAAAATCTGAGATCGTGTAATAATTATAAATAATTGCACATGCGGGAGACGCACCATTTAGTAGGGTGCGATGATTCGCACCATTTTATTAATGGGATAGCATCATGCCGGATTATAGACGATGGTTTCATGCGGGTGGAACGTATTTCTTTACCGTCGTGACATACAACCGGCGAAAGATATTTCAAAATGCTCATGCCCGTGAGACTCTGCGTCGGGCCATCCTTCAAGTTCAGGCATTACGCCCGTTTGAGATTTTGGGTATCGTGCTTTTGCCCGACCATTGTCACTGCATATGGAAAATGGCAACCGACGATGATAATTTTTCTATACGATGGAGTATGATCAAACGAAGATTCACGAAATCCTGGCTCGCCGATGGCGGTCAGGATGCTCCGATATCGAAATCGAGAAGAAAAAGAGGTGAACGCAGCGTTTGGCAAAGACGGTTTTGGGAACACCTGATTCAGGATCAATATGATTTTGCCTTGCATATGGATTATATACACTATAATCCGCTAAAGCATGGATATGCAAAATGCCCTCATCAATGGGAATATTCAAGCTTTCATCGTTGGGTTAAAGAAGGAATTTATAAATATGATTGGATGTGTCAATGTCAACGGGATGGTAAGACGCCCGACTTTAAAGCGATTGCTCATTCCGTTGGAGAATAATTGAAATGGTGCGATACATCGCACCCTACTTTGATGTAGTTTGGCCAGTAATCAGGATTATCGTCCAATTCTTCTCAAAAATGGTGTTTTGTATATTAAGCGACTCGCCATTCCGTCGAAAATAATAGCGGATGACTTCAACTGAGGATTTGTTGATGCAAATTATGGCCATATGTCCGGGATGCCATCATGTGTGGATGCTCGATAGCGACGCCGCCGATAAGCGGATTACGTGCGAACAGTGCGGCCGGCTCTTCAAAATCCCCAGGCCGGAGGAGCTTGCAAAGGCCGCGAAGATTGTCAAAGGGGCTAAAGGGGTCGTTTACGTGGATAAGAACGGGAAAATCTACGGGTGAGAGAGAAAAAAGAATATCCAATGTCGAATATTGAATTTCGAATATCGAAGTGAAGTTCATCATGGGATTTTGGGATTTTTTGCTTGAAATGCCGATAAATTTGTGTTACGATTAATTTCAACCAAGACAGCGCCGGGCTCACTGCCGGGCATAGAAGAAGAAAAGGTAGAAACATTGAGGAAATGGAAGGAGTGTAACATGAAAAAGCTCATTTGCGTCCTAATATTAGCTATTTTTATAAATCCCGTTTGGGCCGACGTCTCGATTATTGTGACCGATCTGGGCGGGGGTAAAGCCGCCATCGATTATTCGGGAACCGAACGGGCCCGGGGTTTTGCGCTGGATATCCTGGTGGATGCGGGCAACATTGACGCTATCAGCGATTTTGCCGTCGGCGACGATAACAATGGCTACGGTATCTTCCCGGCCAACTTCAGCCGGCACATTACCGTCGATCCGACGACCGGCGAGGTCAGCGATTGGGCCATCGAGGGGTATAATCCCGTGGCCGACGTGGACGATCCCGGGGCGCTGGGCGGTCTCGGCACGAACGGCATTACCATCGAGATGGGCTCGCTCTACGATACGAAGGCCCCGCCCCCGGAGGGCCGGCTTTGCGTGATTACGTGCAGCGAAGCGTGTAACGTGACGGTGAGTCTGAACGCCACTCGCGGCAACGTCGTGCTGGAAGATGCGACCGAAGCGGTTGTTGATTTATCTGCGGCGACGGAGGTTCCGATTGGAGCCGTAGCGGTGGGCAGTCCTGGCACGCGGTCGGCTGAATGGCTCTCCGTGGGCCAGCCGGCCTGTTGGCTCAATGCACGGCATTGCCACGGCGATGCGGACGGCAAATCTCAGGGGCTGGAGAAGTACTGGGTTTCCACCAACGATTTGGATATCCTGATTGCGGCCTGGAACAAGACCTATGCGGAAATCGGCGGTCAGGCCATCAACGGCGTTCCGCTGATTTGTGCCGACTTCGATCATGCCGCCCAGGGCAGCAACAAATTCCGCGTTTCAACGAACGACCTGGACATTCTGATCGCCAACTGGCAGCTTGCCGATCAGCCGGCGGCCGATTGTCGGTAATCAACACCTATTGTTTTGTCAGCGAAAGGGCAGGTCTTCGGGCTTGCCCTTTTTTCATCTTGCCGTTCTCGCTCATGTGTCCTACAATCCGCAGATTCCTTGTTATCGGAAACATGCCGATAACTGCTTTTTTAGGGAATCAAATGATGAAACGATCCTTTTTGCTGTTGCTCTGTTTCTTATCCGTTTATCTGCAGGGAGGGTGTCATAATCACGTTTCGAGGGAATCAGCCGTCGAGGTTATCATTGACGGCAACGGTCAATTCCCTGATGTTCTGGTCGGTCGATGGAAGGCGGACCGAGGCGGATGGGAATTCGTTTTCGAGCCGGATGGAACGATTTCCTCGGCGGTGGTGAGCATCGGACGGGCCACGTTGAAGCCGGGGCAGACAACCACGGTTCCGATGAAATTAGGCGGAAAAGGAATCTATGAACCGGGCCGGTGGACCGTCCAATATTCACAGGCACAACGGGAGCTCATCGTAGAGATTGTCATCGATAACTTCTATGTCGAACTCGGCGAAAACGTTTTGCGCGGTAAGACGCGGGATTTTTTCGTCGGTTCGGTCTCCGAGGATGGCCAGGTGTGGCCGGTTGAAAGGATCAGTTTCCCTGAGTATATCGCCGATACGAAGAAAAACCCAAACTACAGGCTTCCTCTGGATTCCAATGAGAATGTTCGAGAAAGTTTGCTTTTCCAGAAGGTGCTGGAATCGGAATAAATGATGCTAAGAAAATCAACAGAGATGTTTATAAAAGTCAACGCAAGTCTAACTGTTTAATTCTGCAATTGTTATGTAAAAAGGCAAAAAAACGGTGAAATCTACAATGTTGCTTTATTGCAACATGCAGTTCCAATCCTCATAACGTGCGCTTTTCCGAGAACAGAAACAACGCTCAAAGGCAGAATGGACAATCGGCCTGATTCGCCGTTAAACGGCTGATACTCGCAAAAATGTCCATAAGACAGCTTTCCTGGCATACCGGCACGCTTCTTGCTCTATATAATCCAATTAGTTTTTTGGGGGCTCCTGCACGTATTACAGTACGCTCGGGGTGATGAAAAAGGACCGTGTTCATGAGGAGAGCGATGGGATGGATGAGACAAATCTGGAAGACAAACTCAACGAATTAGTCAAGGAATTTGGAGAAGTAAGCGATCCGCAACACAAGAAGCTTGTTCAGCTTGCCAAACAAGCCCAGGCCAATCGCAAGAAGCTCGAAAAGAGCATCAACAGCTTGCAGGAATCACTGGACTACCTCCGCGTGTGCATTAAATACCAGGTCTTCGATCTCGAGGCGACTCGCCGGGAAAATGAGTACCTCAGAAAGCTGCTGGAAGAAAACAACAGCTAAACAAAGCATGTCAGAGCCAAGGTGGATAACGCACCGACGATATAGAAACGGAGCGGAAAAAGAGCGTTTATCGCTTTTCCAGCGTTGTTAAATGGGCAACCCTCCCTCGAAAACGCCCAATAATTGAAGGCGTATCTTCTCCATTGCGCCGTGCAGCACGCCGATCATCCTGTCCGCACAATCCTGGAACTCAAGCCTCATTTGGGTGATCGACCTACACATTCCGGTGTACCCTTTTTCATACTAATATCTTTGATTTTCCGGCTGGAATCGAAAAGTTTACCCCCGTTTTGGTCGATAGAATGTGGGGCCGACAAAAAAGTCTAGTCGAGAACGAACATCCCCTCGGCTTCAGGTATATAAAAAGATAAATTCTCAGCTTTAAGAAGCTGTCGGCGCAAGTAAACCTGTTTGACAGACGTGTCGGCTCGGGTATAATGCGTTCGTTTGACATGTGATTCGTTACGCATCGGTTCTCGGGTGTTGCCGATGGGCGAACAAAGAGACAAACAACATTGAGATTCTATCTATAATAGATTTCGGAGTATAAGATGTTTGAGCGCTTTACAGATCGCGCAAGGAAGGTCATGGCGCTGGCCAATCAAGAGGCCCAGCGGTTTAATCACGAATACATCGGAACCGAACATATCCTCCTCGGCCTGGTCAAGGAAGGCAGCGGAGTGGGAGCGACGGTTCTGAAAAACCTTGACGTGGATATTAAAAAGCTCCGTCTCGAGGTGGAAAAACTCGTCAAGAGCGGCCCGGATATGGTGACGATGGGCAAACTTCCACAAACGCCGCGAGCGAAGAAAGTCATTGAATATGCGATTGAAGAAGCCCGGTCGCTCAATCACAACTACGTGGGGACCGAGCACATCCTTCTGGGTTTGCTGCGGGAAAGCGAAGGGATCGCCGCCCAGGTTCTGATGAACCTGGGCCTGAAACTCGAAAACGTTCGCCAGGAAGTATTGAACCTGCTGGGCGCGGGCGTTGATGAAGGCCCGTCCGCGCTTGGAATGAAGATGAGTCCGCAGGTGGGGCGAAAAGCGAAAAGCAAAACACCGGCGCTGGACAGCTTCGGAAGAGACCTCACCCAGTTGGCGGAGAACGGCGAGCTCGATCCCGTGATCGGCCGGAAGCGCGAAATCGAACGATTAGTCCAGATACTTTGCCGACGGACGAAGAACAACCCGGTTCTTTTAGGTGAAGCCGGCGTCGGCAAAACGGCTATTGTCGAAGGTTTGAGCCAGCAGATTATCAACCGGCAGGTACCCGAAATCCTCAAGGGCAAGCGCATGGTCGTGCTCGATTTGGCGATGATGGTCGCCGGAACGAAATATCGCGGGCAATTCGAAGAGCGAATCAAAGCGGTCATTAACGAGGTCCGCCGGGCGAAGAATGTCGTCCTTTTCGTGGATGAGCTTCATACCCTCGTCGGCGCCGGCGGCGCCGAGGGTGCAATCGACGCCTCGAATGTCCTCAAGCCGGCCCTGGCCAGAGGGGAAGTCCAGTGTATCGGTGCGACGACCCTGGATGAATATCGCAAGCACATCGAAAAAGATGGAGCGCTCGAAAGACGATTCCAGACGATTATCGTCGAGCCGCCGTCGAAGGATGAGACCTTGGAAATCCTGCGCGGGCTTCAGGATCGCTATGAGGCGCACCACCGGGTTCGATTTACCGATGAGGCCCTGTTCCAGGCCGTGGAGCTATCCACGCGATACATCACCGGCCGATGTCTGCCGGACAAAGCGATCGACGTGGTGGATGAATCCGGAGCGAGAGTCCGATTGAAGAACATGACGCCGCCGCCGGATTTGACAAAGATCGAAGAAAAGATTGAGAAGCTGCAACGGGAAAAGGACGAAGCCGTCCGAAACGCCGACTACGAAAGAGCGGCGTCATTGAGGGACGAAGCCCAGAAGCTTCTGGATGAAAAGACGGTCTTGCACAAAGAATGGTACGATGAGAACAAAGAAGCGACCGGCGTGGTGGATAATGAGATCATCGCCGAGGTCGTCAGTAATATGACCGGCGTGCCGCTTACGAAACTCGAGAAGAAAGAGACGCAAAGGCTTCTGGAACTCGAGAGCGAACTGCACAGGACCGTCGTTTCACAGGACGAAGCGATTGTCGCCGTCGCCAAATCAGTTCGACGCAGCCGAAGCGGGCTCAAAGACCCGAATCGCCCGATGGGATGCTTCATCTTCCTCGGACCCAGCGGTGTCGGAAAAACGCTGCTCGCACAAGCGCTGGCGGAGTTTCTGTTCAGCGATCGGAACTCCCTGATCCGGCTGGACATGAGCGAGTTTATGGAAAAGCACAACGTCAGCCGGCTCGTCGGCGCCCCTCCCGGATACGTGGGCTATGAAGAAGGCGGCCAGTTGACCGAACGGATTCGACGGCGTCCTTATTCCGTCCTGCTCCTGGATGAGATCGAAAAGGCGCATCCGGACGTTTACAATATGCTGCTCCAGATCATGGACGAAGGCCGATTGACGGACAGCTTCGGACGAAGCGTCGATTTTAAGAACGTCATTCTTATTATGACCAGTAACATCGGCGCCGACCTGATTAAGAACCAGTCCGGCTTCGGTTTCGGCAAGAAAAGCCCCGAAGCCAATTATGAAAAGATGAAAGACATCCTCCAGAAGGAAGTGGATCGCCACTTCCGGCCCGAATTCCTCAACCGTCTCGACGACACGATTGTCTTCAAGGCGCTCACGAGAGAGAACTTGCAGACCATCGTCGATTTCGAGCTGGCCAAGGTCTTCAAACGGCTGATCGAGCACGGCCTGAAACTGGAACTGACCGACCGGGCCAAGGAATTCCTCATCGACAAGGGCTTCAATCCTGAGTTCGGGGCCAGACCCCTGCGAAGGGCCATCGAGCACTATATCGAAGATCCGCTTTCCGAAGCGGTGCTGGCGGGTAAGTTCAAAAAGAAGAACCTCGTCAAGATCGACGTTCAGGATGAGGAGCATTTGAGTCTCGAGGGCGCCGAAGCCGAACCGGAAGAAAGTGAAAGCGAAGCCGCCGTCGCAAAATCAGAGTAGAATATTCCCGTTTCTCATTCAATATTTGAGTGGGGAGGCTAAGGCGGGTAGGCTTCCAATCCCGCTCTCATGGCGCCTTCGACGGTGCCGTCCACAAGCTCACTGCCCGGAAAGAACCACTCGTCGGGATCGTACCTTTCCGAGCTCCACCTGAATATTGCGAATTCCCAATCGTCCATCTTGCCTGTGTACGTGAGCCGACATATGGACCCCAATTGGCCGTAATCCGCGCGGTCCAAGTAGCAATGCTTGCCACGGAAGCGGGCCAGGTAGCAACAGTCGTCCCGCGCTGAATTCTCTCGATTGAAACGTTCGACGATGGCTTCGACGTCTTTTCTGACCTCCTCAGGGATCGAGGCCGTTTTCTTTCGTTTGCTTTTCATAAGAATTATCTCCTGCCAATCCAGAGATAAAACCGAGCGGCCCTTAGTATTTTGCGACTTCGACTATGTTGTTTTGGACGAGTAATTTATCTTCGGCAAATAACCTTATGGCCTCGGGATAGGCGATACATTCCTGCTCGAAGACGCGGGCGGCTAAGGTGTCGGGCGTATCGTCATGCCGCGCTTCGCAGGTGCGCTGGATAATAATCGGTCCATCGTCGTACTCGTTCGTGCAGAAATGAACCGTGCAGCCGGACACTTTACAACCCGCCCTGAGAACGGCCTCGTGAACGTGATGGCCCCACATGCCTTTGCCGCCGAAGCTCGGCAAGAGTGCGGGATGGATGTTCATCACGCGATTTTCGTATCGTGCGGGGATTTTCCAAAGGCAAAGCCAGCCGCCCTGAACGACGAGATCTGCGCCCGCCGCGACGAGCTCGTCTTCAATTTGCCTGCTGAAATCATCGATGTCAGGGAAATCTTTTTTTCGGATGATTGTGACGTCCAGCCCGGCGTTCTTCGCTCGCTCGACGCCCTTCACTGTCGAACGCGAACTGATAACGACGACGACTTTCGCATTCAACCGGCCCTGATCGATCTTTTCGAGGATGTTGACGAGCGTCGTTCCCCCGCCGCTGATGAGCACCCCGAGCCGAATCGGCGGCCCCAGAGGGGTATCCGGAACCGGCTTGTCCTCGAAGTCGTGTCCGAGATCGAGCGCCTGATTCACAAGCCTGTCGGCTTCTTTGTTTCTCTCTCTTGGAACGTGGCGGACGCTCCAGCTTGAGAATTGATCGAGTAAACGGATGGCCTGTTGATAAAGCGGGCGGATCTGTTCGCTTTTCACTTTGTATTCGCCGTTGATTTGTTTGACCAGAAGCTCGCTGTCACTGAAAACGGCCAGTTGCCGAACGCCGATCTGCCGGGCGCCTTCAAGGGCCCTGACGAGACTCGTATATTCGGCTACGTTGTTTGTCGTCCGACCTAAAAAAAAAGCCCTTGCGAGCCGGCGAGTTCCCTTGCGGTCCGTCAGCTCGAAAGCCGCCGCCGCCGGGCCCGGATTGCCTCTGCTGCCACCATCGATGTGAGCGATGATTTCATCAGGCATGAAACTCACTCCTCGAAATATAGCCTTCCTTGTTTGACCGTTCACACTTAAGTCGGCGTGAAATATGCAGCGGTTTTGAACCTTGCTCTCGGTTTCTACGACTCATCGACGTTGCCAAGAACGAGGATTCTCGTGCAGTTGGGGCACCGAATAATATCATCCTTCGTCATGAGCCTATTGACATTCTCGGCGGTGATGCCCATAAAACAGCCGCCACAACTATAGGCGCTCCCTCCCTCCTGCTCCTCAACCAGCGCGACCGCCTGGCCGTCATACGTCTCGGCGACCCGATCGAACATCTCCAGGGCCTCACGAGGGATCGATTTGGCGACGTCATCCCATTCCACCTGGATCTTGTCTATCCCGGCCTGGAATTTGACCGCCAGGATCTCACTGTCTTTCCGCGTCTGTTCCAGGGTCTCTTTTTGGTCGTCTATTTGTTTTTGAATGTCCTGACATTCCACCTCATCGGCTTCAATATCTTTCAACAATTCCAACGATTGGGTCTCGATTTTGGAACTGTCGGCCTTGGTCGTATTGAGCTGTGTCAAAACGGCGGCGTATTCCTTATTGGTTTTGGCGCTGTTCAGCGAGGCTCTCAACTTGGCGATCATCTCGTCCCTGGATTTAAGCTCCAATTCCAGACGGTCGAACTGGACCTTCGTCAATTGGACCTCCTCCTTCTTGGCTTCGAGAGCACTTTGAA